>Ga0307986_10000297_pt1 | contig 36900 bp, 36 predicted proteins | sample EllFjometageno82_FD_203170 | JGI IMG/M metagenome (GOLD analysis project Ga0307986, IMG submission 203170) | Marine microbial communities from Ellis Fjord, Antarctic Ocean - #82 | ecosystem: Environmental > Aquatic > Marine > Unclassified | place: Southern Ocean | collected 2014-10-09 | reverse complement strand
GTCAATTACTGTTAATGGCTCATCAAACATAATGACGTTTACATCTGATCTTACCAATCCTCTTCCTAGAGAAATTTTTTGCTTTCCGTCTGCTGTTAGACCAGCAGCTTTGTTATTCAAAGTTGCTGTTAACTCTAACATCTCCCCTATTTCTTTAACCTTCGAGTCAATTTCGTTTTCTGAAAGGCCTCTATTTTTTAATGGAAAAGCTAAGTTATCGTAAACAGTCATGGTGTCGTAAATAACTGGAAACTGAAATATTTGAGCAATATCTCTCTCAACTGGGTTTAAGGCTGTTACATCTTTATCATTAAATAATACTTCGCCCGTAGTTGGTTTTAATAAACCTGAGATAATATTTAACAATGTTGTTTTTCCACAACCAGAAGGACCTAGTAAAGCATAAGCTCCTCCATCTTTCCAATCAATATTAACTCCTCTTAATGCCCAATCCGCATCGTTATTTTGTTTAGCTAAATAACTATGGCTTAAATTTTTTAAAGTAACTTTAGCCATGATTTACCAATCTGTTATTTATATCAAAATATAAAAATTCATCTGTATTCATATACAGTTTTGTATCATCACCGATTTTTTTTTGCTGAATTCCGTTAGATAAGGAAACCCAATTTAGATTTCCATTAGTGAAATGAATTAAACTTTCTGACCCACTAAGTTCGGAGATCAAAACTTTACCATTAATTTCAACTGAATTATTTCCTTCTTTGTATGTAGTTATATTATGTGGCCTTATACCTATTTTATAATTTCCATCTTTAATTTTTATGTTTGATTTCCATTGAACGTTATTATCATCTAATTTAAACATTTCACCACTTTTACTTATTTCAGCTATATTCATTGGAGGGTCACTAAATACTTTAGCTGAAGTTAAATTTTCTGGATTGTTATAAACATCTAAAGTTTTTCCATATTGAATAACATTTCCCTCTAGTAGTGTTGCGGTGTTTCCGCCTATCATTAAGGCGTCTAAAGGTTCTGTTGTAGCGTACACAACAATACAATCTCTATTTTCAAATAGTTTAGGTAATTCTTCTCTTAGTTCTTCACGAAGTTTGAAGTCTAAATTAGCTAAAGGTTCATCTAACAATATTAAATCTGAGTCTTTTACTAAAGCCCTAGCTAGAGCAGTCCTTTGTTGTTGTCCTCCAGATAATTCATCCGGTTTTTTATTTAGCATTGCTGATAATTTCAGAAGCTCGGCAATCTTTCCTACTCTTTCTTTAATTTCATCTAAATTAACACCAGTAATCTTTAAAGGTGATGCAATATTTTCAAAAACAGTAAAATTAGGATAATTGATAAACTGTTGGTAGACCATGGAGCAGTTTCTTTTTTGAACCTCTTTTCCAGTAACATTTTCATTATTAAACCAAATTTCACCTGATGTGGGCTTATCTAGACCAGCCATAATTTGCATAAGAGTTGTTTTACCAGCCAATGTCGATCCTAATAATACGTTGATCGTGTTTTTTTCTAATTTAAGATTTGTTGAATGAATATGAGTTTTTATTCCTACTTTCTTTTCAACATTTTTTAATTCTAAACTCATAATTTGTTATTTGTAATTTAGTTTTAAAAAAAGGGGGCAATAAATGCCCCCTTTTAAATTTAGATTAACCTAAGTTATTTTTTCCAAGCGTCTTTAAATGCTACGGTTTTTCCTTGAGGTTTCTCGTTAACTTTTTCTTTTGGCGAACCAGCTTTTTTCAACCAATAAGAAGCTTCTCTTGGTTTGTTAAGTCTTGGTCCACATCCACCGTACGCGTTACTACCTTTGTCAGCAGCTTCCATACGAGACATAACTAAGTCCATCTCGTCTGCAAGACGATCCATAGTTTGCTGTGGTGTAAATGTGCCAGAATTAACTTCTCCAATGTGCTGCCACCATAATTGCGCTAGCTTTGGATAATCTGGAACGTTGATACCAGTTGGTGACCAAACATTTCTGTTGTCTGATCTATAGAACTCAATAAGTCCGCCTAGTTCTGGTGCTCTCTTAGTGAAATGCTTGTTGTTAACAGTGCTTTTTCTTACAAATGTTAAACCAACATCAGCTTTTTTAAGAGATACAGTTTTTGAAACTGTAAATTGAGCGTACAACCATGCAGCTTTTCTTCTATCAACTGGAGTAGACTTAAACATAGTCCATGATCCAACATCTTGATATCCAAGCTTCATACCCTCTTCCCAATAAGGTCCTTTAGGTGATGGGCCCATTCTCCATAACGGCATACCATTAGCATCAACTACTTTATTGTTAGGATCTTTTCCTACTAAAGAAGCTGTGAAAGCAGTGTACCAGAAAATTTGCTGAGCAACGTTTCCTGAAGAAAGAGATGGTAGAGACTGATAAAAGTCCATTGCCGCAGCTCCCGGAGGTGCATAAGCTCTTAACCATTCATCCCATTTTCTAATTGCATATACAGCGGCGGGACCGTTAGTAGCTCCACCTCTTGTAACATTAGCACCAACTGGGTTACAAGAACCTTTTTCCATTCTAATTCCCCATTCGTCAACTGGTACTCCATTAGGTAGACCTTTACTTCCAGCACCAGCCATTGATAGCCATGCGTCAGTCATTCTCCAACCTAAGTCGGGAGCTCTTTTCCCGTAGTCCATGTGACCGTATATTCTAACACCGTCTATGTTCTTAACATCGTTTGAAAAGAAAGTTGCGATATCTTCATAAGCAGACCAATTAACCGGTACACCTAAATCATAACCGTATTTAGCTTTAAATGCTTTTTTGATTTCAGGTCTATCAAACCAATCTTTTCTAAACCAATAAAGGTTAGCAAACTGTTGGTCTGGTAGCTGATAAAGATTTCCATCCGGACCTGTCGTGAATTGTAATCCTATGAAATCTTTAAGATCTAAAGTTGGTAAAGTTACATCCTTACCTTCTCCACTCATCCAATCAGTTAAATTTACAGCTTGTTGCATACGCGCGTGCGTACCAATTAAGTCTGAGTCATTCACATATGCATCGTAAATACTTACGTTTGTTTGCATTTGTGTTTGAACAGCCATTACAACATCGCCTTCTCCAATGATTTGATGTTGTACTTTGATGCCAGTTATTTCTTCAAACGCTTTTGTAAGAGTTTTTGACTCATACACGTGAGTTGGTATTCCTTCAGATACTACTTTTAAAGACATTCCTTTGAATGGCTTAGCAGCATCGTGAAACCAATTTAATTCTTTCTCTCTATCTTTTGCGGATAAAGTAGACAAACTAAACTCACCATTAGACCATTTCTTAATTGCACCCATGTGACCATCGGCAAATGCAGTAGAAATAGTTACGATTGAAAATGAAACAGCAACGGCTAAAATAGTTTTAAATGTTTTTAGCATTAATCCCCCGTTTTTTTAGTTATTGTTATTATTAAATTAGGTTATTCAAACTTAATCATAGAAAAAAGTAAAGTAAAAATAGTTTGCAACTTAAGATAGAATTAATTTATTAAAGTTCTTTTAATTGCTTTGTTCCAACCTTTGATTAGGGCAATTCTTGATTTACTTTTCATTTTTGGAACAAATTTTTTGTCTAAAGCCCAATTTTTAGAAATATCCTTTAAAGATTTATAAACACCTATTTGTAATCCAGCCATAAAAGCTGCCCCTAGAGCGGTAGTTTCCTGAACTTTTGGTCTTAAAACTCCTACATTAACAACGTCGGATAAAAATTGAGTAAACCAATTGTTTGTAACCATTCCACCATCTACTTTAACCAACCTAGGTCTTAACCCGTCATGTTTCATTGCTTCAAAAAGATCGAAGGTTTGATAAGCAACAGACTCTATTGTTGCTCTAATTATTTCTTTTGGACCGGTATCTCTAGTTAAACCACTCAAAACTCCTCTTGAATTAGAGTCCCAGTAAGGAGCTCCTAGACCGGTAAATGCCGGAACTAAATAAACGTCTTTATTACTTTTCAATGAACTTATTATTTTTTCAGTGTCAGGAGCTTTACTGAAAAATTTCATTCGATCTCTTAACCATTGAACACCAGCACCCGCGATAAATATAGACCCTTCCATTGCGTATGTAGTTTTTCCGTTTATTCTATAAGCTATAGTAGTTAAAAGTCTATTTTTAGAATAAATAATTTTATTACCAGTATTTAATAATATGAAGGCACCAGTACCATAGGTGCTTTTTAATGATCCTGGCTCAAAACAACACTGACCAATTGCTGCGGACTGTTGATCACCAACCACACCACTAATTGAAATTGATTTTCCAGTAATTGAAGAATGAGTTGAGCCATAATCGTCAGCACAGTCTTTAACTTCAGGTAAAATATGTTTTTTAATTTTAAGTAAGCTTAATATTTTATCATCCCATTTATTAGATGAAATATTATAAATCATAGTTCGACTGGCATTAGTAGCGTCAGTTGCGTGGACTTTACCTTTAGTGAGTCTCCAAATTAAAAAACTATCAATTGTTCCAAATAATAATTGTTTTTTCGCCATTAACAATTTAGCTTTGGGAACATTATCTAAAATCCATTTAATTTTCATGCCTGAAAAATAAGAGTCTATCAATAGACCGGTTCTGTTAAATATTAATGTTTCTTTATTTAATTTTCTTAATTTTTCACAATAAGCTTCCTGTCTACGATCTTGCCAAACAATAGCATTATAAACAGGTTTGCCTGTTTTTTTATCCCAAAGAACTGTAGTTTCTCTCTGGTTGGTTATTCCTATAGTTAAAATTATTCCTTTAATTTGATTTGCTTTTTGAATGACGTCTTTTAGAACTTTTTTTGTTGTGCTCCATATTTCTTCTGGGTCATGTTCAACCCAACCACTGTTTGGAAAGTATTGAGTGAATTCTTTTTGAGAAGAAAAAAATGGCTCACCTTTTAAATCAAATAGTATTGCTCTGCTAGAAGTTGTTCCTTGATCTATAGAAATTATGAATTTTTTCATTTTAATTACTTAATTTCCCAAAGTAATTTACCATTACAACTCCGATTAATATAAAAATTATCCCTATTGTTGCGTAAAAATTTGGAATTTGATTAAACCTCAATAAACCAAACAGTGTAACTCCTATAGTAGTTAACCCGCCGTAAGTAGCATAAGTAAATCCAACAGGAATTGTTTGCATTGCCCTCGCTAATGAAAAATAAGCTAATAAAATAATAATAACTCCTAAAATACTTGGCAAAAATTTTGTAAAACCTTCGCTAATTTTAAGAAAATAACCATTAGCAATAATACCAAAAGAAATGCCAGCAACTAGAAACATATAGGCTGTTAAACTTTTCATCTAAATGACTCCCAGTCTAGCTCTAATTTCTTATTTTCTGCAATTGCATCAATCATGGCAATCATTAACGGTAATTTTTTTATAGTAAAATCCTGTTTAACTTTTGTTGCTATTTCAATTGCTAAATCTGCTCCTTCAACTGTAACTTTATCCATTTTTGTTTTTTTTGCCTCTAAAAATGTCAAGCCTTTACCAATATAAGATCCCATTTTAGCATTTCTCCCCCCTCCAGAACTTACATATAAATCTCCAAGTCCAGCTAAACCTTTAACCGTTTCTTTTCTGCCCTTCAGGTGATCTACAAAAACTTCCATTTCGTAAACTGATTGTTTTATTAATGCTGAAGCTGTGTTTAGATAATTTTTTTCCCGAACTTCGTCAGAAATATTATTTCCACAAAGACCTTTAGCAGCACCTACAGCCATAGAAAAAATATTTTTAATAGCAGCTGAAACCTCTACCCCATTTAGATCATCTGAGTAAGAAGTGTGATAATAATTCGTATTTAAAATATCGGCTATTTTTTTAGCTATTTTTATATTTTTATTTGCTATGATAACGCTACTGTGAACTCTATTAGCTAGACCAGCAGCAAGACAAGGTCCACCTACGGCAGATATATTTACTTTGGGAATATCTCTGTCCACAAGCAGTCTTTCAAGTTTATCTACTAATAGCTCATAATTATTTTTATAAATACTTAATCCCTTTGTAAGCATTAAAATATTTGGAATAGAGTTTTCTTTATGAATTTTACTTAATTGGTCTGAAGCCCACTCAATACCTTTAGAGCTAATTCCTAAGACAATTAAATCAATATTTGAATTAAACAACTCATTAAATTTTTCAAATTTGAATATTTTGATACCTTCTGGAATTTTAGTTTTTAATCCGGGGTGATAATTGTCATTTTTTTTAATATTATCAATAAACTCATCTTCTAAATGAGTTCCAATAATACTTATATCGTGATTATTATCTAAACAAGGGTAAGCAAAAGCAGTTCCCATTGCACCGGCACCAATAATTATTATTTTTGACATAAATTAATTTTTAAAAAATATTTTTTTTACTAATAAAATTACAGATATTAACTCAATTTTTCCAATTATCATAAAGATTATCAAAAATATTTTTGAGCTTGTTAATAAATTTTGAAATTCAATATTTGACATATTGTACATAGAAGAGTTCACTGTATTAGTTAATGTTAGAACTGATAGTTTAAAAGAATTTTCAAAATTAATGTTATCAAATAATAAAACACTTGATAAAATAAATAAGCTAATAAAAAATGAAATAAAGATTAAAAAGGTTATTTTTATATTTTGACTATTTATTTTCTCTTCTGAAAATAAGATGTTGTGATTAATAATATTATTTGGTCTTACTAGCTTAAAAATTTCAATAAATAATGCTTTTAGTAAAATATAGATTCTCAAAATCTTAATACCTGACGTATTAGAAATTATTGACCCACCTAAAATAGTTAAAAACAGAAGATATAAACTAAAATTTTCCTGTATATTGCCTATTGAAAGTCCAGATGTAGACAAGCTGCTTAAAACACTGATTAAAGAATGTAGAAAATTTAGATCTTTTATTGAAAAAAATAAGATTAAAGTTAATATAAAAGACATCAATATTAGCATTAAATCTTCATAATGTTTTTTTAAAAAATTTTTTTCTACAAATAAATTATAAATAAAATAAATGTTCATTATTGAAATTAAAAATGAAAATATTAAAAAAATTTCTTGCGTATTATTTGTAATTATTTGTTTTAACGAATTAGTTGGTAAAAAACCACCCGCAGACACAAGAGACATTGATAAATTTAAACTATTAAATAATCTTATATTGGATGAGGATAGAAGAACAAAAATTAAAAAGGTTGAGAGTGAATAAAGAAACAGTAATTTTAAAGAAATTTTTTTAATGTTAGACTCTGGGTTTAAACTTTTATCACCGCTAAAAAAAAAATAATTTAGTTTATAATTAAACTGACTATTTGAAAAAAAAAGAACTAAAAAAATTAAAAAATAAAGCCCACCAATCCATTGTGATGAAGAACGCCACAAAATTAGAGTGGGGTCTAAATACTTTACATTTTCAAAAATTGAAAAACCAGTTCCTGTAATTCCTGAAAAAGATTCTAGTAACGAATTTATTAAAGTTATTTGATAATTGCTTAAATAATAAGGAATAGATACTAGAAAAGAAGTAACTACATAAATTAAAACTATAAGAACTAATTGTTCATAAAAATTAATTTTTTTAGAATGTTTCAAGCCAAAAAAATACAGCACTAATCCGATAATTAGAGAAAAAAACAAAGTCACAAAATAAGACTCAATATTTAAAAAATAGTCAAAATAAGAAGAGTACAAAATATTAACAAATGAAAAAAAGCTAATAGGTAAACAAAACAAACCTAAATAATAAAAAATTCCTTTAAAATTCATTGGGTTTATATAGAGCTAATACTAAAAATATTTTCTACTTCTTTTAGATGTTCTCTTTTAGAAAGAAATATAACCAAATCATTTTTTTCGAAAGCAAAATCTGACGTGGGTATAATTACCTTTTCTTTTCTAACAACAGCTCCGATTCTTATGTGCTCTGGTAGATTTGAATCTTTGATTTTTTTGTTTACTAACTCTGATTTTTCTAAAATTTCAGCTTCAATAAATTCGTATTCACCATCAAGTAATGAGTAAACAGTCGCTATTGTTCCTTTGTGGACGTGCTCCATGATTCGAGAGACAGTAGTCATTCTTGGATCAACTAAATCATCTATATTTAATGAACTTTGTAACAACTTGTAAGTTTGTTTGTTAACAATTGCTATAGTTCTTTTTTTCGAACCAGTTTTTTCCGCTAACACACAGGCCATAATATTATTTTCATCATCATTTGTTAATGCTAAAACAGTCTCTGCATCCTCTATATTTGCTTCTTTTAATATTTCTTCATCTAGTGCATCACCATGTATCACAATTGTTGAGGAAAGCTCTGTTGCAATTTCTTCTGCTCTTTCTTTGTTTTTTTCGATAATCTTAATACGTGCTCCTTCAAAATTAGCTTCCAATAATTTTGCTAAATTCAAACCAATATTACCACCGCCAATTATAAGAATTTTATTTGTGGTTTTTTCTTCATGTCCAAAAGCTTGAAGAATTTGTGTTGTCTGTTCACTGCTTATTATAAGATATACATTGTCACCCTCAAAAATCTTGTCATTTTTTTTAAGAAAAATAAATTTATCTTTTCTTACAGCACCAACAATATTAGCTTTAAATTCTGGAAATTTTTTAGTTAAATCTTTTAAAGCAATGTCAATTACCGGACAGTCTTTTTCTACAGATATTTCTAACATTTTAACTTTATTATTAGCAAATGGGACGTTGTCTATAGCTCCTGGGGCCTCTAATCGTCTAAACAAAGATTTTGCAACTTCAACCTCTGGTGAAATTACAACATCAATTGGTATGTTTGATTTATTATAAAGTTTGCTCCACTTGCCATCAAGAAACTCCTTTGATCTTATTCTTGCAATTTTTTTCCCAATATTAAACAATGAACTTGCTAATTGGCAAATAATCATATTAGTTTCATCGTTTCTCGTTACAGCAATAATCATGTCTGTATTCTCGGCTCCTGCATTCTCTAAAACTGATGGCAAAGTTGCTCTACCTACAATTCCTTTAACATCCTGAGTATCATTAATTTTTTTAATATCTTCAGATGATTGATCAACAACAGTAATGGAATGCCCTTGTGCGGACAATTGTTTGCTTATAGAAAAACCAACCTTACCAGCTCCACAAATAATTATATTCATTTTAATTGATACCTTTTATTCCTAGAGATCTTAATTTTCTATGTAGAGCAGATCTTTCCATGCCAATAAAATCTGCTGTTTTTGAAATATTTCCATGATTTTTTCTTAACTGATTAACTAAATAATTTTTTTCAAACTGTTCTCTTGCTTCTTTCAATGGAAAAGTCATAGAATCTTTTAAGTTTTTTTCAATAGAATTTGACTCGGGATTATCTTTTAAAATGTCATTAAGTATTTTCTTAGTATCATTTTTTTCTTCATTTAATGAAAGAATAGTAGCTCTTTCTATTAAATTTCTTAGTTCTCTGATATTGCCAGGCCAATTATAAGTATACAATAAATCATTACCTGTATCTATTTCAGCTTCTGCGACTCCATTTATTTCTGCAATTTTCTTTTTGAAATAGTTGATTAAAAGGGGAATATCATCAGTTCTAGATTGTAATGTAGGTAAATTAATCGGAACAACATTAAGTCTATGAAATAAATCCTCTCTAAAATTTCCGCTAGAGACAAGCTCTCCTAAATTTTTTGATGTAGCTGATATTATTCTTATGTTTACATTTATGTCTTTTGTGCCATTTAATCTTTTAAATTTTTGATCGATTAAAACACGTAATACGCTTGCTTGTGTTTCTAAAGGTATTTCAGAAACTTCATCAATTAATAAGGTTCCAAGATTGGACCTTTCTAGAGACCCATAATCTATTTTTCCATCTTCATATTCCTCCCCAAATAATTCTTTCTCATATTTTTTCTCTTTGAGTAAAGCGGCATTTAAGACAATAAATGGATTTTTTGACCTTGCTGAGTTTTTGTGAATTTTTCTTGCCACTAATTCTTTTCCTGTCCCAGTTTGTCCAGTAATAAGTACTCTACTTTCTGTGTGTGAAAGTTTTTCAATAATTTGCCTAATTTTTATAATTTCAACATTTTGTCCAATTAACTCAAATGAATGAAACATTTTATTTTCAAGAACATCTTTTTCTTTTTTTAACAAAGAAGACTCAAGTGCTCTATTAACATAATTTAAAATTTTTTCTGTTGAAAAAGGTTTTTCTAAAAATTCATATGCTCCTAATCTAATTGCTTCAACAGCTACTTGGACGTTGGCATGTCCAGAAATCATAATTACTGGAATTAATTTATTTATATTCATCATAGATTTAAGCAAATCGATGCCATCTTTGTCACCTTTATCTAATTTTATATCTATTATTGCCAAATCAGGTACTTTTGTTTTTATTTCATATGTTGCTTGGTCAAAATTTGCAGCTGATCGTACGGTATATCCTTTTTCTTTTAAGATATTACATATCAAAAATCTAATATCTGAATTATCGTCTATAACTAAAATTTCTTTATTCATTTAGTAAAGGTAAAGTTATTAAAACTCTCGCTCCCACATTATTAATATTATTTGATATAGTAAATTCACCCGAATGCTCATTAATGATTTTGCTAACAATTGGAAGACCTAGTCCTGTGCCATCTTTTTTTGTTGTAAAATATGGTGTCATTATATTTTTTGCATTCACAATTCCGATACCATTATCTGATAACGAAATAACTATATAGTCATTATTCCTCTGAATATCTAGCTCAATTAAACCTTTTATATCAATAGTTTTTTGTTTCTTTTCTAAGATGGATTCTTCTGAATTTTTAATTAGATTAATAAACATTCTATATAACTGTTTCTCATCTCCATCGATAAAAAATTCAGTTTTATTATTTTTAAAAACTATAGTGTTTTTAGACGATAAAGATAAAAACCTTACTGACCTAGAAATCGTTTCTACAACATTAATTCGTTTAAAAATAGGACTAGGCATTCTAGCAAAACTTGAAAACTCATTAACTAAAGATTCAATATCTTTTATTTGTCTGTTAATCGTTTCAAGATAACTATTAAACTCTTCCTGGCCTTCCGAAATTTTAGAAATGTATTTTTCTTTAAGTCTGTCAATTGAAAGCTGAATTGGTGTTAGGGGGTTTTTTATTTCATGCGCAAGTTTTCTAGCAACACTCTCCCACGCTGAATATCTTTCTGAAATTATGAGCTTGTCTTGTTGTTTTTTTAGTCTTTCAATCATATTATTAAAATTATTATTAAGCATTTGAAATTCTTTGTCGGTTTTAATTTCAGGCACCTTAATATCTAAATCACCTAAACTTATGCTTTCAGATGCAGATATTAAATTTATAATAGGTTTTGTTAGTCTTGTGGCGAAAGAAATTGCAAGAACTATTGATAAAAATAATAATAAAGCAACTACAACAATGTAAATAATTGCAAATGTAATTTTTATTCCAAGTTGTTTATTTTCCACGGAGTAATAAAAATCTACTGCAGCCTCAGTCTCATTCAAATATTTTAAAATTTTTGGATCTATATTTCTTGATATATAGAGGTAAGTATCAATTAAGTTTTCTAATTTAAGCATTACTGTTGTTTTATTTTCAATATTATTAGAAATAAATACAGGCAAACCTTCTAAGGCTATATTAAATTCTTCCTCTGCTGGAATTGTATAGCTGTTTGGATCATTTGTTTCTGAAAATATTTTATTACCAGAACTGTCGATAAGAAAAATGTCATCTATTCTTCTAAGAAGTCTCTCAGACCTAACAACATTTTTAAAACGATTAAGATCTGAATAAAATAAATTTGCCGCTCTGTTTATGCCCACGCTCATTAAAAAAACATCTGACTCAACTGTTCTATTGCTCTCATCTAAATAATTTTTTGCTACTTCAAATGAATTGTTAACAGCTTTAGTAATTTGAGTGTTAAAAAAATTCTGTATTCCAAAATTAAACATATATAGAGAAAAAACTGCAATTAACAATGAAGGTATAAAAGTAAACAATGAAAAAAGAGTTACATAACGTAAATTAGTTTTAAACCCAGATTTATTCTTTTTACTAAGAGAAAAAAGGTGGTAAATATTTGTAAAAATTTGAGTAAAGAAAAATAATACTAATATTGCATCAAAAAATAATAAAATTTGTAAGTTTTCCTCACTAAGTGGTATAAAACTCTGGTTAATAAACGTTAAGAAGGTCGTTGTACCCAAAAAAATACACAACAATGAAGAAATTATTATACTAGATAGATTTTTTATATTTTTAAACATGATAAATAAATTAATAATAACTTATATAAATATAATATAACTTAATAAAATGAGTTTTTGTCTGATCATATTAGCAGGAGGTAAAAGTCATAGATTTAATTCAAGTCTATCTAAACCATATCAAAAAATTGGTAGTAAATCATTAATAGAGATTACCCTAGAAAAGTCGCAAAAAGTTAATGAAATCATAAAAACAATAATTGTTTTTAACAAAAAAGACAAAAAACAAATCAAAAAATTAAAACTTAAAAATGTTCACCTAGTACAAGGTGGTAGTACACGTCAAGAGTCTACTTTCAATGCTCTTAAACATATAGAAAAAATAAAAAAAATTTCAAATGTTTTAATACACGATGCGGCCAGGCCAAATTTTTCGCTAAAACTATTAAAATTAATTATAAAAAAAATGAAAAAATCACGTGCCGTGATACCTAAAATAAAAATTGAAGATGCGGTAAAACAAAAATTTGAAAGTGGAAAATATGAATATATTGTTTCAAAAAGTAGAAACAACCTATTTCTAACTCAAACACCTCAGTGTTTTAAATATAAAGAAATTTATAATTTGCATAAAAATAATAAAGACAAATATAGAGATGATGATATTTCCCTTTTAATGGATTTAAATAGAGTAAGTTTTATAGATGGCGAAAAAAATAATTTTAAAATAACCGACAAAGCAGATTATATTAATTTAAAAAAAAATTTATTATCAAAATTGTATTATGGAATTGGTTTTGATGTTCATAGATTAGTACCTAAACGAAAACTTTACTTAGGTGGTGTATTAATAAAATCTAAATTAGGAACGTTAGGACACTCAGATGGAGATCCAGTACTTCACGCAATAACTGACTCAATACTCGGTGCGTGTAAACTTGGAGATATAGGAGATTTTTTTTCAGATAATGATAAAAAATTTAAAAATATAAGATCTACAGTTTTATTAAAAAAAATTATATATGAAATTAAAAATAGAAATTATTTAATTAACAATCTTGATATCAATATTATTGCTGAATACCCCAAAATTAAAAAATATAAAAAAAAAATTATTAACAAAATTTCACTCCTTTGTGATTTAGATGAAAATAAAATTAATATAAAAGGAAAAACCACTGAAAAACTAGGTGTAATAGGAAAAGAAAAAGCAATTGCCTGTGAAGTAATAACTTCCATATTTAAATATGATTAAATTTATTGGATTAAATATTCTGACAATGTTTGGTATTGGTTACTCAAAGTATATATCAGGCACGATTGCTTCGTTCGTCACATCCTTAATTTATATAGTATTTTTTCATTTTAAATTTAGTCTATTTATTTTAATTTTATTTTTATTTTTTATATCGTTAATTTCTGTTGTTCTTATAGATAAATTAAATAAATATTTTAAAGAAACGGATGCAAAAGAAATTGTTATTGATGAATTCATAGGTCAATCAATACCAATTTTAATTTTTTATTCATCTATTTCTTTTTTAGAGTCTGAAAAATTTTTTATATTTACAATTATATCTTTCTTTTTTTTTAGATTTTTTGATATCTTAAAACCTTATCCAATAAACTTAATTGATCAAAAGATAAAAAATGGATTTGGAGTTATTTTTGATGATATAATTGCAGGTTTATATTCTATCATTGCAATAGTGTTAATAAGTCTAGTATTTGCTTATGTATAAAAATATTATTGAAATAAAAAAAAAATTAATTCTTAAAAATTATAAAATTTCAGTGGCAGAATCTTGCACTGGTGGGTTGCTTTCCTCTAAATTAACATCTTTGAGCGGATCATCTAATTTTTTTCATCTTGGACTTATACCGTACTCAAATCTAGCAAAAAAAAAACTATTAAAAATGCAGGATATAATTTTAAAAAAATATGGAGCTGTTAGCGTTCAGTGCTGTTGGGCTATGGTAAATAACCTCAGTAAAATTAGTAAATCAAAGGTATGTATTTCGATAACTGGTATAGCTGGTCCAAATGGTGGCTCAAAACAAAAACCAGTTGGCTTAGTTTATATTGGAGTAAAAGTCGGAAAGAAAATTATTGTAAATAAATATAATTTTAGAAATAAAGGAAGGGTGTTTGTTCAAAAACAAACAGTCAAAAAATCTCTTAACTTATTATTAAAATTAATTAAATAGGGTAGCTAAATTTTTCGATATTTATAATTAAATCCAAAAGATGAGCAACAAAACTATTAAAAGTTAAAAAAATTAAAAATATATTTATATAAAGTGCAAAAATTAAAGCATTTCTATTTCTTTTTCTTTTTAATAAATGTTTATCTTCAGGAAACCATTCTTTGTTCTTAGGTTTAAAATCATAAGAAAACATCCAATAAGTTAACTCATTTTCATTTGGATCACCTGTTCTAATTAACCTAATGTATGAAATTAAGAATTTACAAATAATTGATAAAAATACTAATAAAAACGTTACGCCTAACATTATTTGTATAGCTTGATTGCTCTTTCTTCAAAAGACTTTGCTATTTTTTTAAGACCTAATTCAAAAGATTTTTTCATAATTGAATTAAAGATAGGATTTTTTAAATCAAAGTCGATAAAAAAATCCAATTGAGTTGCGTTATTTACTTCTTTAAATACCCATTCATTTTTAAGATGTTTTAGTGGCCCACCTATATTGGTAACAATTATTTTATCTTTCTCTTTGTAATACGCTACTTGACTAAAAAATGTTTCATTTAAAATACTTTTACCTACTTTTAAATCTCCATTAAAAGTAATTAGATCCTCACTCTCATTTTTATTGTTTATCTTTCCTTCAATGCACCAAGGAACAAATTCAGGATATTTTTCAATATCAAGAACCATTTCAATAAGTTGATTTTTTTTACAAGGAATAATTTTTTTTATTGATGCGGATGACATTCAAGCTGTTTGTTTCTTGCATCTTGTAATTTTCTGAAATCTTCATCTGCATGGTAAGATGATCTTGTTAGTGGAGAGGAAGATACTAGCAAGAAACCTTTTTTTCTAGCAATGGTCTCTAATTCTTTAAACTCATCTGGATGGTAATAACGATTTAAAGGATGGTGTTTAGCTGATGGTTGTAAATATTGACCTATAGTAATGAAATCTACTTCAGCAGATCTTAAATCATCCATAACTTGTATGATTTCTTCTTTGTTTTCACCAAGGCCAACCATAATACCTGATTTAGTAAAAACTTTTTTTTTAAATTTTTTTACATTTTTTAACAGTTCTAGTGAAGCAAAATATCGAGCACCTGGTCTTACTGTAGCATAGAGTCTTGGCACCGTCTCGATGTTGTGATTAAAAACATCAAGATCTGCCTCGAGTACTTTTTTGTAAGCATCACCTTTTCTTAAAAAATCTGGAGTTAAAACTTCAATTGAGGTGTTTGGATTTTTTGATCTTGTTGCTTTAATAACTTTATAAAAATGATTTGACCCACCATCTTCAAGGTCATCTCTATCAACTGAAGTAATAACAACATGTTTCAAATTAAGTGTTTTAACAGCGTTAGAAATTTTTGAAGGCTCATAAATATCTAAAGAACCTGGTTTTCCGGTTTTTACATCACAAAATGCGCAAGCTCTTGTGCATGTATCTCCCATAATCATAAAGGTTGCATGCTTTTTACTCCAACATTCTGTAATGTTAGGACAATTAGCTTCTTGGCAAACGGTAACTAAATTGTTTTGACTCACTACTTGTTTAGTTTCAAAAAAAATTTGAGAGTCAACAATCTTAGATCTAATCCATTCAGGTTTTTTTTTAATTGGATTAATTGGCTTGTTAACTTTTTCAGGATGTCTTGGTTTCATTATTTTAGCTTTATAAGTATTTCATTTTTTTTTGATAATTTTAATTTTTCTCTATAAAGAATGTCTAAATAGTCTAGATTAAGGTTTTTCGAAAGAAGATTATTTTTATTTTCAATTTCATTAAAATTGTTTTCCAACTCAGCAATTTTAAATATCAAGTTATTTTCTAATTTTTTTTTTTCATAATATGATAAAAGACCTCTTTCACCACTAATTAAGTTAATTAAAACATAAAGTATTATAAAAATATTAAAAAAAAATAATTTTTTGCTTTTGAAAATTTTCATAAGTGACATTATTATACTCTAGCCATTTTTATTGATTTTCCAAGCTCTTCTTCAATACGTATTAATCTATTGTATTTAGCTACTCTTTCCGACCTAGCTAAAGATCCTGTCTTTATTTGAGACGATTCTGTAGCAACTGATAAATCAGCTATAAATGTGTCTTCCGTATCACCTGAACGATGAGATATAATTGTCTTAAAATTATTTTTTTTAGCTAAATTTATTACGTCTAATGTTTCAGACAGTGTACCTATCTGATTAGGTTTAATCAAAATACTGTTGGCTGAGTTTTCCTTAATTCCTCTTTGTAATCTTACGGTATTTGTAACGAAAAGATCATCACCTACAATTTGTATTTTTTTTCCAATTTCAAATGTAATTTTTTTCCAAGCATTCCAATCTTCTTCTGAGAAAGGGTCTTCTATAGATTTAATTGGGTATTTATCAATTAATTTTTTATAATATTGGATAACCTCGTCTACACCAGAAAAACTATTTGACTCTATTGAATATTCACCTTTGAAATTTCTTAATTCATTCGCGGCAACATCTAAACAAATTGAAACATCGCTTCCTGGAATTAAGTTAGATTTTTCAATTGCATCAACAATTAATCCCAGCGCTTCTTCGTTAGAGTTAATAGATGGAGCAAAACCACCTTCATCCCCAACATTTGTAAGCATTTTTTTTGATTTTAATATTTTTTTTAGATTTTGTATTACCAGAAAACATTTTTCTATAGCATCAGTAAGATTTTTAGCAGAATCTGGTCTTATCATAAATTCTTGAATATTTAAGTCGTTATCTGCATGAGCGCCTCCATTTACAATGTTCATTAAAGGCAATGGTAATGAATATGATTTTCCTAAACTTTTAAATAAAGAAATTTTTTTTTCTGTTGCTGAAATTTTTGCAGTAGCTAAAGATACCGCCAATAAAGTGTTTGCGCCTAAATTTTTTTTATTTTCTGTTCCGTCTAATTTTATAAGAATTTTATCTATATCTTCTTGATTGTGAGGATTTTGACCTGACAAATTATTATTAATAGTTGTGTTAATATTTTTAACCGCTTTATACACGCTCTTTCCTAAAAAAATTTTATTGTCTTTGTCTCTTAATTCATAAGCTTCGAAGGCACCCGTTGATGCTCCTGATGGTGAAATAGCTGTTGCAGATAAACCGTTTTCTAAAATTACCTCTGCTTCAACAGTGGGGTTTCCTCTGCTATCAAAAACTTGCCTACCTTTAACACTGCTTATTTTGACCATTTAATTTTTAACTAAATTATCGATTTCAGTTAATTTTTTTAATAAAGTTTTAAGCTCATGTAATGGCACCATGTTAGGACCGTCTGATGGAGCGTTGTCAGGATCTTCGTGGGTTTCAATAAAAATCGCACCTACACCGACAGCTATAGCTGCTTTAGATAGATACGGAACAAATTCTCTTTGTCCCCCACTTTTTTCACCCATTCCACCTGGCTGTTGTACTGAATGTGTGGCATCAAAAACAATTGGAAAGCCGTATTTTGCCATTATAGGTATCGCTCTCATGTCTGAAACTAACGTGTTGTAACCAAAGCTTGCACCTCTTTCTGTGATTAAGATATTTCTATTTCCTGACTCTTCAATTTTTTTAATAACATTTACCATGTCCCATGGTGCTAAAAATTGACCTTTTTTAACATTAATTATTTTTCCTGTTTTAGCTGCAGCAGTTAACAAATCTGTTTGACGACAAAGAAAAGCAGGAATTTGTAATACGTCAACATGTTTGGCAACAATAGAGCATTGTTCTGCTGTGTGAACATCTGTTAAAATTGGAACCCCAACATCTTTTCTTATTTTATCAAAAATAGGTAAAGATTTTTCTAAACCCATGCCTCTTTTGCCTTGAAGACTTGTTCTGTTAGCTTTATCAAAAGAGGTTTTATATATTAAATTTATCTTGAGTTCAGATGTCATTTTTTTTAACTCTGTTGAAATTTTTATTGCATGAGACTCACTTTCTAACTGGCATGGACCTGCAATTAACGTGAATTTTGCATTATTTGCAATTTCAAAATTAGCACATTTTACTTTATGATTTTTCATTTTTTAATACGAATTTTTTTTGTAGCTTTTATAAATGATGAGAATAAAGGATGTGGCATCAAAGGTCTAGATTTAAATTCTGGGTGAAATTGTACTCCAACAAACCAAGGGTGATTTTTAAGCTCTATAATTTCAGGCAGCTTTTTGTCAGGCGACAAACCCGAGAAAATCATCCCTTTATTTTCAAATGCTTCCTTATAATTAATATTTACCTCATATCTGTGACGATGTCTTTCTGCTATTTTTGTGGATTTATAGATTTTATTAATTAATGTGTTTTTTGAAAGTATTGCCTCATAGCTCCCTAAACGCATAGTTCCACCTAAGTTTTCATCAGTCCCTTTCATTAATTTTCCATTTTTAGTCCATTCGTGCATCAGACCAACAACTGATACTTTTGATGAGCCAAATTCACTTGATGTAGCATTTGTCATATTAAGTTTATTTCTAGCAAATTCAATAACTGCCATTTGCATTCCAAAACAAATACCAAGAAAAGGAATTTTATTATTCCTAGCATAATTAATTGCTGCAATTTTACCTTCTGTGCCTCTTTTTCCAAAACCACCAGGTATTAGAATACCAGAAACATTTTTTAACTTATTTTTAATATCATTAGGTTTTAAAAAATCTGACTCAATTCTTAATAGATTTACTTTAAGATTATTTGCAATCCCGCCATGGGTCAAGGCTTCATCTAAAGACTTGTAAGCATCTTTTAAATTTACATATTTTCCAATAACTGCAATGTTGACACTTTTTTTTGTTTTTAAAACTAAATTTGTAATTTTTTTCCAAGGATTAAGATTAACTTTTTTTCTAGATTTTATTTTAAAAAATTTTAATACTCTTTCGTCTAATTTTTCATTATTAAAACTAATTGGGGCCTCGTAAATAGTTTTTACATCAACGGTTTCAATGACATCTTTAATAGATACATTGCAAAATAAAGAAATTTTCTTTCTTTGGTCAAGTGGAATAGATTGTTCAGATCGGCATATGATAATATCTGGTTGAATGCCAATACTTCTTAGTTCTTTTACGGAGTGCTGTGTTGGTTTTGTTTTTATTTCATCTGAAGCTCTCATATAAGGAACTAAAGTTAAATGAATAAATAAAGTATTGCTTTTTCCAACGTCATTTGAAAATTGCCTTATAGCTTCAATAAATGGTAAACTCTCAATATCCCCTACTGTTCCCCCAATTTCACAAATAACAAAATCTTCTTTTTTTACATCATGCTTGATAAATTCTTTAATACGATCTGTTATATGTGGAATTACCTGAACAGTTTTACCTAAATATTCACCTTTTCTTTCTTTTTTTAAAACATCGCTGTAAATTTTTCCTGTTGTTATGTTGTCAGATTTTTTTGCCGAGATTCCAGAAAATCTTTCATAATGACCTAAATCTAAATCAGTTTCTGCACCATCATCAGTTACAAAGACCTCGCCGTGTTGAAAAGGACTCATTGTTCCAGGGTCAACATTTAAATAAGGGTCCAACTTTCTAATACGAACTTTAAAACCTCTGGATTGCAGAAGGTAAGCTAGCGAAGCAGAAGAAAGTCCTTTTCCAAGTGATGAAACCACGCCGCCTGTTACGAATATATATCGCGTCATGGAAGAATTTTATATCTTAATATCAGATTAAAACAAAGACTTATTTTGTTGATTCAGGTATCTGTGGAAGATTAGAATTTTCACTCTCTTCTTTTTCAAGAACAGATTGTGTTTCACGAATTTCTTCTCGTGAAATTGATACTAAAGCTATGCTGGTAATAATGAATAAAGCAGCAATTATGGATGTAAATTTTGTTAAAAAATTTCCCATCCCTCTTGCAGATGTGAAATTATCTTGTGAAACACCTAGGCCCAAGGCTCCACCCTCAGATCTTTGTAATAAAATCACTATTACAAGAATAATAGCCAAGATAATGTTTATTGTAATTAAAATACTTTCCATAGGCTCTATCTATAGTAATTCTTTATTATATCAATAAATTTTTTTGAAGATTTAGAAGCTCCACCAATTAGAAAACCATCAATTATCTGTAAATTTTTATATAAGTTTACACTATAACCATCTACAGAACCTCCATAAAGTACAGCGTTAGGTTTTATGCTTTTAAAAACTTGGCCTAATGTTTTTTTAATGAATTTAACTGTCTTTAATAGATCGTTAGGCTGAGGAAGTTTACCTGTTCCTATTGACCAAATTGGTTCGTAAGCGACTATTATATTATTTTTCGTAAATTTTTTATCCAAAACTTTTATTATTTGTCTTTTTAAAGTTTGAAACGTTTGCTTTTTTTGCTTTTGCATTTTATTTTCACCAATACAGAAAATAACTTTCAAATTATTTTTAAGCGCAAATTCCACTTTTTGTTTTAGTATCGTGTCTGTATCCCCCTCTTTTCTGTTGTCAGAGTGACCAATAATCACAAATTGAGCACCCAATTTTTTGACCATGTGAGAACTAACTGACCCTGTATCAGATGAAAATGGGTCTTTGTGGTAACAATTTTGAGATCCTATCATAATTGACTTTTTTTTAAAAAATTTAGAAAAAGACTCAATTAATGTGTATGGAGGAGTAATGATAATCTTGTAATTTTTGTTGTTTTTCTCCTTTTTAACATAGTTATTAATTTTTTTTAAAATGCTAAGTGAGCTCGGAACACCAAACATTTTCCAATTTCCAATAAAATATCTCATGAGATTTGCCTTAATATACAATTTGATTTATAGGTGTATTATTTAAAGAAACATTAATTAAACTATTAAAATGCTAACATCAATAGGAAAATTTTCAAAATCTTTTTTTATAAAGGTTTTAGTGGGTATTATAATTTTACCTTTTGTATTTTGGGGTATGGGAGATGTATTTAGAGGTGGAAATCAAAATATTGTACTAACCATAGATTCAGAAAAAGTTACAACTCAAGAATTTCTAAACTATTTAAGTAGAATAAATTTATCTGATGAGGATAAAAAAAATATTAATGAAAGCAACTTATTGGAAAGAATTTTGTCTGACTACGCGGGAAAAAAAATTATAGAGCTAGAATTAAACAAAATGAATATAAATCTTACTGATAAATCATTAAAAAATCTCATAACTAGTGATAAAACTTTTTTTAAAGATGGCAAGTTTTCAAGAACTGAATATGAAAAATTCTTATTAAAAAGTTCTTTATCTGCTCCAATGTTTGAACAAAATATAGTAGAACAAGAAAAAAAAAGACAACTGCTTGACTACCTCTCAAGTGGAGTAAATTTACCTGTATTTTTAGTTGAAAATGAATTCAAAAAAGAAAACCAAGTAAAATATATTAAATATATCGATCTTGACGAAATCTACAAAGCTATAAAAATTAATCAAAGTGATGTTGAAAAAATTTATAATGAAAATAAGAATATATTTTCTGAAAAATTTAAAGGTATAAAATATGTTGAGCTAACACCAATTAGTCTAACTGGAATAAATGAAGAAGGAAAAAAATTTTTCAATAGAATTGATAGTATTGAAAATGATATACTTGATGGAAAGAATATTAAAAATATAAGTGAAGAAAACAATATAGAATTAACAGAAACTAAAGTTTTAAATAAAAATAAAATTGGTGAAAACGGTCAAGAATTTAAAGATATTGATAGAGAATTATTTAATAGAATTTTTGAAAATAAAATTAACACGCCAGAAATAATAAATCTTAGCAACAAATACTATTTAGCTGAAATTTCTATTGTCAAAGATGTGGTCAAAAATATTAAGGACAGCAAAGTTCAAAAGGCAATTGAAAGTGAAATAAGATTTAGCAAAAAACTAGAAGTAAATACTGAAATTGTAAAAAAAATAGCAGAAAAAAAATTCTCTTTAAGTGAAATGGAGAATTATGCTAAAAAAAATGAATTAGTGCTTATGGACGCAAAAATAAATAGTTTAAAAGATAATGAAGTTTTTCAAAAGGGCATTATTAAAAGAATATTTAGCACAGAAAATAATGAGATTAACTTGATAACAGATACTATGTTAACTAAAAATTATTTAATCTATGTTGAAAAAACAGATTACATTAAATTAGATAAATCATCAGATAAATATAAAAAATATGAGGCTATAGCAAAGTTAAATATTTCAAAGGATATTTATCAAAATTTTGATAAAGGAATCAATAATAAGTACAATGTTGAATTAAATGATAGAGTTATTGATCGTATTAAAAATTCACTCTAATGAAACTAAATATTAGTTTTAAAAGTTTCAAAAAAAACCATATAGGCAAAAAACATCAGATTCTTTTTGCATCAAAAAAATGTAAAAACTATAAAAGAGTAGAAAATCTATATAAATTTTTACTTGCGGAAAAAAATAGTTTTATTTTTGAGTCTGTAGAAAAAGGAAAAATTAGAGGCAGATACACAATTATTGGTTTAAATCCTGACAAAATTTGGGACATAAACGGTAATAAAATTACTACTAATACGTTAAATAAAAAAACAAGATTTAAAGGTAAACCGTTAGATTTTTTAAATAATTTAATTAATAAGTTTAATATTAAAATTCCTAAAAACTTACCCTCTATGTCTTCGATGTTAGTTGGTTATTTTTCATACGATATTATTAGATATGTTGAAAAAATACCTAATACCTGTAAAGATGATTTAAATATACCTGATGTAAGAATTTCAAGACCAAAAAATTTAATAATTTATGACGATCTTAAGAAAATTATTTATTATATTGAGAATGTTTATAATGATATTAAGATCAAAAATTATTTAGAAGAATATTATTCAATTCAACAAAGATTCGATCTTTTTCAAGGTTATGAAAATATAAATTTTCCTGAATTTTTTTCCTACAGTAAAAATTTTAACAAAATTAAATCAAACATTTCAAAAACTAAATTTAAAAGCATTGTCAACAAAGCAAAAAAACATATTGCTAAAGGTGATATTTTCCAGGTTGTTTTAAGCCAAAGGTTTGAAAGAAAATTTAACAAAAAACCAATTGAAATTTATAACCATCTAAGAAAATCAAATCCTTCCCCATTTATGTTTTATTTTAATTATGATGATTTTAAAATTTTGGGAAGTAGTCCTGAAATCCTTGTTAGATTAAGAAATAATAAGATAACTATTAGGCCTATTGCTGGTACCAGACCAAGAGGCAAGAATATTAAAGAAGACAAAAAATATAAACTTGATTTATTAAAAGATAAAAAAGAACTAGCTGAACACTTGATGTTATTAGATCTTGGAAGAAATGATGTGGGAAAAGTCTCAAAAATTAATACGGTGAAAGTAACTGAAAGATTTAATGTTGAAAAATATTCCCATGTAATGCATATAGTTTCGAATGTTGAAGGTAAATTTAACGATAAATCATCTGTTTTTGAAGCATTGCTTGCAGGATTTCCTGCGGGAACAGTAAGTGGAGCTCCTAAAATAAAAGCTATGGAAATTATTGACAAATTAGAAGTTAATAAAAGAAAATTATATGCTGGTGGTATTGGTTATTTTACTCCAAACAAAGAATTTGATACTTGCATTGCACTGCGAACAGCTCTTATTAAAAATAATAAATTTTATGTTCAGGCAGGGGCTGGGATAGTTGCTGATAGTAAGCCAGAAAAGGAATTTGCAGAAACGGTAAATAAAGCTAAAGCTTTAATGAAAGCTGTAGATTAAATGAAAATTTTGCTTATAGATAACTATGACAGTTTTACCTACAACCTTTATCATTACATATCTAAATTTAAAAAAAATGTTGAAGTTATAAGAAATGACAAAATTGACAGTAAAACTATATTAAAGCAAAAATATAAAAAAATTGTCATTTCTCCAGGCCCTGGCAACCCCGATCAAGCAGGAAACTGTTTAAGTATTGTAAAAAAACTACATAAAAAAATTCCAATTTTAGGTGTTTGTTTGGGTCATCAGATCATTGGTCAAGTTTTTGGTGGAAAAGTTGTGAGGGCCAAAAAATTAATGCATGGAAAAACAAGCAAAATTAAACATGATAAAAAAGGTTTGTTTAAAAATATTCAAAACAATTTTGAAGCAACAAGGTATCATAGCTTAATTGTCGAAAAAAAAAGCCTACCAAAAAATCTAATCATAACTGCTGAAACTAAAGACAAAATAATTATGGGGTTAATGCATAAAGACTATAATATTCATGGGTTTCAGTTCCATCCTGAAAGTATTAGTACTAAAATGGGAATAAAATTAATAAAAAATTTTATAACTATTTAATATGTCAAATATTCTTGAAAAACTAAAAAAAAGCCAACATTTATCTTTTGATGAAAGCAAAACGCTTTTTACTAATCTCATGGAAGGCAAATACAATGAAGACTTAATTATTCAAATTTTAGAAGATCTTATTAAAAAAGGTGAAACTAAGGATGAGCTTGCTGGTGGAATTTTTGTTTTAAGGGAGAAAGCAAATAAAGTTAAATCTGATGAAAATACAATAGATACATGTGGGACAGGAGGAGACGGACAAAACTCTTTAAATATATCAACGGCTGCAGCTATAACGCTTTCAAGCATGGGTATAAAAGTTGCTAAGCATGGTAATAAAGCTGTTTCATCAAACTGTGGTTCAGCCGATGTTCTTGAGGCTTTAAAAATAAATATAAATTTGAAACCACATGAGGTAGAAGAAAATATCAATAAATTCAATTTTGCTTTCATGTTTGCGCCTAATTATCATTCAGCAATGAAATATGTTGGTCCCGCTAGAAAAAAAATGGGCAAAAAAACAATTTTTAATTTAATTGGGCCATTAAGTAGTCCTGCTCAGGTTAAAAGACAAGTGATTGGTGTATTTGATAAAAAGTGGATGATGCCTTTTGCCGAAGCTTTGAGAAAAAATAATGTTGTACATGCATACATAGTACATAGCGAAGATGGTATGGATGAAATTTCTCCTTTCGCTAAAACAAAAATTGTTGAATTAAAAAAAAGTAAAATCAATGAATTTATAATTAATCCAAATGAACTTGGAATTAGTTCTGGCAAAAAAGAAAATTTAAAAGGCAAAAATGCTGAATATAATGCAGAAAAAATAATTGAAATTTATAAGGGAAAGTTAAACGAATTTTCTCAATCTGTTGCTTTAAATGTAGCAGCTGGCTTAATTGTTTCAGGAAAAGAATATGATTTTAAAATCTCTTTTCAAAAAGCTACTGATCATCTTAGTTCAGGAAATGTATTTGACCATTTAACAAAGATTCAATCAACTTAATGATAAATATTTTAGAAAAAATTATTCAAGATAAAAAAGAAACTTTAAAATTAATTAAAGAAAGAAATTCTATAGACTCACTTGAGGATAAAATTAAAAAATTAAATTTTTTTATGAATTTCAAAGAAACTATTATAAAAAATAAAGGTATTTCATTAATATCTGAAATAAAAAAAGCAAGTCCCTCGGCTGGTATATTAGTTAATGATTTTGACCATTTAAAAATTGCAAAAACTTATATTGAAAATGGTGCAACTTGTTTATCTGTTCTTACCGAAGAAAAGCATTTTTTAGGTAAATTAGACTATATTCAAGATATTAAAAATAAATTCAAAATTCCGGTTTTGGCAAAAGATTTTTTTATTGACCCTTATCAAGTTGCATTATCAAAGAGTTTTGGTTGTGATTGTGTGTTGATTATTATTGCCGCTCTTGACAACAAACTAGTAGATGAAATTTATGCGGAAGCATTAAAACATAAGCTTTCAGTTATTGTAGAAGTACACAATCGAAAAGAAGCTGAAATAGCTTTAAATTACGAAGAAGCTTTAATAGGAATTAATAATAGAAATTTAAAAACTTTAGACATATCAATCAACAATACTATTTCAATTTTTGAAGTTTTAAAAAATCATAAAGGTCCACTTATCTCTGAAAGTGGAATTAAAGATGAACATGACGCTAAGTATATTTTTGATAAAACTGGCATAAAGAACTTCTTGATTGGTGAATCACTTTTACATTCTGGCAATCCAGCAGAATTAATGAAAAAAATTATTCAAATATATCAATAAAATAGCGCTTTATTAGGCGTTGTAATTTAAATAGAACTTTTATAGAACATATGTACAAGGTTTGTTCTATGCTTACAAAAAAACAAAAAAATTTACTACTTTATATAAACAAGAAGATTAGATCTTCAGGTATCTCTCCGTCTTACGAAGAGATGAAAAATTCACTCAACCTAAAGTCGAAATCTGGAATTCATAGACTTATCACTGCTTTAGAAGAAAGGGGCTTCCTTAAAAGACTTGCTCATAAAGCCAGAGCATTAGAGGTTGTAAAATTACCCGAAAATGCTAGCGCTAACGATATATTTAATTCTTTTACACCGAGCGTGATTAAAGGAGGTTTAGATAAGTCTTCATTTAATTCAAGTAAAATTTCTGTCCTTGGAAGTATAGCAGCTGGAACACCAATAGATGCAATTCAACAAGAGGTTGATAGAGTTGCGATACCAGAAGATTTACAAAACAATGGTGAACATTTTGGGCTTAAAGTTAAAGGAGACTCAATGATTGAAGCTGGAATTAATGATGGAGATACAGTGATAGTTAAGAAGGTATCAAATGCAGAGAATGGTGAAATTGCAGTAGTTCTAATCGATGAACAAGAAGCTACACTTAAAAGAATAAGGAAAAAAGGTAACACTATAGCTTTAGAGGCAGCAAATAAAAACTATGATACAAAAATATATGCTTCTAGTAGAATAAAAATTCAAGGTAAACTTGTTTCTTTATATAGAAATTTTCATTAAAATAGTCTAATTAACTTAAATGTCTTTTAATTGTAGGTTTGCGCCCTCTCCTACTGGGCCTTTACATATCGGAGGAGTTCGTACAGCTTTATTTAATTGGTTATTAGCTAAAAAAAATAAAGGAAAATATTTTTTAAGAATAGAAGACACTGATAAAGAGAGATCTAAAGATTTATTTAATAAACAAATTATAGAATCATTAGCTTGGCTTGGAATAGAACATGATGGTGAAGAATACATTCAATCTAAAAATATTAAAAAACATGTTGCTGTAGCAGAAGATCTTATCAAAAAAGGATTTGCTTACCCTTGTTATTGCACAGAAAAAGAATTAGAGGATCAAAAACTATTAGCTAAAAAAAAAAACTTGCCTTTTGTTTACAATCGAAAGTGTAGAGATTTAAAAGAAAAAAAAGATAGCCCTTCTGTTATTAGATTTAAAAGCAAAATATCTGGATCAACTTTAATAAAAGACTTAGTACAAGGAGACCGAAATATTTCTAATTCAACTATTGAAGATTTTGTGATATTAAGAAAAGACAAATCACCTACTTACCAACTGTCTGCAACAGTAGATGATAGTGAAATGAAAATAACTCATGTTATAAGAGGAGATGACCACATGATTAACTCATTTAAACAAAAACAAATTTATGAAGCTATGGGTTGGGAAGTACCTAACTTTGCTCACATACCTTTAATTCATAGTGAGCAAGGTAAGAAACTTTCTAAAAGGGATAACGCATCCACACTAGAAGACTATATCAAAATTGGTGTAATTTCAGACGCTCTTAGAAACTACCTTTTGAGGTTAGGCTGGTCATATAAAGATAAAGAAATTTTTACTAAACAAGAAAGTATTGACTTGTTTGATTTAAGTGGTGTTGGAAAATCGCCATCTAAGCTAGATATGTCTAGAATACTTTCAATTAATGAAACATATATAAAGACTATAGATGAGAAAGATTTGTTTAAATTTTTTAAAGAATATGTTTCTAAATATAAGAAACCATTAAATTCATCTAAAGAAGCAATTTTATTAAAATCTATTGAATTCTTAAAAAATAAGGCAAAAACATTAGAAGATATATTTAATAATGCTCAATATTTAATCAACGATAACCTTAATATAGGAGTTGAGGACAAAAAGTTAATAGATGTATCTGCAAGAGCAGTAATTAAAGATTTTGTAATTGAATATAAAAAACTAACTACTCTATCTAAAGAAAATTTAGAACCTATAATTAAGTCATTAATAGAAAAACATAAAACAAATTTCAAAGGTGTTGGGCAACCTCTGAGGATCGCACTTGTAGGATCAAGATTTGGACCAGGATTATATGATGTTATTCTATCATTAGATAAAGTTGAGATTGTCAAAAGGCTTAACGAAATCTAATATGAAAGAAGCTGCCTCTTTTAGAGTAAGAAAAAGTTCATTTTATGATAAAAAATCTAACTCTCCATTTAAAATAAGCAGATCAAAGTTTTTTAATTTTCTTAGTTGTAAAAGGTGTTTTTATCTTGATCGTGTAGTAGGTCTTAAAGAGCCGTCTATGCCTGGCTGGGCATTAAATATTGCAGTTGATGAATTATTAAAGAAAGAATTCGATCTTTATAGAAAAGAGCAAAAACCACATCCTTATATGATAAAAAATAATTTAAATTTTATTCCTTATCAGCATAAAGATTTAGATGTTTGGAGAAATTCTCTAAAAGGCGGTATTTCTTATTTAGATAAAAAAACAAATCTTATTATTCACGGTGGAATAGATGACCTTTGGTTTGACCCTAAAGACAAAAAGTTAATTGTAGTAGATTATAAAGCTCAATCATCAACTTATCCTGTTACTGTATCTTCTTATTTAGATTCAGAATGGCATTTAAGTTATAAACTTCAAATGGATATTTATGTACATATTTTAAGAAAAATGAATTTTAAAGTTTCTGATCTTTCTTATTTCTATGTTTGCAATGGCGAAAAAACAAATGATAAATTTGATAATAAAATTGATTTTAAAATTACTTTAATACCTTATCGCGTAGATACTTCTTGGATTGAGGGAAAAATATTAGAAATGAAAGAAGTTTTAAATTCTGATACGCCTCCTGCTATTGAAAAGACTTGTGAAAAATGTGCTTACTTAAAGGGTGGAAGAAATTTTTTTTAAATTTTCAAAGCTCTAAGATGTTCCTTTATACTTTCTGATAAAGCTATTAAATCATAACCACCCTCCAAAAATGAAATTATTCTTCCTTCGCAATGAACATTTGCAAGATCAACTATTTTCTTTGTTATTTCATAAAAATCTATGGACTCAAGATTAATATTAGCCAGTGGATCTCTAACATGGGCATCAAATCCAGCTGATATTAGAATAATTTCTGGTTTGAATTTGTTTATTGGGTTTAGTATTTTTTTTTCAAATATGCTTATAAACTCTTTACCTTTAGTGCCAGCTTTTATAATAGCATTAAAAATATTTCCAACACCAGTTTCTTCTTCTGAACCTGTGCCGGGAAATAAAGGTGATTCATGAGAGGATCCATAGGCTACAGTTTCGTCATTATAAAAAATTTCCTGCGATCCATTTCCATGATGAACGTCAAAATCAATAATAGCAATTTTTTTTACTTTATATTTATTTTGTAAGTATCTTGCAGTTACAGCAATATTATTTATGAAACAAAAACCCATAGCTTTTGTTGTTTCTGCGTGATGACCGGGTGGTCTGGTTGCACAAAATATTCTTTTATTTTTATTCATTAAATCGTCTGCTGCAGCAATACCAGCACCGCACGATCTTAGAATAGCGCTCTTACTATTTGGACAAAGCTTAGTATCCGCATAAGGCTCTTTTTCAACGCCTATTAGACCGGTTTTAGGTATGTTTACAAATATATTTTCAATATATTTTTTTGGATGTACTAAAGATATATTTTCTATTTCAGCAAGGGGGGCTTCTTTAAAATTAATTTCAAAATCTTTAATTTGTTTAATTGAATTTAAAATACTATTCAATCTTTCTTTACTTTCGGGGTGATTAAAACCGTTATCTTTTAATAAACAGTCTGTATGTGTGTAAATTAGCATTATAAAAATTTATTTAAAGATAAACTTGCTAGTTCTGAAGAGGATTTATTTATTTTGAATTCTTTTAAAATAATTTGTACTTTGTTTACTTGCTGGTCAATTTTACTGGGGTTTTGCAAAAAACTATCTACAAATTTAAAAATATTTTTAGAATTACAATTAGACTGAAGTAATTCTGGAATAAGTTCTTCGTCGGCAGCAAAATTTATAATATTTGCATATTTTGTTTTAACGAGACTTTTAATTATTAAAAAATTTACAAAACTCATTTTATAAAGAATGATAGAAGGAATTTTAGCATTACAAATCTCCAAAGAAATAGTACCCGATTTAGCAACAGCGAAAATAGATCTTTGTAAAATGTGGGATTTAATTTTGTTATCACTTATTACTTCACAATTAGATAAATTACTTTCTTTAAGAAAAGATTGCATTAATTGAGAGTTTTCATTAGTAGAATGAAAAACATAAGTTATGTCGTCATATTTTTTTTTCATTAATCTTATAAAACCTAACAAGATCGGCGTCAAAACATTAATTTCGGACTTTCGACTTCCTGCAAAAACAGAAATCAATTTTTTTTTCTCACTTATTATTTGATTTAAGTCAATTTTACTTTGTTCTTTCTTTTCTAACAAAGGATGACCTACAAATTCACAACTTACATTTTCTTTTTCAAAATATTTTTTTTCAAAATTAAATAACAATAAAATATGATCAATGAAATTCTTAATTTTTTTAACCCTGCCTTCTCTCCACACCCAAACTTGAGGGGCCACATAATGAATTGTTTTAATATTAGAATTTATTTTTTTCACTCTTTCTGCAACTCTTAATGTAAAATCAGGACTATCAACAGTGAATAAGACGTCAGGATTATAATCTGTAATAGCTTTAACAGTTTGGTTAATTTTTTTATTAATCTTAAATAAGTTAAAAATTACATTTGTAAATCCTAAATAGGTAATTTCTTTTAAATCATAAATAGATTTAATTCCTAAAGATCTAAGGTTTTCACCTCCAACAGATAGAAAATCTATGTTTGAATTTATTTTTTTTAAATTACCAATAACTTTTGAAGCCAACTTATCGCCTGAAGGTTCACCAGTTAAAATAAATATTTTTTTCATTATATTGAGATTATGAACATCTTGTTTTTATTAGCGAAACTAATGCATTTTTTTTTCTCTAAAAAAACATTTTGCTTACTTTTTAAGACTATCCCCTTAAGTCCTGCTGATTTACACTGTGTTAAGGTTTTTAAACCAACTGTAGGCAAGTCAATTCTTATATCTTGTTTTTTCTTGGGTAATTTCACCAACACACCATTATTTTTAAATTTTTTATTTCTACATTTCTTAAGCATTATTTGTGTTCCACCACTTCCTTCAATAGCTATAATTTTTTTATTTCTTACAACTGTGCCTTGACTAAAATTATATTCGCCTAATTTTCCTAAGGTTGTAATAGCCTTTTTAATATCTGCTTTATCTCCTCTATTAGGTTTTGTTTTAGTATAACTACCTTGTTTTAAAGTTAATTCAGGGTTAAAAAATAGTGAACTAATTGTAATAATTTTCTCTTTTTTTAAAATATTTATTATTTCTTTTAAAATTGCCGCATCACCAAGTTTTGAACTTTTGATTATTCTTGGCATATACAAAACACCTTTAAGGTCAAGGCGAATTTTTGAAAATTTCGGTTTTTTAATTTTACCAGCAAACAAAACTTTTTTGCAATTATTACTTTTTAATATACTTATTATTTTACTAAATTGACCAATGGAAACAGAGAATGAATTTTTATTTTTTTTAAAAATTTTTTTGTTTGTCAAATCTATAATTAAATATTTTTTCTTATTTTTAATTTTTTTTAAGATTTCTTTTGGAAAATCTGTTTCTCCAAATATTAACCCTATCATATTACTCTTTTTGATTTTCTGGTGAACAAATAGGTCTTTTTTTATCTTTTGCAATAAATGTTATTACCTCATTAACTAATTCGTTATTTTTATAATCTCCGTTTATTTTTGTTAAATTTTCATGTAAATTTTTAGATGAAAAAATTTCTTTATAAGCTTTATCTAGACCTATTATTTTTTGATTTTCATATTTTTTTCTTCTTAGACCAATTAAATTAAGACCTTGTAAATAATTTCTATTACCGATAGATAGGCCAAACGGAATTACATCTTTTAATACGCCGGTCATTCCACCGATCATTGCTAGTCTTCCTATTCGTGTAAACTGCTGAACTGCAGAATTACCCCCAATCACGACAGAGTCCTCAATAGTTACATGGCCACCCAAAGGAACGTTATTTGCAATAATAACATTGTTACCGATTTTGCAATCGTGAGCTATATGGGAAGAAATCATAAATAAACAATTATTACCAACTAAAGTTTGTGATCCACCACCTGAGGTTCCCGGATTAATCGTGACATACTCTCTAATAATATTGTTGTCACCTATGGTAAGACTATTTTTTTCATTATTGTATTTTAAGTCTTGAGGCTCTGTACCAATACTAGCAAATGGAAATATTTTTGTATTTTTACCAATTTTAGTATTGCCTTCAATATGAACATTCGAAATTAATTCTACTCCATCTTCTAAAATAACTTTTGGTCCGATATAACAAAAAGGTCCTATTTTTACACTATTACTAATTTGAGAATTTTTATCTATAACGCTTGATTTGTGTATCATTATTTTCTATCAACTATTGTTGCTGACCATTCGGCGTCAGCCATTCTTTTTCCATTAACTTTAGCAGTTCCTATGTATTTCCAAACTCTTCCATGAGATCTAATAGCTTCAATCTCTAAATGTAGTTCGCAATCAGGTATTACTGGATTTCTAAAACGAGCTTTATCTATGCCCATTAAATAAACTAGTTTATTAGCATATTCTTTTGGGTCTATTCCGTGAGCTGTTAATGCTGCTGCAGCCTGTCCGAAAGCTTCAACTATAAGCACTCCAGGCATTACTGGTTGCTCAGGGAAGTGACCCTGAACATAAAAACCATTTTTTTTAACATACATAATTGCTGTTGCTGACTTCAATGGGACAATATTTATTAATTTATCAATTAATAACATTGGTTCTCTATGAGGCAATAATTGCTCGATTTTTTTTTTATCTATTGAATCAGTCATTATTTTTCCATTTTTTTATAAAATGTTTAAAAGGTATAGCTGGATAACCCATTACAACAGAATTATCACTGATATTTTTTATAACACCACTGCCACCACCAATTTTGACATTATTTCCTATTTTTAGATGTCCAGAAATTCCTGCTTGACCTCCGATGGAGACATTGTTGCCAAGAGTTGAACTTCCGGCGAAACCTACTTGTCCAGCTATCATGCAATTATTTCCTATTTTTACATTATGAGCAACATGAACCTGATTATCTAAATAAGTATTTTCACCAATTACTGTATCATCAACAGATCCTCTATCGATTGTACAAGAACCTGCAATTTCAACTTTATCTTTTAGAATGACTTTTCCTATATGTGGAAACTTCAAATTGTTATTATTTATTGGAATAAATCCAAAACCTTTTAAACCTATTTTACAACCATCTTGAATAACCACTTCATCTCCAATAAGTGAGTTTTTAATTATAATTTGCGAACCAATAATACAATTTTTTCCAATTTTAACATTAGACTCAATTATTGTATTGCTTCCAATTATTGAATTTTTACCGATTATTACATTTTTTCCAACTAAAACATTGTTACCAAATTTTACAAATTTATATTTAATTTTACTTGGTTTTTTTAGTGATAAATCAGGATAGTCAATATCTGCTTTAGGATAAAATTTAAAAATAGTTCTTGTCAATTCATGCAAAACATTTTTAACTATAATTTTCTCGCATTTTTTTGGTAAATAATTTTTTAATTTTTCTGTAGTTATGCAAAATAAGGCTTTTGTTGTTTGCGCTTCTTCTTTGTAATTTACTGATTCAAAAAAAGCTAAATCTTCACTAGTTGCGTTATTTAATGTTTTCACATCTTTGATTTTTATATTTTTTTTTAATAATTTATTAGGAAATAACTTATTAATTAAAAATGGTCCTCTACAATCAAAAAAAATGTTTTTGGACATTAATTGAGTTTTAATGTTTTAAGATCCTTGTTTAAATTATTAATCACAGGCTCCGTAATATCAAGGGTAGAATCTCCTAGCAAGATACTAGATTTATCTAACACAATTCTAATTTTATTGTCTTCCATGTATTTTTTTATAATAGGATTTAATACTTTCAGTAAATCAGCTTTTGCTTTATTTCTCATTTTTCCAATACTATTAAAAGTTTCTCTTTTTTCTTTCTGCATTTTCGCAACTTTAGCTCTTAAAGCTTTAACTTTTTTTTGATATTCTTCATTTGAGATAAGTTTTTTTTGTGAAATGATTTGGTTTTCTTCTTTTCTAATATCTTTTTCTAGCTTGTTGTATTTCTTTATTTCAGATTCTAGTTTGTTTTTTAAAAATTGTTGAGCTTTAGATCCTGCTATACTTTCGTTTAAAACTTTATTAAAGTCAACAAAGGCAGGAGAGCTTGCGGAAGCATAATTGGAAAAAGTGAAAACTACTAATGTTACTATTGATAGATATTTTATTAAATTTTTCATATTAAAATGTTGTTCCTAGTTTAAAGTTAAATGCTTCAGTTTGATCTGTTTTTGCTTTTGACAAATTAGTAGATAAAACAAAGGACAAAGGCCCAACTGGTGATATCCAACTTGTGTTTATACCAGCTGTTGATCTGATTTTGTTAGAATCTTCTACAGAACTATCATAATCTACTTCCCAGACATTTCCAAAGTCTAGGAATAATCCAACATCTGTTTTGGTGTTTTCAGGTAAAAAATAAGGTAAAGCTGCTTCAAAATTTATTGCTGTAGCATAATTTCCTCCAACATAATCCTGACCGTCTTTAGGACCTATTTTTTTAAAACCTCTCAATCTCTGTTGTGGTAAATAAATTCTTTTACTTATCCTCACATCTTTTTCTCCTATACCTGTTATTGAAGATGCATAAAATTTAATTGATCCTATTACATTTTTTGTGAAAGATTCGTATCCGGCAAATTTATAAGTATTTTTAAAATACGGAGAATCAGCGTAAACAGGTAAAGTTTGAGAAAATGCAGAAACGTATCCGTCTGTTGGCATGAAAACTCTATCTCTTTTATCTTGTTGTATTCCATAAGAAAAAGCTAAGTCAGAAAATCCTCCTGATTGTTTTGCTAGTGATTTTGAGGCTGTTTTGTCTACAGTTAAATCATCGTAAGTAAAACTTAAAGAAGGTAAAATGTAAATGTCTTTATATTGTTCAAATTTTGTTCCTATTCCTAAACTTGATATTTTATTAGCATACCCAGAATCTGGGTAATCATTAGTTGCTGAGCTTACAAAATAGTTTAATGCATTACCTGTATTATTATAATTCGGTTGATTGACGTCCAGAGTTCCAGCTAAAGAATTTTTATCTACACTTAAATATGTTCCTACTTGAATTCCTTCACCTAACCAGTTGTTTTCTTTAACATTAAATTGAAAAGACCCACCTGTAGTACCTACGCCAGCGCCCGCACTTATTTCACCTGTTGCTTTCTCTTCAATAGTAATATCTATTATTTTTTGGTCTTTGTTTTCCCCGTCGATGATATCTTTTGATATTTCTCCAAAAATATTTCTCGCTTTTAGTTTTGCTATAGATTGTTCAAGTTTTAATTTGTTAAATGGATCTCCCTCATCTAGTAAAAGCTCACCTCTAATAACTGTCTCGTTAGTGATTGTATTTCCTTTTATATTAATTCTTTCAACAAGTTGCTTTGAACCTTCATAAATATTAATTTTTATTTCAATTCCATCTTGGTCAATAATTTCATTAACAGAATGTTCAACAAATTGTAAATCATTAGAAGAAATAAGAGAATCTAGCCCTTCAAGTAATTTGGTGATTTTAAACGGAGAATAGTATTTTCCAATAATTTTATTAAATTCATCGTTCAAAGGTAAGAATATTTCTTTATCGAACACTGGACTTACTTCGGTACTAATTTTTTTAATTCTATATCTGTTGCCAGCATTAATATTGTATGTGAGTGTAGTTAAGTTTTCTTTACTAACTTCTGCGTTACTAGAAACAATCTGAACATCATAATAACCAATAGATTTATAATAATTGCTCAATAGTCTTTTATCAAGTTTTATATTATTACTATTTAAATTGACACTTTTTGACAAAAATTTCCAAAATTTAGTTTCTTCAGAAACAATTATATCTCTTAATCTTTTGTCTTTAACTTTTTTGTCTCCGATAAAATAAATTTTTGATATACCTGTTTTTTTTCCTTTATCTAAAAAAAATATTAAATTTACTCTATTTTCACTAAACTTTTCTATTTTAGTATTTACTTCAACAAAATTGAAACCCATTGAAGCATAAACTTTTTTAATCATGGCGATATCTTTAGTAAGTGCACTTTTTC
>Ga0307986_10000296_pt1 | contig 36939 bp, 35 predicted proteins | sample EllFjometageno82_FD_203170 | JGI IMG/M metagenome (GOLD analysis project Ga0307986, IMG submission 203170) | Marine microbial communities from Ellis Fjord, Antarctic Ocean - #82 | ecosystem: Environmental > Aquatic > Marine > Unclassified | place: Southern Ocean | collected 2014-10-09 | reverse complement strand
AAGAAGACTAGTTCTATAAAATTCAGAGAACTTTTTAAAATTTCTCCATTTGGAAGTTTTTCTATGATTTGTACTGGTTTTATTTTTGCTCCTATATTTAGTCTTCTATCTGTTTATGCAATCACAATGAAATTAACTATTTTTGAAACCTCTTTACTGTTAGCTGGTGTAATGCTTGCTGGAGCCCTTTTTCAATGGCCAATAGGATCTCTTTCAGATAAATATGATCGAAGAAAAATTATAATCGCATCCTCGATTGCGGCAGTTATTTTTTCAATTTCAGCAATTTTTGTTTCAGGTATAGGAAATTCTTTACCTAATCTATTCATGGAATCGACTGTAAGTTTTAATTATTTTTCAACTACTATGGATAAAACAAAACTTTTTATATCTATAATTTTACTAGCAGGCGCAACTCTTCCACTGTTCGCGTTGAATCTCGCACTTGTTAATGATTATATTCCCAAAGAAAAATTTGTTTCGGCAGGTGGGGGTTTAAATATTATATTCGGACTTGGCGCAATGGCTGGTCCTATAATGTGTTCAACATTGATGCGTTTTTTAGGACCTAATGGTTTTTTTATTCATCTTATTATTTTTCTTTGTGCAATAATTATTTTTGGATTTTATAGATTAAGTCAAAGAGCAACTGAAGATAATCCAGAGTCAACTTTTACACCATTGCCTACAAGTATTACGGCATTAGGTATTGAGCTTGACCCTGATACTGGTGTTGATTTGTCCAACGATGAAGACAAGAAAAATTAATTCAATTTATGATTAAAATCATACTTTTACTGATAAGACCAATATCCATAAACACATCTTGTGCCATTTCTTGAGCAGTCATAAGTGTCATTAAGAACTCCATTTATAACTACTGTTATATGCCTAGAACAAGATACAATGAGAGTGTTGTTTGGTAATTCTTCTTTTTTTAAATGAACTTTGCAACCTTGTCCTATAAACATTGTGGGTGTCCATTTCCAACCTAATTGTTTTAAATATTTCTTTAGAACAGCTCTATGTGTACCTGTTCTTGGGCTGTCATTTTTTTTCATTAAACTTTTAGCAAGTTTTGTTCTAGATTTAATTCTAAATTTTTCATTAGCATCATACAAATCATGATAAACTTTCAGATAACTCATGCCTGTTGCAATTGCTATTGATCGAACTACACAATCTCCAGCTTTTCCCTTGAAGCCAGCAGCTTGTCTTCCTCCATCATTTACTTTGAGTTTTAAATTACTTTTTGAAAATAATCTTTTAAAAAACATCTGTTTTGTTTACAATAGTTGCATTATAGAAACAAGTTTGGAACAAGGGATAAGATACTTTTACCAACAATTCTTATAATTAATTTATGAAACAAAAATTTGATGTTATTATAATTGGTGCTGGTGCAGCTGGATTGATGAGCGCTATTGAAGCTGGCAAAAGAGGTAGAAAAGTACTTTTAATGGACCATTCAAAAAAAATAGGAGAAAAAATTCGTATATCAGGTGGTGGAAGATGTAATTTTACTAATATTAACACCCATCCAAGTAAATTTATTTCAAATAATCCAAAATTTATAATTTCTGCTTTAAATCAATATACTCAAAATGATTTTATAAAGTTGATCAAAAAACATAATATAAAATTTCATGAAAAAAAATTAGGACAACTTTTTTGTGACGAAAGTGCTCAGCAAATTATAGATATGCTACTTCTGGAATGTCGAATGGCAGATGTCACTTTAAAAAAAGGGGTTTTTGTTACAGGCATTGAAAAAGAAGATAAGCAATACTATGTTGCTGTTGGGTCTGATAAATATCTTTGTGATTCATTGATTATTGCAACAGGAGGGTTGTCGGTCCCTAAAATTGGAGCAAGTAAATTTGGATACGAAATAGCTAAAAAATTTAATTTAAATATCATTGAGCCATTTCCCGCGCTTGTACCTTTAACCTTTAGTGAGAAAATACTTTTTAAGTGCAAAGAGCTCAGTGGGCTATCATTGGAAGCACTTATTTCTTTTAATAAGACATTTTTTGAAGAAGGGATGTTATTTACTCACAGAGGTTTAAGCGGCCCTTCTATATTGCAAATCTCTTCTTACTGGAAATTAGGAAGTGATATTAAGATTAATCTTTCACCAAAACAAGATGTTTTTAAATTTCTAGAAAATAAAAAAAAAATGAATCCTAAACAAGATATAAATATTTTAATTTCAGAAATTCTTCCTAAAAGATTGGCTTATATGATCTGTAAAGAAAATGGTGTTAATGGCAATATATGCGAGTTATCAAATAAGTTATTAAAACAATTAAGTGGCTCAATTAATACTTGGGTCATTAGCCCGACTGGTTCTGAAGGATATAGAACAGCCGAAGTAACTCTAGGTGGTGTAGATACTGATGAGATTTCATCTAAAACAATGATGTCATTAAAAAATCCTGGTTTATTTTTTATTGGAGAGGTAGTTGATATTACTGGTCACCTGGGTGGTTATAATTTTCAATGGGCCTGGTCTTCTGGTTTTGTAGCTGGTCAATACGCTTAATTAGTTTTCTTAATCCTATCTATTGCTCATTAAAGATGTTATAAGAGTTCTTTTAGATACTGCTAAATAGAACTAAATCACACTTATAAGCAAGTATTTTTCGGAAAGTACCCATCTAAAGAACTGAATATTCATGTATTTAATCATGAATAATCTCGTACGCTTGTTATGATTATAAAAGATATTACAGAACAAAAAATTAAAAAAACGGGTGTAGTTTTACCTTTTGAAAAAAATAATATTTTTCAAATTAAAATCAATAAAACGATTGAAATAGTTGTTGTTCCAAATCCAGGAGAGAGAAACGCTCATCAAGACAATGTAGGCATTATATTAGAGGAAAATAAAATTTTAAGAATTTTATCAAAACGATATGCAGATGTTTCAATTACAGAAATAAATACTGAAAAAGATTTAGAAAATTTGGTAAAAAGAAAACCTGATTTAGTATTTTCTGGCGTTAAATATTTTAATTTTAATAAAGAAAAAATTTGGCTTAATGACTGCCTGGAAGCATGCGATATTCCTTATATTGCATCTAGTAGAACGGCGCTAGATAATGAAAGTGATAAAAATAGGGCAAAAAAAATTGTATTAAAAGCTAAAATTAAAACTGCTGATTTCTTTATAACTACTCCGGAAGAGCATCAAAATGTATCTGCAATACCTATTTCATTTCCCCTATTTATTAAACCAATTAAAGGTGGAGATAGCAGAGGTATAGATTCGAATTCAATTGCTTATAATTTTTCAAGTTTTAAAAAAAAAGTTTTAGAAATTAAAGAAAAACACAACCTTTCTTCTCTTGTGGAAACTTACTTACCTGGAAAAGAATATAGTGTAGGTATTTTTCAAGACAGTACAAATGGTGATTTAAAAGCTATGCCTGTAGAAATTGTTATAAAAAAAAATATAAATGGTCATTGTATACTTGATTATGATGTTAAAAAAGATGATGAAGAAAAAGTAATTGCCGTTACTGATATTAAAATTTTTAAAAAAATTTCTAAACTAGCGAAAGATTCTTTTAAAGCACTTGGTGGTAAATCTCTGGGTAGAATAGATATCAAAATGAACCACCTTGGCATTCCTCATTTTATGGAGGCCAATCTGATGCCCGGTCTTCGAAAAGGATATTTTTATAGATCATGTGTACTAAATCTAAATATGAATTACGAGGAAATGATTTTTAGTATAGCTAACACTGGATTATCTTCTCACTAATTATATTAATAACTTCAATCAAAATTAGAAAATATAACATTTAAATGATAGCCACTAAAAAAAAATTTATAAGTAAAGTTAAAAAAAGAATTTTAAAAGAAACAAAGTCATCTGGTAAAAAATATACTACAAACTATAAAGATATTAAGAAGTATTTCATATATTTTAATAAAATTTTATTTAAAGATAAACTAAATAAATTTAATGATATTAAAATAAAAAAAATGATTAAATCTTCAGGTCAATGTGTGGAAAATATTTCTTACTATAAAGGAACCAGTTTTTTTGTTCTAGAAATGAAGCCTAAATATAAAAATAAAACAGAGTTTTTAAATACTTTATCTCATGAGATGGTACATTTATGGCAGCAAACTATAATGAAAGACACAGGAAACCATAACAAGCTCTTTTTTAGTTTTAAATCTAAATTTAAGAGATTAAATTTAAGTTTAAGCTATTAATCTTATTTGATTTATATGCTCTTAGAATTATTGTTACCGTTTTAGTGGCTCATTTTTTAAATAAAAGTAAACTTAAGTTAAAAAGTTACAGAATGCCTCTGTGACAATCAGAAATATTATAATTTTTTTTAAATTGATTAATGTGAGAGTTATCAATGAATATAAAAATAACTGAAGGAAAAATTATGAAAAAAATCTTAATATTATTAACATTAGTACTATTTACTGGCTCTGCGTATGCTGGCTCATGCCCAATGATGGCCAAAAATTTAGACAGTAAGATAGAAGAAGCTTCAAAAATGCGTGACGCAGGCATGAAAGCCCATGAAGATGGTGATCATTCAAAATCTGAAGATTTGTTGAACAAAGCTATGGAGCTTTTTAAAAGTTAGTATAATATTATAGGGTCGCCTAGATACTAGGCGTCCCTAAATAAAAATAAACTCTAAGATATAAAAATAAATCTAAATTGTGAAATTCTTGAAAAAATACAATACTGTTAGTTTTTAATATATTTCCGCTGTATCCTTAAGACGTTCTTTAAAATAATCCTCGAATGACCTGTTGCAAGTAATTATATATTTATCTTTAAGATTATAAATTGAACAATCTATTCTAGCAATTATAGTTTGAGCCAATGTAAAATCAGGAAATTTTTTAGTTCTTAAATCAAAATGGGTTAATTTATTTAAAAATTCATTTCTATTTATTCCTGAAACTTCAAAATAAATTTGCCCATAAGAATAATCTGAAGCTAGAATTTCATCTCTAGAATTAATATTAGATATAAATTTTAAAACATCTTTATAACTTTGCTCTTTTAAATAACACAAACTCCATTGGTTAAATGAATGTTTAGCAAATAAAAATTTATCACTTAAAGTTATCTCAAGGTTTTTTGATGGAGGAGTTATGGATAGTTCTTTATTTATCATTTGATTAAATTGTTCTTTTCCGTCACCTCTAATAATTACTTGTTGAAAACTTTTTTGAACAATGTGTACTCCTTCTAATGATAATACAGTTGTCATGATACCAGCCTTTTATTTTCTGGGTCAATAAAAACAGGATTAACGACCTCAACAGGAATATTTTTAGTTCCGTTAGGAGTAGAAACAAATAGTTTAGTTCCCATTAATTTATTGCCCCCTTTTATTAATGCCATCGAAATGCAGTGGTTAAGATTTGGACTGTGGTAACTAGATGTGATGTGTCCCAGATACGGCACAGGTGTCTTTATCATTCTTGGTAAAGTTTTACATTCTACAACATGCTGGCCCTCTTCTATGAATTGAGATTTATCTAAAGGAATAATACCAACTAACTGTTTTCTATCTTCTCGAGCTGTATCGCTTCTAGTCAAAGATCTTTTTCCAATAAAATCTTTTTTCTTTTTACCTATCATCCATGAAAAATTAATATCAATAGGTGTAACAGTTCCATCAGTTTCTTGTCCAATTACGACATAACCTTTTTCTGCTCTTAACAGGTGCATCGCCTCCGTTCCATAAGGTACTAAATTAAAATCTCGTCCGTAATCAAATATTTTTTCCCATAATGCTAAAGAATGTTTAGGAGAAATATAAATTTCATATCCTATTTCTCCAGTAAAACTTGCTCTCATAATTCTAACCTCTGTATCCATATAGTTAAAAATCTTAAAAGTCATAAAGGGAAATTTTTCATTACTAAAATCTACATCGCTAAATACTTTGCTCATAATCTCTCTCGATTTGGGTCCACTAATATTAAATGTTGTAAATTGTTCAGTGGTTGAATTTACGTACACCTGAAGGTGGGGCCATTCAGTTTGAAGATATTCTTCCATATCAGCAAGAACCTTTGGTGCTCCACTTGATGTGGTTGTTGAGATAAAATGGGTATCGCTTATTTTACAAACAATGCCATCATCCTTAATCATACCATCTTCACCTAACATAAGAGCATATCTTGAAGTCATTGGCTTCATTTTTGTAAAAGGATTGGTATACATAAGGTTCATAAATTCTAATGCATCTTTACCCTTGATCTCTATTTTTCCAAGCGTGCTCCCATCTAAAATTCCGGCTGTTTCTCTTGTCTGCTTTGACTCTCTTTGCACTGCTTGGTGCATAGTTTCTGCTTCATTTTTTTTAAAATACCAAGGTCTTCTCCATTGGCCAACATCTTCAAATACCGCTCTCTTTTTTATATGCCAATTGTGAATAGGGGTTTTTCTTTGGGGGTCGTAAAATTCGTAGGTGCTTCTTCCAGCAATTGCTGAAAAGCTAAGTGGCGCGTAAGGAGGTCTATAAGTTGTTGTTCCTACTTCAGAAATATTTTTGTTTAAAAGTTTTGAAACAATACCCAAGGAATTAATACTACTAATTTTGCCTTGATCAGTTCCCATGCTATTTGTTGTGAAACGTTTTAAATGTTCAATGCGATCAAACCCCTCTGCAATAGCTTGCTTAAGATCTTTTGTTGTTACGTCATTATGTAAATCAATGAAAGATTTTGACCAGTTGGATTTTTTTTCATGCTGCGTTTCCCACAGCTCTTTAATATTAAAATTATTTATATCGTTAATTTCTATTTTTATATCTTCAATTTTGGCTTTGAGAAAAGATAGTTTATTACTAATTTCTTCATTAGTTTTCTCATAATTATAATTTCCACTTACGGACCCTAAAGTAATAGTATTCTGAAAAGGCACATCTGGTTTAAAGGTGAGTAGATTGTTATCCCATTTAACTAAGCCTTTTGATTGAGTAAATAAATGAATATCAGGATTTATTCCTCCAGACACGCAAAGCATCGAAGAATTTACTTTAATTATTTCGTTTTTGTTGTTTCTAATAGAGATGCTTTGAACTTCTTTGTTTCCATCGCATCCTTCTACTTCTGCGTCTTTGTAAAAAGGAATATTATTTTTTTCTAAATATTCTAAAAGCTCATTTTCTATTTCTGTTTCATTTCTCGCATCGATATACGCGGCAGGCTTGTGACCTAGATTAATTAAAGATTTTAGAAGGCTTATTGTTGTTGAATTATTTGTAAAAATAACAGGATTAATTTCAGGTATTACTCCATATCTATGAATGTATTTTTCAAATGAAGAAGCTAACATCACTCCTGGTAAATCATTATTTCTAAATGAAATAAATCTTTCTATATGACCGTTAGCTAAAATCGTATGAGCTGTTCTAATTTTATGTAAAGTCAATTCAGATTTGTTACTATTTATTTTTTTTCCAGCAAATTTATCTTCCAGAGCTATTAAATGATTTGTAAAATTATAAGATGTGACTAATGAATTTTTTAATATTTTAATGTTTTTTGCATTTTTTATAAGTTCTTCAGTTTCTTTTAACCAAATATTAATTTTTTGTCCGTTAATTTTTTTAACTTTGTATGAGTTTTTAAGTACTCCTCCTAAAAAACTATCTTGTTCTATGAGTAAAACTTCATGTTCTGTATCAATTAATTTTCTCGTTGCAATAAGTCCACTTAATCCAGCGCCAACAATAACAACATCAACATTGTGATTTTGATGTGTGCTTTTTGATCTAAATTCTTTTGGGGGTTTTCCAAGCCCAGCTGTTTTTCTAATTAATGGCTCATAAATTCTCTTCCAGAATCCCTTTGGACCCATAAATGTTTTATAATAAAAACCTGCGGAAAATATTGGTGATAATAAGTTGTTTATTGAGCCAATATCAAATTTAAGAGATGGCCAACGATTTTGGCTATCTATTTCCATACCATCATAAATTTGTTTTACTGTTGCTCTAGTATTGGGCTCGTTATGTTCACTTAATATTTGAACAATTCCATTTGGTTCTTCTATACCACAAGTATATATACCTCTTGGCCTATGATATTTAAAACTTCTGGCAATTAAACGAACATTATTTCTTAACAAAGCTGAAGCTATCGTGTCCCCTTTAAATGCAGAGTATTTTTTTCCATCAAATATAATTGAAATTTTTTGATGTATATTTACGTAAGGGCAATTTTTATTGTCTGAAGCACTCATTGTTATTTCTTTATAGTAAAATTTCCTGATCCTACTTCTGGTTCTCCAGAAGGTGTTTTTAAATTATTACTAAAATCGTTTAACTCAGGTTTTTTTTCATCAAGTTTATATATTCTTAATATTTCGTCTGTAGAAGTATCTCTTACTGCATTAAACCATTTTCTACATCCATGAGAATGAACCCAACGCTCATAAAAAATTCCTTTGGGATTAGCGCGATAAAAAACATATTCTCCCCATTCTTTATCACTAAGATTTTCAGAATTTTCTGGCCTCTTTACATGAGCTTCACTTCCATTGGAAAACTCTGACTGATCTCTTTCACCACAATATGGACAATTAATTAAAATCATATTTAATGTGCTACTGCAGCCGCTCCATGTTCATCTATTAATCTACCGTTAGCAAATCTTTCTAAATTAAAAGGTGCATTAATTCTATGTGGCTCGTCATTAGCAACTGTGTGTGCAAAAACATTTGCGCTCCCTGGTGTTGCTTTAAAGCCTCCTGTTCCCCAACCACAATTAAAATATAATCCTCCAACATCACATTTGCTTACTATCGGACTAGCGTCAGGACATATATCTACTATTCCTCCCCATTGTCTCAACATTTTCATTTTTCCAAAAATTGGATAAAGCTCGACAATAGCTCGAACGGTTTCTTCAATAACATCGTAACCACCTCTTTGTGTAAATGAATTGTATCCATCTGTTCCAGCACCAATAACTAATTCCCCTTTATCAGATTGGCTAACATAAGCGTGAACTGCATTGGACATTACAACTGTGTTAATTATAGGTTTAATAGGTTCAGAAACTAAAGCTTGTAATGGCCTGCTTTGCAAAGGTAATCTTACACCTGCTGTTTGTGCTAATACGCTTGTATGACCTGAAGCCACAACAGCAACTTTACCTGCATTTATAAATCCTTTTGAAGTTTCAACTCCTTCAACTTTATTATTGTTGGTTTTTATTCTTTTAACTTCACAGTTTTGAATAATATCAACACCCATTTCATCTGCTCTCATAGCAAAACCCCAAGCGATAGCGTCGTGCCTTGCTACCCCACCTCTTGGTTGGTATGCAGCGCCTAAAACTGGATACCTTAAATTATCGGCATTCATTATAGGAACTAGTTCTTTTATTTCTTTTGTATCAAGCCATTTAGTATCAAGTCCATTAAGTCTATTGGCGCTTATTCTTCTTTTCATTTCCTTAATATCGTGTTCGTTGTGTGCTAAGTTCATTACACCTCTCTGACTAAACATCATGTTATAATTAAGTTCTTCAGATAGTTTTTCCCACAATTTAATCGAATGATCGTAAAGGTAAGCACTCTCATTCCATAAATAATTTGATCTTATGATGGTAGTATTACGTCCTGTATTTCCACTTCCCAGCCAGCCCTTTTCAATTACAGCAATATTTTTGATACCATGCTCTTTAGCTAAATAATAAGCTGTACCTAAGCCATGACCTCCACCTCCTACTATAACAACGTCATAAGTTTTTTTAGGGTCCGGACTTCGCCACATCTTTTGCCAATTCTCGTTGTTTGAAAAAGAGTTTTTTATAAGGCTTAAAATTGAATATTTTTTTTTCACAAAACAAACTAACAAAAAAAAATGATATCAGCCACCAATTACGATCCAATTGTATAAAAAGACACAACTTCTAAGGGTATATTTATATCTGTATAAATATTACAAATTAGTTGACGAAGTTAGTAAAAGGAATGTAAAGAGAATTGAGATTACATCTATGACAAAAAAATTAATAGAAAGACTTGATAAAGGCCCCGTAATTTGTGCGGAAGGTTTTTTATTTGAAATGGAAAAAAGAGGTTATTTGACATCTGGCGAATTTGTTCCGATGTTAGCTCTTGATAATCCGGATGCCCTAGAGAGTTTACATAGGGATTTTCAACACGCAGGTTCAGATATAGTTCAAGCATTCACTTACAATGGTCATAGAGAGAAAATGAGAGTAATAGGTAAAGAAGAATTGTTAGAACCATTAAATCGTGCCGCATTAAAAATAGCAAAAAAAGTTGCTAATTTAAATTCAAGTGGTGATAGACCAAATATGATGGCTGGTAATATATCAAATTCTAATATCTGGAACGACAAAGATAAAGCAACTCATTTAGAGGTTGAGAAAATGTTTACAGAAATGGTTGGCTGGGCCGTTGATGAAGGCGCTGACATGTTAATAGGTGAAACATTTTATTATGCAGAAGAAGCTTATAAGGCTTTAGAAGTAATGCAAAAAACAGGATTACCAAGTGTTATAACTATTGCACCAATGGCTGAAAATATTATGAGAGACGGCGTTGGTATTGTAGATACTTGCAAAGAATTAGAGCAACGTGGTGGTCAAGTTGTAGGAATGAATTGTTTTAGAGGACCTCCTACAATGTTACCTTACATAAAAGAAGTTAGAAAAGCTCTAAAATGCCATGTAGCTGCACTACCTATTACATATAGAACAACTGAAAAAAATCCAACTTTCTTTAACTTACCAGATAATAATGGATGCGGTTGTCCTACACCACACCAAACAACTTTTCCAACTGCTTTGGATCCAATGCAGGTTAATAGATATGAAATGGGTAAGTTTATGAAAGAATGTTTTGATCTTGGTATAAATTATTTAGGTGTATGTTGTGGTGCAAATCCAATGTTAATTCGAGAAACCGCTCATGCAGTTGGCTTAACTGTGCCAGCTAGCAAATATAAAGAAAAAATGTCTAATCATTTCATGTATGGAACAAATAAAAGAATTCCAAAGCACATGAAAGATTACGGTGATAAAGCGTAAAAATTAAAATAAATATTCCCTTGACAAAAAGTTTGAAAAGTTGTTTTATGTTTACAGCGCTGATTTCAATCAAATTGCTGAGCGCTTAATAAATCCAGCTAAAGCGATTAAGTCTTATGACCACCGCTTTAGTCGGTGGTTTTTTTTTGAAAATTTCAATTAGAAATCAGGTATTTGAACCGTATTGTACACCTGGCATTTTGCCAAAGTACTAAAAAGGAGAAGATATGAATTTAATAAATATGAACCCCTCGTTTATCAAATTAAATCATACTTCTCCGAGAAAAATGGAGAACAGTATGAAAGAAACATTTAGAAACGAAACAGTAAGGGAGATAAAATAATGGCTGATTATAAGCATCCAGAAACTATCGCGTTGCATGGCGGAGATTATAGAAGTGATCCCACAACAACTGCAGTTGCAGTACCTATTTATCAAACGACTTCTTATCAATTTAAAGATGCAAAAACAGCTGCAAATTTATTTGGATTAAAAGAATTTGGAAATATTTATACAAGAATAATGAATCCTACTTGTGACGTGCTAGAAAAAAGAGTCGCCGCACTTGAGGGAGGTGTAGCAGCTTGTGCAGTTGGTTCAGGTCAAGCAGCAACTGCAATGTGCGTACAAAACTTAGCACAAACAGGTGATAATATTGTTGCTTCAACAGACTTATACGGTGGCACTGTAAACTTATTTAAAAATACTTTGAGACAACAAGGTATTGAAGTTAGATTTGCTGACCCAGCGGATCCAGCAAACTTTGAAAAGTTAACTGATGAAAAAACACGAGCTTATTATGGAGAGACATTGCCAAATCCATATTTACGTGTTTTTCCAATTAAAGAAGTTTCAGATATTGGTAGAAAGCATGGAATTCCATTAATTATGGATAACACTGCTGCACCAGTAATTTGCAAACCTTTAGCGCATGGTGCTGCAATAGTATTGCACTCGTTGACTAAATTTATTGGTGGTCACGGTACTTCAATTGGTGGAATAGTTGTTGATGGTGGAAATTTTGATTGGATTAAAAATCGAAAAAGACAACCATTATTAAATGAGCCAGATCAAAGTTACGGTGGAGCAATTTGGACTGACGCCGTTCCTGTTTTAACTGGAGCTAATATTCCATTTGTAATTAGACTCAGAGTAGTTTTGCTTAGAGATACAGGAGCTCCTCTAGCACCTTTTAATGCTTGGCAAATCATACAAGGTTTAGAAACCGTTGGTCTTAGAATGAAACAGCATTGTGCTAACGCAGAAAAAGTTGTGACATTTTTAGAGACACAGAAAAAAGTTCAAAATGTTATCTACCCTACTAATCACCAAGGTGAAATTAAGGAAAGAGCTAAAAAATACTTACAAGGTGGAAATGGTGCATTAGTTGGAGCAGATTTAGGAACTGCGGAAGCGGGAGCTAAATTTATTGATAACTTAAAGATGCTTTATCATGTCGCTAATATTGGTGATGCTAGAAGTTTAGCAATTCATCCGGCAACAACAACTCACAGTCAATTAAGTGACAAAGAATTGTTAGCTGCAGGTGTAACACCAGGTTATGTTAGACTTTCAATTGGTATCGAACATCCGGATGATATCATTGCAGATATAAAGCAAGCTTTAGCAGCTTAACAATTGATTTATGACCTCAATTAATTATATTGAGGTCATAAAATGATTAAACAAATAAAATCTTCCGAAATTAAAAATTATTTAGAAGAGAATCCTAAAACTATTTTACTGGATGTTAGAACAGAAGAAGAGTGGAAAACTGTTGGAAAACCTCAGTCTGAAAGCTTAGGTATAAAAACCTTCTTTATTACAATAGGTCAGGATTCAAGCTTTATTGAAAAAGTTAAAAAAGACATTAACAAAGAAAATCAAATTTTAGTGATGTGTGCGGTAGGTGGTAGGTCTATTATTGCTGCAAATCTACTTCAAAATGAAGGGTACATTGCTCACAATATTTCCGATGGTTTTAGTGGTAACGGCCAAGATCCTGGTTGGAAAAATGAAGGTTTACCCTCTACTTAGTTTGAATTTAAATTTATAACCTTTGAAGATTTTTTAATTTTTTCTTTAATATCGGCGTACTTTTTATTTACAACAGTACACGCTTCTGAGTTCATTGTTTTAAAGAATGATACACAATTTTCTTTTTTATTATCTGGGTTATTTTCTTTTATGTAAGCTGCTATATGCTCAGTTGGTGATTTTCCAGTTTGTTTTTTTACCCCATGATTCACAACAGTTGTTATTGCAGATTGAGCTACATTTCCACCTCCTACAACAGTAGTTGCTGGTCCAAGTAAAGCCATCGCTTCAACGCAACCATTTAATAAAAACAACAGACTTAGTAAACTAAATATTTTTTTCATTTTCTATGGGTCTTATACATTAACTTGTTTAATAAAAAACAAATCACTTGGGCATTTTGACCTTATACAAATCAACTTGTAATTGTAATTAATTATTTTTTATTTCTCTTATAACCTTCTTATCTATGCAGGATATCAAATTTTCTACCATCTGATTATAAAATTTTGAGTAATTTTCTGCTGTAACATATCCTAAATGAGGAAGAAGAAGTGCATTAGGAAAAAATCTTAGTTTGTGGTCTTGTGGAAGCGGTTCTTTCTCATAAACATCTAAGCCAACACCTGCTATTAAATCCTTATCTAAAGCATCAATTAAATCTTTTTCATTAACAATTGAACCTCTAGAAGTATTTATTAAAAAAGCACTTTTCTTCATTAATTTAAATTCCTTAATTGTAAATAGATTTTTGTAGTACTCATTCAAAACTACATGAATAGAAATTATATCTGAAGATTTTAGCAAATCTTCTTTAGACATTGGTAGAACACCCAACTCATTTGCTTTGGTTAAATTTAAATTCTCACTCCAAGCAGCGACTTCCATTCCAAAAGCTTTAGCAACTTTAGCAACTTGCGATCCAATTTTACCTAGGCCAATAAGGCCAATCATCTTACCTTTAAGTTCAAATCCAACACTAGTTTGCCAATAACCTTGAAACATATTATCAATTTCAGTTTTCATATTTCTAAATAATCCTAAAATTAAAGCCCATGTAATTTCTGCTGCAGGATTTGAATTAATTTCGGTACCACAAACAAGAATGTTTCTACTTTTTGTTGCCTTTAAATCAATAGCCTTATTTCTCATACCACTAGTCATTATGTATTTGAGGTTTGGTAGACTTTCTAATAAAGATTTAGTAATTGGTGTTCTTTCACGCATTATAAAAATTGCATCAAACTCCTCTAAAGAAATAGCAGTTTCAGCTTCGCTGGAAAAGACTTCATTAAAAATTTTAAATTCAAAATTATTTTTATGTATTTCAATATCAATTATTTGTTCAAATATATTTTGATAATCGTCTAATACTGCAACTTTAATCATTTGATTTCCTGTTTGAAAGATAAATACCTGATACTATAAAAATTGCTCCAATGGAATGATACATTTCAAATTTTTCATTTAAAAAAATAATTGCCATAATTGCACTGAAGAGAGGCATCAATTGAATAAAAATGCTGGCTCGATTTGGCCCAATTAACTCTACACCTTTTTGCCAACAATAATAAGCAGCAATAGCTGGAAAAAGGACTACGTAAATTAAAATTGCAAAAAATGCTTTGTTAAAACTTACTTCTAAATTATTTGATTGCTCATAAAAAAATTGAGGAATTAAGAAAAGTAATCCAGCTGAAACCATTAATTGTATTAGAGCAAACTGTGAAAATTTAAATTTATGTTTTTTAAGTAAAGTTGAATAAAGGGCCCAGGTAATTACACAAACTAACATCCACAAATCACCTTTGTTAAAATTAAGTTCAATTATATTTTGAGTATTTCCGTATGAAATTATTGATCCAATACCTATAATTGACAAAAATAATCCAAGTAGTTGAAAAATATTTGTTTTCTCAATTTTCATTAATGATGAAAAAATAATTGTAGCTGCAGGGATTGCTGCAAGAACTAAAACAGAATTTATCACTTTCGTATAGTTTAGTGCATAATAAACAACTGAGTTAAATGTGCTTATTGTGATCACTCCCATAAAGCTGATTACAAACCATTTTTTCTTTATACTCGGTAAATTGTTTTTAATTTCCTTATAAGTAAATGGCATTAAGATTAACCAAACTGTAGCCCATCTTAAAACGTTTAGAGTTAAAGGAGGAATTTGAAACAGATATGCAAGTTTTCCTACGATAAAATTGCCTGACCAAAATAATGTGGCTAATATAAGTAGACCATACGCTAAATAGTTTTTTGACAAATTAATTCCTAGTTAAATCTTGAGGAGCTGTAAGGAGATAAATCTAAATTAGTTTTTTCTTCTGCAACAATTCCAGAGACTATCTTGCCTGTGATTGCTCCTAGTGTCCAGCCTAAATGATGATGACCAAATGCATAAACAATATTTTTATTATTAAGAGAAGGTCCAAGTATTGGTAAAAAATCTGGTAATGTAGGTCTAAATCCTAACCATTCATCGTCATGCTTTTCTAATTGAGGCAAAAGTTCTTTTGCACATTTAACAACATAATTAATTCTTTTTTTTGAGATAGGGTTTTTCAGTCCACCTAGTTCTACCGTACCAACGGCACGTAATCCTTGATTCATAGGTGTCAGACCAAAACCCCTATCAAGAAATATTACGGGTCTTGAAATTAAATTTTCCATACCTTTAAAGTGCACGTGATAACCTCTCTCAGTATCTAAGGGAATTTTTTCACCAAGCTGGTCCGTAAGTTTTTTTGAAAAAGCACCTGAAGCTAAAACTGTTTTTTCAAAATTACGACTCTTAACTTCAGTTCTTACTGATGTCTCATGTTTATTAATCTGTTTTATTTCTTGAACATTTTCTTTAATAAATTTTCCACCTTTTTTTAAGAACAACTCAAATATTTTTTTTAAGATTCCATGAGGATCTCTTGCGTGCATCGAATTTTCATAAATAATTCCTGCATCAAAAACTGGATTCAAATTTGGTTCGAGATCAAGTACATCTTGTCTAGATAAATGTTTTTGTTCAATTCCTAAATCATTTCTAACTTTAATTTCAAGATTTCTACTTTTTAAATTTTTATTAGTCCAAACATAAATTATTCCTTTTTTTTCCACTAAATTTGTTGTGTTGATTTCTTTAAATATTTCTTCATATGCATCTAAAGATAAATCTAACATTTGATGCATGTATTTAGCTGTATGCAACATAGATTTTTTATTACAATTTTTTAGGTAATGAAATAACCAAGGAATCATTTTGGGAAGGTGATTCCATTTTATAGCTAAAGGACCATTTGAACCGAGAAGCATTTTTGGTACATCGTATAAAATGTCTGGTCTATTAAATTGCAAAACTGCGTAAGGAGAAAAGTGGCCAGCGTTGCCGTATGAAGCTGGAACATATTCTTCTTTATAAGGATCATTTTTATCAAATATAGTGACCGGTATTCCTTTTTTAATTAATTGTAATCCTATACAAACCCCTTGTATTCCAGCTCCAATAATTCCAACAGATTTACATTTATAATTTTCCATATAAAAATTATATTCTAAACTCAATCTGATTTGTAGTGCGATAGATTATACTGCGACTTCTGAGTCTCTTTGGCCGTTCGTAGGCTTTCCGTTTTTCTTAATTTTTTTTTCTTCTTTTGATTTCGAGAATAAGAAATCACCAGTTTTTGCTTCAGATTTACCAGCTTTTGAAGTTTTTTTAATATATCCCTCGATATCGGCTCCCTCTTCTGTTCTTAGGTTTTGACCGAACTCTATATCTCCTTTTACAACTCCAGTTGATCCTACTATAACGTTAATCGCTGAAACTTTTCCGTCTAGGTGACCGTAAATTTCTACTTTGTCCGCTTCTACTTCGCCTGAAATAGAGCCTGTTTCTTTAATAACTATTTCTTTAGAAAAAACTGGTCCTTTTATTAGTCCAGCTATATCTATTGCTCCAGAGCTATTTACAGTGCCGTCTATACTTACAGTTTCACTGATCAAAGACCTTTCGCTATCTTTTCTTTCCTCAAAAAACTTATTTTTATCTGATCCAAACATTTTATAATTACGAAATTAAACCATCAATTGTCACTACTAACAAGCACTAATCTTAAATAAAAGTTCAAAATGGTTTTGATTTTATCCTATAGGTGTGTCTTTATAAACTCTACAAGACATTGCTATTCCTAATCCAAGCATTATAGAAAGCATGGAAGATCCTCCATACGATAAGATTGGTAACGGAGCGCCTACAATAGGGAGCAGACCTAGTACCATTCCCATATTAACCACTACATATACGAAAAAAGCGGTTGCAAAACCGTAGCAATATAACTTGCCAAAATTACTTCTTGTAATATCACCTATTTTAACAATTCGAGATATGATTAAAATATATAAAAGTAAAATAGAGACGGAGCCAAAAAAACCAAATTCCTCTGAGAATAAAGTAAATATAAAATCGGTGTGTTTTTCAGGTAAAAAATCTAAATAGCTTTGAGATCCGTTTAAAAAACCTTTGCCAAAGAAACCACCGGATCCAATTGCTATTTTAGATTGAATAATTTGATAACCCGCTCCAAGTGGATCCCTGTCTGGATTTAAAAAAGTTAAGATTCGTGCTTTTTGATACGGTTTTAAAAAAGATATCGCTATTGGTAATAATGAAATAAATATAATTGAAAGGTATGCAAAAAATTTAATTCTTACTCCCGCTAACCACGCAACACTTACACCTCCTGCAGCTATTAATAAAGAAGTTCCTAGATCTGGCTGTGTGATAACTAATAATATTGGAGCTATTAAAGAAATAATTGGTAAAAATAAAAATTTGATTCTGTTTACGTCTTGTAATGGTACTCTATGATAATATTTGGCTAAAAATAAAATAAGACCTACTTTCATTAACTCAGAAGGTTGTAGATTAATAAAATAAAAATTAATCCATCTTTGAGATCCAGATGATGATAATCCAAAATACTTCACTCCTAATAAAAGAATAAAAAAAAACACATATATTAAAGTGCTAGTTTGGTGCCAGATTTTCAAATTTAAAAAGGAAATTAGTAAAAAAAAAATAAAAAATACTACAAATCTAGAAATATGACTTTTGGTGTGATAATCAAAATTCCCATTATCAGTTGAATACATGGCAAACATACTGATAATTCCTAAAAGTAAAATTGAACAAACTAAAACATAATCTAAAGATAAAATTTTATCCCTAAAAGATAATTGAGAATGTATAGAGCCAGATTCTAACATTAAATATCTTTTCCAATTTGATTTATTTTAGAAACTCTTAAAGCGTCTCTTTCTAAAACTTTTTTAATAACTTTCTTTGCTATAGGAGCTGCTGCGCTACTACCTGACCCACCGTGTTCTACTACAACACTGATTGCATATTTGGGGTTTTGTACTGGAGCATACGCAATAAATAAAGCATGATCTCTATCTTTGTAAATTATTTGATTCTGTTTAACTTCTGCCTCTCTCTGTTCAGCTGTAAATCTCTTGATTTGCGAAGATCCAGTTTTCCCTGCAAACATAAATTTTTTATTAGTTATTCTAGATCGATATGAGGTTCCACCTACTTCATTGGTAGAGGCATACATTGCTTCTTTAATAAAATTGATATTTTCTTGATTCCTAAATAATGGATTAATAGAAAAACTTGGAATTATTAAATCAGCGGTTATTCCCTCAACTGGATTTTCTTTTTTATATTTTATATAATTTTTTAAATTATTTCTATTCTTGTCAGCACCTACAATTATTTGTGGTTTTATCTTGTAACCACCATTAGCTAATTGCGCTGTCATTAAACATAACTGTAAAGGTGTACTTAGATAATAGCCCTGCCCTATTCCAGAATGCAAAGTCTCTCCTAGATACCAATTTTGCCCTATATATTTTTTTTTCCATTTCGTGTTTGGTACTACTCCAGGTCTTTCTTCAGTAAATCCATCTAAAACTCTTTTTCCTAAACCAAATTTTTTTGCAGTCTCTGACAATCTATCGACACCAAGTCTTCTGGCAATTTCATAAAAATATACATCACAGGATTTTTTTATTGCTGTTCTCATATCCATATATCCATGACCTTTTTTCTTCCAGCAATGATACCTTTGCCCGTAAAAATCTATTGATCCAGTACATCTAACTTTTAAATTTGTACTTACTACATCGTTTTCTAAAGCACTAAGTCCAACTATAGTTTTTATGGTAGAACCCGGTGGATACAATCCAGAAACTGCTTTGTTCATTAAGGGTTTTTGTTCATGCTCAATCAGATATTTCCAATATTTATTTCCGACACCGTGCACAAAGGCATTGGGATCATAGTTGGGTGATGATACCATTGCTACTATATCACCGTTATAAATATCCATTACATTGATCGACGCAGCTTTATCCTCTATTAATTTTGCAGCAAATTTTTGTACCTCCAAATCTATCGTAGTCTTGTAATCAATACCGGCCTTACCTTTGTCATGATGAATTTGTTTTATTCTTTTTCCATAAGCATTAACCTCATATCTTTGGAAACCAACTTTTCCTATCATATCCTGATCATGTTTTTTTTCTAGTCCAGTTTTACCAACCGCAATACCTCTTACTGCCATATCTCTAATATATTTTTTATTTTTTAAATCTTTAGCACTTACTTGAGACACGTAACCGACTACATGAGATGAAGATGTATCCTTATAAACTCTCGCAATAGAAACTATAGGCTCAACTCCTGGAAGTTCATGTAAAAAAAGGTTGATCCTTGAAAACTCCGACCAACTTAAATTATCTGAAACTATTATGGGTTCCCACGGTTTTTGCTTTTTAATTTTTTTCTTAAGAAAAGAAATTTTTTTATTTGATAAATTTAATATATTTTTTAATCTAAAAAACAATGTTTCAATATTTGAACTATTCTCAGGCGTAATATGTAGTTGATAAACTTTTTCGTTAGAGGCAATTTCAACATCAAAATAATCTTTAATTATTCCTCTTTGAGGGGCTAGTCTCCATTCTCTAAATCTATTTTTATCCGATAAAGTTCTGTATTTTTTACTCTCATTAATTTGTAAAGACACAAGTCTTCCAAAAATTCCAGCGAAAACTACTGTCTTTGCAATGCCAAGAATGAACATTCTTCTAGAGATTAATTTGCTCTTACTCATCATGTTTGAAGAACTAATCATTAATTTTAACCATTATTAAAGCTTTGTAGATATTGAATATTAACCAAAATAAAGGATAAAAAAGAAATGTAAAAAAAGAATTATAAAATAAATTTATGTAACTTAGGCCATAATCGGAAAAATTAGAAATTAGTATTAAATATGTAAGGTTTGAAAAAAATATTGCGATTAAAAAAGTAAACCAATCAGTCATGAGAGAGTTGTTTACAGTAACATTTCTTATATAAGAGGCTACGAAAGCAACTATTAAATAACTCATTGCGCTAGTTCCCATCGGTAAAGCCATAATCAAATCATTAATTATTCCTGCAAAAAAGATATGGCTGTTTCCCAAAATATCCGGATTTTTCAGAGCCCAATAATAGATAACTATTAATTGCAAGTTAAATGATAAAATATCAAAAGTTTTACTAAATTCTGTGTCTATTTCAGTAATTGATAAAAAATACAATAATAATATCGGTCCTGCATTTCCCAAACTGATTCTAAAATTTCTATAAATTAGTGCCATTTTATAATTTATTTTTCTGGATAAAATTTGATAAGATTATATTAACTACAGATAGTTGATTTGGATCTGAAAATAATTTTACGCTTGGTTCATTTTTAAACAGTTCTATTCTACCAATAGGAATGCCAGGTTTTAAAACTCCGTCTTTTCCAGAAGTAAATATTGTTTCGCCCTCTAATGCCTCAAAATTTTCTGGTAAAAATTTTAATCTTGGTTTACTTGTTCCTTCACCAGTCATAATTGATTGAACCGCTCGATCTCCAAATTCTACTGGAATTCTACTATTTAAGTCATTTAGAAGAAGTACACGTGATGATAAATAGTTAACCTCAACAACTCTTCCAACTAAATACGTGCTACTAACAACGGGCATTCCTTTTTTGATTTTAGATTTTGATCCTTTATTTACTATTATTGATTTTAAGAAAGGACTTTCTTTATCTAAAAGAACTTTTGCCATAACTCCTTCTTCATCGCCTGCAATTGAAGATTTTAAGATTTCTTGAAGATTGCGATTTTGACTTTTTAAAAAATCATTTTGAAAGTCTTTAGCTCTAAATTTTGCCAGTTCTGCTTTTAAAATTTTATTTTCATTATAAGTTAAAAAATGTTTTTTAGATAAATTACCTATAAAAACTACAAATTTAAATGGAGAAGTCGCAACAGAAGAAATTCTATAAACTCCATCGTTTAATAGAGATTTTGCAGAAGTCATTGTTTTACTTTGAAAACTGTCTAGAAAAAAAACTAATATAGATATACAGATGAAGAAGAAAAGTGAATACCTCTGTTTTGCCCCTTTTTGTAAAAGAGCTGAACGAATAGCAATTGTAAAATCATCTCTATTTGTGGCCATTTTAATTTTGTATTGATACTAATATTCAGTAAGCATTGTTGAAAATAATTCTTCATTCTCTAACGCTTTACCAGTTCCAACAGCTACACACGAAAGTGGATCATCCGCAATAGTGACTGGTAAACCAGTATCTTTAGAAATTAATTTATCAATATTTCTTAATAAAGCTCCACCACCAGTCAAAACTAAACCCATATCAACTAAATCTGCAGAAAGTTCAGGAGGTGTGTTTTCTAAAGCTTCTTTAATTCCCGCTAACATTTGATTTAAAATTGGCATTAGTGCTTCACAGGCATCTTCTTCTGTTAAAGCTATTTCTTTTGGTGTACCAGATCTTATATCTCTTCCTTTCATTAAAAAAGTATTGCTTGTTGTTGGCATAGCAGTTCCAATTTCTTTTTTTATTTTTTCAGCAGTAGAATCACCAATCATAAGATTAAATTTCTTTCTCATAAAGTTTATAATTGCAGCATCCATAGCGTCGCCTGCTATTCTTAATGATTTAGAATAAACTACACCACCTAAAGACATAACAGCTATCTCAGTAGTTCCACCACCTATGTCTACAACCATTGACCCTGTTGCTTCTGAAATTGGAAGTCCTGCTCCAATAGCCGCTGCAATAGGTTCTTCAATTAATTGAACTTTTCTGGCACCTGCAGCAAGCGCTGAGTCTTGGATTGCCTTTCTCTCAACTGGTGTTGATCCAGTTGGTACACAAATTAAAATTCTAGGATTTGCAAAAGCAGTTTTGTTATGAACTTTTTTTATAAAATGCTTGATCATTTCTTCGGTTACTACAAAGTCTGCAATAACACCATCTTTTAGCGGTCTAATTGCTTGAATATTACCGGGTGTTCTTCCTAACATTGTTTTAGCTTCATCACCTACTGCTAATACAGATTTTTTTCCGCCGTCAGTAATAACTGCAACTACTGAAGGTTCGTTCAAAACTACTCCCTTGCCCTTTAGAACTACTAATGTGTTTGCAGTACCTAAATCTATCGCCATATCTTGTGACCACATTGATCCTAATGTCTGAATTTTTTTAAATATACTCATTTTCCCTCTTTCTATGCTTGTGCACTCAAATCTTCATCTGGTGCTGTTTTTTTACGTTTGATAATCATTTTATTTAATGCTGATAAATATGCATTTGCCGAAGCTACTAAAGTGTCAGTATCTGCAGCTTGTCCAACTGTGGTTTTACCTTTTTCTTCAATTCTTACACTTACTGTAGCTTGTGCATCCGTTCCTTCTGTTACGGCATGAACGTTATATAGTTGAAGTACTACATCGTGATCATATAATTTTTTTATACACTTAAATATTGCATCTACTGGACCATCTCCTGTCTCAGAAGCTTTTTTAACTTCTCCTAAAACTTCTAAAGTCATCTCAGCTTTTTGTGGTTCTCCTGTTCCAGCAAATACTTTTAAAGATTTTAATTTTATAACACTATCTTCTTTTATTAAACTGTCATCAACTAGAGCAACAATATCTTCGTCATATACATGTTTTTTTTTATCAGCTAAAATTTTAAACTTGCCAAATGCTTCTTGTATTACGTCATCAGTAACATCAATATAACCAAGATCATTTAATTTATCTTTAAAAGCATGTCTACCAGAATGTTTTCCCATAACTAAAGATGTTTTGTTTACCCCAACACTTTCTGGAGTCATAATTTCATAAGTATTTCTATTTTTTAACATTCCATCTTGATGAATTCCTGACTCATGAGCAAAAGCATTTTTTCCGACTATTGCTTTATTAAATTGAATTGGAAAACCGGTGGCATTTGAAACAACTTTGGATGCTTTGCTTATTAACTTAGTGTTAATACCAGTTGAGTATGGCATTAAATCATTTCTAGTTTTTATGGCCATTACTATTTCTTCTAAAGCTGCGTTACCAGCTCTTTCACCAATACCATTTAAAGTACATTCTACTTGCCTAGCTCCAGCAACTATTCCAGCTAGTGAATTTGCTGTTGCTAAACCTAAATCATCATGAGTGTGGGTAGATAATATAGCTTTATCAATATTAGGAACTTTATTAATTAATGTAGAAATAATTTTAGTGTATTCAGATGGAACTGTATAACCTACCGTATCTGGAATATTAATTGTCTTAGCACCACATTTGATAGCGAGTTCTACTGTTTTACACATGTAATCCATATCAGTTCTTGTTCCATCTTCGCATGACCATTCAACATCATCTGTAAATTTTCTTGCATACTTAACACTAAAATCTATCGCCTCCAAAACTTCTTCGGGAGATTTTTGTAATTTGTGCTTCATGTGAAGTGGGCTAGTTGAAATAAAAGTGTGAATTCTAAATTTTTTAGAATGTTTCAAAGAATTAAAACATGCATCAATATCTTTTTTTGTTGCTCTTGCTAAACCACAAGGAATAGAATTTTTAAGTATTTTGCTAATTTCAGTAACAGCTTCAAAATCACCTGGGGAAGCAATTGGAAAACCTGCTTCAATTACGTCAACGCCTAGTTCATCAAACACTCTAGAAATTTGTATTTTTTCTTCTAAACTCATTGATGCGCCTGGTGATTGTTCACCGTCTCGCATCGTTGTATCAAATATGATTATTCTATTTTTTTCACTCATAATTTCTTAACTCAACATGTCTTTTAAAATAAATAAAAGCTTAAAAATTCATTTTTAAAAATTTTATATTACAATTAAAACGAGAATTTGCAAAATATTTTCGTAAATTTATTGTCTTCTTGAGATCAGTTTGGGTTAATTTTTATCTTTATCTACTAATTTGTTCTTACCAATCCAAGGCATCATTGCTCTAAGCTCTTTACCAACTTTTTCAATAGGATGATCAGCTAAATCTTTTCTCATTTTTAAGAAGTTTTTTTGTCCAGATTTATGTTCATCCATCCACTGTTTTGTAAATTTTCCGGACTGTATATCTTTTAACACTTCTTTCATTTTTTCTTTAGATTTACTGTCAACTATTCTTTTTCCAGAAACATATTCACCGTATTCAGCTGTGTTTGAAATTGAATAATTCATATTAGCAATGCCACCTTCATATATTAAATCTACAATTAGTTTTACTTCGTGCAATGTTTCAAAATATGCCATTTCAGCTGGATAACCAGCTTCTGTTAAAGTTTCAAAACCATTTTTTATTAGTTCCACTAAACCACCACATAAAACTGTTTGTTCGCCAAATAAATCTGTTTCACACTCATCTTTAAATGTTGTTTCAATAATCCCAGATTTTCCCCCACCTATAGCAGATGCATATGACAAAGCTAGGTCTCTTGCTTTTCCAGAACTGTTTTTGTGAACAGCCATCAAACAAGGAACACCCCCACCTTTTTGATATTCGCTACGTACAGTGTGACCAGGTCCTTTAGGTGCAACCATAAAAACATCTAAATCTTTTCTAGCATTTATTAAATCAAAATGAATATTTAAGCCATGTGCGAATGCTAAACTAGTCCCTTCTTTCATTCTTTGCTCAATATGATTTTTATAAATTTCAGACTGTAATTCATCGGGCGTTAACATCATGACTACGTCTGCCCAAGCTGCAGCGTCTGATAAAGACATAACTTTTAATCCTTCATCTTCTGCTTTTTTTTTACTTGAAGACCCCTCTCTAAGGGCAACAACAATTTCTTTTACTCCACTATCTTTTAAATTTAATGCATGTGCGTGACCTTGACTACCATATCCAAAGATTGCAACTTTCTTTTCTTTTATTAAATTTACGTCAGCGTCTTTTTCATAAAATGTTTTCATTTTTTCTCCTAGGTTTATTTAAAAATTTCTGATCCTCTTGTCATTGCTACCGCCCCAGTTCGCGAGGTACTAACTAATCCAAGTGGTTTTAAATTATCAATTAATTTATCAATTTCCTTTCTTAAAGCAGTTACTTGAATAACAAAAGACTTTTTTGACTTATCTAGAACTATTACGTTAAATTTTTTACAAATCTTCTTTGCTTTTTCTTGCTTTTTTGAATTGGCTACTACTTTAAATAGAGCCAATTCTTTAAATAATATTTTTGGATCATGCCTAGAAAATTCAGCCACTTTATGTACCGGAATTATCTTCATAAGTTGCAGTTTTATTTGTTCAATTACTTCTGGTGTCCCTATTGTAACAATAGTTATTCTAGATAAATGTTTTTTTTTATCCACTTCAGCTACGGCTAACGAGTCAATATTGTATCCTCTTCCAGAAAATAAACCTACAACTCTAGCTAAAACACCTGCTTCATTGTCTACCCAAACAACAATTACATGATGTTCCTTTTTTCCAATTTTGCTTGGTTCGCTATAGGCTGATTTAGATTTTTTCATTAGACTAAAGCTTTTCCTTCATCTGACACTTCTTCTTTTTCATCTTGTGGTCCTAATAACATTTGATTATGAGGTTTACCAGATGGAATCATTGGGTAACAGTTTTCTTCCCTATCAACAACACAGTCAAAAATAACAGGTTTATTAACATTAATCATCTCTTCAATTTTTTCATCCAGCTCACTAGGTTTTGATGCTCTAATTCCTATGCATCCATATGCTTCTGCTAGTTTTACAAAATCAGGTAAAGCTTCCGAGTAACTCTCTGAGTAATTTTTGTCATGCAGTAGTTCCTGCCATTGTCTCACCATACCCATGTATTCATTATTTAATATAAAAATTTTAATTGGCAGTCGATATTGTACTGCTGTTGACATTTCTTGAATAGTCATCAACACAGATGCTTCTCCAGCTATATCTATTACTAGTTTTTTTGGGTGCGCTACTTGAACTCCAACAGCTGCTGGCAAACCGTAGCCCATTGTACCTAGACCTCCAGATGTCATCCATCTATTTGGTTTATTAAACTTATAATGTTGAGCAGCCCACATTTGATGTTGACCAACCTCTGTAGTAATAAAGGTATCTTGATTTTTAGTTAGTTCATAAAGTCTTTGAACAGCATGCTGAGGTTTAATTGTATTTTTACTATTTATAAAATTTAATGATTTTTTGTTTCTCCATTTCTCAATTTGAGACCACCACTTAGATGTTTTTTCTTTGTTTGAATTAAAAAAATTTTTATTTTTTTCTTTAAATTTTTTTATTAAGCTTTCTAAAAATTGATTTACATCACTGATGACAGCTAGATCAACTTTTACATTCTTTCCGACAGAAGAAGGGTCTATATCAATATGTATTTTTTTTGAATTAGGAGAAAACTCATCTATCTTACCTGTAATTCTGTCATCAAACCTAGCTCCTATATTTATCATCAAATCACAATCATGCATTGCATTATTGGCTTCATATGTTCCATGCATTCCTAGCATTCCTAAAAATTGATGATCATCACCTGGATAAGCTCCCAGCCCTTGAAGAGTAGATGTTATTGGGAATCCTGTAAGCGAAACTATCTCTCTAAGTAATGTGCTCGCACCTGGTCCAGAATTTATAACACCTCCACCAGTATAAAATATTGGCTTTGATGATTTTTTTATTAATTCTATACATTGATCAATTTCTTTTAAATTTACTTTATTAATTACTTTTCCATTTAATTTTTTAAATAACTTATTTTTTATAAATTTATAAGTACCTTTTTTAAATTGAATATCTTTTGGTATATCTACAAGCACAGGTCCTGGTCTACCAGTAGTAGCAACTTCGAATGCCCGATGCATTACATCAGCAAGATCGTTCACATCTTTAACTAGCCAGTTATGTTTAGTACAAGGTCTTGTTATTCCAGTTGTATCACATTCTTGAAAAGCATCTGTTCCTATCAAGTGTGTTGGAACTTGTCCTGAAATACAAACCAAAGGAACTGAATCCATATAAGCATCTGCTAAAGCTGTTACTGCGTTTGTCGCTCCTGGACCTGATGTAACTAAAAGAACCCCCGGCTTACCTGATGATCTAGCGTAACCTTCTGCTGCATGACCTGCACCCTGTTCATGTCTAGCTAAAATATGTTTGATTGATTTATGATTTTTTAGTTCATCGTAAATAGGAAGTACTGCTCCACCAGGGTAACCAAAAATGTGTTCAACTTTTTGATCTTCTAAGCTTTTAAAAACGATTTCTGCTCCGCTAAATAGTTTTGGCATTCATACAATCTACCGTAGAATTAACTTGCGTCAAGTTTTAGCTGATTGCTTTTAAAACTTTTTTTAAAAGGATTGAAAAATCTTTAGAATAAAGCTTATTCCATGATGCCATATGGCCTCGTGACCAAGTATTTTGACGTTTTGCATACTGTCTTGTTTTAATATTTATAAGCTCTACAGCCTCTTTTTCAGAAATTGAGCCTAACAAATAGTCAGAAATTTCTTTAACACCAATAATTTTGTTTGATGAAAGTGTTTTATCGATATTTAATTTATGAAAATTTTTAACCTCATTTACACATTTTTCTTTGAACATTTGGTTAGTTCTTTTTTCAATATTTTTTATAAGAATATCTCTTGGAGCATCTATAAAAATTTTTTTAATATCAAAGTCTAAAAATTCTGACTTAGTGTCAGTGGCCCAATCATAAAGAGATTTTTTAGTAAATAATTTTACCTCATAAGCTCTTAAAGATCTATGTGTGTCTGTTGGCAATATTTTTTTCTCTGATTTTGGATCTAGCAAAATGAGTTTTTTATAGAATTTCTCTTGCCCCATTTCTTTTTGTAAGTTTCTAACTTCTTTTCTTATTTTATTATCAATTTGAGGAATTTTACTTATACCTCTAGTAATTGCGTTAAAGTACAATCCTGTGCCACCCACAAAGATTGGAGTCTTCTTATTTTTAATACAAAAATTAACTTTTTGTTTTGCTAAAACAATCCATTGACCAACTGAAAAATATTTTTTTACTGATAAAATTCCATACAAATGATGTTTTATTTTTTTTTCATCTATTTTTGATGGTCTTGAAGATAAAATAGAAAACTCTTTATAAACTTGCATGCTATCCGCGTTTATTAGTTCACCGTTAATTTTTTTAGCTATTAAGAGAGCTAATTTTGACTTACCTGACGCAGTAGGTCCTGCAATTAAAATAATCTTTTTTAAAAAATTTAAATTTTTAGTCAGCTTTAATTTATTTTAACACCAAGATATCTTCTTTGGTTTTCTTTATTAACAATTGTAAATAAAAGAGTCTTTTCACCATTTTTAATAATATTAGATATAGAATTATCTAATGAATTTGCACCCACTTCTTTTTTTTGAACCTCAAGAATTATATCGTTAACACTCAATAAGCCAATCAGTGGACTTTTTTTCAAGATTTCTGTAATCACAACTCCTCTTGAATTATTTTTTAATTTTCTTTTAGTTCTATCTTCTCGATTAATATCTCTAACAGTTATTTTTAATGACACTATTTCTATTTCTATATTTTTTTTCGGGATCTTTTTTTTATTTCCCAGTTTAAATTCTTTTGAAGATTCTAGTCTTCCAAGAATTAATCTTTTTGTAATTAATTTTTTTTCTCTCCAAATTTCAAGAACTACACTTTTGCCAACTTTTGTGCCTGCGACTGCTCTTGGCAAACTTCTCATTTTTTTAATTTCTTTTCCATCAAATTTTAAAATTATATCTCCAGCTTTTAATCCCGCCTTGGCAGCTGGACTTTTTTCAGAAACAGTTGCTACCAACGCTCCTTTAGGATTGTCTAGTTTTTCAACTTCAGCTATTTCTTTTGTAACTTCTTGAATTCTTACTCCCAACCATCCTCTTCTTGTTTCTCCAAATTCAATTAACTGATTAATGACTTGCGAGGCCGCATTAGCTGGAATGGCAAAACCAATACCTATTGATCCAGCTTTTCCAGGAGCAATAATTGCTGTGTTAATTCCAACTACTTCACCATTAAGATTAAATAATGGGCCTCCTGAATTTCCTTGATTTATTGATGCATCTGTTTGGATAAAATCATCATATCTTGTAAGGTTAATGTCTCTATTTCTTGCAGAAATAATTCCTGAAGTAACTGTTCCTCCTAAACCAAAAGGATTTCCTATTGCTACTACCCAATCACCAACCCTAGCTTTATCTGAGTCTCCAAAATCAACCGGTTTAAAATCATTTTTAGATTCGATTTTTAAAACAGCTAGATCTGCGTAAGGATCTGCACCTATAACCTTGGCTTTATATTCTACGTTATCAACTTTAACTAAAATATCTTCCGCATTAGCTATCACGTGATTATTAGTTATCACAATACCTTTTTTATCAATAATAAATCCAGATCCCAGAGATGATGCCTTTCTTTCCCTTGGTTGTTGGTAATCTTTAAACATCTCCTCAAATGGAGAACCTGGAGGAAATTCAAATGGAAATGGGTTTGCTCCACCTGTTTTAATAGTCTGTGTTGTAGAAATATTTACTACTGAAGGCATTAATCTTTCTGCCAAATCTGCAAATGAGTTAGGAATAGATTGTGAAATAGCGCTAGTAAAAAATAAGTTTAAGAAGAAAATGCAAGAAATTATTTTTTTATATCTAATCATGTAGTTAAAATATCTTTATTTTTGACGTAAAAGTGACAACTGCCTAATTGGGTTTATATGTTTTTCCAAAAAATTTAAAGAAAGCACTGTCAGGAGAGAGCACTAATGAAGTTTGTCCTCCTATTAAAGCGGTTTCATAAGCTTGCATCGCTCTATAAAATGCAAAGAATTGAGGATCTTTACCAAAAGCATCGGCAAATATTTTGTTTCTTTGACCGTCTCCTTCACCCTTCATTATTTCTGATTGTTTTTTAGCGTTAGCTAAAAGAACTGTTACATCTTTATCTGCTGTTGAAGTTATTTTAGCAGCAATTTCAGCTCCTTGTGCTCTAAATTCTTTTGCTTCTCTTTGTCTTTCAGTTTGCATTCTTTTATAAATCGCATCACTGTTAGCAGGAGGTAGATCTGCTCTTTTAATTCTGACATCAATAATTTTAATTCCAAAGCCTTTTGCCTCTTCATTTACATCGTTACGAATTATTGTCATTTGTTTTGTTCTTTCCGTAGAAAGTAAAGTAGCTAAATCTTGTGTTCCCAGAACACCTCTTATTCTTGAATTTATAATTGTAGACAATCTTGATCTAGCAACTCTTTCATTTCCAACAGAAATGTAAAATTTTAATGGATCTACTATTTGAAATCTAGTTATTGCATCTATAATTAAACGCTTTTGGTCGGAAGCAATTACTTCCTCTGGTGGATTGTCCAAATTTAAAACTCTTCTATCTAAGAAAACAACGTTTTGGATAAAAGGTAATTTAAAATTTAAACCAGCTTCTGTTATAATCTTTTTAGGGTCACCGAACTGAAGGACGATGGCTTGGTTAGTTTCTTTAACAATAAATAGAGATTGAAATAAAATAACACCTGCGGCTACAATTGCTGGAACTATAAATTTAGGAACTTTCATTAACTAGGATCCTTTTTTTTTAATTCTGGCAAAGCAAGATAAGGTACTACTCCTGATCCAGAATTTTTATCAATTATTACTTTATCAATATCGGCTAAAACTTTTTCCATTGTTTCTAAATACATTCTTTCTTGAGTGACTTGTTTTGCATTTTTATACTCATTATAAATTGCTAAAAACCTACTAGCTTCACCTTCTGCTGCAGCAACAACTTGTTTTTTATACGCTTCAGCTTCTTGTAAAATTTTTTCTGCTTCACCTCGCGCTCTTGGAATTACATCGTTAGCATAACCTTCTGCTTCATTTTTAGCTCTTTCTCTATCTGCTCTAGCCGCTTGTACATCTCTAAATGCATCAATTACTTGACTTGGAGGATCAGCTTGCTGTGTTTGAACTTGTGTAATTTGAATTCCTGAACCATATTCGTCTAAAATTTTTTGAGTTATCTCTTGAACTTCAACTTCTATTTGTGATCTACCTTCTGTCAAAATTGACTGGATAGGACTTTTAGCTATTACTTCCCTCATTGCAGTTTCTGAAGTTGCTTTAACTGTTTCAACAGGACTTTGTATGTTAAATAAAAATTTTCCGGCATCTTTAATGACCCAGAAAACTGAATAATTTATATCTACAATGTTTTCATCTCCTGTAAGCATTAAACTTTCTTCAGGAACATTTCCTACGCCTGAAGATCTTCCCGTGTCACTTGCTGGTCTAAATCCAACATCTATTCGATTAACTTTTGTGACTTTAGGAGTTATCGCTCTTTCGATAGGAAGTGGTAAGTGATAATTTAATCCAGGCTGCGTAGTTTTAACAAATTTACCAAATCTAAGAACAACACCTTGTTCATCTGGTAGTACTCTATAAAGACCGCTCAACGTCCAAAGTACTAATAAAATTATTAATCCTAAAACAAAAGGTTTACCGCCACCTGATTTTTTTCCACCTGTAAATTTGTTGATCGTATTTTGAAAATTTCTAATTATATCGTCAATATTAGGTGGTTGGTTTTTCGTTCCAGACCCATCACCGTTGTTAGAACCTCCTCCGGGAGCTGAACCCCATGGGGATTGATTATTTAATATTTTATCTTTAAAACTCATTACACTTTATATAGTGACTTTTTGATTAAAAACAAGTTAAGTAACAGCGATACTATGACCGAAAAAAATGCAGAAATAAGCCAATCTATGAAAGAAAAGCTTGCACCGAAGAAATTTACCAAAAATCCAATTAGAGGGACAAAATATACAGTTTTAGTTTCAAGCGCTAAAGGTGGTGTTGGAAAATCTACATTCGCAATTAATATTGCTTTTGCTTTACAAAACCTAGGCTTAAAAATTGGTATATTAGATGCTGACGTTTACGGACCTTCACTTCCAAAATTGATTAATATAAATGAAAAACCAGAAAGTAAAGATGGTAAGTTTTTAATTCCCTTAGAAAAATATGATGCCCAATGCATGTCAATGGGATTTCTTGTAGAAGAAACTACTCCAATGATTTGGCGAGGACCTATGGTTATTAGCGCAATTAGAACAATGACTGAAAGTGTTTTATGGAAAGATCGAGATGTAATCATAGTTGATATGCCGCCAGGTACTGGGGACACTCAATTAACATTTGCACAACAAATAAAAGTTGACGGTGCTGTTATTGTTTCTACTCCTCAAGATTTAGCGCTTTTAGATGTTAGGAGAGGTATAGAGATGTTTGATAAAACTGGGGTTAAAATTCTAGGGTTGGTAGACAACATGAGTTTTTTTAAAGGTGATGATGGAAAAATTTATAATATATTTGGTGAAGGAGGTGTAGAAAAAACAGCTAACGAATATAAAAAAGAATTTCTTGGTAAAATTCCTATACATCAAGATTTAAGAGACGCTAATGATAAGGGTGATCCACTGACACATTCTAATCCTAAACATGAGGTATCTTTAATTTTTAGAGATATAGCAGAAAAAATTAAGCTAACTTTTCAGTAAATCCAAAAGAAGTCATTAGTTCATTCCATTCTCGTTTAGAGAGTCCCGAACTTTCAATGTCACATTTCTCACCTTTAATCATTTTTTGAATTATCAATTTACCTTTTGAAGAAACAGAAATAGCTCCCACTCTGTAGTCTAAAAAAGCAGCGTGAGTAATTGGTACCCATTTTTTTACAGTATCAAGCATAGCTTCCGCATAAACTCTAATTTCATACTGTGCGTGACTGTCTGCTCTTAAAAATAAAAAATTTAATAAATTTAATAGATCTGTTTTCCAATACCATTGTGTATAAGAATTTAAAGTTAAATTCATTCTTGCAAGTTCTCTTGCTAAGCCTGATTTTTTTTCATCTATAATTGTTCCATCAAATCTTTCATTTAACATTTTTTCATAATTATCATAAGTTCTAGTCGCATCATCTTTTAAAATCTGCAGAACTTCATCTGCTTGGTCGCCAGTAATTAAATCTCCTCTACCTTGTCTGTTAATTGTTGACTGCGCTGATAACTGTTCTTTGCTAGGAATATAAAATTCCTTATCAAGTATTGAATATCTTGCAGAGTACTCGTTCACATTAGCTGTTCTGTGTCTAATCCACTGTCTTGCTATAAAGATGGGAAGTTTAACATGGTACTTAATCTCACACATTTCAAAAGGAGTAGAGTGCCAATGTCTCATTAAATATTTAATCAAACCTTCGTCAGTAGAAACTTTTTTTGTTCCCTTTCCGTATGAAACTCTTGCAGATTGAACTATGGATGTGTCGTCACCCATATAATCAATTACTCTTACAAATCCATGATCCAGAACAGGTAGAGCCTCATAAAGAATTTTCTCCAACTCTGGAGATGTAACTCTTTTAGTTACATTTTTTTGAGATTGCTGGTCTGCAATCTCCTGTTTTTGCTCTTTTGTTAATTTCATATTAATTTTATTGGTAAAGTATTGCAAAATAGTAGTATTTTGAATTTTTTTTAACTAATTATTTAAAAATATTGTGTATAAATATTTCAATATCAATATTATCAAATTATGAGCAATAAATTAATAAGTGTTATCACGCCCTGTCTAAATGAGGAGAAAAATATTCCCCTAATATATAAAGCGGTAAAATCTATATTCTCTGAAAAAAAAAACTATAGCTATGAACATATTTTTATAGATAACAAGTCTGATGATAACAGTAGAAATATTTTACGGAAATTAGCCGATGAAGATAAAAATATTAAAGTAATATTTAATACAAGAAACTATGGTCAAGATGCCTCTCCCTTCCACGCATTACAACAGTCCAAAGGAGACGCTGCTATTTTGATAGTAGCAGATCTTCAAGATCCACCTGAATTAATTAAAGATTTTATAAAAGAGTGGGAAAAAGGATACAAAACAGTAATTGGAATAAAGAACAAATCTAAAGGGAGTAAACTAGCTCGCTGTATTAAAAATTTTTTTTACAAAACAATAAATAGATTTTCTGATATTGAACTTTATCAAAATTTTATGGGATTTGGTTTATATGATAAACAGGTGATAGAACTCTTAAAGGAGTTTAATGAACCAAACCTATATCTTAGAGGGGTAATTTCCGATATAAACTTAAAAGTCAAAAAAATTGAGTATACTCATCAAATTAGAAGTCATGGGGAAACTAAAAATAACTATTTATCCTTAATAGATTTAGGTTTAGTTGCCTTTACCGCTTATTCAAAATTTCCTATTCGTTTTATTACAATTTTTTCATTTTTTTTCGCACTAATTTCTTTTTTTATAGGAATATTTTATTTTATTTATAAAATTTTATATTGGAATACTTTTGCAACGGGTTTGGCTCCACTAATAATTACACTTACGATGTTTTTTTGTTTAACTTTTTTATTTTTGGGTATTATGGCTGAATATATTGGTGCAATAAATAGTCGATACAGAACTAAGCCCACAGTAATTGAAGAAGAAAGAATTAATTTTGAAGACTGAGTCTGATAATAAATTTCATATAATCTTTATATTTATTCTACTATTAAATTATTTATTTCCATTAATTATATTTGGAAATATTACTTTATTTTATCACGATACTTTAGACGCATTTGTTGCATACAATCATATTCTAGGAAAAGTATATAGCGGAGAATTTGAGGCTATAAAAAATTTTTTATCAGGAAATGTCAAAATTGAATATATGAGAGGTTTATTAAAACCTCAGTCATTAATTTATGCAATTTTTAATACTGAACTCGCTTATTGGATAACTGATTTTTTAATAAAAATAACAGGATATATTTCGTTTTTTATTTTTTCAAAAAAAATTAACAAAAATATTTTCACATGTAGTTTAACGTCGTGTTTATTTGCAAGCCTACTTCCTTTAACATATGCAGGATTTGGTTTAGCTATATTTCCATATATTTTATATCTCACTTTAAATAAAACTAAACTAAATACTAAACATATTTTTATACTGGTATTCTTTGGACTTTGTTCAGACTTAATACACTCATTATTTTTTATACCAATTATACTATTAGCAATTTATATAATTGATAAGAAATTACTCATTAAAAACTTTAAAATAATATCTTTAATTATCTCTATTTTTTTCTTCTTTGTAATTTTAGCGAGCAGCAATCTAATATATGCTCAACTATTTGATGGTCCGTTTCATAGGGAGAATTTTAACCTTCAACATGAACAGATAATATTTTCTAAAACACTTTTGATAAATATTTTTTCAATACCAACTGCTTGGAATTGGACTTTTTTTAAAACTTTACCTTTAACAATACTCTTATTTCCTTTGGTTATATTTAGTTTTTTTTCAAAAAATGAGACGGTCTATAAAATTTTATTCTCATTATTGTTTATTCATATTTTTTTGCTTTTTTTAAATTCTGAATTTGTCTTCGACTTTAAAAATAACAGCACAGGAATTTTAAAATCATTCAATTTTTCAAGAATTGAAGATTATTTACCTGTTTTACAATGTTTACTTTTTATTGTTTTAGCGAAAAAAGGAAGATGGTTTTATAAATATTTAATATCCTCTTGTCTTTTAGTAATATTTATTTTTCAGATAAATTCATCACTAGTTCCTATGATAAAAAAATACATCTACAAAGAAAGTAACTACAGAAACCTTTATACTTTTAAAGGTTATTTCTATTATGAAAGTTATTCAGAAATAAAGAAAATTGTCAAAGATAAAAGAGTAATTTCAGTAGGTCTAGACCCAATGATTGCAATAATGAATAACATGAAGACTATTGACGGTTACCATACATTATATCCATTGGAGTATAAATTTAAATTTAGAAAAGTCATTGAAAGAGAACTAAAAAAAGACGAAGAAATGAGAATTTACTATGACGGTTGGGGTAGTAGAGTTTATGCTTTTTTTAAAGACCCTCAAAATATTGAAATTGATTTTAATGCTGCAAAAAATTTAGGTGCTGAATATGTTATTTCAAAGTATGAATTAGGTCTTAATAATTTAGTTGGTTTATATAATGAGGAAATTTACTTATATAAAATTAAATAGTTCATTGATTATTTGTAGTAAGTATTTATAATATAAATGTTGGTTTTCCAACTATGACGATAAACGAATTTCGTAATAACCATCACGGACGTGGGGGCAGTACCCACCATCTCCACCAACAATATAATGGGGATGAATTAGGATCGACGGGTGTCTAAAAGTTTTTTTTTCGTTCGAGATGGTTCCGACGTAACGGACCAATTATAAATGCTAACGAAAGTTACGCACTTGCTGCATAATTAACTTTTAGTTAATTATAATAGCACGGTCTGGGGCACCGGGTAACAGAACGCCCCTTACAACTCTCCTAC
>Ga0307986_10000295_pt1 | contig 37065 bp, 33 predicted proteins | sample EllFjometageno82_FD_203170 | JGI IMG/M metagenome (GOLD analysis project Ga0307986, IMG submission 203170) | Marine microbial communities from Ellis Fjord, Antarctic Ocean - #82 | ecosystem: Environmental > Aquatic > Marine > Unclassified | place: Southern Ocean | collected 2014-10-09 | reverse complement strand
ATTTTTGTTATTAATAATTTCAATTTTTATTTTTTTTCTTAAACTTATCGTATTTTGTTTGTAGTCTTCAGCTACATTTCTAATAATTTTCCCTAAGTCTATCTTAGACATTTTTTCTCTGGACAAAGAAGCCTCATCTTTAAGCATTTGTGTGTAATCAGTGATAAGCCTCTCGATCCTCTCGACATCATGGTTGATAATACTTAGTAATTTTTCACGGTCATTTTTCTCTGTGGTTTTGTCTAGCAACTCAGATGCACCCTTTAAAGATGCTAATGGATTTCTGATTTCATGAGCTAAGTCAGTAGAAAAAGTTTCAGCACGATTAGTTCTTTTTTGAAGATCCAATGTCATTTCGTGTATTGATTGTGTGAGAGCTCCAACTTCATCTTTTCTAATAAAAAAATTATCAATATTAACTGGATTACTAGACTTTGTTTTGATTGACTCAGTATATTTAACTAAAAAACTAATGGGTTTTAAAATGTATTTATTTAAGAAAACAGAAAAAATTAGAATAACTAAAGCAATAGCTAAAACAGTTCTGATAATAAAATCTTTTCTTTCTTTGACCGCTACTATTATTTCATTAGCCTGCTCACTAACTATAATATAACCAACTAATTTTTCTTCAATTGAAACCTTATTAAGTGTACGGACAAAAAAATCATTTTTTATTTTATTCTTTATAACTAGAGGATCATTTTTTAATTTATTTAAAATAATATCTTTAACTTCTTTATAATATTCTAAAGAATCATTTATTTTTTTATCTTTTGAAATATTACTAGTTATGATACTTAAATTATTTATTTCTTGTTCAACAATAGCTTCTGATCTTGAAAATACACTTTGATCAATATCTAACATATCTGTATCACCAATTAAATTTCCACTTAAATTAAAAAACTGAACTCTGTCTAAGCTTTGAAATAAAAACCTAGCTGATAATAAGAATGAACTTATTCCTTTTTCATTAAAATCTATTTTTAATCTTTGTAAGTGATCTGTGGTATTTTTTATGACAATTAGATGATTTACTGACTTGTTGTTTACTAAATTTGGCTGAATCGCTTTAAGATAAATAAACGTAAATAGACCTAATATTGAAAAAACTAATAAATTAAATAGTAAAAATTTACGTAATATAGATGGTGATTTTTTTTGGTTCATTAACTAACATTCCATCTATACCCACTTCCATATCGTGTTTCAATTGCTGAAAACTTATCATCTACTTTTTTAAATTTTTTTCTAATACGTTTGATGTGGCTATCAATAGTTCTGTCTTCAATTTCTGTATTTTCTTTATAGGCTATCTCCATTAAATGAGCTCTTTCCTTTATTACACCTGGTCTTTTTGCTAGTTCTTTGACTATTAAAAATTCAGTTGTGGTTAGTTTATCTGGTAAAGCTTTTTCATTCCACTCACATTCTAGTTGAGCAGGGTCTAATTTTAATTTTCCATGACTAATAATGTTTTTAGAATCATCAACTACTCCAGTTTTCTTTCTAAGCTGAACTCTTATTCTCTCGATCAGAACTTTTATAGAAAATCCTCCTGATTTTTTGACAAAATCGTCAGCACCCAGCTTTAGACCTAGTAATTCATCAACTTCATCATCTTTAGAAGTTAAAAAAATAATAGGTATCGACATTTTTTTTCTTAACCGAGTTAAAAGTTCTTCTCCATCCATTCTTGGCATTTTAATATCAATGACTGCAAGATCAGGTGGGTTTCTGGATAATCCATTTAGAGCTGTCTCTCCATCAATATAGGTTTGGACTTTGTATCCTTCTCTTTCTAAAGCAATACTTATGCCTGTTAAAAGATTTCTATCGTCATCAACGAGTGCAATTGTTTGAACCATATAATTATTTAATTTTTACAATTAAATTGTCAAAATTTAGGCATTATTAAATCAAATTAATGTGCTTCTCCCCAATTAAATCCTGAATTAATGCTGACATTTAAAGGTATAGAAAACATATGATAATCTGAAGATGAGACAGATGTCATTGCTTCTTTTATTATTTTTTGAACGTAATCTTTATCATTTTTAGAACATTCAAAAATAAGTTCGTCATGAATTTGTAAAAGCATTTTTGCTTTAAAATTTTTATCAGTTTCAACTAATTGATCTAACTTGATCATAGCTAGTCTAATAATGTCAGCTGCGGATCCTTGTATAGGTGCATTTATAGCAGCTCTTTCCTGAAAACTTCGAACGCTAAAATTTTTATCGTTAATCCCTTTGAGGTGAATTCGTCTTCCAAAAATATTATTTACGTAGCCTTTAGTTCTGCAAGATTTTATTGTTGTATTCATATAATCTTTTATTTCAGGAAATTTTTTAAAATATGCATTAATAAAATCTAAAGCTTCGTTATTTGAAACAGAAATTTGTTTTGCTAGTCCGTATTGTGTTATTCCATAAATAATTCCAAAATTGATTGCCTTTGCTTTTCTTCTCAAGCCTTCATTAACTTTACTTATCGGAATGTTAAAAACTTGGCTTGCTGTTAGATCATGAATATCTTCTTCATTCTTAAATGCTTTTTTTAATTCTTTTACATCTGCTATGTCAGCCAGTATTCTCATTTCAATTTGATTATAATCAGCGGAGATCAGGATGTTTCCTTTATCTGCAACAAAGGCTTTTCTAATTTCCCTTCCATCTTCTGACTTGATTGGAATATTTTGCAGGTTAGGATCGCTCGATGCTAATCTTCCTGTGTTTGTTGCTGCTAACAAAAATGAGGTATGTACTCTTTTAGTTTTTGAGCTTATGTGTTCTTGTAAAGCATCGGTGTATGTATTTTTGAGTTTTGAAACTTGCCTCCATTCCAGTATTAAATTAGGAAACTTATGACCTGTAGACGCCAAATCCTCTAGAACATTAGCATTAGTAGCTAAACTCCCTTTTTTTGTTTTCTTAAGTTTTGCAATCTTAAGCTCGTTATAAATAATTTCACCAAGCTGCTTAGGAGAACCAATGTTAAAATCTCTTCCTGCTAAAGCATATATGTCTTTTTCTATTTTACTTAACTTCTTTTCAAATTTTAAAGAAAGTTTTTTTAGATAACCTGCGTCTACTTTTATTCCATTAAACTCTAATTTTGAAAGTAACTTTACCATAGGTTTTTCAAAGTTTTCATAAATTTTATTTAATTTTTCTTCATCTAATCTTTCTTTTAAATTTTCATACAGCCTTAGAGTTACATCTGCATCTTCTGCCGCGTATTCCGTTGCTTTGCTAAGTTCTATATCTGAGAAATTTAATTTCTTTTTTCCCACTCCTACCAATTCTTTAAATGATATTGTTTTATGCCCCAAATGAATTTCTGACAAAGTATCCATATTATGACGATTTATTCCGGCATCTAACGTGTAAGAAATTAACATGGTATCTTCAATAGAATTAATTTCTATCCCATTTTGCTTTAGAACAATAAAATCAAATTTTATATTTTGTCCAACTTTTTTTATACTCGGGTCTTCTAAAAGGGGTTTAATTTTTTTTAAAACTATTTCTTTTTTTAAGCTTTTTTCTTTGTGGCCTAAAGGAATATAACAAGCTTTATTTGGTGCATAACTAAACGAAATTCCAACCAAATTAGTTTCCAGAGGGTTTAAAGAAGATGTCTCAGTATCTACAGCAATTACTGCTTTTTCTTCTAATATTTTTATCCATTTGTCCAAAGTTTTTCCGTCTAAAATACAATCATAGCTTTTTGTGTCTATATTTTTTTCAGTTTTTTTTTTTAATTGATTTAATCCATTTGAATTTAAAACTTGAGTTTCACCATAAAAACTAATTGCTTGGCTAAGAAGTCTGTTGAATTCCATTTCTCTTAAAAACTTAAAAAGTTTTTCTCTATCAACATTTTTCATAATGAAATCTTCAGGATTTTCTTTTACTGGTACATCTTCTTTTAAGGTAACTAATTTTTTACTAAGTATTGCTTTATCTTTATTCATTAAAAGAGTTTCTCTTCTTTTGTTTTGAGGAATTTCATTAATATTCTTTAGTAGAATATCTAAGGTTTTATACTTATTAATAAGTTCAGCAGCCGTTTTTACTCCAATTCCAGGAACACCAGGTATGTTATCTGATGAATCTCCCGCTAAAGATTGAACATCAATTACCTGATTAGGTTTTACCCCAAATTTTTCAAATACTTCATTTTCTCCTAAAACTTTATTTTTCATAGGATCGTATAATCTTATTTTATCAGAAACTAATTGCATTAAATCTTTATCTGAAGAAATTACGGTTACTTTAGCTCCAGCATCTACAATTTGTTTTGCATAAGTTGCTATGAGATCATCCGCTTCATAATTAATTAGTTCTATTGAAGGTAAACTAAATGCTTTTACTGCTTTTCTAATATATTCAAATTGAGGTACAAGATCCTCGGGTGTTTCAGAGCGATTGGCTTTATACTCAGAATAGATATCATTCCTAAAATTTTTTTTAGCTGAATCAAAAATTACAGCAAAGTGTGTCGGCTTGTGAACTGAGTCATCGGATCTAGAATCTTCTAATAATTTAAAAAGCATAGAACAAAAACCACTGACTGCTCCTGTAGGTAATCCATCGCTTTTTCTTGAAAGAGGTGGCAGAGCATAATAAGCTCTGAAAATATAACCAGATCCATCTATCAAATAAAAATGATCAGTTTTTTTTAATGAAGTCATATATATATTATATAATACCTCATTTGTTTCGTGATATAATTAAATAAACTATGAACAGAATTGCTTTAAGTGTTGAAAAGTTAACTAAAATTTACTCCAAAAATAAATCAGATGGGCCACAAGAGAAAGCTCTTAACAATCTTAGTTTTAAAGTTAAGCAAGGTGAGATATTCGGCTTATTGGGACCAAACGGAGCCGGTAAAACAACTTTTTTAAGTATACTGGCAGGTACTGTCGTGAAGACGGAAGGGAAAGTAAATGTTTGGGGTTTCGACCTGGATTTAAATTCAAGACAAGTAAGAGCTTCGATTGGAATAGTTCCTCAAGAAATAAATCTGGATGCTTTTTTTAGTCCAAGAAAATTATTAGAATTACAAGCAGGGTTGTATGGTGTACCTAAAAAAAACAGAATTACAGACACTATCCTTAAAATGGTTGCTTTAGAAAAACAAGCAGACTCATACTCAAGAAGTTTATCTGGCGGTATGAAAAGAAGACTGTTAATTGCAAAAGCAATGGTGCACCAACCACCGATCCTTGTTTTAGACGAACCAACTGCAGGTGTTGATGTGGAACTTAGAAAAAATCTTTGGGAAAATGTAAGGGCTTTAAACAAAGAAGGAGTAACGATTATTTTAACTACGCATTACTTGTTTGAAGCACAAGAAATGTGTGACCGTATAGCAATTATTGATAAAGGAAACCTAGTTGCGTTAGATACAACTCAAAAATTATTAGATAGTATTCAAACTAAAAAGATTACCTTTAAAACTTCAAAAATATATGATGTAAAAAATTTAGTTTTATCTGGTGTTAAATTCAGCTCTAAAAATAATAATACAATAACTGCTATATATGAGAAGAACTCTTTTAAATTTGATGACATAGCAAATGTTTTAAAAAAAGAAAAAATTGAAATTCTCGATATAGCTACAGAAGATGGTGATTTAGAAGATGTATTTGTCCAGTTAACAAATAACTAGATTTTAGTTTAAAAAAAAGTAAGTATGTGAGTATGGAATTAATTAAAGAAATTAAATATTCTAAAATATTAAGAAATGTATTTGTAGTATTAATGGGTACAGTTCTTTTGGCAATTTCATCAAAAATAAAAATTCCTTTTTACCCTGTGCCAATGACAATGCAAACTTTGGTAGTTATATTTTTGGGAATAACTCTTGGGTGGAAGCTAGGAGTTGCAACAGTTGCTCTCTATTTGTTTGAAGGAATTATTGGTTTACCTGTCTTTTCAGGCTCACCTGAAAAAGGAGTTGGAATAATTTATTTTACTGGACCAACAATGGGATATTTAATTGGCTTTCTTTTTACAGTTTATTTTGCGGGAAAATTTCATTATAATAATATTGAACTGACCTCTCTGCTAAAAAATTACAATGTAGTCAACAATATTATTAAAAACTTTCTAAAATTAACATTTTCAATAAGTTTTATTTATATTTTTGGAATTTTATGGTTAGGAACTTTAGTCGGTTGGGGGAAACCTTTGTTTGAATTAGGTGCTCAACCATTCTTATTAGCTGAGCTTTTTAAAATTTTAATAGTTTTAATTACCTTGCCGAAAATAAAAAAACTTAATCAATATCTTAAATAATTATTTTGGTGAACGTTTTGAGAGGATACGTTGTAACGTTCTTCTATGCATTTTAAGTCTTCTAGCAGTTTCTGAGACATTTCTATTACATAGCTCAAATACGCGGTGAATGTGCTCCCATTTAACCCTATCAGCTGACATTGGATTTTCAGGTGGCTTAGCTTTTGATTCAGGTGAAGCTAGTAACGCAGCTTCTACATCATCTGCATCTACAGGTTTAGCAATATAATCTATGGCTCCGGCCTTCACAGCTGCCACTGCTGTAGGAAGATTCCCGTATCCCGTTAACATGACTATTCTGCTTTCTCTTTTTAATTTATGTAAGGCTTTAACTACTTCAAGACCACTGCCATCTTCTAGTCTGAGATCAATAACTGCAAAGCTTGTTGGTGTTTTACTAGCTATTTTAAGGCCTTCTTCAACACTTTTAGCCTCTGTGACTTGAAATCCTTTTTTTTCCATAGCTCTCGCCAATCTGCCTCTGAAAGGATCGTCATCGTCTAATAGTAAAAGAGACTTATCCTCGAAGTCTGAAATTTTTAATCCGGGGGGAGTTATGTTTATGTTTCTCATCAGTCACTTATATGGTGATGAACTGAAAATTATCAACTAAAATTATTGTATTATTTTCTTTACATTAATTAAAAAAACACTAAATAACGATTTATTAGGTTTTTTTATAAAATTTTTTAAAAACCTGCTGTGTAAATATAAAGAGGGACACATGAGATGCGAAAATTTACAGACGTTAACAAATTAGTTAACACGCTAAAACCGGACTATCCGGTATATTGCATACGTCCTGAGTCAATAAAAACCTCAACTCAATTTTTTAAAAATAATTTTCCTGGAAAAGTTTTGTATGCTGTTAAAACAAATCCTAATAAAGAAGTTTTAAAGCACGTTGTTAATAACGGAATAGAAAATTTTGATGCTGCTTCGATAAATGAAATTCAATTAATAAGAAATTTAAAACCAGATGCACATATTTATTTTATGCATACCGTAAAAAATAGGAATGATATTTCAGAAGCTTACTTTAATTTAAGTATTAAAGATTTTGCACTAGACACTAAAGATGAATTAATAAAGATTCTTGAGGCAACAAATTACGCAAAAGATTTAACACTTTATGTAAGAATTTCTATTTCTAATGAACATGCTGAAATTGATTTATCTAAAAAGTTTGGGGCACACGCTAGCGAAGCACTAGGGTTGGTTAGATTGTGTAAAGAGCATGCAAATAAGGTAGGAATTAGTTTTCACGTAGGTTCTCAGTGTATGCATAAGATTTCTTTTACGAAAGCAATTAATGAAGTTGGTAATATAATCAGAAAAACTAAAATTATTCCTAATATTATAAATGTTGGTGGTGGATTTCCCTCAATCTATCCAGACTTGAACCCAGAACCGCTTGAAAATTACTTAAATGAGATAAAAAGTTCTATTTCAAAACTTAATTTGCCAGTTACAACCGAATTAATTTGTGAACCTGGTAGAGCAATAGTAGCTGAAAGTGGCTCCACTATAGTAAAGGTTAATCTCAGAAAAAAACAAAAACTTTATATTAACGATGGGACATACGGAACTTTGTTTGATGCTGGAGTTCCTAATTTTATTTTACCTTCAAGAATGATTTTAAATGGAAGAAATCAATCCAAAAAATTAACTGCTTTTAACTTTTATGGACCTACTTGTGACAGCATGGACTACATGAAAGGACCTTTCTTGTTACCTAATAATATCAAAGAAGGTGATTATATTGAATTAGGACAATTAGGTGCTTACGGATTAACTTTTAGAACAAAATTTAATGGCTTCTACTCTGATGAAATATTTGAATTAGCAGATCAACCAATTATGAGTTTGTATAACTCTTCAAGTAAAGTTAAGTACTTGGTTGCTTAATGAAAAAAAAAAATAGTCCCAAATTAGGACCTGATAAAAAATCTTTTCTAAAAAATCCAGTTGAGCATATCGATATTAAGTCTTTCGATGCACGTAAAATAATTGATTCAATGAGTAAAATGTCTTTTACTTCAAGAGACACTGCAAATGCTGCAAAAATATACAATGAAATGCTTTCAGATAAAAAGTGTTCTATTTTTTTAACTATAGCTGGTTCTACTTCTGCTGCGGGATGCATGAAACTGTATTCTGACTTGATTAAATATAATATGGTGGATGCTATTGTAGCGACTGGCGCATCTATTATAGATATGGATTTTTTTGAAGCGATAGGTTTTAAACACTATCAAGGATCACAATTTCAAGATGATACTGTTTTAAGAAACAACTATATAGATAGAATTTATGACACATACATTAACGAGAATGAATTACAGGCTTGTGACAAAGCTATTTGTGATATTGCAAATTCTCTAGAGCCCCGTGCCTACACTTCTAGAGAATTTATTAAAGAAATAGGTAAATATTTAAAAAAACATGCAAAGAAAAAAAATTCTTTAATTGAATTGGCTTACGATCATAATGTTCCAATATTCTGTCCTGCGTTTACAGATAGCTCTGCTGGTTTTGGGCTTGTAATTCATCAAGAAGAAAACCCTAACAGTCACATGACTATTGACTCGATAAGAGAATTTAGAGAATTAACAGAAATTAAATTACAATCTGAACAGTCAGGACTTCTAATGATTGGTGGCGGTGTTCCAAAAAATTTTGTTCAAGACACTGTGGTATGTGCAGAGCTACTAGGGAAAAAAGCAGAGATGCATAAATATGCTATACAAATCACAGTAGCCGATCCACGCGATGGAGCTTGTAGTAGTTCAACACTTAAGGAGGCCAGCTCATGGGGCAAAGTTTCAGTAACTAAAGAGCAAATGGTATTTGCTGAAGCAACAAGTGTCCTACCATTAATTGTGAGTGATGCTTATCACCGTAAACATTGGAAAAGAAGAACTAGAAAAAACTTCCAAAAAATATTTTAATTATAATGGCTAACAAGACAAGAATTGGTTTAATTCAGATGAAAATGTCTTCTGATCCAAAAAAAAATATTAAAATTGCTATAAAAAAAATTAAAGAAGCCGCTCAAAAAAAAGCAAAAATTATTTGTTTACCAGAACTTTTTCTTTCTAACTATTTTTGCCAAGTTGAAAAACACTCTAATTTTAAACTTGCAGAAAAAATTCCTGGTCCTACAACCGATGCATTGTCCTTGATTGCTAAAGAACTAAAGGTTGTAATTATTGCTTCCCTTTTTGAAAAAAGGACATCTGGTGTTTACCATAATACCTGCGTACTTATAAATGAAAATGGAAAATTAGCAGGCAAATATCGAAAAATGCATATTCCTGATGACCCTCAATATTATGAAAAATTTTATTTTACACCTGGGGACTTGGGTTTCAAAACATTTAAAACAAAATATGGAAAAGTTGGAACATTAATATGCTGGGATCAATGGTTTCCGGAAGCTGCAAGATTAACTTCTTTACTTGGGGCAGAAATTTTATTCTACCCTACGGCAATTGGCTGGCACCCAAAAGAAAAATTAAAGTACGGTAAATCTCAACTAGAAGCATGGACCGCTGTGCAGAAATCTCATGCTATTACAAATGGTGTTTATGTAGCGGCGATTAATAGAGTTGGAGTTGAAAAACAAGGATCAAAAAAATTAGATTTTTGGGGGCACTCAGTTGTATTTGATCCAAATGGAAATATTATAGCCAAAGCTAAAACTAGTGAGGAGATTTTAATCTGTGACATAGATTTTAAAAAAATCGAAACTGCAAGACAACATTGGCCTTTTTTAAGAGATAGACGAATCGATTCTTACAAAGGTATATTAAAAAATCCTAAAGATGATTAACAAAAATTTACTTTCAGGTTTTAGAATGCCAGCAGAATGGGAGAAGCAAGATTCTACATTAATAGCCTGGCCACACAACAAAAGTGACTGGCCCAACCAATTCAATCATATTCCAAAAGTTTTTGCAGAAATAATTGCACAGCTATCGAAAGTACAAAGAATATATTTATTAATTCAAAACAAATCTAATAAAACAAAAATTTTAAGATTAATAAAAAGATTTAAAGGAGTTGTTAAAAGTATTGTTATAATCAATAAAAGAACTGACCGTGTTTGGACAAGAGATTCTGGGCCCATCTATTTGATAAATAAAAGTAAGACAAAAAAAATAATTTTAAATTGGAAGTTTAATGCATGGGCAAAGTATAAAAACTTTCAGAATGACAATTCTATAAATGATGAAATTATTAAATTAAAAAAAATAGAATATGTAATTCCTCGGTATAAAATTAAAAATAAAATAAAGAAAATAGTTCTTGAAGGTGGAGCTGTAGATGTTAATGGACTGGGGTGTTTGTTAACAACTAGAGAATGTCTATTAAGTAAAATACAAGAAAGAAACCCAGGGCTTAAAAAAAAAGATTTAGAAAAAATTTTTAGAACTTATCTTGGTATTAAAAAAACTATATGGCTTAACAAAGGTATTGTAGGTGACGATACTCATGGACATATCGATGATGTAGCAAGATTTGTATCAAAAAATGTTATTTTTTTAGCATACGAAAAAGACAAAAAAGACAAAAATTTTAAATCCTTAGAAGATAATTATAAAATATTAAATAGATCGTCTGATCAAAATAATAAAAAAATAAAGATAATAAAAATACCTATGCCAAAACCACTCTACATAAAAAAAGTAAGAGTCCCTGCTAGTTATTTAAATTTTTACATTGCTAACAAAATAGTTTTAGTCCCTATTTTTAATGACTCTAGTGATAAATCGGTATTGAAAATATTTAAAAAATATTTTAAAAAAAGAAAAATAATTCCAATAGATTCTTCTAATTTGATATGGGGTTTTGGTGCTATTCACTGTATGACACAGCAAGAACCTGCTTTAAATTAATTTTTAATATCTTCTATATTCCAGGATATCTTAATTGCGGCGCCCTTCAAATCTTCAATATTAAAAAATGTTAATTGCGCTTTTTTTCTTTCTAGAAGAGTCTTTCCTAAAAAAATACCCAACCCAAGACCAGCTTTACTGCTTATTTTTTTTGATTTTGACTTTAAATATGGCTCACCAATCAACTTGATTATATCTTCTGCAAAACCTGGTCCATCATCATTTATTATCAATTTAAGTGTTTGATTATCACTTATTAATTTTATGCCTACTTCTTTGTCTGCAAATTTAATAGCATTACCAATAAAATTTCTCAGTCCGTAAACAATTTCTGGTGACCGTTTAATGTTTATTTTATTTTTGTCTTCATTCTCAAATAATGTAATTTTTTTATCTGAAGTTTCCTCAAAAGAAATAATAATTTCTTCTAAAAGATCTTCTACTTTTATTAGATTAATAAATTGATCATCACTAATCTCTTTTTTTGAAATTTGTTTTAAAATATCACTACACCTTTTAGCTTGACTAATTAATAAATCTAAATCTTTTGAATGTTTTGACTTATCTCCAATTTCTTTCTTTAGTTCTTTTGCGACTACTGAGATTGTTGCAAGTGGAGTACCTAAGGAGTGTGCTGCTGCTGCAGCTTGGCCCCCTAAAGAATCTAGCTCATACTCTTTTGCCATTACCTGTTGTAATTTATCGAGCGCTTCAGATCTTTTTTTTGTTTCACCTGCGAATCTTATCCCGAAATAACTTAAAAAAACTAAACCAATGATTATGGAAACTAAAGCCCCAGCTAAATAATATTCAGGAAAATCAAAACTATAAGCATCTAATCCTGGAAGTACCTTATGGTACTCTTTTAAAAAAAAAAGCAAAGCTATTGTTAACGTTCCAAGAATTATTGTTGTCCCCATGCTTAAGAATGTTGAGGAAACTATAGTAGGAACAATTATAAGTAGAGAAAATGGATTAAAAATTCCGCCTGTCAGATACAGCAAACCACTTAATTGTAGTAAATCATAAACTAGGAAAAGGGATGAATCGAGATCTTTTAATTGATTTGTTCTAACATTAAATTGAAGAAATATATTTGTTATAAAGCCTATAAAAATTATAATATGTGCTTCAATAATAGGAAGATCTAGTTGTAAAAAAAAAAAAACAAAGTTAATTGCTACTAGCTGTCCTATGATAGCAATCCACCTTAAATTTACTAATGTTTTTTTATCTAGGTGAAGGTTCTCTTCTAATCTGAACAGAGTAGAAAAATTCATTCTGACAACTAAATATCTAGATTGGCTACTTCTAAAGCGTTATTAGTAATAAATTCTTTTCTAGGAGCAACATCGTCTCCCATTAAAATATCAATAAGTTTTTGGTCATCTTTAGATTTTTCTTTAGTTTGTTTTGAGTACTGTACACGTAATAAAGTTCTATTTTCAGGGTTTAAAGTAGTTTGCCATAGCTCTTCTGGATTCATTTCTCCCAAACCCTTGAATCTTTGAATGGTTAATTTTTGTCTTTGTTCTTCCATAAATTTAGTAAACTCTGAAGATCCCTTTTTCATTTTTTGACCAGTTTTTTCAGATATTTTTAAAATATGTTCTTCCAATCCTTTTTCATCTTTGATGTATGCACTTTTCGTTCCCTTAGTTACCTTAAATAAAGGTGGTTGTGCTAAATACAAATGACCGTTTTCAATTAATTTATTAAAAGGGAAATTATTAAAGAAAGTGAGCAATAGTGTTCTTATATGCGACCCATCTACATCGGCATCGGTCATAATTATAATTTTGTCATACCTTAGGTTTTCTATGTTAAAATCTTTAGAGCCCGTTCCTAATGCATTAATTAAAGTTACTACCTCATTAGACGACATCATTTTGGCAAGTGCTTTTGTTGCATAATCATTACTAATTCCATTGGGCTTAATTTTATTATTCACATAGGTGTTTAATATTTTTCCTCTTAAAGGCAGTACAGCTTGATATTTTCGTGACCTACCTTGTTTAGCTGAGCCACCAGCTGAATCTCCTTCAACTATATAAAGTTCTGTTCCTTCTCTTTTTGAGATTTGACAGTCTGCAAGTTTACCTGGAAGGCCAGAAAGTTCGAACGTACCCTTTCTTCTTACACTATCTCGAGCTTTTCTAGCTACATCTCTTGCAATAGCAGCTTGTAAAATTTTTTCTAAAATATTTTTAGTAACAGAAGGATTTTGATCAAACCAAGTTGCAACTCTTTCATTAACTACACTCTCAACTATTAGTCTTATTTCTGAAGAAACAAGTTTGTCTTTTGTTTGTGAAGAAAATTTTGGGTCAGGCATTTTAATAGACAACACTGCTACTAGACCTTCTTTAATGTCATCACCTGATATAGAAACTTTATTTTTTTTAGCTAAATTTTTATCATTTGCGTATTTATTAATTACTCTTGTTAAAGCACTTCTAAAGCCGAGAAGGTGGGTGCCTCCGTCTTTTTGATGAATATTATTAGTAAATGCTAAAACATCTTCTGAGTATCCTGCGTTCCATTCAAAGGAACATTCGACTACAACTTTATTTTTTTCAGCTGTTACAAATATTGGTTTTTTAAATATCGCAATTTCATTTTTATTGATTAATTGGGGTTTCTTGTGGTTGATATATCTAACAAATTCTACAATGCCTCCTTCGTACTTGTTTATATATTCCTTAGGTTTTGCCACTGTATTATCTGTTAAGATAATACTTATTCCTTTGTTTAAAAAAGCAAGTTCTCGCATCCTTTTTTGTAAAATCGTAGAACTAAATTTTGTTGAGGTAAAAATTTCTTTTGATGGCAAAAAAGTTATTTTGGTTCCTTTTTTTTTTGTTTTACCTATTTCTTTTAGTGGTTTTACAGAATCTCCATTTTTAAAAGCTATTAAATGTTCCTTACCGTCTCTAAAAATATTAAGTTCTAACCTTTCTGAGAGAGCATTTACTACTGAAACTCCAACTCCATGAAGACCCCCAGAAACTTTATAGGAATCATGATCAAACTTACCACCTGCGTGTAATTGTGTCATGATTACTTCAGCAGCAGACATTTTCTCTCCCTTGTGCATATCGACAGGTATTCCCCTGCCATCATCCTCGACGGTAATAGAGTTATCTTTGTTCATGCTGATTGAAATATTGGTACAATGTCCGGCCAATGCTTCATCAATAGCATTATCCACAACTTCAAAAACCATATGATGAAGTCCAGATCCATCATCCGTATCACCAATATACATGCCGGGTCTTTTTCTAACTGCGTCTAAGCCTTTTAAAACTTTGATTGAGTCTGCGCTGTAAGACTGCGACGGTATTTTATCTAAATTTTTTGACATTTATAATTGTATTAAAGATTTAATCTTATATCATTTTTTTTGTCTGATACGAAATGAGCACAAAGTTGCACCTTGAATTAGGTAGCAATAGAAGGTGTTTAGGGCTAAATAATACAAAAATGACATGGAAAGAGCTAATTAGATTTTCATAGGCATTACTACATAATAACTATTTTTATCAGACATATCTTCTATTAAAACTGGAGACACTGGATCTTTTAAGTTAATTTTTAAATTTTTATCTTCGACTTCAGAAACAATATCTACTAAATATTTTGAATTAAAGCTAATCGTCATTTCTTCTGCTGTAAAATTTGATTTAACCACTTCATTTCCTTCTCCTGAGTTAGTACTATTAACAGAAAATTTAATGTTGTCTTTCCCCAATGTCAATTTTACACCTTCTTTTCTGTCCACTGAAACTGTAATAACCCTTTCTATAGCTTGAACAAAATCTGTAGAAATAACCGTTAATATTTTATCATTTTCAGTTGGAACTACTTTTTTATAATCTGGAAATTTTCCATCTATCACTTTTGATATTAACTTAGCTTCTCCTATTTTAAATTCAATTTTACTATCACTTGTTCTAATTAAAACTTTTTCATTTGTGTCTGCTAATAAATTACATAACTGAAAAACAGTTTTTTTTGGTAAAATTAGAGGATTAAAAGTTTTTTTTGATTCAATTTCAATACTACTAGAAGATAATCTGTGACTATCAGTTGCAACACCTGTTAGATAAGTTCTACTTTGAGACTCTGTGACGTGTAGATATATACCGTTTAGATAATGTCTAGTATCATCATTTGAAATAGAAATTTTTGTTTTGTTTAATAAAGCAAGGAACTTGGATTTATTGAAAGAAATTTCATTATTTTCAAAATCATCTGCAAAATTTGGAAAATTATCTGTTGGTAAACATAACAAACTGAAATCTGAATTGTCAGTAATTAGATTTAATTTATTTTCGTTTTTTAAATCAAATTTTATATTTGAATTACCTGAAATTGTTGCAGATGTTGTTGTGGCACCTTCGGTTATAATTTTAATTTCACTTATTTCATCATAAAATACTAAATCTAAATCTGTAGCTATTATGGTTAGTTTACCATTTTTAGCATTTAGTAAAACATTTGATAGGATAGGAAGAGTGTTTTTTTTTTCTATAATCCCCTGAACGAGTGTGAGTGACTTTAGAAGAACATCTCTTTTAATTGAAAATTCCATTGAATTTATTCTTCCAGCAACAAGCTACGAATTTGCTCGATATTTTTCTTCATCTCATCATCTTTTTCTGAAAGTCTTGTTATTGTTTTTACGGCATGAATAACAGTCGTGTGATCTCTATTTGCAAAACGTCTTCCTATTTCTGGCAAAGATCTAGTTGTCATTTTTTTTGCCAAATACATTGCGATTTGTCTTGGTCTAGCTAGTGGTCTAGACCTTCTTTGAGATAACATTTCTGCCAAAGGAATATTGAAAAAATTTGCAACACAATTTTGTATTTTATCTACCGTAATAATTTTTGCTTGATTAAAAACATCTTTAAGTATGTTTTTGCAGTCGTTAATGCTCAGCGTTTTTTTGTGTATTCTACTAAATGTAACCACTCTATTCAGAATACCGATCAATTCTCTAATATTTGTTTTACTTTCTGTGGCTATAAAACTTATGACTTCTTCACTAATATTACTACTTTCTTTAAATTGATTCTGAATATCTTCTAGACGCTTCTTAATAATCTTTATTTTTAAAGCTAAGTCTGGTGTATCTATATCAACAACTAAACCACCAGACAGTCTTGATTTAATTCTTTCTTGAACTCTGTCTAATTTCATAGGCGCACGATCCGCTGAGACAATTATTTGTGAACTTTTATCTATCAAGCTATTAAATGTATGGAAAAATTCTTCCTGTAGGCCTTCTTTTCCGCGTATGAACTGAATATCGTCAATAATAAATACTGATGACTTTCTAAAAAAATCTTTAAAATTCACCATATCATTTTTTTTAATTGATTTAATAAAGTGATACATAAATCTTTCTGCTGAAATAAACATAACATTAGTTTTTTTTTCAAGCTCCAAACCTATGGCATTCAATAAATGTGTTTTTCCTAAGCCGACACCTCCATATATGTATAGTGGATTGTATCTTGAAACTTGTTCGCAAACTTTTTTTGACGAAGAAAGAGCAATTTCATTGCTTGTACCAGATACAAAGTTGTCAAAATTTAAATTAGGATTAAGTCTGTTATAATTTAATATTGAGTCTTTAATCTCTGCAACTTTATTGAAGTCATCTACTTTGAAAGGTTCATTAATATTAACCCTGTTCTCTTCTGATATTTTGAACTCAACTCTACTAATGCTGTTTTTAAATGTTTTTAGTTGAGATAGTATCTTGTCTAAATACCTAGAAACTATCCAATCTCTAAAAAATCTAGTAGGGACACCTAAAACAAGATAATCGTTGTACTCTTTTAATAGAGTAATATTTTTTAACCAACTAGAATAAACTTCTGTTCCAAAATTTTTCTCGAATGATTTTTGAATATTTTCCCAAACTAAAGTTTTTTCTTCTTCTGTTGTAAAAATTTCTTGAGGTTTCAAAGATTTTTTTTCCATGTAATTTGTATTTGATAAAGTCTTCTAATTTTTAATAAATGTTTTTACAAGAAATATATTTATAAATTAAAAAATAAATCATTTCAGGTTGCATTTATAAAAAAAAATTAAAATTATTTTATTAAAAATTTATTTCTTACAACTTAAAAGATTAATGTCTACATGTTGTGTTTATTTTTCTAAATGTAGGTAGTATAAAAAGAATTAACTCTTTTAAGTTGAACAACTTAAAATTGTTTTTTTAAATGATTAATTAGAAATTTTTTTTGATGTTCTTGAGATCTTTCTTGAGGCTGTTTTTTTATTTATTGTACCTGACTTTGTCGCTTTTATTAAAATAGACTGAAAAAGAGGAAAAAAGCTTTTAACTTTGTCTTTATCTCCCTTTTTCATTAGGTCTTCCATTTTTTTTATGGCCGCTCTATACTTACTTTTTCTGATTCTATTAACAGCTGTCTGTTTAGTTACTCTTCTAACTCTTCTTATAGCTGACGCTGTATTTGGCATATTTTCAACGTGTATATCTCCTTAAAAGATGAGGGTCAACTTCAATTATTTTTGACATTCAGGACAAAAGAATGATGAACGATTAGATGTATAGACTTTTTTTATAGTTCCTAAACATTTTGACCTATTGCAGGTTGCTTTTTCCCTGCCATAAACGTTAAATTTTTGCTGAAAATTTCCACCTTGACCCTCTGTGCTAGAAAAATTTTTTATGGATGACCCACCTAATTGAATTGCCTGTTTTAAAATTATTTTTATGAATTTAATGATTTTTTTAATTTCCTTTTTTTTAATTTTTTCAACAGGTCTGGCCGGGTTAATTTTACATAAATATAAAACTTCGTTACAATATATATTCCCCAATCCAGCAACAAATTTTTGATCCATTATTAAATCTTTAATTTTTTTTTTTTTATTAAAAATATATTTATTAAAATAACTAAAATTAAAATTATTAGATAGTGGCTCTGGCCCTAAAGATACAAGATGTGAGCATTTAAAAATATTTGTACTATTGAATATTTTTAGAAAGCCAAATTTTCTTACGTCATTATAAATAAGTTTAATTTTCTTGTTTAAAATGAAAGTTATATGATCATGTTTTGTATCATCTTTTTTCAATGAGTAATAAAAACTAGTTTTATACTTTTTATTATCATCAATAATGAAAAATTTTCCTGTCATACCAAGATGAGCTAAAATTGTAGAATTTTTGTTTAAATTTATGAGTAAATACTTTGATCTTCTTTTAATAGATATTATTTTTTGGCTTTTTATTTTACTAAATAATTTACTATCTATTATGTATCTAAGTTTTTTATTAGTTATATTAACTCTTTTGATTGTTAAATTTTTAAGTTTATTCTCTAGTGACTTTTTAACGACTTCTACTTCTGGTAATTCTGGCATATAATTTAATTATGAATATCTATAATCAAGATAAAACTAAATTAGTCAACTCTGTATTTAGTAAAGTTCATAACAATTACGACCTGATGAATGATCTAATGTCTTTGGGTGTGCACAGACTGTGGAAAAAAAACTTAATTAATTGGATGAAACCACAACCTGGTAATCGTATAATTGATGTTGCTGCAGGTACTGGTGATTTAGCTAAAATGATTTCTAAAAAAAATGGGAATAAAAATACCTTCTGTTGTGTGGAACCTAATAGAGGCATGTTTGAGACTGGCAAGCATAAATTAAAATCTTTAACTAATATTAAATGGTATTTAAACTCTGCTGAGAAGCTACCATTCAAGAACGATACTTTTGATTATTATACAATTAGTTATGGAATAAGAAATGTTACAAACATAAATAAGTGCTTGGAAGAAGCATATCGTGTCTTAAAACCTGGTGGTCGCTTTTTTTGTCTAGAATTTTCAAAAGTTGAGAACGAAACCTTAAATTTTTTATATCAAAAATATTCTAAATTAATTCCACTAATTGGGAAAATAGTAGTAGGTAGTGAAGAACCTTATGAGTATTTAATTAATAGTATAGACAAATTTTATAGTCAAAATGAACTTGTGGATTTATTAAAAAAAAATAAATTTTCAAATATTGAATTTAGAAATTTATCTAGCGGTATTTCTGCTATACACTCAGGTTGGAAAATCTAATTATGTTCAGAAGTATTTTTCAATTATTTAGAATAGCTAGAAAACTTGCTTCATCAGGAGCTGTTGAAACAGTAAATGAAATTTACCACATACCTTATTCTATAAAGCTATTTTTTGATCTATTCTCAATTGGATCAACAAAAAAATCAATAAATAAATCAAAAAAACCTGGAGAAAAACTGTGTGATGCATTAGAGGGAATGGGCACCACTTTTATTAAGCTAGGTCAATTTTTGGCTACTAGACCTGATATTATAGGAGAAACTTTAGCTGACGATCTAGTTAAGCTACAAGATAAGCTACCACCTTTTGAACTCTATGAATCTAAGAAGATTTTAAAAAAAGAAATTGGTGAGATTTTATATCAAAACATAATCGAATTAAGTGAACCTATAGCAGCAGCTTCTATCGCTCAAGTACATATCGCAAAAATAAAAATTGATGGTGATCAGAAAGAGGTTGCTGTTAAAATTTTAAGACCTAACATTGAAAAACAATTTAATGAAGAACTTGATGCCTTAATGTTATTTGCTTACATTGTAGAAAATTTATTTTCGAAAACAAAAAGGCTTAAATTAGTAGAAGTTGTTCATTTATTAAGAGAAATAACTAATATTGAAATGGATCTAAGATTTGAGGCTGCAGCTGCTAATGAATTATATGAAAACACAAAAAACGACGAAGGATTCAATGTTCCAAAAATCTATTGGAACTATACTTCTAGAAAAGTTCTTACCTTAGATAAAGTTGATGGGATCTCAATAAGGGAGCATGAATTATTAGGAGAATCTGGAATAGATTTAAAAATACTCTCTGAAAATTTAATTCAACATTTTCTTAAGCAAGCAGTTAGGGATGGTTTTTTCCACGGAGATATGCATCAAGGAAATTTATTTGTTGATCAGGAAGGTAATATTATTCCTGTGGATTTTGGAATCATGGGTAGATTAGATAAAAATAATAGAAAATATTTAGCAGAAATTTTGTACGGGTTTATTCAAAGAGATTATATAAAAGTTGCTGAAGTTCACTTTGAGGCGGGTCTAATTCCTCAAAGTGCTTCTAAAGAAGAATTTGCACAAGCACTTAGATCTGTTGGGGAGCCTATTTTTGGACAGTCTATAAAAGATATTTCAGGTGGAAATTTATTAGCCCAACTTTTTGAGATTACAGAAAAATTTAATATGCCAACACAGACGCCACTTTTGTTGCTGCAGAAGACTATGGTCACTGTAGAAGGTGTGGCAAGAAAACTTTACCCTGAAACTAATATCTGGGAAATTTCTCGACCTGTACTAGAGGATTGGATTAAAAGTGTAAAAAGTCCTAAAGCTACTATAGATACTGTGATAAATACTTCCTCTGAAATTTTGAAAAGAATACCTGATTTTCCTAATTTTATGGATAAAGCAAATTATGCCTTACAGCTACTAGCTGAGGGTAAATTAAATCTAGGCCAAAAAAATAACAAAGGTTTAGAAATTGAAGAGATGAAGTTAAAAAACTTGAGAAACAATATCATTATTAGTTTTTTAGGTATTGTAATTGCTGTTCTATTAGTATTTTAATTGTCACAATGTCAGTGCAAAACAAAAAAATTTTATTAGTGATTGGTGGAGGTATTTCTGCTTATAAATCTTTAGACCTTGTTAGGTTATTAGTCAAAAACAAAGTAGAAATAAAAACAATACTTACAAAAAGTGGAAAACAATTTGTTACCCCTTTATCTATAACTTCTTTGTCAAATAATAAGGTATTTGAGAATATATTTGATGTAAATAATGAAAAAGAAATAGACCATATTTCTTTATCTCGTTGGGCAGATATAATTTTAATTTTACCTACAACAGCTAATATGATGACAAAATTAAGTGCTGGTAAAGCAGAAGACTTAGCTACTACCGTTATTTTAGCTTCTAACAAAGATGTTGTTTTAGTGCCAGCTATGAATGTTAGAATGTGGCTACACAAAGCAACACAAAACAACTCGAAAACTTTACTAGACTATGGTTATAAGTTTATTGGTCCGATAAATGGTGAAATGGCGTGCGGTGAGTATGGTGAAGGTAAGATGTCAAGTCCGCGTCAAATTTTTACATACTTAAAAGAATATTTTAAAAATAAAGATTTAGTAAAAACAAAAAAAATTAGTGCGCTAGTTACCACAGGACCTACTCGAGAATATATTGATCCTGTTAGATATATTTCTAATGAGTCTAGTGGCAAACAAGGCTATGAGATAGCCTTGGCACTTTCTAAACTAGGGGTAAATACTACTTTAGTAGCTGGGCCTACTTCCTTGAATTACTCAACAGATATTAAAGTTAAAAAAATAAGTAGTGGTGAGGAAATGATGAATGCTGTTCAAAAACTCTTACCAGTAGATATTGCTGTTTGCGCTGCAGCAGTATCTGATTTTAAACCTAAAAATAAAAGAAAACAAAAGATAAAAAAAGAAGAAAAAAATTATACTAGTTTAGAATTAGAAAAAAATAATGATATTTTAGAATATCTTGGAAAAAATAATAAATTGAGACCTAAAATGCTTGTTGGTTTTTCTGCTGAGACAGAAAATTTAATTGAAAATTCTATCAAAAAGTTAAATCTTAAACATTGTGATATGATTATTGCAAACGATGTTTCAAAAAAAGAAACAGGCTTTAACGTTGATTTTAATAAAGTATCAATTATAGAAAAAAATGGAAAAATTGAAAAATTACCAAAAAATAAAAAAAGCTATATTGCATCAAAAATTGCAAAAACAATAATTGATAAATTTTTAATTAATGACAAAAATACAAATTAAAAAATTATCAAGCTCAGTATCAATTCCAAAATATGAAACTTCAGGTTCTTCTGGAATGGATGTAGCTGCACATATAGAGAATAATATAGTAATTAACCCTGGGGAAAAAGCTTTAGTGTCAACCGGCTTTTCGGTGGCTATTCCAAAAGGATACGAGATTCAAATAAGACCTAGATCTGGTTTAGCTGCTAAAAAAAATATTACTGTTTTAAATACACCTGGCACTATTGATGCTGACTATAGAGGAGAAATAAAAGTTATTTTAATTAACCTTGGTAAAGAAAAATTTGTTATTGAAAACGGAGAAAGAATAGCTCAGATGGTTGTTTGCCCTGTTGTTCAAGCTAATCTGGAAGAGGTTAAAGAGTTATCTGATACAGAGCGTGGTTCTGGTGGTTTTGGCTCTACTGGTACTAAATAATACTGACTATGAAAATGAGTAGTAACGATCTTCTACGGTATTCAAAGCAGATAATATTAAAGCAGGTTGGTATTTTGGGACAAAAAAAAATTTCTTCTTCAAAAATTCTAATAGTAGGTATGGGCGGCTTAGGCTGTCCCGTGGCTTTATACTTAAGCAATCTGGGGATAAAAAATATTGGTATTGCTGACCATGATAAAGTTGGTATGTCAAATCTTAATAGACAAATTTTGTTTAACACGAAAGACATAGGAAAACTTAAAGTTATTCAGGCAAAGAAGTTTTTAAAAAAAGTAAATAAAACAGTTAAAATTAATGTTTACAAATTAAAAATTGTTAAGAAAAATGTTCAAAATATTTTAAATAATTATGACATTATTTGTGATTGTTCAGACAATTTTACCACAAGATATTTGCTTAATGATTTTTGTTTAAAAAATAAGAAAATATTAATTTCTGCAGCGATAAATAAATTTGAAGCTCATGTATTTAATTTTAATTTTTCTAAAAAAATTCCTTGTTATAGATGTTTTATGCCAGAAATACCTAGTGAAGAAGACAAGTGTGATACTGAAGGAATCTTGCCAACGGTTGCAGGAATTGCCGGTACTCTTCAAGCTAACGAAGTTGTTAAGTCTATTTTAGGTAAGAAAGATACGCTAGTTGGAAAAATGATAGTTTTTAATACACTTAGTTTAAATTTTAGAACAATTAAACTTACACGAAGTGCTGACTGCGTCATGGGTTGTAGTAAAAGATGATTAAATTATTAATTTTTACTTTTATATTAACACTTGCTACATTTAATATTTTGATTGCTGAAGAATACTTTTCAACTTTGCGTTATGATAATGTTAATTTAAGACAAGGTCCTTCCAAAGATTACCCTGTAAAAATTTTTTATAAAAAAAAATATCTTCCTGTTCTAGTTCAAGATAATTCAGATAATTGGAGAAAAATAAAAGATCATGAAAATAATACTGGGTGGATACACCTTTCTCAATTATCAAAAAAAAAGGCAGCAATAACTATAAATGATCAAGTTATAATGTTTAGAAATGCAACTATATTTTCAAAACCTTTAGCAGTTCTCAAGAAAGGTCGTCTTTGTTTAATTTCAAAATGTAGCAGTGAATGGTGCAAAATTAAAACTGGTAAATATAAAGGCTGGATAAAAAAACAAAATCTTTGGGGAAGTCTTTAATTAAATCTATCCTCTAGCATGCAGGCAACTAAGTGAATACGCTTCTGCTCACCTCCATTAAAAAAATTATGATACTTTGTATTGTTAGTTATTGTAACTGATCCATCGGCAGGCAAGTGTTTTGCAACATTTTCTATAACCATCATACATCCAGGATTTGTGATTATAGGTATGTGGAGTCTTGGCTCAGGATCTCTATGCCAACTCAAGGTTGATCGTGGTTCTTTTAGTAAAATTCTAATTCTGCCTATTTTAAAATTTTTTCTTAAAGTTTCATAAACTTCTGCAAAATAAGTATTTTTAAATTCCGGTACTAACTGGGTATATTTTGACTCATCAATGTCTACATCTCTTGCAACCTCTATCCCGGTTTCGTCAGGCTTAGTCCAATACACTCCTCTGATATTATTTCCTCTAATTGAATCATCGTCGTTTGGGATTTGATTTAGAGATATAGCTCCAAAGTTTGAAACTCCAGGTGTATCAAAATTTTTTTTCTTTAATACAATTTCAAGATCTTTCCTTAGTCTTAATATATCAAAATTAAGTTTAGGTACTTTATAGAAATCTTTAAAGTTAGTATTACCCATATATTTATTACTATTTACACTAATTATTATCTAAATAAGTGTGATTTTTTGTCCCTCGTTTGCTTTATTATTATATAATTAATATGTATATCAAGTTAAATATTATCAAAATATGCAAAAAAATAGTTATAATTATAATGATCTAATAGACTGTGGAAATGGCAAGCTCTTTGGTGCTGGCAATGCTAAATTACCTCTACCCCCAATGCTAATGTTTGATCGTATCACCGAGATCTCAAGTGATGGTGGGCTCTATAAAAAAGGATGTATAAAAGCAGAACTAGACATTAAAAAAGATATGTGGTTTTTTAATTGTCATTTTAAAGATGATCCAGTTATGCCTGGATGCTTAGGACTTGATGCTATGTGGCAACTAGTTGGATTTTATTTAGGATGGCTAGGTGATCAAGGTAAGGGCAGGGCTTTAGGAGTAAATGAGGTTAAATTTACAGGTGAGGTTTTGCAAACAGTACAGCTTGCTACTTATGAAATTAATATGAAAAGAATTTTAAGAAAAGAAGGAACTGCTGTTGGTCTAGCAGATGGAATTTTAAGTGCTGATGGTAAAGTTATTTATAAGGCTACAAACTTAAAAGTAGGAGTGTTTAAATCATGAAACGAGTAGCTATAACAGGTGTTGGAATTGTTTCTTGTCTTGGAAATAATCAAGGTGAAGTATATGATTCATTATTAAATACAAAGTCTGGCATAGGCTTTTCAGAAGAATATAAAAAATATAATTTTAAAAGCCAAATTTGTGGGGTACCTAAAATTAAAGTAGAAGAACATATTGATAGAAAAATAATTAGATTCATGGGCGAAGGCTCGGCCTATAACTATATAGCGATGAAGGAGGCTGTGAGTGATTCAGGCTTAGAGGAAAAAGATGTTAGTAATGAAGCAACTGGGATCATTATGGGTTCAGGGGGGCCTTCTGTTAAAAATGTAGTTCATGCAGTTGACTCTACTAGAGAAATTGGGCCTAAAAAAATGGGACCATTTGTGGTTCCTCGTACAATGGCGAGTACAGTTTCAGCAACATTGGCTGTTCCGTTTAAAATTAAAGGTGTGAATTATTCAATAAGTTCTGCTTGTGCAACTAGTGGGCATTGTATCGGAAATGGAATGGAATTGATTCAATCAGGAAAACAAAAAATTGTTTTTGCAGGCGGTGGAGAAGAAATTCATTGGGCTATGTCTGCTATGTTTGATGCTATGACAGCCTTATCATCAAAATATAATGAAACACCTAAAACTGCATCTAGACCTTATGACAAATCTAGAGATGGATTTGTGATTGCAGGTGGTGCTGGTGTTGTAGTTCTAGAGGAATTAGAGCATGCAAAAGCAAGAGGTGCTAAAATTTATGCTGAACTAACTGGCTACGGAGCAACTTCCGATGGGTACGACATGGTAGCTCCTTCAGGGGAAGGTGCTGTTAGATGCATGAAAATGTCTCTTAAAACTGCGAGAAACAAGATTGACTATATAAATACTCACGGAACTTCAACTCCGGTGGGAGATATTACTGAATTAAGAGCAGTTAAAGAAGCTTTTGGAGACAATATACCAAAAATAAGTTCAACAAAGTCTTTGACGGGTCACCCTTTAGGTGCTGCATCCGTTCATGAAGCAATTTACTGTTTAATTATGATGAAAAATAACTTCATAGCAGCATCTGCAAATATTACTGAGATGGACGAAGAAGCAAAAAAATTTCCTATTGTTACTAAAGTGGAAAAAAATGTAACACTAAATTCTGTTATGTCTAATAGCTTTGGTTTTGGCGGAACAAATGCAACTTTAATTTTCGAGAAATTATAATTTATGAGTTTGATGAAAGGCAAAAAAGGGCTGATTATGGGTGTGGCAAATGAAAGATCCATTGCCTGGGGCATATCTCAAAAATTAGCAGCAGCTGGAGCTGAGTTAGCTTTTACATACTTGGGTGATGCTTTGAAAAAAAGAGTTATACCACTTGCTAAATCTTTGAACTCAGATCTTACCCTTAGTTGCAATGTTGAAAGTAAAGAAGAAATAATAAAACTCTTTGAAGATATTAAAGATAAATGGGGACAGATAGATTTTGTAGTTCACGCAGTTGCATTCTCAGATAAATCTGAATTGTCTGGAGAATATTTAAACACAACTAGAGATAATTTTTTAAAAAGTATGTTAATTTCATGTTTTTCTTTTACGGAGGTAGCGAAAGAAGCATCAAAAATTATGAATGAAGGTGGCAGTATGTTAACTTTAACTTACGAGTCTACAAAAGCTATCCCAAATTATAATGTTATGGGTGTATGTAAGTCAGCTCTTGAAGCAAGTGTAAAATACTTGGCAAGAGACCTTGGAACAAAAGGTATTAGAGTAAATGCAATTAGTGCAGGACCAATCAAAACTCTTGCTGCCTCTGCAATTGGTGACGCAAAATTTTTATATAAATGGAATGCAGATCATTCCTTTTTAAAAAGAAATGTTGATATTCATGATGTTGGGAATTCAGCTTTATATCTAACAAGCGATCTTGCCTCAGGTGTTACTGGTGAGATACACTATGTAGATGCTGGATATAATAAGGTTGGAATGCCGGATCCAAAAAATATTACTTAAAATATAATTAAATTTATTCAGCTGTGGCTTGTTTAATAGATAACTTAACTTTACCTCTGTCAAAGCCTAAAACTTTTACAGAAACTTCGTCACCTTCTTTTACAACATCACTGACTTTCTCAACTCTTTTTGCTGCAAGCTCAGAGATATGAACTAATCCATCTTGTTTTCCCAAAAAATTAACAAAGGCTCCAAATTCCATTATCTTGACAACTTTACCTTTGTAAATTTTTCCGACCTCTGCTTTTGCCACTAAACTTTTAATAATATCGATTGCTATTTTTCTAGATTCCTCATCTGGTGCTGCTACTGTCACTTCTCCAGTGTCTTTCACATCTACTTTGGCTCCTGATTTTTCTACAATCTCTCTAATAGTTGCTCCACCTTTTCCTATGACAGTTGCTATATCTTTTTTATCTACTGTTACAATTTCCATCTTAGGTGTGTGCTTAGAAAATTCTGTTCTTGATACTTTCAGGGCTTTATCCATTTCTCCAAGTATATGTTCTCTTCCACCTTTAGCCTGGTCTAAAGCTTTCTCCATTATTTCAAATGTTATTCCTTCTATTTTGATGTCCATTTGAAGTGATGTTATTCCACTTTTAGTTCCTGCTACTTTAAAATCCATATCACCTAGGTGATCTTCGTCTCCTAAAATATCTGATAGTACTGAAAAATTATCACCCTCTTTGATCAAACCCATAGCTATACCTGCTACTGGTTCTTTCATCGGTACACCAGCATCCATAAGAGCCAATGAAGTGCCACAGACTGTAGCCATTGAAGAAGAACCATTTGATTCTGTAATCTCAGATACAACTCTTAAAGTGTAAGGAAAATTTTCTTGCTTTGGTAGAGATGAATTGATTGCTCTCCATGCTAATTTTCCATGTCCTACTTCTCTTCTTCCCGTTCCTATTCTTCCACATTCTCCAACAGAAAAAGGTGGAAAATTATAATGAAGCATAAATCTGTTTCTTTGCATTCCATTTAAACTTTCAACTCTTTGTTCGTCATCCGACATCCCTAATGTAGTCACTACTAAAGCTTGAGTTTCACCTCTAGTAAATAAAGCAGACCCATGGGTTCTTGGTAAGACACCAACTTCACACTTAATTTGTCTAACATCTGCCAAACCTCTTCCGTCTATTCTTTTTTTATCTTTTAAAATTGCGGTTCGAACAATATCTTTTTCAAGAGATTTTAGCTGTGCCATTGCTTGGTTCTCACTAACATTTTCGTCTTCAGCAAACATTTCTTTACATTTTGTTTCTGCTTCTGAGATTGCAGTTGATCTTTTCTGTTTATCTATTTCTTTAAATGCCGTCCTAAGATCTGCTTCTAAAGCTTTAGCAATTTTTGTTTTAACTGCTGAATGGTCTGGTACCTCAATTTTCCATTTAGGTTTTCCTGCTTTTTTAGCTAATTTTTCAATAGCTTCAATAATTGTTACAAAATTTTCATGTCCGAACTTAACTGCATCTAACATTACTTTTTCTGTCAATCCTGAAGTCTCTGACTCAACCATTAAAACTGCATCTTTTGTACCAGCTACGACTAGATCTAATTCTGATTCTTCTAATTCTTTCGGAGATGGGTTTAATAAATATTTGCCATCTTTAAATCCGACTCTACTTGCAGCAATTGGGCCGCCGAAAGGCAAGCCTGAAATGGCTAATGCTGCAGAGGATGCAATAATTGAAAGCACGTCAGCTTGATTTTCTCCATCATATGACAGAACTGTTGGAAGCAACTGGACTTCGTTCATAAAACTTGAAGGAAATAATGGACGTATTGGTCTGTCTATTAATCTTGAAATTAGTTGTTCTGATTCAGTTGGTCTCGCTTCCCTTTTAAAATATCCGCCTGGAATTTTTCCTGCAGCATAATATTTTTCTTGGTAATTTACAGATAACGGGAAAAAATCTTGACCATCTCTAAGTTTTTTTGCTCCTACTACTGTAGCTATTACTACTGTTTCGCCACATGTTGCTATAATTGCTCCATCAGCTTGTCTCGCAATTTTTCCAGTTTCTAAAGTTATCTTTTTTCCGTTAACTACTATTTCTTCTTTGTGAATTTTGAACATTATTTCCTTAAATTTAATTGTTTAATTACCTTAGTGTATGATTCAGGATTTTTTCTTTTGAGATAAGCTAAGAGTTTTTTTCTTCTATTAACTGATCTTGTTAAACCCATTGTAGAGTGTTTGTCTTTTTTGAATTTTTTAAAATGCTCTGACAGTTTTAAAATTTTGTCAGTTAATAATCCCACTTGAACTTCTGCTGAACCCACATCTTTTGAGTGCATAGCAAGTGATTTAATTGTTTCTTTTTTTTTCAGCATCATTTTTTTTGTTTATATTAATTAATCTTTCTATCTTCTCAGCATATTCGAAGGAATTATCTTCTACAAACACAAGTCTAGGTAGAAATTTTATATCAAGTTTTTTTGACATTGCCTTTCTAACAAGATGTGAGAACTCAGTCAAGATACTTACTATTTTTTTAGTCTCTTTGCCCCCAAGAGGTATTACGTACACTCTTGCAGATTTTAGATCAGGTGTCATTTTTACTTCCGTTACTGTCACTAGACTGGTGTTTAAGGCTAAAATTTTAGCCTCATTCCTTATAAATATTTCTCCTATTTTTTGTTTAATTAATTCTCCAACACGTAATTGCCTTTGTGAGTATATTGGCGAATTTTTGCCTTTTCCCATTTTTATATTTGTCTGTCTATTTTTTCTGATAAAAAAGCTTCAATTATATCTTTTTCTTTGAAATCCATAAAATCTTTCAAACTAATTCCGCACTCTAAACCATTTGCAACTTCTTTGACTTGGTTTTTTTCTCTAAATATACTTGAAATTTCTCCAGTATAAACAACAACTCCATCACGTATTAATCTAGCTTTTGCTTTATTTGCTATTTCACCATTTATTACTTTTGATCCAGCAATTTTTCCCGCATCAGAAACCTTAAACACTTTTAGAATTTCTGCTGAACCTATGACAGTTTCTTTTATCTCCGGTTCTAATAATCCAGAAAGCCCTTTTTCAATATGTTCTAGCACTTCGTAAATAATATTGAAAAATTTAATTTCTACATGCTGCTGTTCTGCTAATTTTTTTGCTTGGTTGTTTGGTTTGACATTAAAACCAATTAGAAGAGCGCTCGATGCTTTCGCCAAAGAAACATCTGACTCATTAATCATGCCAATGTCAGATAAAATAATGTTTGCTTTTACCTCCGGGTGTTCGATTCTATTTATAGCGCTCTTAAGCGCTTCGCTTGAGCCTTGAACATCTGATTTAATAATTATATTTAATTCTTCTTTGCTATTTTGATTTTCAAATATTGATGTCTTTTCCTTAACAACAGTTTTAACTGGGCTAGAACCACTTTTATTAAATTCGGCAATTTCTTTTGCTTTTTCTTCATTTTCTGTAACTGCAAATTCTGCACCAGCGAAAGCTGACTGATTCATTCCAAGTATTTCAACGGGCATAGCGGGGAATGCTTCCGTTATTATTTTTCCTTCATGGTTTATCATTGCTCTAATTTTTCCATAAGTATTTCCACAAACAAAATAGTCTGCTCTTTTTAATACACCATTAGTAATTAATACTGTCGATACTGGTCCTTTGCCTTTATCTATTTTAGATTCTATAACAACGCCAGTAGCAGGTTCACTAAATGAGGCCGACAGGTCAAGTATTTCAGATTGTAACAAAATACTTTCTTTTAGTTTATCTAAATTAATTTTTTGTGTGGCAGACACCTCAACAAACAGAGTATCTCCACTAAAATCTTCAGCTATAAGTTCATATTTCATTAAATCATTTTTTATTTTAGTAATATTTTTATCTGGCAGGTCACATTTATTTATAGCAACTATAATCGGAACTTTTGCTGCTTTAGAGTGCTGTATTGCCTCTATAGTTTGAGGCATAATTCCATCATTTGCTGCAACAACTAGAACAACAATGTCTGTAATCTTAGAACCTCTAGCTCTCATTTCTGTAAATGCTGCGTGGCCTGGTGTGTCAATAAAAGTTATAGTTTGATTTTTTCCGGTTTGAACTTGATAAGCACCAATATGTTGAGTTATCCCACCATGTTCTCCAGAAACTACGTCTGCATCTCTAAGGGCGTCTAGCAAAGAAGTCTTACCGTGGTCAACGTGGCCCATGATTGTGACAACAGGCGGTCTATTTTTAATTTTTCCTTCTAATTGATTTTTCTTTTTTTTTATCTCTAAATCAGGATAGCTTTCAATGATAGGTGTGTGGCCAAATTCTTTAACAATGTACTCAGCAGTATCTTTGTCTATAACATGATTTATTGTAGCTACTACTTTCATATTAAATAAAAATTTTATCACATCCGCAGACCTTTCAGCCATTCGATTAGATAGTTCTTGAATAGTAATTTGCTCGGGAACATTGACATCTTTAATTACTTTTTTTATATTTTTTTTATCATCTGAATTTTCTGATCTCTTGTCTTTTAACCTAGATCTTTTTACCGAAGCTAAACTTCTTTGTTTGATTTCTATTTCTTCAACATTCATAGCTCTTGAAACAGTAAGCTTAAAATCTCTTTTCGCAGATAGAGGGTCAAGTTTTAATTTTGTTTTTGAGGGCCCTTTTTCATCTTTTTTAACGAAGTTTTTTGTTGCCTGTTGCTCGACAAATTTTCTTACTACGTTTTTTTTTATAGTAGTTGGCTTTTTAAATGCACTAGATCCAGGGTTAGGCTTATTATCTCTCGTAGATCTAAAAGGGACTTTTTTTTCTATAGAAAATGTTTTTTTTCCGTCACTAGAAAGAGATGAAAGATCAATCTTTTTAGTTACGTTGGTTGAGAGTGTTAATGTTTTTTTTTTATTCTTTTGGTCTTCCATGAATTTTATTTAAATGCTATCTCTCTAGCAGCCATAATTAGTTGATCTGCTTCTTCCCTAGAAAGAGAAAATTCTTCTAAATACCCCTCTATTCTAATTTTTTTTCCTTTTATTTCATCAAAGCCACCGATTAGTTCATCGGAAGAAAGATCAGCAAAATCATTTAGTGTTTTGATATTTCTTTGACCTAGTAAAACTAACATCCCTTGAGTGATACCTTTTAAGTCCACTAATGTGTCTTCCATTCCTAGCTCTTTCAGTCTTTTAGAAATTTCTTCTTTTTCTTTAACTAGATTTTCTTTTGATCTATTAATTAATTCACTAGCAGTTGCTTCATCTATACCTTCAATTTTAGTTATATCTTCCGGGTTAGATTGTGATATTTCTTCTATACTTTGCATCCCTTCCGAAACCAATAATTGGCCTAGAGTTTCATCTACTTCTAAACTTTTAATTAAATTTTCAGTTTTTTCCTTAAATTCAGTTTGTCTTCTTTCAGAGTCCTCTTGATCAGTTAAAATATCTATTTCGTAATTAGTAAGCTTAGATGCTAGTCTTACGTTTTGTCCTCTTCTTCCAATTGCCTTGCTCAAATTTTCTTCTGTTAAAATTACATCTATTCTTTTGTTGTCTTTATCTATTAATACTTTTTGAATTTCAGCAGGTGATAATGATTCTGCAATAAGTGTTGGTAAGTCTTCTGTCCACTTGATAATGTCAATTTTTTCACCGTGAAGTTCATTCACTATAGTTTGAACTCTGCTTCCTCTCATGCCCACGCATGCTCCGACCGGGTCAATTGAATTCTCACTAGAATATACACAGATCTTTGCCCTGCTTCCAGGGTCTCTTGCTACTGCTTTTATTTCTATTATTCCTTCATAGATTTCGGGGACTTCTTGGAAAAATAATTTAGCTAAAAATTGAGGATGTGCTCTTGATAAAAATATTTGATGTCCTTTAAGTTCTTTTTTAACTTCATAACAGTATGCTTTTACTCGGTCACCTGTTTTTAATATTTCTCTTGGAATAAGTTCATCTTTTTTTATAACTCCTTCTGCTCTACCTAGATCTACTATTACATTTCCATATTCTAATCTTTTTATTATTCCACTTAGAATCTGACCTTGCTTTTCAATAAAATCTTCATACTGTCTAGTCTTTTCTGCTTCTTTTACTCTTAGACTTATAACTTGTTTGGCGCTCTGGGCGGCTATTCTGCCAAAATCTATTTGGGGCAAATCTTCAAAAATCTGTTCGCCAAGCTGAAGGTCTTTATTTTTTTTATCTATAGATATTGCATCACTTAAAATAATTTCTTTACTAGGATCTTCAACTTTTTCAACTATATCAAGAACTTTTTGAATTTTAATGTCTCCAGTTAAACGGTCAATGAGAACTCTTATATTATTTTCTGTTCCAAATTTTGTCAAAGCAGCTTTTTGTATGGCGCTCTCCATAGACTCCAAAACAATTTCTTTATCTATAGACTTTTCGTTAGCTACCGCTTCTACTATTCTCAATAATTCTACTTTGTCTAGTCCTCTATTTAACATTTTTTTCCTTTTTAGTTTGTTCCAAAAAAAAATGGGCTAAAGCCCATTCTGTAAACATCTAATTTTAAATTATACTTAATGAAAATTTAAGGCTTTTTCAAGGTTACTTTTTAAAGATATCAGTTTTATCTGTTCTTTCCCAAGAAAATTGACCATTATTATTAGGCTTCCTCCCAAAATGTCCGTAGGCTGAAGTAGCTTGATATATAGGTTTGTTTAGACCTAATAACTCTCTTATCCCTCTGGGTGAAAGATCAAAATTTTTTTCTATTTTATTTTTTATATCTTCATTTTTTTCGGCGTCTGAATCTGACAGTTTCACATAAATAGAAAGTGGCTTGGAAACTCCGATAGCATATGCGAGCTGAATTAAACATTTATCTGATACACCGGCAGCTACAATATTTTTTGCTAAGTACCTTGATGCATAAGCAGCCGATCTGTCAACTTTTGTTGGGTCTTTACCCGAAAAAGCGCCGCCACCGTGTGGAGCTGCCCCGCCATAAGTATCTACAATAATTTTTCTTCCTGTCAGACCTGAATCTCCATCTGGCCCACCTATGATAAACTGACCTGTAGGATTAATATAAACTTCTTTGTCGTTTAGTTCTTTTAAAAGGTTTTCAGGTATAGCTTTTTTTATATACGGATAAATAAGTTCTTTTACTTTTTCTTGATTTAAATCCTTAGAATGTTGTGTTGAAATAACAACGGATGTTACTTTTGTAGGTTTATTGTTTTCATAATGCATGGTAACTTGACTTTTTGAATCAGGTTCGATTCCTTTCAATAAACCTTTTTTTCTATCCTCAGCCATTAATCTTAATATTTTATGAGAGAAATGTATTGGTGCAGGCATTAGGTCTTCTGTTTCGTTGCAGGCATAGCCAAACATTATGCCTTGGTCTCCTGCGCCTTCATCTTTATTGTCTTTGGAATCAACTCCCATAGCAATGTCTGATGATTGTAAATGTAAATATGACTCAATTGATGTCTGCTCTTTCCAACTAAAGCCATCTTGGTCATATCCTATATCTTTAATGCAGTCTCTTACTTTTTGAATAAGTTCATCTTTTTTAATTTCTGGAGCTCTAATTTCTCCTGCTAAGATAACCTTATTAGTTGTGGTTAAAGTTTCACAGGCAACTCTGGAGTATGGATCTTTTGATAAATATGAGTCCACAACCATATCGGAAATTCTATCGCAGACTTTGTCTGGATGGCCTTCTGAAACAGATTCGCTTGTAAATAAGTAGTTATTTATTTTCATTTTTTTTAAAAATTACAAAGATAAAAAGACATGTAAATAAAAGTATAAAAAATATCAAATCAATTTTATATTTTATTTGTGTGTTGTTTATAAATGGAACATTTAGCTCTATAACACCTGTTTCATTTGGTTTTAAAATTCTTTGAATTGTCCCTTTATTGTTAATAAAAGCACTAAATCCTTTATTTGCTGATCTTATTAGAAAAACATTGCTCTCTATAGCTCTAAAAACTGCTTTTGCCAAATGTTGGCTTGGACCTATTGTGTCACCAAACCAGGCATCTTCTGAAATGTTTACAATTAAATTTTTTTGTTTAAAGTTTTTACTCAGTTCTGGAAAAATTACTTCATAGCAAATTAAAGGTAGTAGCTTTAATTCATCTAACATAAACATATTTGTCTCCTTTCCTTTCGAAAATGATCCATGGCCTTCTGTTATTTTTTTTAACCCCAATTTACTTAAAATATTTTCAAAAGGTAAGAATTCCCCAAAAGGTACTAACTTGGTCTTATTATATTTAAATAAAACATCTAGCTTGTTATTTGTAATTACTAAGCTGTTAAAAACTTGATTGTTGGAATGACTTTCGTGAACTGTATTAACACCAAATAATATTAAATGATTATCACTGAAACTTTTTTCAAACATCGATTGATATTGCTTTATTTGTTCAAAATTAAAACCAGTGAAAACACCTTCCGGCCAAACAAAAAGGGTTTTTCTTTTATTGTCAGGTGCGCTGTATCTTATTAGTTTTGAAATATTTTTACTTATATCCTCGTTAGATAAATTATACTTTAAGTCAAAATTAGGAGAAATTATTTTAGTAAAAATTGAATTTTTTGAATTTAGTTCTAATTTTTCTAAATACTTATCATTTTTTTTTATTGTTGAAGATCCATATATAAAATTACTAAAAAAAATAATGCCTATTATAAAAAATATTGTGACATCATATTTCTTTCTAAAAATTAATAAAAGAGGTGAGCAGTAAATAATAATACAGATAAGATTGAATGAAAAAAAACCTATGACAGGTAAAACCTGAAGCGCTTCAGGTGTCCAAGACCAAGTATAAGCCCATAAGTTCCAAGGAAAACCAGTAAAGATTTTAGCTCGTAAAAAGTCCATAGATGCAAGAGAGCTTGAAAATAATAAAATAGATATAAAGTTGTTTCTTAAAAATGGGCCGACAATTAAATTTCCCAAACCAAAAAAAATACCAAGAAATAATGGCAAACCTATAAGAGAAATTGGTATTAAAAATTTAAAATTTTCATCAAAAGTAAGGGAGTGTGAAATCCAAGATGTACCTGTTAAAAAAAAACCAATGCCAAATAAATATCCGATTAAAAATAAATTAAATAGATAGGGTTTTTTTCTATAAGTATTTTTTGATTTTTTTTTTACATATGTTGTTAGTAAAAATAAAGCCGGTATAATAAAAAAATTGATATAACTATAGTTATATGGCTGAAAACTAAAGACAGTAAGAATTCCTAAAATAAGAGGAAATGTAAAAACTAAAAAAAATCTACTATTAATGAAGTTGAGAATCATATTATTGAATGGATTTAATTATTTTACTTTCAAATTTATGCATTATTGAGAAGTCTTGATTGGATTTATGACGATGTCCTAGTAAGTGTGTTAATCCGTGAATCCATATTTTATCAAAAACGATAGAAAAATTCTGTTTTTGACTTTCTTTTATAATTTTATTTAGATTAATTATTATATCACCTAAATAAATATTAGTATTATTATTATTGATTAGCTTGTGTAGTATTTTTTTTTCGTGAAATGGAAAAGATAAAATATCGGTAGTTTTATTTTTTTTCCTAAATTTTTTATTTAATTTTTTAACTTCATTATTTCCTGAAAGTAAAAGAGTAAAATTTAATTTATTTTTTTTAAATATACTAATTTTTTTTTCTGCTTTTTTTAATCTATTTTTTAGGTAGGTATTAGGATTCCTAATATATTTTTTCCAATCCTTATTATTAACTAATACATCAGCCTTGATCATCGGCTTTGATCATCAGCTTTTTTTTGATAAGCTTTAATAATTTTTGAGACAAGTGGATGTCTAACTACATCATTATGATCAAATTCGATTATTTTTATTTCTTTAATTCCACTTAAAACATCTTTTGATTTTACTAAACCTGAGTGTGATTTATTGATTAGATCAACTTGTGAAGGATCACCATTAACTACTAGTTTTGAGTTTTCACCAATTCTAGTTAAAAACATTTTTATTTGTGTCTCTGTAGCGTTTTGGGCTTCATCTAGAATTGCATAACAATTTTTTAATGTTCTGCCTCTCATAAAAGCTAATGGTGCAATTTCAATTTC
>Ga0307986_10000294_pt1 | contig 37078 bp, 38 predicted proteins | sample EllFjometageno82_FD_203170 | JGI IMG/M metagenome (GOLD analysis project Ga0307986, IMG submission 203170) | Marine microbial communities from Ellis Fjord, Antarctic Ocean - #82 | ecosystem: Environmental > Aquatic > Marine > Unclassified | place: Southern Ocean | collected 2014-10-09 | reverse complement strand
CGAAGGAGGTAAATGTATTGTTTTTCAAGCACCACCTAAAGATATCTCTAATAAAATCTATAAACATGATTCTAAATGTATTAAATTTACACCTGAAACAACTAAATGTAATGCCAATCCTATAGAATAGCGTTTTAATTTACTTATTGTTTTCTAAACTTTTTTATAATGACTGAACCCGAAACTTCAATTGAACAATTATCAGACAATAGAGAATCTACTGAAAATGGAACAATTATAGATGAAATTCTTCAAGAAATAAATAAATCTACACCTGAAGGTCAAGAACCTCCTACATTGACAACACCTCAACCCAATATATCATTTAATGAAGAAACTCCTATACAAGAACAAATGCCTCAGCAGCAAATGCCTCAACAGCAAATGCCTCAACAGCAAATGCCTCAGCAGCAAATGTTCCAAGAACAAGAACATCCTAAAGAAGAATCTGTAGAAATAAGGGCAACTATTGACGCAACAACAGACACATTAGGTTATTTAAAAGATAATATTTTAGATGAACTCAAATTACCATCTGTTGTATTAATTTTATTTGTTATATTAAGTAGTTCTAGAATAGACGGTTTATTTGTAAAAACCCATAGTAACTTTTTTATTGATTCTTCGGGATCTCTAACATTTCCTTCTATTTTTATTAAAGCAATCTTAGCAGCACTCATATTTTACATTTTTAAACTTTTTGTTTAAATTGATTTTAGCCCTTATTGTTTTAAAAAAAAATAATATATATAATATATACAAATGAAACTTGTTGAAGAATATGGAGTATACGCTTTAGGTGTAGTAGTTACACTTTATCAAATAAAATATCCATGCAATATGAGATTATATTATGGTATGGTTGCTTTTGCGGTTTGTATGATAGTATTTAAACAGTTTAAAGAATCTCTACTTGTAGGTTTAGTAGTTGCTATATCATGTGACATCTTTAAAAAGTACATCAGAGCATCGGTTGAAGGATTTAAAGAAGGAGCATCAGACGATGAAGAAGAAGAAGATTTTTCAGAAGAATTAGCAGAAAAAGATTTTGATGAATACATTAACATACAAGAAACATACAAAGAAAATGTAGGAAGATTAGATCCTAAAGCATTATCTAAAATGACTGCCCAAACAGAAAAATTTATGGGTCAACAAAAAGAATTACTTAAAGTAGTTGAACAATTAGGTCCATCCCTTAAGGAAGGTATGAGTATGTTAAAAACATTCGGAAATCTTAAAGAATCAATAAATCAATAAATAATTAATTAAATAATAAATAATATTAATTAAATATTATTTATAAATAAATGGGAACTTTACAGGCAGTTATAGTATTCATTGTTGGATATATAATAATAGATAAAATAGATGCAATAATAGATAGAATGGGTGAATATAAAACTATTAAAGGTATTATAGAAAATGTGCTTATCGCACCAGCAACCAAGAATAAGCAACAAAAATTTGCATTATATATACTATTAATATGTATAGTAATATTGCTAACTTTTCTTTAAATTTTTTTTAAAAATTATTAAAATTATAATATAATTTTAATATATATAAATGACAGAATATGATCCCTTTTTTAAGTATACTTTAAAACCGGCCTCTCAAAATGATCCAGTACCACAGTGTATTAAAGTACCAGATGATCATTCAAAATGTAATTATTCTGAAAAAAGAACCAAAAATAGATTTGCTTATGAAGCTCCTTTTAACATGAAACTATACAATGATAATAAACCAATACACTATTATGAAGGAGTAAAAAGTAAAGGATTTCCTCTAGCAAATGATAATACAGGAACATACTATCCAGTTTCTGAATTAGATAAAGCAGCGCCACCATTACATATTTTAGACAATGGGAATTTAGAATGCTCTAAACCTAAATTTAAAGAAGGAGTATTTAATAACTATAATCCGTGTGAAAAAATGAAGGTCGACTGCTGTGAATCTACAGGAACATGCTCTTTTAATAGATGTAGTCAACCAGATCATCGTTTTGGTATGGCCGAAAGTGTTTACAAACAATTTCCAGAAAACTATGAAAACTATCAAAGACATAACTGGTGGAAAAATCTATCTTCTCCAGAATTTATTAAGAATGGAGACTATAAGTATGTAACCAAACAACAGTGGACAAGCACCCCCTGGAGTTTAGAAAGATACGCTGCTCCTAAAGAATGTCCAGAAGACCACTTTGAAGAATGGAGAACAGATGCAGACAGATGTCATAGTGAATATAAAATCTGTCATAACTTATTTAACAATATGACTCGTAGGAAAAGTATATTATGAACTTCAACGATTTCAATATTGACCTTTTAAACTACGCCTTTGTAAATAAAAACATCAAAGAAGTTTTTTATAATCATAAAAAAACTCTAGAATTGTGGACACCTGTAGTATTTGTTAACAAAATTAAGGATTCATATAAAACGGAGTATATACAATTCGATTTAGATGAGTATCCGAGATTTCTAGAATTAATTAAATGTATAGATTTACATGCTATGATATTAAATGATATAACAGAAGATACAAAAGATAAATTTAAATCTAGTTTGTATAATTCTAAGTTATCTTGTAAGATTCCAATGAAGAAACATATAATTCAGACTAAAGTATCTGTAAATAAATTTCCAGGGGTATTAAATGATTTAAGACACAATGATAAAGCAAGTTGTTTAATATATTTAGATCAAGTATATACAGATAATTCAGTTACCCTTAAATGGAAAATAAAAAGGGTTTGCGTTTATAGAAATGATAAATAATACATGAATAAATTAAAATGTCATTCAGTGTAAAAAAAATTAAGGATGTTAATCTCCCAAGTGTAATGTATGAAACCCCCAGTAAAGTAAACAGTTATTACCAGAGTAAAATAGAGTATCAAATGAATGGTAAAATGAAACCTTTAATGATACAAACACCCCATTGTTTAAGTTTATCAGATTTTTCAGAAGATAAAAAGTTTTTGACTATAGAATTAGAAATAACTACAGAATTATATGATTTTTTTATTAATCTGGACGAACAAAATGCTGAAATAGCATTCCTAAACTCTAGTAGTTGGTTTAAACAAGAAATTCCTAAAGATGTTATAGATGACTATTATAAACCAAGTGTTAAACCGTTCAAAGAAAATGCTACTCCTAAATTAAAAGTTAAGATTCCATATTATAATGGGGAGTGTCAAACAAAAATATATGACAACCGTAAAAATATTATAGGATTAAAGGATATTCCTATAGGCTCTAATATACTTTTAATATTACACATTAATGCGATTCGGTTCTTAAAACAGAATTTTTATACAGATACTTATGTGACGCAAATTAAGGTTTGTTATAAAAAAGATGATTTTACTATTCCAAATGTTTGTATAGTTGATGATGACGCTCCTGAAAATGAATTTAATGTTGATGATCTTATAGATTCTGAAAATATTTCAGAACCAGTTGGAGAATCTTTAGAATTAGAAAATGAAGAACCGATTGGAGAATCTCAAGAAATTCCTGAAGAACCGATTGTAGAACCGATTGTAGAACCGATTGTAGAACCGATTGTAGAACCGATTGTAGAACCGGTTGTAGAACCGATTGTAGAACCGGTTGTAGAACCGGATGAAAATATAGAATCTCAAGAACCTGAAATTATACAAATGGAAGAAGTAAAATCGAGAGAAGATTTAAGAAAAGAAAAAATACACCGAAAACTTAAAGAATCACAAAAAGAATTTCAGTATGCTTGTAATATTTTTAAACAAGCTGAAGAATTAGTAGAAATTAAAAATAATAGAATTAAAGAACTAGAAGAAAAATTAAATAAATTAAATTAAGTATTTTAATATAAAATAAAAAAATATTTTGTATATACATAATATAATATGAAGCTTGATAAGAATGTTATGCAAATGTTATTCGTTGGAGCATTAGTTGTACTTTTATATTTTCTAGGACAATATTGCACAAATAGCGGTATGTCCCTAGAAGGTTTAGAAAACGCTGCTGTTGAAGCAGGTGTTGTAGGCACCGGTTCGGCCGGTCCGGTATCTATGGGCGCTCCACCAATGGAGGCGGGTGTTGAACCCGCCCGCCCGAGTGGTGAAAATGAAATGTTTATGCCAGTAGGTGAAACTGCCTCCCCGTACGGGCTATCGGGTGGTAAGGTTCCACAGGATTGTTTCCCAAAAGATCAGTTAAGTCCGGATGAACTTCTCCCAGGTAATGCTGCCACTAAATTTGCGGCCTCAAATCCCCAAGCAGGCGGCGAACTTAAAGATCAGAACTTTTTAGAAGCAGGATACCACGTAGGTGTTAATACAGTTGGACAAAGTCTCAGAAACGCAAACAGACAGTTAAGATCCGAACCAGCCAACCCGCAAGTTAAGGTTTCGCCATGGATGACCACCACCATCAGCCCAGACACCAACCGCAGACCTCTAGAAATTGGTGGTTGTGCTTAAAAATTTTAATATTATTTTGTTAATTTTATATATACTATATATAAGATAATGGATTGTTCTAAATCTCTAGTTGTATTTATAGGATTAGTGGTATGTAGTGTTATATTACTTAATTTGACAGGTCATGTTAATTTTTTTGATAAAAAAGAACTATTTACAGATGCTGAAATCAAAAAATTAAAAGATATAAAAGGTAATAAGTATGAAAATATTAATATAGAAAATAAAGTTCCGAAAGGGTCTACTGGAGAGTACAATATAAGAAACTGGGATATTTTTGATAAAGTCATGAATATATTAAGTCCGCCTACTAAACATTCCGAGGATAAACCTACCCCTGAAGATACATCCGCTAAAGAAGCAGCAAAAGCAGCAAAAGCAGCAAAAGCAGCTACAGATGCCGTAGCAAAAGCAAAAAAGGATGCTGAAAAAAAAGCAAAACCGTCTGATGACTGGTGGAAAACAGATGAAGGTATTAAAAGAAAAAAATTATTACTTAAAACATTTAAGGAAGGAACATCCGGATACAAAGTATTATTAAGAACAAATTCGGCGGCCTCAAAATTCTCTAAAGAATTTTTACAATATATGAATGTATCATTCAATAGTAAGAAAAATATTGCAAAATGTGAAAGAAGAGATACTGATAATGACATTGACTGTAGTTATGCAGACTGGAATAGATTAAATTCTCTATACGATACAGCTAAAACAGGAATTAGAGAAGAAAAAAATAATAAACAACGAAAGAAAATTGATAAAAATTTTAGAAATAAAAGAAGTTCTGCTATGCAAAAATATAAATTTGATAAAAAGAAATTAGAAAAAGAACTTAAGAAAATAGGTAAAGAAAGAAAGACATTTGAGGACAATCTATATGGTATTTCACAAGATGCCGATGATACCGTTAAAGCATCAAATGATAAGAAATCTAAAAAAGCACAAGGAACAACTGCTGTAGTAAAAGATACAGTTAAAGAGGACAAAACAAGAACAGCTGATAAATCTGAATCCTTAGTAACCCAAAAATTCATGAAAAATGAATTTGATAAAATATTCTCTAGAATGGATGGTTTAGAAAAACAATTAGAAGAAGAAACAAGAAGAGAAGCGTTAGAAGAAGAGGAACAAAAGAAACAAGGAGAACAACTTAATGAAGTTACACCAGGACAAGAACAATTAAACGGTGACATTAATACTCAAGGAATACTTGATAATGAAGACAAAATGAGCAAATTTGATAACGCTTGTAAATTCATTAAAAGACCACAAAAAGACTTTGGTTTTGACGGTGGGGGATATAGTTATATGAAGGACATATATTGGGATAAAGGCAGAGAAAGACAAGCATCTAATTGCCCGTCTAATTGTGAACCCGCTGGTATATTTGCCCAAGGTTCTCCAGTTGGCTCTTTAGATGTTACTGGCGTAGGATCTATTCTACCAACTTTTAACTATTCTGAAGGTGGATACAAATGTCCAGAATACACGAGACCGGACAATAAGTTTCAGGATGTTGATATGTTAGCAGTTGATAAAGGAACACTTGATCCAAATGCCTGGCGGGGATCATCAAATCAAGACGGGCCATCAACTGGTTATGGATATAAACAACAAAATGAAAAAGATCAAGAAATATTATCTAAACCACCCCAGAAAAAAGTATTTGGAGATAAATATGGATCTATGTCTGGTAAAGAAATAGATAGATACCCCTATACGCAATCAGTAGGACAAAATAATAATATGTCGTCTGAACGTTCTAATAACATATTTAATAAATTACAAAGTAGATATAAAAAATCATGGGATACAATCAATGTAAATGAAATCGGTAAATTACCTGGCCGTGAAATTAATAATATGACTATAACAGATATTAACGCCCTTAAAAAGAGAGGATCCTCCTATATTTTTAAATTAGACAACAGAATTAAGGAACTAGAAAAAAAAGAAGGATTTACTAATTTTGGTTTAGAATCATTTAAGATTAAAGAAAGCATCAAGGCAAGAGTAAAAAAAATCATAGATGATCTTCAGAAATCAAAAACAACCGCAGCTGGAACAACAGTAGCAGGTAAAAAAAAAGTAGCAGGAACAACAATAGCAGGTAAAAAAAAAGTAGCAGGTAAAAAAAAAGTAGGTATAAAAAAGGGATTGCCCGTAACAAAAATAGATGCAACGTTAAAATCAGACCTAAAGCAATTCATAGAACTTGTAGAACACTCTGATCATGGTATGGTTGATGCCCCTTTAAAAGATATGGCCAATACTAAAGACGGTGTTAAAAAAATTAAGACGCAAATAACTAAAATATATGGAATATTATCAGGCTCGTCAACACAGCCAAGAACTATAAAGGAAGTAAGGGGATTAGTAAAAACAAACGTTCCATTATTTAGAACAAGTATAAAGGAATTTGATAATTTAATTAATAAAAAAGTGGAATTAATTGGAAAATGGGAATACCAAGTCGCAAATGCTAAACCATCAGATAAGAAAAAATATATAAAATTAATAAAAAATGGTCAACAGCTAATTGACTTTAGTTTAAATACTATAAAACACTATAATTTAAATATACCTCTTGCTCCTAAAATAGATAAAGCCCACAATCCAGAACAAATAAACGCTGATATTAAAGCATATTTAAGTGACGCGACCAGCACTACCGACGGCCCCATAGGCAATATCATTAAAAAAATAGGAAGTGTTTCAACACTTTATAAAGGGAGTAAATTTGCGCCTGAACATACTCAGCAGTATATTGGAGAGATATTTGATAGATTCACTAGTACTGACATCCCAAAGAAGACATTTGGTAAAAACGCAAAAGGGCAACCCATTAAATTTAAAAATAGTAGTTCTGAATTAAAATATCAAAAACAATTTATAGATAAAGTAATTAAAATTAGGGTTATGTCCTTAGGTGAAATTAAAAAACATGTCCCAAATGATAAAGCTATACATAAAAATGTGAATGAAGATTTTAAATATATTATTTCGGATATACTCAAAGAAATATCAAATAAATTATCCGAGAAAATCTACGAAGTGGTCAGTGGCGATACGAAGGTTAATACCACTATGAATATAAACTGGATTAATAATAGGCTCAAAAATCTAGAGAAGTTAAATATAGACTATAAGAATGACATGTTCATACAAGATGTAAATTACATCACCGCTAGACATAAAGAAATAAAGAAAGATTTGGACGAGTTTCTCAAGAAGAATCCAACGCCGTAAAATAATACTTAAAGGATTATTAACATTAATATTGTATAATGGAAGAACAGAAGGAAGTATACAATCCTAAAAATAAAATTGTGTCTGATGAAGAAATTTGTCAGTTTTTAAAAAATAATGGTTTGGATGAAGTGCCAAACGATTATTCATATTATAAATTAGCATTTGTTCATAAATCGTATTCTAGACGGGATGTTCCTAAAGATATTAAAACGGAAGACCCTGCCAAAAAAGCAATTCCGTTGCAACCGCAATCTAATGAACGAATTGAGTTTCTAGGGGATGCTATTCTAGGAGTGGTAATTGCCAGATATTTATATGAACGATTTCCGGAAAGTGACGAAGGATTCTTAACTAAAATGAGAACTAAACTAGTAAATGGTGAAATGTTAGCTCACCTAGCTAGAAAGATAGGATTTGCTGAATATTGTATTATGTCTAAACATGTAGATGACAATCATAATGGAAGAGACAATAAACATATTCTAGAAGATGCGTTTGAGAGTTTCTGTGGCGCTATATTTACTGATTTTAATGAACAGGATGATTCGTGGTTTACAGGAAAGGGATATATTGCAGTAGAAAAATGGATAACTAATATTATCGAAGAACAATTGGATTGGACCGAACTTATTCTACTAGAAACAAACTTTAAGGATCAACTATTAAAATATTATCAACACAATTTTAATATTACACCGACATTTAAACCTAATAAAGTACCAGAATTAGAAGGAAATGGTAAGACTTTATTTCAAATGGACGTGGTAGATTCAAAAGGAAAGATTCTGGGAACAGGTAAGGGCACAACCAAGAAAAAAGGCGAACAAGAGGCAAGTAAAAATGCCCTTAAAAAAATAGGAGTTTTATAAATATTTTTAATCTATTATATTAGTAGAATGGACGAATACATCTTACCAGAAAGAAAAGCGTTTGTAAACTGGTTTAACAATGAATTTTACAAAAAAATAGTGGACCGAAGAAAAGGGAAAGATTTAACAAAGAAGATATATCAAGAAATGTTGAGGGATTATTTAAATACTGAAGCACCATACAGAGGAACTCTAGTTTACCATGGATTAGGAACAGGAAAGACAGCAACAGCAATTACAGCAACCGAAGGATTAAGAAGTGATTGGGAAATAATAACTATTTTACCGCCTTCTTTAGAAAGTAATTTTGTTGAAGAAATAAAACGATTTGGCGATCCACTTTTTAGAATATTATTGGATAGTGTTAATAAGTGGGTTTACGTAGAAAAAGAAGATATGCCTGTAGAATTAAAAGAATTTACAGCGCAATATAGATTAACAGATAGATTTATGACAGATAGAGCAAAAGAATTACAAGAATTATATAAACAATCCGTAAAACCTGGATTGTGGTTAGAAATGGGAGAACAAGGTACAGGTGGAAAAAACTATGACGATATGGAAGAATGGGAACAGTATCAATTAAATAAACAAATAACCAAAATGATAGAAATGAAATATAATTTTATAGGATACGATCCATTCCCAGATTTTAACTTAAGAAAAAAGGAAGGACGGATTCCAAGAGACGACAAAGATAGATTCATAACTAAACTAGTAAAAGATTCTGTAAAAGGAACACCTTTTAACAATAAAGTTATAGTTATAGATGAAGTTCATGGGTTCATATCTCAAGTCTTTAATAAACTTAATAAAAAGGAAATAGAAAGAGCATCTCAAATTTATTCATGGATAATGGAATCGGACAATTGTAAATTAGTTTGTCTGTCTGGAACTCCAATAGTAAATAGACCTAGTGAAATAGCCCTTTTAATTAATATGTTAAAAGGACAGCAAAAAGTATTTACATTTAAATTGGATAATATGTCGGAAGATGAATACACAGAATTAAAAAGATATATGACAAATATGTTAAATATGTCTCCTATAAAACAATTTTTAGTAGAAAAACAAAGGGGTAATACTTTTATATCTATTGTTAGAAATCCTACTAATTTTGTATCTGTGTTAGGTCCCGGCGGAGTAATAAAAACCGTTAGAGGAGACAATGATATGACAGACGCAGATTTTGTGTCTGATGTATATGATTTAATTAATACTCAATATACAATTTTAGAACCAAAGAAAAAAGAAGTTAAAAAATTATTAACGAGTGAACCAAATGATTTTTATAGAAAATTAAATGCGTTTACAATTTTAGATAAAGGCACGGTATATGATTGTACCGATAACAATGTATTTTTAGATATGTTTTTTGACCCCAGTTATAACTTAAGAAATGAAAAGAAAGAATTATTAAAAAGAATGTGTTCTGGTTGTGTGTCCTATTACCCGTCCAGTGATGATGTAAAATCAGAAGAAATGGCCATTAAAAATAAACCAACAGAGGTATTAGAGATATACAAAAAATATAAGTGTATAGAATCTATCCAAATAGTAAATTGTCCTATGCCTTATAAGATGTTTGAGGCATATGATTTAGAAAGACTAAAAGAAAAAGACATGCTCAAACAAACAAGAAATACTAAAAAAATGTATAATTTTGAGACAAATAGGTCTGAGGTAGTTAATAATAATAGTTATCATATTAAGTCTAGAATTATATGTACAACTGCAACAAGTAAAGACCATAATGTTAAGCAAATATTAGAAGACCCAGAATTATTAAGACAGTATTCACCAAAATTAACTAAATTGATAGACATCTTACAGACAAATAAGAATAAGTGTATGATATATTCACAATTTATTGAGAATGGTGGTTTAGATAATGTAGAAGTGTTATTAAAACAAGTCGGAATAGATTACCGGAAAATAACTGGCGGTGAATCAAAACAACAAAAGAAAAAAAATTTAGACGAGTTTAATAACACAGATATTCAGGTTATTTTAGTGTCAGAATCTGGTAAAGAAGGTATATCACTTATGAATATACGCGAGGTTCATATTCTAGAACCATATTGGAATTTTACAAGAATTCAGCAAGTTATAGGTAGAGCAATTAGAAAGGGATCGCATAATAATTTACCATTATCTGAAAGAAATGTATCAGTTTATTTGTATGTTGCTGCTTTACCAGATGAAAAAGACCCAGCAGTTTTAGCAGAAGTCCCCGAAAAAGACCAAAGTGATTATGCCGCAAAAATATCAAACCTTAAGGTGTATGATACATTTGGAACAATGGATCAATATTTATTGGATATGATGGATACCAAATTTAAAATAACCGAACAATGTAAAAAAATATTAATAGAAGCATCTATAGATTGTAAACAAAACGCGAGAGGGGTTGCTGGTGTAGAATGTATAGATTATCCTAAATTATTACAAAATGAAGATACTATATTCCCTGGATTGTCCAATTCTAGATTAGGTAATGTTAATGCAAAACAAATAAGAACAATAGGAGTTAAAAATGGATCAACATTTATTGTCGAGGGAAAAACAACAACAGGTGATAATCCTTTATTATTATACTTTAATGTTCCAACAAGAGCAATGGAAAAAGATTTAACAGATCCTATAGGGATTATATCTTACAACACAGCTAGAGCATTACTCGCAAATAGAGATTGTTTAAACGAACCACCGAGAGATTTTGAGTGTATTGGTAATGTTATTAAAGTACCGGATGAATTATTAACAAGTGAAGAGCATCCAAGTTATCCTCGATTAGAAAATTTAATTGAAGAACATATCATAGGATATAAATTAAAATATAAAGGAAACAAAGAATATTTTGTAAATATTCATTTGAGTAATAACCTACAAGATAGAGAATTTATAAATATATTATGGGAGTGGGATAAATTTGAGAAAAGAGGGTATGATGAACTCGGTTTACAAACCTATTCATATAAAAAAGGAAAAATCTATAAATCAAGGGGGCTATTTTAATTTTTAGGTCTAAAGAATACTTTTCTAAATTCATGCATATCTTTATCTCTTTTAATATCTTCAATAATGTCAAAATAAGATTTATTTTTTAACATATTGCTTACAAAATATAAACAATAAACGCCGCATTCATTATTCCCCATTTGATGTTGTAAATCATTCTGGAAAAATTCTAAATTTAAACCTATTTTTTCAGATTGTTTTTTTAATCTTTTGTATAAATCTTTAACTTGTTTTGGTGCTGGATCTGAAGTAGAATCAAAAAAATACATACCATATATCTTATTATTTTTTACTTTCTTTCTTAATTTACTTTTTTTTCTTCTCTTTTTTCTAGTTCTTTTTCTTCTATTGTTTCGTCCTCCTATTTCACCATTTTCATTACCTCCTCCTAATAATTTATAACGGTCTATACCTCCTAAATCTATATATGCAGATATCCAATGTTCACCATCTTTTGTACTGGGGTCAGTATTAAAAACGAATCCTATTTTACGAATACCTTTTTTATAGAGTTGTGGAATAGATATTTTACATATATCAGATACTTCACAATATCCGTCTTTCGCTTTTGAATCAAAATCAATTGGAGAAGCTCCAGTATAATGAAAGTTCTTATATGCTTTTGCATATTGATTTAAAACATTATCAATATCCGATGTATTTAACCATTCATTAGGTTTTTCACGCCATAAATCAGGCATGATAGGAATAAATATATCACTTAAATTATTTACACTTTTTTTTACAATATCGGTAGACACCCAACACAATTCATCTTTACATTGATTTTCTTTTTCAAAATAAGATCCTATTGTATCATATAATTGTTTTTTTGAACATTTATTTATATAATTAGGAGCAATAGTGGCACTGACTTTAGCAATATTTAACGCAATATTCCTTAAATTTTCTAACTTAAGGCATGAAATACCATCTTGATCACCGGTGGGAGAGCAAAACATTCTAATATAAACCGAGAAAAAAATTTAAAATTTAAAATTCGGTTGGTAAACCTTTACGGTTACCACCTCGCTGACCAATATGTTTGCGTTGTTGTTCTGTAGTGCACACGCATCCAGTATCGGTAGTATAGGTAGATGGACAGCACGCTGGTGAAGATTTATTAAACGCGAAAGAAAATAAACTTTTTGGAGCGGTTTCAGTTCCGTCGACCGACGGGTAATTGTAACTGTGTGGGTCATAGACAGTTGTTTTGTCTTCTAAAGAAGTAGGGGTTCCAAAAAGTGTGTAGATATCTTCAGGTTTTTGTAACTGGTGTAGAGATTTTTGCGAACCTAGAACTACGCCATCATATGGGCCCATTTTCTCTTCACTGGCACTGGACATATAATTGGAGTATTTTTCGATAGAACCAACACATTGACCACCGAAGTGGATAATAGCAAGAGCGAGAACGGTTAATCCTAAACACATATTAGTGTCTTTTTTGTTGCTGTATATTAGAAAGACATAAAGTCCAACCACAGAACCATAAAATAAATTTCTTTTATTCATCATAATCATATTATATACTTTATATTAGAAAAAAAAGATTTAAAGTCATAACTATAATTAAATAAAATGACCGACTTAAAGTATCCTTTAGTTATGTGGTTCCACGGGGTAAACAATACAAAATGGGGAATATCTAGTTATTCCCAAATAGCAAATATTAATAATTTAGTAGAATTCTCAACGATTCATAAAACATTAGATAACAAAATGTTTCCTAATTCAATGTTTTTTTTAATGAAACAAGGAGTAGAACCTACATGGGAATGTCCTGAAAATAAAAACGGGGGGACATGGTCTTTTAAAATAAATGACTCGTGTGTAGAAGAAATTTGGTGGAAAGTAAGTTTGTTATTTCTATCGCATAATATTTTCCAAGAAAATGTAGATCTCCAAGGAATATCTATAGCCCCTAAGAAAGGATACTATATATTAAAGATTTGGACTAAAGAAGATGGTAGTAAATTAAACTTTTCTATTGATATAGAAAGCATTAGAACAGAATTTACAAAAGTAAATTCGCAATATAAAAAACACCGGTAAATTAATTTGGATTATGAATTGGTGCTAAACATAGTTTAATTTCACCAAGTGATCCAACGGCATATTTTACAATAAGGGGATAGTCATTACGGAGATACATCTCAATATTATTACACAGATTGGTACATTTAGTAAATAAGAATAGATGTTTTAAAGCAAATATTCCTTGAACTATAGATTTATCGGATACATTAAAATTCATACCATGTTGTGCTTTTCCTAGAGTTGTTTCTTGTTCTGCAAAATCGCCTTTACAAGATAGATAAAGTGTTTCTCCTATACTTTTAATTTCTACATTGTTTGCTAAGTTATGCATATCTCTAATATATTTCTGAAAATCACCACTGGGCATAGTTATTACAGAATTAAACTGAACAGCCGGAATATTAATTTTATCTTCTGCTAAATCAAGGATATTTAGTTTGTATACTGTTTTACATGCTTTTTCACCATTTTCGATATTAATACATAATTGATTTTCATTTCCTTTTTCAATATATAGTGATAAATGATCATTATTATTCATAGTTTTAATCAACTTAAATAAGTTAAGCATGTTTAATCCTATAACCATTTTTTCAGCACAATAGAATTTTTGGAAATCATGTAAATGTAAATGAACCAAAACTGTATGCGTTTGATCGACGGCTAGTAATTTAATACACCCTTCGGTGTCATCTGTTTTGGGATAGAACTCAAAGTTTGCATCCGTTAAAATTTCTTTAAGGGCTTCTATTAAAATTCTAAATTCACTGGATTGTATAGTTTGGACATAAAAAATATATTTGGATGTATCTAAATTATTTTCACTCATTTTACTATATATATTTATCATTTCTTTAATATATTTTATTGTGTTATCAAACGAGGTGCGATACTCATAGTCTGTAATTCCTGGAATAATAGTTTACAAGCATATGGCACACTTATTTGTTTAAAGTCCGAAAAGTTATTACATCTCTTACATTCATAAATACCTTTTTGTGGATTGACGACAGCGGGAATTCCACAATTACAACAACTATACATTGTATATTTATCTGAAACATCAATCATTCTTTCCTTGAGAAAGGCACTAGCCCCATGCGCAATCATACAATCTCGTTCCATTTCACCAAAACGGAGACCACCATCTCTACTTCTACCTTCAGCAGGTTGTCTGGTCATCAACATAACCGGACCACTTGATCTTGAGTGAATCTTATCAGTAACCATGTGTTTTAGTCTCTGGTAGAATGTAGGACCAATGAAAATTTGAGTATTCATTTGTTCACCTGTAAAACCATTGTAAAGTATTTCATTACCAGTTTTTTCATATCCAGTTTGTCCAAGAATACTTTCTAGTTCACTAACTTTAGTTTCATTAAATACATTACCATTACCATAGTATCCAAATTCACAACAAGATTTACCCAAAATACATTCCATCAACTGTGCTATAGTCATTCTGCTAGGAATAGCATGGGGATTAATAATAATATCAGGTACAACGCCATCTTTAGTAAAAGGCATTTCTTCTTGTCTGTAGATGACTCCAACAGTTCCTTTTTGTCCGTGTCTCGATGAAAACTTATCACCAATCATAGGAACACGCTCACTTCGCATTCTCACTTTACAAAAGTTATATCCATCGCCATTAATATTGATATAGTTTTGGTCCACAGTTCCATTTTCATTATTTTTAATAGATATAGAATTATCTTTGTGAGTAAAATTTCCATCCCGTTTTATAGGTAAGACTTTTCCAATAACAATATCTCCAGATTCTAGTTTAGTATTAACTTTAGCAAAACCGTTGTCATCTATTTTATCATAATCAACTGGTTTAAGATGAATAGTGGATTCTCTATTTGGTTTTTTAAACCGTTCTTCTTCTCCAGTTGCTTGATTTTTATGTTCTTCTGATCTATAAGTTCTAAAGTATACTGATCTAAATAGTCCTCTGTCAATAGACGACTGGTTCATAATAATAGAATCTTCTTGATTATATCCAGAATAAGTAGCAATAGCCACGACAACATTCATACCATTAGGCATTCTATTTAGATGAATATAATCCATTACTTTTGTAGAACATAACGCTTTTTGAGGATAATACAAAATATGCGAGAATGTATCCAATCTTGTCGTGTAATTTGTTGCGTAAATACCCATTGCTTGTTTACCCATAGCACTCTGATATGTATTTCTGGGAGACTGATTGTGATGAGAAAATGGAATACAACTTGCTAGAACGCCCAGAATCATAGAAGGATGCATTTCACTGTGTGTAGTATCTTTTTTACATTTATCCAAACCCATAGAAATCATAGTGTTACAAACTTCATGGACATCAATAAATTCTACAATAGGGTCCTCGTGTTGCTCACTTACTTGGGATGAACAATTGTCTGGCGTGACATTTAGATTAACATTTCCTACTAAATTGTTCCAAGAATATTCACCATTATTTAGTTTAACGTATCTTTCTTTAGTCATATTACATTTGCGGTCTTTAATAATAAATAACGGTCGGGTACATCGGCCTGCGTCTGTAAATACATACATCTCATTTAGTATGATATTATAAGATACACTACTGTATACATTAATACTACCACTCTTCTTATGGTTTTTTACTAGATTATATAACTCAATTGATTTATCTGTAACCCCCAACCAATCACCATTAATAAATACTTTGGTTTTATCTATGTCATTAATATCTAAATCTATAAAGTTTTTAAATAACGCACTTTTTTGAACAATATTTCTAACATTACTTGAGGACGTATTTTGTGTTATCTTACACATCATAGCAATATTTTTAACTACACCAACAGATTGACCTTCTGGCGTCTCTGTTGGACAAATATATCCCCATTGTGTACCGTGTAGTTTTCTAGGCGGAATAAGTTTACCGCTATCTTTAGATGTTGGTGTTGCCACTCTTCTAATGTGTGATAGATATGCCGGATATGTCAATCTACTAATAACTTGTGAGATACCCTGTTTATTATTTGTACTTTTAAGCCCCCAATTACCTGTCGCCAACCCACTTTTAATCGAAGTTTCTAATGTCGAGCTCTTAATTATTTTATAAATATTTGTGTAATTAATAATATCATTATAGTTGTTATTTGCCCGCCATGACCCAGTATTAATTTCTTTAATAATAGATGCCCGAATATCTTTACACAATTTTGAGAAGCACTGTCTAAACAAGTTCGCCAATAGAATACCAGGTGTTTCTACCCGTTTATTACAATAGTTATCTCTGTCATCCAACGGAATTTTTTCTATGTAACACAATAACAATTTTTTAATCATATAACCAGTGTAAAATAGTTGTTTCTTTTTATTGTTACCTAGATGAGGTAGGTACTCTTCTTTTAATATCTTTTTTAAGTATGTAATTTTCTTTTGAGCCTCTATTGTTGCATCTGAATAATATACAGTAACATTTACATATTTACAAATATAGTTCAATGCGTCGCCTTCGGTTTTTATATCTTGCGATTCAATAATAGATTTTTGCAGAATACGCATTAGTTCTACATTTACCGGATCTTCCACAGATTTGCTAAAATCACCCAAAATATATTCTATAATATCTTTATCACTACCAGCACCGAGGGCTCGAAACAATACAAATATAGGTATATCATGTCTTACATGCGGTAATGAAATATAAATTTTACCACTATCTTCACCTCTCATTTTGTCTACGATTCTAATACTGATAGTTTTAGGCATATTATATGTGTCATCCGGAACACTTCTAATTTCCGTTAAATGAGAATATTTACTTATGTTTTTATTACTTTTAAAGACTAATGGAATATTATCCGCAATTTTTTCTTGACTTACTAACACTTTTTCATTACCATTAACAATAAAGTAACCACCAATATCATATTTACATTCTCCTAATTTTTTTGCTTTTAGATGTTTATTGTCTGATAGAACACAATATTTACTTCTTACCATAATAGGTATTTTACCAATATTAATCTTTTTTAGAACTCTAGGCTGTAACTGAATAATCTCATCTTCTTGGTCAATATAGGTATCAATATGAATATCAACATATAATGTAGAGGAGTAAGTAAAGTTTCTAATTCTTGCTTCACTTGGAAACATTAATTTAGTTTTACCATTATTTTCATGAATAATTGGTTCTGATATCTGAGGATTTTTCATATCAATATGGATTGTATATTTACTTTTTTTATCCTCACCAGGCAATTCTATTCCCTCAACAAAGAAGTCTTTCATCGGAAAGAAGTGACTTATAATATCTGGAATTTTTTTGTCTATAAAATCATCAAATGATTGCGTTTGATGTTCCGACAACCTATATTTATCTTTAAAGTAAAGATCAATACATTTCCAGGGATCAATATCTAGATCTTTTTTATCCATTATAAAATATTTATATTTATCTTCTTAAATAATTTTTCAATTTTAATATTTTATATGAAGCAAAACATAAAATTCATTTAAGATTAATTTAATACTCTTTTAAAATGAAAGAGTATCAAGTAATGACTGAAAGAAGATATAGACAAGAGAGGCCTGTAAATTATACTCCTAAAGCAGTACCGTTTGAATTAAATAGTATTAAGACATTACTAAAGTTCGCTAAGTCTTTTCAACGAGAAAAGTTTATAATAGATCATTACAAACTTAGAAAGATTAAGAAACCGTTAGAAAAACTGGATAATATTATTGGTTTGGATAAATTAAAAGAAGAAATATTTAATTTAGTTATATATTTATTATTATATCATGAAAAAGGGGATTTATTACATACTGTTTTACAAGGTCCACCAGGTGTAGGTAAAACTAAAGTAGCCGAAATAATGGCAGAATTGTATGCCGGACTAGGATACTTAAAATTGGGACACATTGTTAAAGTAAAAAGAAATGATTTGATTGGTCCTTTTTTGGGACAAACAACCGACCGAACATCTAAAATACTTGATAAAGCAAAAGGAGGTGTATTATTTATAGACGAAGCATATCAATTGGGTAATAGCTGTGAAAAAGATACTTATTCTAAAGAATGTTTGGATGCACTTAATCAGGCATTAACAGAAAATAAAGATGAATTTATTTGTATAATTGCTGGTTACGAAGGGGCTTTAAAAGATTCTTTTTTTTCGAAAAATGAAGGACTCGAACGCCGTTTTCCTTACAAGTTTACATTAGAAAAGTACACTAATAAGGAGTTAAAAGATATATTCTCTCTTTTGTGTCGTGAGAAAAAATGGACCCATGATAAATTTGAGTTACCGGAAAACTTAAAGTTTAAAGAAAATGGTGGAGACATGGAAAAAATGTTCCATTTTGCTAAAATAAATCATACAAGAAGAGTTATTAATGAAGAAAACTTTAAGAAGAAACACCTTACATGTGAAGATATTGAAAAAACTTATGAGTTTTTTAAAGAAAAAGAAGATGATATTGATAGCGACAGCGCAGCAGCCATGTATTTGTAATGGATAGGCTTCTAATCACGGGTGGATAATCTGGACCACGCGTTAGTCGGGACGCCGCCAATTCGTATGTTGGTCATTTCTTTAATGAGGTCTATTTTAGATTTTTCAGAACCGTCAGGAGTAGAAGTATTTATGTCGAGGGCCGAGTGATCGGCGTTATTAATTAGTTTTTGAAGTTCCTCCAAGGAGAGATAACTATATGAGATAGCCGCGGCCTCCAGTAGTGTCTTTGTACTGTAGTTTTGTGTCCCCCAACCCATAGATGCCTCAATTTTAGTGGTGAGTTTGTCTATCTTAACCTCCCGGTCGGAGGGAGTCATAGGCCAAGCTTGACCAGGCCCACAGCCAATCTCGAAGGTCTCTTCTCCCGCGCGTAAAACTGGTTGGCCTTCTTCGTCGTATGAATCGATGATGCCAACATCTACAAACCCTTTCGGCAAACTCCAATTGCTCTTCTGCACAGAATACTCGGGCCTTAATGCGACGTAATTTAGTTTATAACGCATATCACTCCACGCCGGGTGGAACTCACCATCTGCGAACGTAGTGTCAGTCCATGTGCCATTAACTCCTAACGGCCTTCCTATCCAGTTCCTATCCATTGGGAAGATTATCAAGGGGGCGTATAGTACAGTATAGTCCTTATCCGTCATCGGCCCTTTCACCCAGTTCCGGGCCGGACACAACACTCCCACAGCCGAGCCTACCATCCTACCCGCGTTTGCCACCGCAACACCCGTCGCCACAGCGGGCAAGATAGTCGAGCCGGCCCAAATTGCCGCCGCGGCGCCGGCGCTGGCGCCTATACTACTATCGAAGACGGAGCCACCAGAATGCCGTTTTCTGGACTTTCTTACTTTTCTAGACTTTCTTACTTTTCTAGACTTTCTTACTTTTCTCCGTCTCTTTCTCAAAGTTTTTCTTACTTTTCTTCCACCGCGTTTTGAAACTCTTCTTTTTGAACGCCGTGCCATTTATAATATATATAGATAAAAAATCCATATATTCTTATCTTTCTTCGCGCTTTATTCGGCGTCTAATAGGTATTTATAATATATAAAGAAAAAAATCTATATAATTATATAATGTTTGAAAGACTTGATCAGAAGCAGTTTGAACACGCCCTTGATGTTCTTATTCTTTTTAAACAAACTTGTCCCAAAAAAACAGTTTATATTAATGAGAAATCTGTAAAAGAAGCGTTTGCTTTTATGCAAACGCACGGAAAAGACCTGGCAGCGCAGATGGGAATGGTTAAAGAAGAATCTGATTAAAAACTTATAATAGCAGTGAGTGGTTTATGGTCACTTGTCATATTAGTATATTTTTTTCTTGTATTTCTAGGGAGTAAAACATTTTGGTCATCCCCTACAGTTTCGGGTCCAAATACAACTTTAATACTATCTGAAATAATAATGTGATCAACCGCGAGATTATAATTTTCAGATTTACCATCTATATTCCATCCTGTTTTTATTTGTCCTTTATTTAATACTGTAAGGTTACTATTAAAATTATAATCTCGCCCAAATGTAATATTTTTTTTTATTTCACGATTGAAGTCGCCCATAATAAGAATTTTGGGATTTTTTTCTTTAGCGCCCTTTAGCGCAAATGCTACTTTAACATAATCTTTAACCCAATCTCTTTTTTCATGTGGTCCATGTATTGTACCAACAATTAAAGATTTACCTGTTTTTTTATGAATAAAATTATGAAATAAGTATGGACGACCTTTTTCAATAATATTACCAAACAATAGATTGCCGTCTTTCTTAAATAAATCTCTATTATAAATTATTATTGCTTTTGTTTTGCCCAATACTTTAACTACTTTAGAATAGTTTCCATGCCCCTTTTTTTTTAAATCTTGAATGATATCGTCGGCTAAATCTAGTTCAGCTTCTTGTAAAGCAATGAACGAAAATGGATTAGATGAACATATCTCTATGGCGTTCTCCCGACATTTATTTGGGTTAGATTTACCACATTTTTTTCCGTACGCCTTTGTTTTTGTTGGTGCAGCAGTACCGGACATACATTCCCAACAAACATTAAAAGTTAAAACACTTATCTCTGTTGGTTTATTAATGGATTTTCTTATTGTTTTTCTTTTTCCTGGACGCCCCATTATTTGATATAATAGGAGATAAAAAATTATAGTAAATTATTATCTGGCTTTTCTCTTTGCTTTTCCCTTTGTCTTTCTTCTTTTTCTTCTTCTGGTGCGTTTTGTCTTTCTTTTTGTGCGTTTTGTTTTTTTTTTCTTTCTTTTGCCTCCTTTACTTGATACATTACATGATTCGCTTACCTGCGCATCGTAAACATTAGGCCCTCTATAGCCTATATTGACATTGAGTGGCGTCAGGGGAACTATAAGCGGTGTACCCGGATCAGGGAAACCTGCCGCTGGGTTATCCGTGTCACCCACTTCACATGTATAATGCTTTTTATCGTCACCACGACACGGGATTATAATCATCATATTTTGGTCCTTATCGTCTTTCGCAGCAAAATATTTGTAGCGACCTTTACGAGTTGAATAACCGTCACTCCAATATTTTTCTTCTGGTAGAATTCCATGCATGTAACAGGGGCTGGCCGTTGTGAATCTATGCTGCATATATATATATATATGTATATAGAAAAAAATTTATAGGGTATCTAAATAAGATTTGTTGTGGGCGTAAATAGTCGCACCGAAGAACGCTAGACTCATCATTAGATGAACGTAGTGTGGTGGGCATTTGATGCCCATACCAACCGCGTTAACAAGAGAACAGTGTTGCGAGTGTTCTGCTAAACCCCAGAAAAGCGCATTTACAAGTAAAAAAGCAACTAAAAGCATTTTCGTATTATTCATTTATAATAATATATAATATTTTATTTTCTAGTAATGCCGCTAAAATTACAAACATTGTGTTGATTGAATCCTATAGTAATACCAGATTCATCTGCCTCTGTAGGGCGGCGATACGCCTGAATCCGATTTCCCTTAAAACGATGGAACTTGTAATAGTTACACCGATAAGTTGTCGGAACAATTACTTTTTGTGCTAGATCCTTGACCTTGTATCGATAGTTTAAATGAACAAATTTATCACCAAAATGAAACTCTGAACCATTAAAACGAAGGCAAGGCCAACTATTAAAGTAATTAAGATAGCTGAACAACCGAATCTCAAAACAGGACTTACAGTATCCACACGCAATCTTCTTAAACTCTGCGCGAGACTTCTGAGTATAATAGAATACAGCATCGGGGCAGAAACGGAATTTCTTACAGCAATCACGACAAGATCCCGTAAACGATTCGTTTACCTTTAGTAAATAATCCCGTTTAAGAGGATGGCGAATATGCATTGGATCAGATATGTCATCGTAAGGACAATTTGATTCATCCCACTCTTGTCTCCATTCGTCTTCTGCTTTCTGACAGAAGGGAGTCTTCTCTTGCGAGATAAAATACTGGTTACAGGTCTTAATGATACGCCACCAAAGTTGGATACGGAGTGCTGCTTTTTGTTTGTTCATGATTGGTAGTATTATTGTTTACAATATTAAATCATTCAATTTTAAATCTCAATATTAAGTAAATGAGAAGAGAAAAGATTAATATTAGAAAGAAACATAAGAAAAAAAAGACCAAATCAAATATGAGAACTGTTAAAATAATTTTTAAGAAAAAAGGAGGAAGAAAAAGAACAAAAAGAAAAATAGATAAAACCTTAAAAAACTTAAATAGAATGAAAAAGAAAGATATAATGAATGAGTTGTCTAAAAATAAAATTAAAGCACACAGAGGTTCTCCTACTTCAGTTTTAAGGGATATTCTATTCTACAAGAAAACAACCGGTATTAATATTGTTAGGGATTACTAAGAATTAGTGATAAAATATTTTTTATATTTTCTTCTATATATATAAATGAAAAGAAGAGATATTATTTTAGTATCATTAGCAGTTGCTGGTATAGTATTAGTTGGTTTATATACGCAAGGTTTCTTTAAAAAACAAGAGAATACATTTATTAATCCAGTTTTAACAGAAAGTAATAACAAAATTTGGACATATTTAGAGAAAGACTATTCGGGGACAGACAGGCTATCACTCCCACATAACAACAAGGAAAGAGATATACCGGTCTTCTATAAATATTGTGCTAATTTAATGAGTAAATACAACACAATTATAGTAACACCCGAAAACATTCACCAGTATCTATCCGAAAATGATGTACCATTCAATAATGTTTATGAATCCCAGCTGTCTTTTAAGAATAGGAGTGATATTATAGGTGCGGCACTTTTATATAAGCACGGTGGATTATTCTTAGAAAGAGGAACCGTATTAATGAAAGATCCTAAACCTTTATTACAAAAACTAGAGATATACGATTTAATTACTTTTGGAATGGCGAGAAATCCACCTGGCCCAAGTTGCTGCTCGGTTGAAAATATGCCTAACAACCAAGTATTAGCGAGTAGACCAGGTAATCCAATGTTACCTCTTTATAAACAAAAATTATTACAGTACTGTGGGTCCGGAAATATTAAAGGTGGCAATTTTGATAATGCTGGGTCAAACGCTCTTGCTGAATCTTTAGTTCATATAAAAAAAACAAGCAGTTCTACACCGAATATTCCAAAGAGACCGTTTAATCACTTCAACTTTGGTGCTAACTTTGATGGAACAAGAGACCACCATCACAATTTTGTTGATTTTAATTTACTATTAGGTAAGGAAGACATTGTATATGCTTCTCCGAATCAGATATATTTTATATCAACACCAACTGATGAATTATACCGAGTACCTTCATGGGGATGGTTCTTAAAACTAAATGAAGAGCAATTTAATGAATCTGACATCTATCTTGTTAAGACATTAAACTTAAAGTTGAAAGAATTATAAACTACATAAGCATACAACAATATTACCAATAAAAGCAAATATGGGAGTTAAGGGACTGACAAATGTAATCGCAAATAAAGCTCCTCTCGGAATTAAAGAAGAGAAAATTACTTATCTTAAAGGAAAACGGGTCGCAATTGATATGAGTCTGATTGTTTATCAGTTTCTAATAACTAATAAATTTATGAAAAATGAAAAAGGAGAAGCAACTGGTCATGTATATGGAACTTTCTTCAGACTGGCAGGATATGTTGATAATGGAATGATTCCGATTTGTGTATTTGATGGAAAACCACCAGATGCCAAAAAAGGAACAATCCAATCTAGAAATAAAGGCGTAAAAGAAAGTTTGGATAAAATCGATGAACTAAAGAAACTACCTCAAACTATAGAAATTAAAAAGAAAATTAACGATTTAGAGAAAAAGAGCACAAGAATGACCTGGCAGCATGGTGAAGATCTTAAAAAACTTCTTACACAAATGGGTATTCAGTGGTATCAAGCAGACGGAGAAGCAGAAGCTGGATGTGTCTGGTTAGTAAAAAATAACTTTGCAGACACGGTTATGACCGAAGATATGGATACACTACCGCTAGGTACGCCTACCCTTATTCGTCGCAGAGTTCGTAAAGGTCAAAAACCGGACGATATTACGGTATTTCATCTTGATAAAATTCTAGAGGGACTCGAATTAACAATGGAACAGTTCATTGATATGTGTCTACTTTGTGGAACAGATTATACACCATCTATTCCACGCGTAGGATCTAGAACAGCTCATACATATATTAAGAACAATGGTAATCTAATGGATACTTTAGAAGCACTGCGTGCAAAATCATTTACAATGGGTGACTTCGTTCTCCCCAGCAACGATTTGTATCTTGAAGCAAAGAATATCTTTATGTGTTCTAATGATGGTATTATTAATACAGAAGACATTATTACAAAATTAGAGCCACTTAATGTGACAGGTCTAAAAGAATTTCTAAAAGATTATATCAAAGACACAAATAGAATTGATAAGGCTATTAATAAACTACTTTAACTCTAACTCTAAAATAATATTTTTTTATCTATTTATTTATATATATATATAAATGAGTGAAAAATTAGCTGTAACAACAAATTGTAATATTTATCAACGGTGCCGTGATTGGGCGGCATCTGGTGGAAATCTATTAGGGAAAACTGATAGAGGTTGTAACATGAATACGCTGGCATTTTTACAAGCATTAACGCGTGAACAAGCCACAAGGTTTGTACCATCTGACACAGGGGCTAGGGCATTAGGGGGCTCCAGTGTTGACGATATAGTACAAGGATTAAATACATATTACGATAAGCTTTCACTTGGAAATTTTTTTAGTGAAAGAACATATCCTATTAGAACGGTGGGCGAACTACAAGCATTTTTTATAATGTTATGTCATAATAAAGATGGATTATTAAAACACGATGAATGTACCTATGCAAGACTAAATAGACCCGCTGGCGTTGCAGATCATACGCTTGTTTTTTCTAAATATCAGGATCCCAGAGAAGTAGATGTATTTCATATTTTAACTGTTGATCCGCAATTACAACTACTATGGGATCTACCTTCAGATAAATTACCAGAAAAATTAGGGCCGTTATTACAATTATGGCAAAGGCCTGGGTATGAGTACGAAAGTATTAGTTTAATATTTACCAGCAGCGGCCCTGATCAAGGTCCGGCGCTGGGCGCGGGACCTGCCTACACCGACGCCGTGACCGAGCCGATTATAGACTCTTCCGATCTGGCCGTGAATCCTATCACACCGCTTGAGATGCAGCAGGCTCGCGTGCGCATCGGTTCCGCTGTTGGGACGACAGCGGCGGCAGGAGGCACACCGGCAGCCACGCTCTCCGCCTTGGCCACTGCAGCCCACGCGCAACCAGACACTAGCGATTGGTCAGTCCAGGAGGCACCACCACCACTGCTGCTCGATGCGGCCGCCAGGGACGTTGGCGGTACCGCGCCTGGCGGTACACCGGCAGCCACGCTCTCCGCCTTGGCCACTGCGGCCCACGCGCAGACAGACGCTAGCGATTGGCCAGTCCAGGAGGCACCACCACCACTGCTGCTCGATGCGGACGCCAGGGACGTTGGCGGTACCGCGCCTGGTTCCGGCGGGAGAGGCCATAAGTCATCATTTTCTTCAAGAAAAAGAATAAGAAAAAAGAAAAGATCTAAAAAAAAATCCAGAAAAAAGAAAAGATCTAAAAAAAAATCCAGAAAGAAGAAAAGATCTAAAAAGAAATCTAGAAAGAAGAAAAGATCTAAAAAATAAGTATTTATACTGGGGTGTATAAATAACCAACAAAAAATGTCACTCATCTACTACATGTGTAAATTACTTTCTCTAACGCCGAAGTCCGCGTGAAATATACTATATTCAAAACAATATGGCTATTCCATAAGTTTGTTACGATGAATAACTATATAGTTTCATATTATTCATATAGTATAGTTCTTATTTCTTTAAGTGCTTTCACTGATATCTTTTTTTTATATAGTTAATCGTTTAAAGAAATAATAATATTAACTAGATAATGTTTACCGAAAAAATACAATTAATCAATACTATTTATAGTGGTATAACTAATATAAATAATGATAATGCTGGCTGTTTGCTAGCATTTATCGATTTAGATAACTTTTTTAAAACAGAATATAAGGTAGAATATGAACCATTTATTATAACTACTGATATAATGTATTCTCTATTAAATTTATGTTCCCATAAATCAAATGACATTAGTCAATATGCACAAAATATTAGCAAACATTTAGTATTAACTATTAACGAACACTCTATTAAACGCATCCTTCCGGTTCTTCTGGATTTTAAGTCGTCACTAAAATGGAAGACAGCCCTTAATCGACTTATTCTCCTGGACGAACTGGCTAGAACAGCGCCATTAACTGTTTCTAGAAATCTGAATACGATTATTCCGGTTATTAGTGATATGATGTGGGATTCGAAACCACAAATAAAAAAGAGAGCTAGTAAAACAATGACCAGCTTATGTAATACTTTAGACAATAAAGATATTGTTCCATTTATTCCTGATCTTGTTAAATGTATTGAAGATCCTAATAATGTATTAGAAACAGTTCATAAATTAGCCTCAACAACATTTGTCCAAAGTGTAACCTCACCTGCTCTGTCTATTATGGTTCCACTTCTTAAGAGAGGTTTTGTTGAGAGGAAAGATTCAACCATCCGTCTATGCGCTCGAATTGTAGACAATATGGCAAAACTGGTTTATACGCCTCTAGACGCAGCACCATTTCTCCCAGAATTACTACCACTTTTAGAAAGTGCGAAAGATAATGTGTCTGACCCGGAAGTTCGTTCTGTTTGTGAATGCGCCTATAACAGCTTATCTAAATCAGGTGATTTAGGCAAACTCGCGACCATGAAAATCATGAGTGCCGATAATATGTTAATTGATATTAAATCAATATTATCTGAATGTAATACAGACATTAAATCAGATACACTGCTACAAGTAAAAGCGGAATATATTTCTTTAATTACAGCATCACTAATAGACTGTAGAATTACTGATAAAAACGAGTGGGCATTAGATATCAAACCATATCTAAATCTAGATACAGACTATATATTTGATAAACTATACAATAAAGCAATGGAAGACATTACCATCCCAGAAGACACGGAAGGCGACGATAATGTTGAAGTTCTTTGTGATTGTAATTTTTCTTTAGCATATGGTAACAAGATCCTGTTAAATAGTACCAATCTTAAACTAAAAAGAGGTTATAACTATGGATTAGTCGGTAAAAATGACTGTGGTAAAACTTCTCTACTAAGGGCAATAGCAAATGGACAGGTAGACGGATTCCCAGTTGACCAGGTGCGCACCATTTTTGTGGAAACAGACGTTCAAGGCGATCTTTCAGATTTAACTGCCGTAGATTATATTTATTCTGACCCACTTCTTAAAGATTCGGCTTATACCAAAGAACAAATGACAGAAACATTAAACTCTGTAGGATTTAAAGATGGAGCTGCTGCTAACACAACCTCAAAGGTAGGGCAATTATCTGGTGGATGGAGAATGAAACTAGCATTAGCAAGAGCAATGCTCTTACAAGCTGATATCCTTTTGCTAGATGAACCAACTAATCATCTAGATCCATATAATGTATTATGGTTACAACAATATCTAAAAAGCATTAATAATGTTACAGTTATTACTATTTCTAGTGACAAGCGTTTATTAGATGAAATATGTTCCCACATTATTCAGATAGACTCTCTCAAACTAAACTTTACAAAAGGTAATCTTAGTAACTTTGTTGAAAAACATCCTGAAGCCCAGAGTTATTTTGATCTTAAAGCGTGTAAACAGAAGTTTATATTCCCATCACCTGGACCCATAGAAGGTGTAACTTCTAAAGGTAAAATTATCCTAAAAATGAATGATATTACATTTACCTATCCGGGCGTTTCTAAAGCGCAATTACAGAAAGTATCTGTTAGAGTTTCTATGTCTAGTCGGGTTGCAGTTGTTGGCGCAAATGGTGCTGGAAAATCTACCATGATTAAACTATTAACTGGCGAACTAAAACCAGATAAACAAAACGCAGATGGTTCAGCGTGTGGCGAAGTCTGGAAACATCCTAATTGTAAAATTGCCTATGTTGCACAACACGCATTCCATCATATCGAACATCATCTTGATAAAACTCCAAATGAATATATTAGATGGCGATTCCAGTATGGTGATGATAAAGAAGCATTAACAAAAGTAACCCTGGAATATACAGAAGTTGAACTTGCTAGAATGAAAGAACCATTTGTTATGGACGAAGCAAGGGAATCTGATGGGGAAAAGATTCGTGTTAAGAAAATAATGAAAAAACTAACAAGTGGGAGAAGAAACGCGTCGATGGGGCGTGGTATATCCTACGAATATGAATGTGAATGGATGTCTGGATTAACAGGATGGTTACCACTCCAGCGTTTAATTGATGCTGGTTGGCACAAAGCAGTTAAGACTGTTGATGAAAAAGTATCCGCAAGGGAAACGGCATTTCAAAGACCACTAACAACAACAAATGTTGAAAAAGCATTAGGTGAATGCGGATTATCACCCGAATTTGCAACCCATACCAGAATGGCTGCTTTATCTGGTGGTCAGAAAGTAAAGGTTGTTCTGTGTTCTTCTATGTGGAGTCAACCCCACATTGTCATTCTTGATGAACCTACTAATTACTTAGATCGTGACTCCATGGGTGCGCTTTCAAATGCTATTGATGACTTTGCTGGTGGCGTAGTACTTATTACACATAATGGAGACTTTTCGGGTGGTTTGTGTCCTGAAATGTGGCACCTAGAAAATAATACTCTCAACCTAAAAGGTGATCCTTCTTGGTTGGCTGCGCAAGACGCAGATAAAAATATTGTAACCGAACAACTTAAAACATTTGAAGATGCATCTGGTAATACCATTAAAATAAAACCCTTGAAGAAAACCCTTTCTAGAGCAGAAAAAAAGAAAAGAGACCGTATCCGTAAACTAAGAATTAAAAACGGTGAAAGTGTAAGTGATTTAGAATCTGAAGAAGAATATTAATTATACTTCATTAGCTGTTAAGATTATTTCTTCCGCTAAAACAATATCTGGTTCAGGTTGTTCCCTTAATTCTTGTTTTAATTTTTTTACGCGACAAATAAAATAGATGCCGATAGTGCTTAATATAAGTACTCCGCAAATAGCAATATATATTCTCATATCTCTGTATTTAAGTTATATTTATATTAGTTAGGATTTTAAACTTCTTCCGCTACAATTGTTATAACTGGATCAGTATTAACTGGATCAGCATTAACAATAGGATTATGATTGTGAATTATGGCACTTCTATTTAGTTGTGTTATAAGTCTTCTATTTATTTTTCTCAATAAATGAACATAATATCCAGTCGCACAATTAATAATTAATAGTGTATATATAATTCTATTTAATATATTTTCTTCATACATACTATTAATATTTATTAATATTTATTATTTTCTTTTCGTTCTTGTTTTTCGTCTTGTTTTTCTTTTCTTTCTTTTTATTTTTGTTTTTTGCTTCTTTCTGGATTTTTTTTTAGATCTTTTCTTTTTTCTATTTCTTCTTTTGGATTTCTTTTTTTTGGGCGTTATAGGATCATTTACTATTATTGCGTTTGGATGCGAATAATTGGTTGTATCCGAGACGACCTCATCATCACCGTCGTATCCGGCGGGGCTTCCTGAAGTGCCACTGAAGCTGGTAACGGTTTCGCCCCACTCGTCGTCACTGCTATTGTCACTGGTCACCGCGTGCCACTCATCGTCACTGTCTGAACCAGCAGCTGCCACTACACCACTGGCCACTACGCCACTGCCTGAACCAGGACCCGCCGGCTCGTCACTGTCCGGATTAGCTCCCTTGGGAGCGAACTCCTCGGCGTCGCGGTTGAACTTGAATCCGGCGTAGTGCTCTTTTAAAACGTCAGAGTCAGGTTTAAGAGCCTTTAATTGATTTACCCATGATTTTTCTTTATGTTTTGCCCCCAACTTATTATCTTTATTTATGTCTTCTAATGCTATTTCTTTTTCATTTATTAACCACTCTTTTTTTAATACTTTAAAAATACTATACGGTGGAAACTCTTCATATACAGGGACGGCGCGGCGGCGCTGTCTACCTAATGCTTTATTTATATCTCCATGTAACTCTGTTGTTTCATTAGAAAAATAAATATCTATAATAGATTGTGATATTAACGCACCACCGGACCGTTGATACCTTACATTTATAGATATTGTATTTGAACGATCTGATTTATTATAATATATATCTATAATTTTAACACCTATATTACCTATAGCCCTTATTATTTGAGCTTTATTTTCACGATTAAAGTATCTGCGTAAATGTTCATCATACATTTCATCCCTTAAATTATTAATATCCCCAGGCCTTCTTGGTTTAGCAAATATTTCTATATCTACATCTCTTGTATTATAATCTGGATTAAAATGTTTAATTGCATATCCACCTGCTATAATTACGATAAAATCATCTAAATTATCTATATTTGTAAATATGTCATTATCTAAAGTTTCTAATAATATGTTATGCGTTCCATCATATATTCTTTGTTTCAAATCCATTTATATTTATATATGCTTATATTTTATATTTTTATTAGGGTCTAACTTCATCTTCTATATATTTGCTTCTATCTAAAATATTAAACGAAGTATATTCTTTCATATAAGCACTTCGTGCTATTCCTTTTTGACTGGATTTCTTAGCAACAGAATAAGAAGAGTATAATTTATTTGTTACCAGTAAAACAAATGACATAAATCCTGTTTTGGTTGATGCTCCTATTTGATTTTCATCACTCAATATCAACCCAGCTGACAGTATAACATTTATAAAATACATTACCGCTGTGGTTTTTACTGCTTTGTAATAAAGTTTATTTCTAAATTGTAGTTCATCCCTTAGTTCTATTTTTTCTTTGAGAATATCGTTTATGGCGGTGTCCGGTACGCTTGGTTCTATATCAAAGTGCTCTACACACCAGTCTTCACGCGTTAATTCTATTAAATAAGTGCCTATAAATCCAACAAGGGTCATACTATTAAAAATAACCACCAGATTAGGATAAACACCCACTCTATTTCTATTTTCTTCAAGGGTACAAATCTGATCCATGCCGTCAGAGTTTTGACACTTTTGCGCAACAAAAAAAGATAACATAGTTCCCATAACTACTTTATAGGACTGAAGCATGAATGTCCCAAAGATTTTAATACGCTCTTTTGTATCAGTATCTACTTTCATTTATACTTACCAAAGATATATTTATATTTATATTAGCGACAACGGGTAGGTTTAATATTATCTCTCCAATTGTATCGACCAGGAGTTTCATATGTCTTGGACTTATTTGGTGTAGTATTACTTCTCCAATTAGGCTCTAATTCGGCACTAGATTTTTTAGGCGCAGAAGTCGGTGCTGTTCTTTCTGAATTCTGCCTCCAATCCGACTCTAATTCGGCACTTGACTTTTGAGGCGCAGAAGTTGGTCCTGTGCTTTCTGAATCCTGTCTCCAATCAGACTCTAATTCGGCACTTGACTGTTGAGGCGCAGAAGTTGGTCCTGTGCTTTCTGAATTCTGCCTCCAATCAGACGACTCATCTTCTTGTTCAGTAGTTGCAGAAGTGGACATATCTGCTCCTCTAGACCAATCTACTTCTTCACCGTCTCCAAAGAATACACTTTCTTTAGAAATAGGCGTGCGTCTATTGGAATAGTTGTCAAAATTTTCAGGTTCATTAACGACCCCCATTGACGCAGTTGGGAGAACTGAAGACGGCGTGTCTGGTTTATATGAATCAGAAAATTCTTCAAGTGAAATAGTTTTGACTTTTGTCTTTTTTTTCTTATTTTTACCCATTTTATTTCTAATAAAAAAATATATTTTATTTTTCAATTTTATTTATTTAAACTTTAGTAATTTTTCTTGTTTAGATTTGTCAAGATTCTCACAGAAACACCAACTTCTCTTTTCTTTATCCCAAAATGCTCCAAGTGTTTTTGCTTTGTCTTTGTCTGCGTATTTAACCTTAATATAAGTCTTCTTTCCTTCGGGTTTTTCGGGTTTGTTTTTAAGGTAATGTTCGTAATTTCTAATAACACCAAAGGCTTCATCAAGGGTTACTTCTTCAATAGTTTTTTCATTTGTTTTCATAAAATAGGCTAGATTATAGAATTTACCTTTCTTTTCACCTTCAGTACTAACTAATAGATAAGGTCCATATTTTCCCGAACCTGTACTAATAGTTTTTCCGTCCTCGGTTCTACCCAATTCATTATTTTTATCAACACTAATAGATTTACATTCTTTCTTTTGTTGGACAACAGTTGGATTAAATGTATCATATACTTCTTTAACAAGTTGTTTCCATTTAATAGTTCCTTCTGCTACGGAGTCAAGTCGTGCTTCTACATTAGATGTAAAATCTTTATTAATAAGTGAATCAAAATGTTCCAAGAGATATTCAAGCACTTTTTCACCTAGTTCTGTAATAAATAGTTTATCTTTCTGTGGGGATCTTACAAGTGGATTGGTGTCTTCTTCGATTTCTTCGGGATTTTCAGGAGTAATTGTTAGCGTCTTTCTAGGAATAGTTTCTTTTTTTGTAGACTTCTTTTCGATGTATTCTCTTTTATAAAGAGTATCCAGAATGCTAGCAAATGTACTTGGTCGCCCAATACCAGTCGCCTCAAGTGTCTTAATAATAGAAGATTCGGTATATCTTGCCGCTGGAGAGTCTGGAGTATTAACTGATTTTGCCCAGTCAATGCTAAACTGTTTATCTTTGTTAATAGATTCGAGTTCACTTTCTTTTACGGGACGCTTATAAATCTTTTGCCATCCATCAAACTTAATGACGGTGTCTTTCATATTATAGATACCTTCTATATCGCCATTTGTTAGTTCAACATTGTACACATTTAGAACGCTTGTAGCCATTTGACTAGCTAATGTTCTTTTGTAAATCATTTCATATAGTTTTTTATGTAGTGGATGGGCATCTTCTAGTGTAGATCTACTTGGATTTGTTGGACGAATTGCTTCGTGTGCTTCTTGAGCACCTTTCGTCTTTGTTTTGTATGCTCTTGATTTAAAGTATTCATCACCGTATTTATCTTTAATAACTTTACCAGTATTAGAAATAAAATCGGGTGATAGACTTACGGAATCTGTTCTCATATAAGTAATTAGACCGGCTTCATATAACTTCTGAGCAATTTGCATTGTAGCACTTACATTAATCCCACTAAAGGTTGCGTCTTGCTGAAGTGTACTTGTTGTAAATGGCGGAGGAGGATTTTTATTTTCTTTTTTAACGGTTTTATTTTTAACTTTATAATCTGTTTTAGAAACACTATTAACAAGAATATCTTCAATAGTTTCTTCATTTATATCATTTTTCTCTTTTTTAGAGAAAGTGTATTCTGCCTCATATTTCTTATCAAACCCCGCGGATACTTTAAAAGAGAATTTACATTTATAGTTCTTAATTTCTGTTTCTTTTTCATTAATTATTTTGAGTGCTGCACTCTGAACCCGACCGGCGGACAACCCCGTTTTACCAGGAATATGCTTCCAAAGAAGAGGTGATATACTATAACCAACAAGTCTATCGATAATACGACGCCCCTGCTGGGAATCTACCCAGTTCATATCCAAAGGCACCGGGGTTTCGAGCGCTTTAAGAATTGCTTTCTGGGATATTTCATTAAACTTAATACGTTTTGTTTGATCCATAGGAATGTTAAGTAATTCCGCAATGTGAAATCCAATTGCTTCTCCCTCACGGTCATCGTCCGGACCTAGAATGATGTTTTCTTTACCAACTTTTTTAGCAAACTGTTTTAACTGAGTCGCGATTTTAGTATTAGTAATAATATAATTAGGAGTAAAAGTTTCGGTATTAATAGACATATTTTTTTTATCCAAGTCCCTAAAATGTCCAAATGACGATGTAACTATATATTCGTCTTTAGGCAACATAGTTGAAAACTTCTTTGCTTTAGCAGGAGATTCTACAATAATACACTTCATTTTAGTTATATATGTTAAGTAATTAATTCAACTTTATTTATTTCTTATTAGTTTATAAATGGATTTTTTAAGCATTTGTCATTTTGTGTTGTACTTTATGTTAGCTTATTTTAAACACAGTTATGTAATAATAACTATTATAGGTATAGTATGGGAAATATTTGAATATACTATAACTAATGTACCAGTTATAAGAGACTTTTTAATTAAACATTGGCCATTCCGTAAAAAATGGATGCTAGATAATAATAATATAAATGTTCCATGGAAAACTGAACAGATAGAAGATAGAATAGAAGATTTAATATTTAATTCACTTGGGTACTATTGTGGAAATTACTATTTTAACTTATAGTTATATTGTGTCTAATTTGTAGAAATAATATTATTAGTAATAAGTATAATGCAAAAAATTAAAACAACAGGTACAAGAGCAGAAGTTTTTCACGGAAAAGCAAAACATACATCTGGTGGACTAAAAAAAGTAAATTTAGTTCATAACAAAAACGGTAGAATAGTTAGTAAGAATGCCTCGGATGCAGCAAAAAAGAACAATAACTTAGTAAAAGCAGGATATACCACGGAAAAAGGTAAATTTGGTTCTGTTTTTGTAGGTGGAACAAGCGCTAAAAAGACTGCTAAAGGTAAGAAATCACCTACTAAAGCAAAAAAATCACCAACTAAAAAAAAGGGGTCCACTAAAAAAGATTCCTTTTCTTTTTTTTAAGAATTATATATAAATGGATCCAATAAGTTTATATTTTGTAGGAATAGGTATATGTTATTGTATACTATTTATAAAACGAAGATATGATAATAATCAACAGGAGGTAGTGCCAGATAGAATACCTGTACCACATTATAATCCAAATAGGGCAAGACAAGGACCGGTTATTCATATACCCGCAGTAGCAAGAATAGAAATTCCTGTCCCTGATATAGCACCTCAAAGAATACTTACACCCGACAATATATTTGAATATAAAAATATTACTTTTAAAGCATTAGAAAATTTAGGATCTGGTGAATGGAGTTGTTGTTCTATTTGTTTAGAACCCATGTTAAAAAATCAAAATATACAATTATTACCATGCGGACACTACTATCATAATAAATGTTTAACAGATTGGTTTAAGAAAAAAGAAATTGACCTCTGTTGTCCTATGTGTAATCTTGATTTAAACTCTAGGAACTAATAGCGAAATGAGTAAACTTAAAGCGATAATGTCTACAGGACTTTTAACTGGTGAAACTGCTGAAACATATTTTACTAAATAGTTGTTCCATAAGAACTTACCTAAGAATGCAGTTAATACTACGTATACAACCATAGCAAGTAAATTCGCTAGCATATATTCTTTTGCTGGTTCTCTTGGTTCCTCCGAATCAGTAAATTCTTCGTATTGTTCGCGTGCTGCTAAGAAAAATTCTGTTAATCCCATGTTTTATATTAATAATAAATATATTTTTTTAGATAAAATGGATACAATTAAAAACATTGTAACCTATCATTTTTGGAACTTCGCAGAATATTTTAACTATGAAAGTTATTCTGAAATAACGGATAATATCTATATAGGCAATATCGCGGGTTCCTGTGCCGACAATTTTGATACTATAATTAATGCGTCTACAGATATTCCAAATTACCAACATAGTAATAAATCTATAGAATATAAAAATGTTATTATAGAAGACAATTGTACCGAAAGAGATTTCTTAAATCTAGATACACAATTAGATAGTATTGTAGAATTTATTCATTCTAAAGTATTAGAAAAGAAAAAGATATTAGTTCATTGCCGTGTAGGATCACAACGCTCTTGTTCTATAGTTGCTGGATACTTAATTAAATACCATGAAATGTCAGTTCCTATGGCTGTGTTCTTAATTAAAAAAAAAAGGGATATTGCGTTTAATGGACACAATCATTTTGAACCAGTTCTTAATAACTATTATAATTCACTATTAATTAATTAATAGTTCTTTATTTTCATTTAGTTTCTTATAGCACTTATTAATAGTTACTTCAGAAATATTACAATTTTTAGAAATAAATTTTTTATTTATAGAATAGTTAGAAAGACTACAAGCCAAATAAATACAACCAACTGCAATACTCGGAGGTGTATTTTCACATGTTAATTTATTTTCAAATGCTTTAATTGCGAATTCTTTAGATTTTTCACATACATTATCCGGTAGATTTAGTGCTGATGCAAATCGTTCTATAAAATCCACAGGTTGTGTAGGGGTTTTAGATTGTATTTTTTTCTTATGAATTGAGTTATACAAATCATAAAATTGTTTATTACCTTTTGTCATT
>Ga0307986_10000293_pt1 | contig 37118 bp, 32 predicted proteins | sample EllFjometageno82_FD_203170 | JGI IMG/M metagenome (GOLD analysis project Ga0307986, IMG submission 203170) | Marine microbial communities from Ellis Fjord, Antarctic Ocean - #82 | ecosystem: Environmental > Aquatic > Marine > Unclassified | place: Southern Ocean | collected 2014-10-09 | reverse complement strand
CTTTAGTTATGATTAGTGCAGTAAAAAATATTAATCAAAATTTTCAATTTGATATTGCTAATAAAAAGTTAAATCAATATTCTTCAGACGGGAAATTTAAATTTATTATTTCTTCTATTGCAAAAATTTGTGGTCATTCTCAATTAAACGAAAATTATAAATGTAATTATTATAAACCTTTAATTTCAAATAATTTAATTAATTAATTTCTATAAAAGCTTCAGCGAATTTTTTTGCATTAAAAATTTGCAAGTCGTCCACTTTTTCACCTAATCCAAGGGCAATTATTGGCAGCTTATATTTTTTGGCAAGTGCCAACAAAATACCTCCTTTTGCAGTTCCATCCAATTTTGTCATTATCAGTCCAGTGATAGGAATAATTTTATCAAATTCTTCAACTTGATTAATAACATTTTGACCTGATGTAGCATCAAGAACTAAAATTACATCATGAGGGGCATTTGGATCAATTTTTTTTGTTACATGGGCAATTTTTTTATACTCTTCCATTAAATTTTTTTTATTTTGAAGTCTTCCAGCTGTATCAATCAAAACATGATTAAAATCATTTTTTAACGCTTTCTCTATAGCCTTGTATGCAACTGATGCAGGATCTGAACCCTGTGAGGATTTTGTAATTTCAACATCTATTTTGTTTGCCCAGCTTTCTAATTGCTCTATTGCTGCGGCTCTAAAAGTATCACACGCTGAAAACATGACCTTACTTCCATTAGATTTTAAAATTTTTCCAATTTTTCCTATAGTGGTTGTTTTCCCAACTCCATTAACACCTGAAATAAGAACAGCATTAAGTCCATCTTTTTTGTCAAAGAAATTTTTATTTTCTAAAGGATTCATTAAATCAATAATATAATTTTTAAGAATTATATTTACTTCATTCATAATATCCTTTTTTGGGTCAATTTTTTCATCCGCAATAATTGCTTTTATTTCGGAAGCAGCTAAGAGTCCAACATCAGATCTTATTAAGTATTCTTCGATTTGGTCTAATGTTTTGTCATCTATTTCTTTTTTTATAATTATGTCTTTTAGACCAGAGGCGAATGTAGAAGCGCTCTTTTTAAATCCCATTTTAAATTTATCAAAAATTCCCATTAGATTTTAATTTCAATATTTTTAATATCTGAAACAGGCCCCTTCATATGAATACTACTTTTTTCATCAATAGAAATTGAGAGTTTTCCTAACGTAAATTCTATTTCAATTTTTTTCTCTACTAATTGGTTAATATTACCAGCAACTGCAGTTGCACAAGCTGCAGTTCCGCAAGCTTTAGTTAGTCCAGCTCCCCTTTCCCAAACTTTAGCTTGTATCAAGTTTTTATTAATAACCTTAGCAAGTGTAACATTACATTTTTCTGGAAAAAGTTTATGATTTTCGATTTCTGGTCCGATCTTTTTTAAATCAAAGTTTTCATTATCATCTACAAAAAAAACTATATGTGGATTTCCAACATTGACTGCAGTTCCTCCAACATGTTCTTTGTCATTTTTATCTAGAATCTTAATATTAAGATTTTTAGTATCTAAATTTTCTCTTAATGGAATTTCTTTCCAATTTGTTTTAGGAATACCAATTTCAGTCTCCACTATATTATTGCCTAAAATATTGGACTTTAAAGAACCCGATGAAGTCCAAACAGTTATTTCTTTTTTATTGTTTTCTTTTGATAATAAACTAGCAACACATCTAGTTCCATTCCCACAGGCACCAGCAACACTTCCATCTGAATTATAAAATTCTAAACCAGCATCAATTTTTCTATTTTTTTTAATTAAAATTAATTGATCACAACCAATGTAGTCTCGATCACATATTTTAATTATTTGATCTTTACTCAAATTAAAATTGCTGTCTCTCTGATCAATAATTATAAAATCATTGCCTAAACCATCCATTTTAAATGCTTTAATATCCATATATAGATATTTAACTTATTTATTGACTTTTTGAACCTCTATTATAGGTTGATTGCGTTTCCGCAAAAATGTTAAATTTGCGGTGTCTTTGGAAACAAAGAGATCGACACTAGTCAGCGAGGCTTCGCCCACTAGTGCTTTACTGCTGTGTGTAATAAATATGTTTGAAAATTTAACAAATAAATTCGAAGAAATTTTTTCTTCTTTAAAAAAGACACCTTCACTTGATGAAAAGCAAGTTGATGAAGGTCTAAAGGCTATTAGACAAGCCCTACTAGAGGCAGATGTATCTCTTGATGTCGCTAAAGATTTTATTGCAAAAGTTAAACCAAAAGCTCTTGGACAAGAGATAGTTAGATCAACCTCTCCTGGTGATATGGTGGTTAAGATTGTATATGATGAGCTAGTTAATCTTTTAGGTGAAAGCAATACAGAGTTAAATTTAAATGCAGTTCCTCCTGTGCCAATGATGTTGGTTGGATTGCAGGGAGCTGGTAAAACTACCACCACAGCAAAATTAGCAAAATATTTAGAAAAAAATAAAAAAAAGAAAATTATGATGGTTAGTCTGGATGTTTACAGGCCAGCTGCTCAAGAACAATTAAGATCATTAGGTGAACAAAATAATATTTTAACACTACCTATTATTGAAGGACAATTGCCAACAGATATTTGCAGAAGAGCAGTAAGTGCCGCAAATCTTAATGGTGCTGATATTATATTGTTTGATACTGCTGGAAGAACTCAGATTGACCTTCAAATGATGAGTGAAATAAAACAAATTGAAAGCATAATTAACCCAACAGAAATATTCTTAGTTGCAGATTCTTTAACTGGGCAAGTGGCGGCAGAAGTTGCTAAAGAATTTAAAAATACAGTGAACCTAACTGGAATTATTTTAACTAGAGCTGACGGTGATGCAAGAGGAGGCGCAGCAGTAAGTATGAAATATGTTTCTAAAGTTCCTATTAAGTTTTTAGGAATAGGTGAAAAAATAGAAAACATTGAAGTTTTTCATCCAGATAGAATAGCAAATAGAATTCTTGGTATGGGAGATATTGTCTCTCTTGTAGAAAAAGCAGCAGAAGATCTTGGTGAAGAAAATATAAAAAAAGCCGAAGAGAATTTAAAAAAAGGACAATTTTCTATGGAAGATTATTTGATCCAATTAAGACAAATGAAAAAAATGGGTGGAATAGAGGGAATTATGTCATTTATGCCTGGGGTTTCTAAAATGAAATCACAAATGGACTCTGCAGGAATTGATGAAAAAATTATTACTTTAAATGAAGCGATAATTTTATCCATGACAAAAAAAGAAAGAGAGAACCCTAAAGTTATTGATGGTTCTAGAAAAAAAAGAATTGCTAATGGCTCTGGAACAGATGCGGCCACGATCAATAAATTGCTTAAGCAATTTAAAATGATGTCTGAAATGATGAAGAAGATGTCAAAAGGAAACCTGAAGGGTATGTCTGATAAAGGATTACCTCCAGAGCTTTTAAATCAACCTAAATAAATGAAGGAGAAGAAATGTTAAAAATAAGATTATCAAGAGGTGGAACAAAAAAAAGACCAGTATACAAAGTGGTTATTGCAGATAGTCGTCGTGCAAGAGATGGAAGATTTATTGAAAAAGTAGGATTCTTTAATCCTCTTTTACCAAAAGATAAAAAAGAAAGAATAGGACTTGAAGCTGAAAGAATTAAATATTGGTTAGGCGAAGGTGCTCAACCAACAACTAGGGTTGCAAGAATTTTAGGAGAAAATGATATTATTCCAATGCCTGTAAATGGGAATAACCCGAATAAGGCAGTTCCTAAAAAAGAAAGAAAAAAAGAAGGAGATGAGGCAGCACCAGCAGCAGCTCCTAAAGTAGAGGCAGCTCCAGCAGCAGCTCCTAAAGTAGAGGCAGATCCAGCAGCAGCTCCTAAAGTAGAGGCAGCTCCAGCAGCAGCTCCTAAAGTAGAGGCAGCTCCAGCAGCAGCTCCTAAAGTAGAGGCAGCTCCAGCAGCAGCTCCTAAAGTAGAATCCAAATAGTTAAAGCAATGTGGCAAGCAAAAATATTTACTCTCTATCCAGAAATTTTTCTTGGTCTTTTAAATAAAGGGATTTATGGAAAAGCATTTTTAAATAAAATTTGGGATTTAAGAGTTGTAGATATTAGAGATGCCACTGAAGATAAACATAAAACAGTTGATGATACACCTTATGGGGGTGGACCTGGAATGTTGATAAAAGCAGATGTTTTGGCGAAATCGATTGATCAAAATAAAAAAGAAGGTGAAAGAATTTTTTATTTATCACCTAAAGGAAAAAAATTTGATCAGCAATTTGCTCAAGAGCTTTCAAAAGAAAAATCAATAAATTTAATCTGTGGTCATTTTGAAGGAGTTGATGAAAGAATTTTATCAACAAGAAATATAGAAGAGATTAGTATTGGAGATTTTATTTTGTCTGGAGGTGATACCGCAGCAGCTGTAGTCTTGGATAGTATTTTAAGATTGTTGCCTGGAGTGTTAGGAAATGAGAAATCTAAAAATGATGAAAGTTTTGAGAACGGATTGTTAGAATATCCTCAATATACTAAACCACAGATTTGGGAGGAAAAAAGTGTTCCAGAAGTGTTATTATCAGGTGATCATAGCAAAATTAAAGACTGGCGTTTATCTCAAGCAGAGGCTATAACACGCGACCGAAGACCTGATTTATGGGAAAAATATAAGAAAAATTAATTTTACTAATATTAATATGAAAACAATAGAAGAAATAAATCAACATAACGTAAAAAAAATATTAGCTGAGAAAAAAATACCTGATTTTTTCCCAGGAGATATTGTAAAAGTTGGTGTAAGAATTACAGAAGGTAAAAAAGATAGGATCCAGTATTTTGAAGGGGTATGTATAGCTAAAAAAAATAGAGATATTAATTCGTCATTTACAGTTAGAAAAATTTCTTTTGGTGAAGGGGTAGAAAAAACATTTCCACTTTATGGAACAGTAATTGATACAATCTCAGTTATTAGATCAGGAAAAGTTAGAAGAGCAAAATTATATTATCTAAGAGATAGAACTGGTAAATCAGCTAGAATTTCAGAAAAAATTAGAAAAAAAATTGGAATAGAAGTTGATGCTAAACTACAAACAGCCACTGAGAAAAGTTTAGAACCAACAACAGTCTCAGCTGAGCTTGAAAAAAAATTAAAAACAAAATCAGAACCAAAAGTAGAAAGTTCTGAAGAAAAAAATTAATTTTTTTTTCAATGTCTTTAACTCTTTACGATAAAATTTGGAACGATCACTTAGTTCATCAGCAAAATGATGGTACTGCTCTATTATTTGTTGATCGACATCTAGTACACGAAGTAACAAGTCCACAAGCTTTTGAAGGACTAAGAAACTCCAATAGAAAAGTAAGACAACCAAAATTAACACTTGCGGTTGCTGATCATAATGTGCCGACCACTGATAGATCTATGGGGATAACAGATAAAGAGTCTAAAATTCAAGTAGATACCTTAGAAAATAATTGCAAAGAATTTGGAGTTCAGTATTTAGGCATGAATGACAAGAGACAAGGAATTGTCCATATAATTGGTCCCGAGCAAGGGTTTACCCAGCCAGGAACTGTAATCGTTTGTGGAGATAGTCACACTGCAACACACGGCGCGTTTGGAGCATTAGCTTTTGGTATTGGAACTTCAGAAGTAGAGCATGTCCTAGCAACGCAAACACTTGTTCAAAAAAAAGCGAAAAATTTTAGAATTAATGTTAATGGAAAACTTCTTGTTGGCGTTACTTCCAAAGATGTAATTTTACAAATCATAGGAAAAATTGGTACAGCAGGTGGAACAGGGTCTGTTATTGAATATGCAGGGAGCCTAATATCATCTTTAAGCGTAGAGCAAAGAATGACGATTTGCAATATGACCATTGAGGGGGGGGCGAGAGCAGGTCTAATAGCTCCAGATGAAAGAATATTTAAGTATTTAAAAGACAAGCCAATGTCACCAAAAAATGAAAATTGGGATAAGGCTATGAAATATTGGGAAAACTTAAAAACTGATAAAGAAGCTGAATTTGATAAGGAAATTAACTTAGTGGCTGAAGATATCTTACCAATGATTACCTGGGGAACATCTCCACAAGATGTAATTACTATAGATGGAAAAGTACCAAATCCTCAAAAGGAGCAAGATATAGATAAAAAGAATTCTATGGAAAGATCATTAAAATATATGGGTTTAAAACCTGATACTTTAGCAAAAGATATTAAGATAGATAAGGTGTTCATAGGAAGTTGTACAAATGGTAGAATTGAAGACCTAAGAGAAGCAGCCAAAATATTAAAAGACAAAAAGAAAGCACCACATATTCATGCAATGGTTGTTCCTGGTTCGGGCTTGGTTAAAGAACAAGCGGAACAAGAAGGATTAGATAAAATTTTTATAGAGTCTGGGTTTGAATGGAGAGAACCGGGTTGTTCAATGTGCTTAGCAATGAATGCAGACAAGCTAAATCCTGAAGAAAGATGTGCCTCAACTTCAAATAGAAATTTTGAAGGAAGACAGGGTAGGGGTGGAAGAACTCACTTAGTTAGTCCAGGAATGGCGGCAGCAGCTGCTATTTCAGGAAATCTGGACGATGTTAGAAAGTACCAAAGTTAAAATGCAAAAATTTAATTCATTAAAAAGTATTCCAACATATTTACCAATTGTAAATATTGATACCGATATGATTATTCCAAAACAGTTTTTAAAAACTATTAAAAGAACGGGGTTAGGAAAAAATTTATTTTTTGAAATGAGATATGACGATAACGGAAATAAGATTAAAGATTTTATCCTTAATCAAGAACCTTACAATAAGTCAAAAATATTAATTGCAGGTAAAAATTTTGGTTGTGGTTCTTCAAGAGAGCATGCACCATGGGCATTATTAGATTTTGGCATTACATGCGTGATTAGCTCTAGCTACGCAGATATTTTTTATAGCAATTGTTTTAAAAATGGGATTTTACCAATTATTTTAGAAGAAGAAAAAATTAAAGAACTTTCTGAATATTCAAAAAGAAAAGAAGAGATATTTATAGATTTAAAAAAAGAAAAAATTATTTTTGGAAATAATGAAATAAAGTTTGATATTGATCCTTTTAAGAAAAAATGTTTATTAGAAGGATTAGATGATATTGCACTTTCCTTAGAAAAAGTAAAAAAAATTACTTCCTTTGAAAAAAATTTAAAAGAAAACAAACCATGGATATTTAATGATTAAAGTTAAAAAAAGAAAAATTTTACTATTACCAGGAGATGGAATTGGTCCTGAAGTGATTTATGAAGTTAAAAAAGTTATTCAATGGTTTAATGCAAATAAATCTTTAGATTTTGAAATTGATCAAGATCTTGCGGGTGGCTGTTCATACGATAAACATGGAACACCTATTACAGATGAAGTTTTTTATAAAGCTTTAGAAAGTGAAATTGTTATGCTAGGTGCAGTTGGTGGACCAAAATGGGACGACCTTGATTTTTCAAAAAAACCTGAAAGAGCATTATTAAAATTAAGAAAAGAATTAAAATTATTTGCAAATTTAAGGCCTGCAATTTGTTTTGAGCAATTAGTAGATGCATCAACTTTAAAACCAGAAATTGTTTCAGGACTTGACATAATGATTGTTAGAGAATTGACAGGTGGAATTTACTTTGGGGAACCAAGAGGGATAAAACCAATAGAAAATGGTGAAAGAAAAGGCATTAATACTCATACTTATACAACTAGTGAAATAGTTAGAGTTGCAAGAGTTGCTTTTGATTTAGCTAAAAAGAGATTAAATAAAGTTACTTCTTGTGAAAAATCAAATGTGATGGAGGCAGGACAACTTTGGAAAGAAGAGGTCCAAGAACTTCATGATAAAGAATATAACGATGTAGAATTAAGTCACATGCTTGCAGATAACTGTGCGATGCAACTATTAAGAAACCCTAAACAGTTTGATGTAATCGTTACTGATAATTTATTTGGAGATATGCTTTCTGATCAAGCTTCAATGCTCACTGGATCTTTAGGTCTTTTACCTTCAGCTTCCCTTGGAGCAAAAAATAAAGATGGCGAAATGAGAGCGATGTATGAGCCTATTCATGGATCAGCACCAGACATAGCTGGTAAGGGAGTTGCTAATCCAATCGCATCGATTTTAAGCTTTGCAATGGCATTAAGATATTCGTTAGATCTAGATAATGAAGCAGATGCTTTAGAAAAAGCAGTTCAAGACGTATTAAATGAAGGTCTTAGAACTAAAGACATTTTATCTGAAAACATGAAAGAAGTGTCAACATCAGCAATGGGAGATGCGATAATTTCAAAATTGCAATAATTAAAGATTTATTCTAAGGTTTCCAAATGCCAAATTACACTGCACCGGTGGAAGACATGATGTTTCTTTTTGAAAAATTAAGAAATAATAAAAATTATAATGAAATTGAAAAATATAAAGAGGTCAACTCAGAATTGGTAAAAGATATTTTAGTTGAAGCAGCTAAAATTAATGAAAATCTGATTTTACCATTGGCAAAATCAGGAGATGAAAATCCAACTATACTAGAGAATGGAATTGTTAGAACACCTCCTGGATATAAAGAAGCTTATACAAAGTATATTGAGGATGGATGGACTTCACTTTCTTGTGACCCAAAATATGGAGGTCAAGGAATGCCAAAAACTGTAAGTGGTTTTTTTGATGAAATGTTATCATCTGCAAGTCTGTCATTTAAACTTTATAGCGAACTAAGTATAGGTGCATACAACTGTATTTCCCATCATGCTACAGATAAATTAAAAGAAAAATATCTTCCAAAAATGGTAGAAGGCAAATGGAGTGGCACGATGTGTCTTACAGAACCTGTTTGTGGAACTGATTTGGGTTTATTAAAAACAAAAGCTGTAGAGCAAACAGATGGAACTTTTAAGTTAAGTGGACAGAAAATTTTTATTACTTCAGGCGATCATGATTTAACAGAAAATATTATTCACCTAGTAATAGCAAGAGCAGCAGACTCTCCAGGTGGAACGAAAGGTATAAGCTTATTTCTAGTGCCTAAATTTATTGTAAATGAAGATGGGTCTATTGGGTCAAGAAATGGTATTTCTACAGGATCTATAGAAAGCAAAATGGGAATAAAAGGCTCAGCCACATGTGTGTTAAATTTTGATGATGCAGTTGGCTATATGATTGGAGCAAAGAACAAAGGTCTAAATGCCATGTTTACCATGATGAATCTAGAAAGAATTATTGTTGGAATTCAGGGATTGGGAATTTCTGAAATTGCATACCAAAACTCTTTAAGTTATGCGAAAGAAAGAAAACAAGGAAAAACAAACAATACTAAATCAACCAATGGTGCAGACGTTATAATTGAACATGCAGATATAAAAAAATCTCTGCTTAACATGAAATCTATTATCGAGGGAGAGCGAGCATTATGTTTTTGGTTATCACAGCAAACAGAGGTTAGCCTTTATCATCCAGATGAAAAAGTAAAACAGGAAGCATCAGACCTTGTTTCTTTAATGACGCCAGTAGTTAAAACAATGTTTACTGACATGGGAATGGAGATAACAAGTGATGCAATGCAGGTCCATGGTGGTTACGGATATACAAAAGACCAGGGGATAGAACAATTATATAGAGATAATAGAATTACTCCTATTTATGAAGGAACAAATTCAATTCAAGCTGCAGACTTAGTTTTTAGAAAATTGGTAAATAAAAATGGCGATATAATTAATAAATATTTGGAAATGATTAAGAATGATTGCAATAATGAAAATGAGAAATTAAAGCCTTTCATCAAAGAATTTAAAATACACATAGAAATTTTATCGAATTTTACTTTGTGGATTAAAGAAAAAATACAAAACTCGAAGGATGATGCTAGTGCAGCATGCAATGACTATTTAAAAGCATTAGGCTTTGTTTCTATAGCGCACGCATGGATAAAAGTTTTAGAGGTAAGCTTTAAAGATTATGACCAAAATAAAAACTTTTATGAAGATAAAATACAAACAGCGAATTTTTATTTTAAAAGAGTTTTGCCAAGAACTGAAAGTCACTTTAAAATAGCTACAACTGGTAGTGACTATATAATGAATTTTAAATTTAATTAGCATGAGTCATTACGATACAAATTTAGATAAAAATGATGCTAATTTTGTCCCATTATCTCCTTTAACATTTTTAGACAGAACAAAAGATATATATCCAAACTATGAAGCTGTAGTTTATGAAAGTAGATCTTACACTTGGTTGGAGGTTTATAAAAGATGTGTTAAGTTTGCCAGTGCACTAGATAAGCTTGGAGTAAAAAAAGGAGACACGGTTTCAATCATGGCTTTCAATACACCAGAAATTTTTGAAGCTCATTACTCAATACCAATGGTTGGGGCAGTGATTAATGCAATCAATACAAGGTTAGATCCTAATACAGTCAGTTATATTTTAGAGCACAGTGATGCAAAAGTTTTAATTGTAGATAGACAATTTCATCAAGTAATTGTTAAAGCTCTAAAAAATATCAAAAATAAAATTATTATTATTGATATAAACGACAAAGACATAGACACAAGCAGTTTTAAAAAAATTGGTGAACTTGAATATGAAAGTTTTTTAAGTGGTGGAGATGAAAATTATGAGTGGAAAAAACCAAAAGATGAATGGGAGGCTATTTCATTAGGATATACATCTGGAACAACTGGGAAACCCAAAGGTGTTGTTTATCACCACAGAGGATCTTATTTGATGGCAACAGGAAGTGCTGTTGCTTGGGATATGCCCAACAAATTAAATTTTTTATGTGTGGTACCAATGTTTCATTGTAATGGATGGTGTTATCCTTGGACGCTTGCAATGTTGCATGCAAGAGTCATTTGCTTAAGAAATATTGATATAAAAAAAGTATTTGAATTAATTGATAAGTATGAAGTAACTCACTTTGGTGGAGCACCTATTATCCTAAACATGATAGTTAATGCCCCAAAAGAAGATCAAAAAAAATTAAAAAGAAAAGTAAATGTTTTAACTGCTGGTGCACCTCCGCCAAGCATTATTTTTGAAAAAATGGAAAATCTTGGTTTTGATGTTATGCATGTTTATGGATTGACAGAAACTTATGGCCATATGCTTCAATGTGCATGGAACGAAGATTGGAATGACTTTGAAAAAGATAAAAAAAATGAAATTAAAGCAAGGCAAGGTGTTAGATATCCTAATACTGAAGGAGCAGTTGTAATGAATCCAGAAACAATGAAGCCGACGCCCAAAGATGGAAAAAGCATGGGTGAAATTATGATTAGAGGAAATATTGTAATGAAGGGTTATTATAAAGATAAAGAAGCAACAGATAAATCTATGGCTGGTGGTTGGTTCCATTCTGGTGATCTAGCTGTAACCCAACCGGACGGATATATAAAGATTAAAGATAGGTCTAAAGATATTATCATTTCAGGAGGAGAGAATATTTCTTCGATTGAAATAGAAAATGCTATTGCAAAACACTCCTCAGTATCTTTAGCAGCTGTTGTTGCTAAACCAGATGAAAAATGGGGAGAAACTCCTTGTGCATTTGTTGAACTAATTAAAGATAAACCTGCAACAGAAAAAGATATAATAGACTTTTGTAAAGAAACTTTAGCAGGATTTAAACTTCCAAAAAAAGTTGTTTTTTGTGAATTACCAAAAACATCAACAGGAAAAATTCAAAAATTTGAACTTAGAAAAAAAGTCAAGGAACTCAGTTGATTTTCGAAGTAGATAATAAAAAATTTTTTATATCAGATGCAGGTCAAGGTATCGATAAAAATAAAGCTACAATAGTTTTGCTCCATGGAAGTGGTCTCTCTCATATTGTTTGGTCTTTAACAGAGCAGTACTTGTCAAATAAAAACTATAATGTTTTAGCAATTGATTTGCCTGGACATGGTAATTCCGAAGGTGAATGCTTAAAGTCAATAGAAGAAATTTCAGATTGGTTAGAAAAAGTATTTGATAAATTGGAAATCATAGAATTAACAATAATAGGACATTCGCAAGGATGCTTAGAAGCACTTGAGTACAATTTTAGATACCCAAAAAAAGTTAAAAATTTAATTTTTGTGGGGGGGTCTTATATAATGCCTGTGAATCAAAATTTAATAGATCTTGCCAAAGCAGGAGATAATCATGCAGTTAATCTAATGATGAAGTGGAGCTACGAGGGTTCAAAAAGATTTATTGGAGGTAACCCAGTCGAAAAAATTATTCGCTCTCCACGTGATATTAGAGAAATATTAGCAATAGACCTTATTGCATGCAACAAGTACAAAAATGGATCCGAAGCAGTTAAAGCAATAAATTGTCCTACATTTTTAATATTTGGTGAACTAGATAAAATGGTTAACCTTGAAAAAGGTAAAATTTTTGCAGAACTTATTTCAAATTCAAAAACTCATGTAATTAAAAACTGTGGCCACATGATTATGTTTGAAAATGCTTTTGAAATGAGAGAAAAGATTAGTGAATTTTTAAAAAAATGAAAAATTTTTCAATAGCAAAATCAAGAAGATTGAGAAGTACACCATACACTTCTAGAATAGAGAAACAGGGTGTAACAGCTTATACAATTTATAATCATATGCTGCTACCAGCTGCTTTTGGTTCAATAGAAGATGGTTACAATCACTTAAAGGAACACGTTCAAGTATGGGATGTGTCAGCAGAGAGACAAGTAGAAATTTCGGGAAAAGATTCTGCAAAGTTAGTTCAATTGATGACATGCAGAGATTTATCAAAGTCAAAGGTTGGGAGATGTTACTATTGCCCAATTATCGATGATGCAGGTAATCTAGTTAACGACCCAGTTGTTTTAAAAATTGCAGAGGATAAATGGTGGATATCAATAGCAGACTCGGATGTCATTTTTTTTGCAAAGGGACTAGCATCAGGACATAAATTTAATGTTAAAATTATAGAGCCCACAGTTGATATTATTGCGATACAAGGACCTAAATCATTTAGTTTAATGGAAAAAGTATTGGGAAAAAAAATTACTGAATTAAAGTTTTTTGGATTTGATTATTTTGATTTTAAAGGTACCAAGCATTTAATAGCAAGATCAGGTTGGTCAAAACAGGGTGGATTTGAAGTGTATGTTCAAAATGCAGCTGCAGGGCAAAAATTGTATGATCATTTATTTGAAGCTGGAAAAGAGTTTAATGTAAAACCGGGATGCCCAAATTTAATTGAAAGAATTGAAAGTGCTTTACTTTCATATGGGAATGACTTTGATAACAATGACAATCCTTTTGAGTGTGGGTTTGATCAATATGTTTCGTTAGACAGCGAAGTAAATTTTTTAGGCAAAGAAAAATTAAAAAAGATTAAATTAGAAGGAATTAAAAAAAAATTAATGGGTGTTAAAATTGAAGCAAAAGAAATTAGTCTACCTACATCTAAAAAAATTTATGATGAAAATAATACTTTAATTGGTGAGTTAAGATCAGCAACTTATTCCCCTCAATTTAAACAAGTAATTGGTATTGCTATGATCAAAACGCCTTTTTGGAATACTTCTACTTTTTTTAAAATAGAAATAAATAAAAAATCTTATGATGGAAGAATTTGCAGCTTATCATTTACTTAAAATTAACAGGAACTGAAACTTGAATTCTAAAATATTAATTATTATCCCAGTATATAATGAAGAAGGAAATGTGAAACCTTTAATAAATGGAATATTTAAATATTTTAAAAAAAAAAAAACAATTTTATTTATTGATGACAATTCACAAGATAAAACAAAATTAGAAATTAAAGAGTGTCAGAAAAAGTTTAATAATATTTATCTAGAAAATAGAAAATCTAAACTTGGTATTGGCTCAGCACATAAATTTGCACTTAGATGGGCCTATAAAAAAAAATATAAAACTGTTATAACAATGGATTGTGATGGAACGCATCATCCAAAATATATCGATAAAATGATTAATATATTGATAAAAAAAAAATGCGATATTGTAAGCACTAATCGTTTTTTGAACAAAAATTCATTAAAAGGTTGGAGTTTATGGAGAAAACTTTTAACTAGTATAAGATTTATAATAATTAATAAATTATTTAATATTAAATATGACAGCTCTGGTGCTTACAGATGCTATAATGTGAATAATGTAAAACTAAAAGATTTATTAAAAGCCAAAAATAATAGCTACTCTTTCTTTTGGCAAAGCACACTTATATTGAGTAAAAAATATCAAATACGTGAAATACCAATAAATCTTCCGGCAAGAAATCAGGGCTCTTCAAAAATGCAAATTAAAGACATTTTTTCTGGATTATTTTATGTATTTTTATTTAAATTCAAAAAGTTTTAAATAAATTATTATAAACGTATCTCTTTAAAAAAATAAGCCCACCTTGATATAATGTTTCAGTTATTATAATTTTTTTATTTTTTTCAACAGCCTATAAAGCTATAATAATATTTATACTAAGTTTATGATTTATAAAATTATTTTAATTATTTAAAAATGAAAATCACTAATTGCAGAGTCTGTAATAATAAATATTTCTCCAGATTATTTTCTCTTGGAAAAATGAGTTTTACAGGAAAATTTCCTAAAAATTTTAAAGATAATATTCCAAAAGCACTTATTAATCTAATAATGTGCAAGTCATGTAAGTTAGTTCAGTTAGATCGAAATTTTAATCCCAAATATTTATATGACAAAAATTATGGATATAGAACTGGTATCAATGCTACAATGACCAACCACGTAGAGATGGTTGTGAATGAGGCTGTAAAACTAGTTAAACTTAAAAGAGAAGATGCTGTTTTAGATATAGCAAGTAACGATGGAACATTACTTAGTTTTTATAAAAAATATATTTTTAGAGTAGGCTGTGATCCATTAGTTAAAAAATATAAAGAATATTATAAAGATATTAATTTTGGAATTGCAGATTTTTTCAACTTTGATGTAATTAAAAAAAAAGGAATCGATAAAAAATTTAAAATTATTACAGCTTTATCAATGTTTTATGATTTGCCAGACCCAAATAAATTCTTAAAGGATGTTAAAAAAGTTTTACATAAAGACGGAGTTTTTATCTTAGAACATGCAGACCTATTATCTATAATAAAAAATTGCCAATTTGATACAATTTGTCATGAACATTTAGAATATTATTCTTCAAAAATTACTGCAGAATTAATGAAAACCCACAAACTTAGAATTTTTGATATAAAATTAAATAATATTAATGGTGGAAGTAAAAGATATTTTATATGTCATGATGATGCAAAGTATAAATATAATAACAAAGTAGATAAAATTTTAAAAGAAGAAATTAAATTTAAATTAGATAAAGTAAAAACATTCATTAATTTTTTTAAATTAATTAATTCTCAAAAAAGTAAGCTAATAAAATTGATAAAGACAATAAAGGATAGTAAAAAATCTATCCATGGATTAGGAGCATCAACAAAAGGTAATGTTTTGCTTCAATACTTTAATATTTCAAATAAACAAATAAAATATATTGCAGATAGAAACCCACAAAAATATAATACGTATACCCCAGGAACTAAAATAAGAATTATTTCTGAAAAATTATCTAGAAAAATTAAACCAGATTTTTACTTAGTGTTACCTTGGCATTTTAAAACTGAAATTCTTAAAAGAGAGACATTAATTAGAAGAAATGGAACTAGATTTATATTTCCTTTGCCAAAAATGAAGATTATCTAACTATCTATTGATAGTTTTATAAAAGTTTGCGATTTATTTTCCTTCTAGTATAAAAGTTAAAAAACATAATGAATATAGCAATTATAGGAGCAACCGGTAAAGTAGGCAGGAAAATACTTGAAGTATTGGAGCAAAAAAAAATTATTATTGATCAATTATATTTAATAGCGTCTGCCAAAAGTGCTGGCCAAAAAATAAATTTTAACAGTAAAGACTATCAGGTGGAAAATCTTGAAACATATGACTTTTCTAAGGCTCAAATTACTTTTTTTGCGGCTGGTGGAAAAATATCTCAAAAATATGCTGAAAAAGCAGCAAAGAAAACTACAATAATTGATAACTCTAGCTTTTTTAGAATGGATCCAGATGTGCCATTAATTGTTCCACAAGTAAATCCAGAAGCTATTAAGAATATGAAAAAAAATATAATTGCAAATCCTAATTGTTCAACAGCGCAATTAGTCATTGTTCTTAAACCATTACACGATTTATTTAATATTGAACGAATAGTTGTTTCAACATATCAGTCTGTTTCGGGAGGAGGCAAAAATCCTATGGATGAGCTAATAGAGCAAACAAAATTATCTTTAGAAAATAAAAAAATTAAATCAAGAAATTTTACTAAGCAAATAGCCTTTAATGCCATCCCACACATCGATCTTTTTACAGATGATGGATATACTAAAGAAGAATTGAAAATGGCTAACGAAACTAAAAAAATCCTTGATGAAAAAATAGAATTAACAGCTACCTGTGTTAGGATCCCAGTTATGGTTTCTCATGGGGAGTCAGTAAATATTCAATTCGAAAAACCATTTTCTTTAGAAAAAATTAGAGATGCTCTTAATAAAGCTGAAGGCTGTGAAGTACATGATTTAAGAGAAGATGGGGGATATAGCACTCCAATTGAAGCAGAAGGCAAAAATGAAACTTATATTTCAAGAATAAGAGAAGACAAAACTAATAAAAATTCACTAAACCTGTGGATTGTTTCTGATAATTTACTTAGAGGAGCAGCATTGAATTCTGTTGAAATTGCTGAAACTTTAATCAAAAATAATTTTAATGGAAAATAATAACCCTTTATCACCACATATTCAGATTTACAGATGGCACATATCTTCTTTAGTATCGATCTCACACAGAATTACAGGAATAATAAATGTAGTGGCCTTAACAATAATTTGTTTTTGGATTGCATCATTATTACTAGGTGAAAATAGCTATGAGTTTACCAAGATATTTTTAAACTCTATTTTAGGAAAATTAATAATTTTAGGCTTAATATGGTCATTTAGTTTTCAGATACTAAGTGAAATAAGACATTTAATTATGGACCTAGGATATGGGTTTGAACTAAAAGCGACAAAGATAACAGGATTAATAGTAATCATTGGATCGTTTGTTATGACAGTTTTAATTTATTTAATTGGAAAGCAATTTATTTGATATGAATAATGCAACTAAAAAATGGGTATTTATGAAAGCAAGCTCAGTAGTGTTGATACCGCTAATGACTTGGTTTATTTTAAATTTAGTATCAGTTTTTGATAAAGATTATGTTGATATTATTGCTTTTTTTTCAAATCAGACATCTAAAATTTTAGTTTCTTTATTATTGGTCTTTGCTTACTTTTTTTCAGCTTTAAGTATTAGCGAAGTATTTGAAGACTATATTCAGGATGAAAAAATCAAAAATGTCGCAAACAAAGCTTTAAATATATTTGCTATAATAATCCCCTTAATTACAATTATAATAATATTTAATTTAAATACATGAGTGCTTATAAAATTATAGATCATGAATACGATGTAATAGTTCTTGGAGCTGGAGGTTCTGGCTTAAGGGCTGCAGTTGGCTTAAGTGAAGCAGGATTAAAAACTGCATGCATATCAAAAGTATTTCCAACAAGAAGTCATACATCAGCAGCACAAGGTGGAATTTCAGCTGCACTAGGAAACATGGGTGAAGACGACTGGCGTTGGCATATGTACGATACAGTTAAAGGCGCAGATTGGTTAGGAGATCAAGATAGTATTGAGTATTTATGTAAGGAAGCACCTAAAGCGGTAATAGAATTAGAAAAATATGGAGTTCCATTTAGTCGAACTGATGATGGCAAAATTTATCAAAGACCTTTTGGAGGAATGACAAAAAATTATGGCAATGGAATTGTCCAGAGAACTTGTGCTGCTGCTGATAGAACGGGTCACGCAATACTTCACACTCTCTATGGGCAAGCCTTAAAACACAATACTGAATTTTTTATTGAATACTTTGCTTTAGACTTATTGATGAAAGATGGTGAATGTAAAGGTCTTATAGCTTGGAATTTAAATGATGGAACTATTCATAGATTTAGAGCGCATAGCACAATAGTGGCAACAGGTGGTTATGGAAAAGCTTATTATTCAGCAACCTCTGCACATACTTGTACGGGAGATGGAAATGCTATGGTTTTAAGAGCAGGTCTACCATTGCAAGATATGGAGTTTGTACAATTTCATCCAACAGGAATTTATGGACATGGAACTTTAATTTCTGAAGGCGTTAGAGGAGAAGGTGGTTATTTAGTTAATTCAAAAGGTGAAAGATTTATGGAGCGGTATGCTCCGAATGCTAAAGATTTAGCATCTAGAGATGTAGTAAGTAGATCAATGTCAATTGAAATAAACGAAGGTAGAGGGGTTGGTAAAGAACAAGATCACGTTCACTTACACTTAAGTCATTTAGATAAAAGTATTATTGAAAGTAGACTTCCAGGAATTACAGAGGCAGCAAGATTATTTGCAAATGTTGATGTAACTAAAGAACCAATACCTGTGGTCCCTACTGTTCATTATAATATGGGAGGTATTCCAACAAATTATAAAGCAGAAGTGTTAACAGGAAATGTTTCTGATAAAACAGTTCCAGGGTTAATGGCAATTGGAGAAGCTGCCTGTGTTTCTGTTCATGGTGCAAATAGACTTGGTTCAAATTCTTTAATTGATTTAGTTGTATTTGGAAGAGCCGCAGCTAAAAGAGCAGCAGAACTTGTAAAACCAGGAACTCCACATGAGGATATAGGAGAGTCAGAAACAGAAAAATGTTTAGAAAGATTTGATAAATTAAGAAACTCTAACGGTGAAAATAGTACTTCAGAACTTAGACTGGCGATGCAAAAAACTATGCAATCGAAGTGTGCTGTTTTTAGAACAGAAAAAACACTTAAAGAAGGGGTTGATGAGATTAAAAAAACCTATGATGGCATGGACTCAATTTCAGTAAAAGATAAGTCTCTTATTTTTAATACTGATTTAGTAGAAACACTAGAGTTTGATAATTTAATAAGACAAGCAATTACTACAGTGGATTCTGCTTATAATAGAAAAGAGAGTAGAGGAGCACACGCTAGAGAAGATTTCCCAAAAAGAGACGATGAAAAATTTATGCAACATACTATTGCATGGTGCGATGGAAAAGATACAAAAATTAGCTATAGACCAGTTACTAAAACAACCTTAACAAATGAAGTTCAATACTTTCCGCCACAGGAAAGAGTTTACTAGTGGTTCAAATAAATTTACCTAAAAACTCAGAAGTTCAAAAGGGAAACTATTATCAAGACAAAACTGGATCAATAAATATTAGAAAAGTAAATGTTTATAGGTGGGATCCGTCAAATGGAGAAAACCCAAGAATAGATACTTACGAAGTTGACATGGATAATTGTCCCTCAAAAGTACTAGACATTTTAAATAAAATTAAAAATGAGATTGACCCGTCATTAGCTTATAGAAGATCCTGTGCACATGGTGTTTGTGGATCTTGTGCTATGAATATGGATGGTAAAAATGGTTTGGCATGTACAAAACCTCATTCTGAAATTGAAGGGGATATAAATATTTACCCACTACCACATTTAAAAGTTAAAAAAGATTTAATTGGAGATTTAAGTGGATTATATAAACAGTATGAATCAATTGAACCGTGGTTGAAAACAAATACAAAAGTTGAAACAACAGAAATTATTCAGTCAAAAAAAGATAGAGCGAAATTAGATGGTGCATATGAATGCATAATGTGTGCATGTTGTTCCACTTCTTGTCCAAGTTATTGGTGGAATGGTGATAAATATTTAGGTCCCGCTGTACTACTTCAGGCTTATAGGTGGATAGTGGACAGTAGAGACGATGAAAGAAAAGAGAGATTAAAAAAAGTAGCTGACGAACTTAAATTATACAGGTGTCATACTATTATGAATTGTACCAACGCTTGTCCAAAAGGGTTAAATCCAGCAAAAGCTATTGCTGAATTGAAAAAAATGTTAGTTACAGCTTAGTATAATATTTACTTTATATTTATAAGAGACAGCCAATGTTTTGGATCGTAAACAGTATTAATTGCATTTGCACATTCAAATGTACAAGTACAATCTTTAGCAATTTTTTGGAATTCTTTAGCTTTTTTTGATTTAACTACATCTACAATATCTAAATTTGTATTATTAACTGAACCGATTTCAGACACATCCCACAATTTTTCTACCTCACATCCCCTAACAACACCATCTGGAAAAATTTCAACAAACCTTCCACCAGCTTTACAGGGTGAATATATTTTATCACTATCAATTCTTTTGATAGTTTCTAGGTATATTTTTTCCATTAATTTGCCATTAAAGCTTTTTCTCCAATTTAGTGATGTTCTTTGGTGTTGAAGTTTACACAATCTTTCATAATCATCTTTCAGGGCCAATTGTTCTTTTGCCGGAACGTCTCGAAGTAAAATTAATTCATGAAAGTCAATTGGCCAAGATGCTGTCTCATTAAACAATTCTCCCAAGATATGTTTATTATCTTCTGTAATAACAGAGGCTAGTCTTAAAAAAAAGTTTGGTTTACTTCTGTATTTTTTCATTTCTGAAACTGTTTCTAAAACTTTTTTATAAGCTCCTTTAAATACTCTTACTTTATCATGAATTTCTTCTGGTCCATCTAGTGAGATCGATAGTGTGAATTCTGTATTAGGATGTTTTTCAATTAATTCAGGAACAAACTTTTTAATTCGATCAACATAGAAGCCATTACTTTTAATACTTATTCTGGGAACGTTACAATTTAAAATTATATTATCAATGATTTGAACAAAATCTTTTCTTAAAAAAGGCTCACCTCCAGTAACAGTTAAATGTAACAGACTTTTTGCTTTTTTAAAAACAAGGCCCCACTGCTCTGGTGAAATCACTGGTGTTTCTCTTGCATCTACTGCAGCGTGAATACAAAAGCCACAATGCATGTTACATCTTCCATCAACATATATTACCGCATAGTTTGGTATCTGTTTAAGGAAAATTGATTTAAAAATTCTAGATATAATATTAATATTATTATTCATAAATATAATATTTGTATTATTCCATATTTAGGTAAAATGTAAACAAGACAAAAAAAATTAAATTAACAAAAAAAAATGACATCTAATAAAGCACTTCTTTTTATACTTATTTTAAATTTTACCTATTTGTCCTTAAAATGGATCTTTTCATTTTATTTTTTTGATGAAAATTTAATTATTAGTGTTTTAAGCAATACAAAAGACATTCAATATTACCCATTAATAAAAAGTTTGTCTGAATTTGATTTAAATCCAACTTTTTTGGATTATTATAATAATACTAATATTATCAATTTTCCTTTAGCATCATTAATTATTCACTCTATATTTTTTAAGTTAATAAATATTTATTCATTTATCATTTTAGAATTTATTTTACATTTACTATTAATTTTTATTTTATTTAATATTATTAAAAAAATATTTGATAGTTCAAATGTAGCACTAGCTTTTAGTTTAATAATTTTTACTGTAATTTTATTATTAAAATTAGGTGGTCATTTTATAAATTTGGAATATTTACAAAAATTGTATTTTATATTGAATGAAAATTTAGGCATAAGAACACCAAGACCGCTAGTAACAGGTGTTTTTTATTTTGTGTTTATTTACTATATTTTATTTTTTCAGAAAAGAATTAATAATCAGTTAAGCTATATATATATCATAAAGATAGCTCTACCACTGGGGCTGTTAGCTAATAGTTTTATCTTTTTATTTTTTAATTGTTTAATATTTTTATTTTTATTTACAGCTGTGTCTATAGATCAAAAATTTTCAATATGGTTTAAAACAAATAAAAAATTTATAATTTTTTTCATCATTTTATTGTCTTTTTTTTTATTACCCTTTGCGGTGCAAATGTTTTTTGGCGAAAAAGACTATAGTGGAAGACTAGGTCTTATTGTAATTAATTTAGAACAAAAATTTTTTTTAGTAAAATATTATTTATCAAGTTTGTTAAGAGCAGAATTTTTGATATTATTTATAACAACAGTATTTTTTCATTTTTATTTAAATAAAAAAAATAAAAAAAATTCTATAGTTGATAAAATAAATGTTTTTTTCTTCATAACTTTGTCTTCTATTTTTTCTCCTCTCTTATTTTTTATTTTTTCTCCAAACATTATTTCGATTTTTCATTTTTTAAACCTCATGATATTTTCTTTTGTTTTTTATATACTTTTAGCATTTTTTGGTTGTATAAATTTAATCCTAAAAGATCTTGATAAAAGTAAAAAGTATTTAATAAATATTTACTTCACTTCTTTTGTTGTGATTCTTTTAATTTTATCTATCCCAATAGAAGCAAAGTTTTTTTTAAAAGATAAACAAAAAAGAATAGAGCTAAATCAGATAGATGATTTTTTTAATAATAATAATTTAAATAATACAAATCTAAAACTTTTTACTAATGATTTGCTAATTATGAATCTATGGATACTAAATGGTAATAAGCAATTGGTTATATCTGACTCATTTTCCAATTCATTGACTGATAACCAAATAGAATTCAATTTAATGAATGCGTTAAAAGATTTTGAAATTGGTGAAATTCAATTAAAAAAATTAATTTCTTTTGAAAATAGTCAGATTAGAAATAAATTATTTATGTTTTTATTTAACTATAAATATCAAGCAAATAGTCTTTATACTTTTTCAAAATTAAAAAATTATAATAAAGATAATCAACAAATAATAACTCAAACTTCACCCTTTAGAGTCCAAATGCAAATTGTACCTAATGATGAAAAACAACGTTTACTAAGATTATTTGATAATTTAAAGGTTAATCAAAATTTATTACCAGAATATGTTGTTATAAATAATTCAGGTTTATTCAAAGATTTTAAAATAAAAAATAATCAATACATTATTCTTCTTAACACAAAAAATTATCAAATTTTAAAAAGATCATGATTATTTAGTATTTGAAAAATTACCCATTACAAATGTATAAAAAAACATAATAACACCTAGCAATATTCCTAAATTAATTACCTGCATTCCAAATAGAGAAAAAAATAGCATTTTGAATCCATGATTTTTATAAGCGAAAATTAAAAACTTTAATTCAGAAATTAATTGTAAAATAATTAAAATTATTAGACCAGTATTAATAAAAGAATAACTAAAAAATAAATTTATAAAAACAAAAATTACAATCAACAAAGTTATTAATGATGAAAAAAATTGCGCAAAGGTAGCAAAAGATCCTTTAGAGTCGAATTTTTTTTTTTCAAGAAACAAAGGTATGTATTTAGATGTTCTTTGAACTATGCGTTTAAACCTAATATATAAATCACACCAATAGCCTGAATAATTAGCAGATTTAGTTTTTATATTTTTTTTGTTTAGTTGAGAGATTTTATACCCTATATCAAATTCTTCTCCACCAGCATGATTAAATGCTTTCCATTTTCCAATCTCAAAAAATAATTTTTTTGAAATTACACAAAATTCTGAGCAACAAACAGAAAAATTTATTTCTTCTTTTATTTCATCAATACCATAACATGATTTAAGGCAAACAAAATTTGATGACCAACTTTCTTTGTTGAGATTATATAAATCTTGTGTGGCAGCAACAGAGCCCGTTTCATTATCTTTTTTTAATCTTTTTACTAAATTTAAAATTGATTCATTTGAAATAGAAATATCAGAATCGATAAAACATAAATTTTCATATTTAGCTTCATCTGCACCTTTATTTCTAGCATTACCAGCTCCTAGATTATTTTCTAATTTTATTAATTTAACATCTTTAAAAGTTTTAATAATTTCTACAGTTTTGTCAGTGCTACAATCATCAACAATTATTATTTCTGACTTAAGTCTTTGGGATTCTTTAATAATTCTATCTAAACAATTTTTAATAGTTTTTTCAGCATTATATGCTGGTACAATAATAGAAACGTTATATTCAAAATTCATTTAATTCTTTATAGATAAAATTTATTATATAAACAATTAAATTTAATGAATGATTAAAATATTGAAAAAGGTCTTTTAAAAAATTGTTTTTTCATCCAGTTGTGACCCAGGTTTGGCTAAGTAATCTAATTTGTCAAATTGTTTAAGTTTGAATCTTTTCAAACCAATCATTTCCGTATTATCCCCACACAAATCAATTAATTTTTATTAATAATAATAGACTAATATTATATTTTGATTTAAAAGATCGTATTCATGAAATTAATAAAACATTTTGTTAGTGGAAATTTAATTGCAGGATCATCTAATAGAAAGGGTAAAGTTTTTAACCCTGCTACTGGGGATCAAGAATCTGAAGTAAGGTTAGCGAATAAAGCTGATCTTGACCAAGCTGTTGATATAGCAAAAAAAGCTTTCGAAACTTGGTCATTAAAACCTCCGCTTCAAAGAGCAAGAGTAATGTTCAAATTTAAAGAATTAATAGAAAAAAATACTGACGAACTTACAAAATTAATAGTTACAGAGCATGGAAAAGTTTATGAAGATGCTAAAGGTTCTTTAACAAGAGGGCTGGAAGTGGTCGAGTTTGCTTGCGGAATTCCACATTTGCTTAAAGGAGAATTTTCAGAAAATGTTGGAACAAATGTTGATAGTTGGTCAATGAGACAAGCACTTGGAGTTGTTGCGGGCATAACACCATTTAATTTTCCAGCAATGGTACCTATGTGGATGTTTCCTATAGCCATAGCATGTGGAAATACATTTATTTTAAAACCATCAGAAAAAGACCCATCATGTGCATTAAAACTAGCTGAACTACTAACAGAAGCTGGACTACCAGATGGAGTTTTTAATGTTGTTAATGGAGACAAAGAAGCAGTCGATGCAATTTTAACAAATAAAGATGTTAAAGCTGTAAGCTTTGTAGGCTCAACTCCCATTGCTAAATATATTTACGAAAATTCAGCAAAAAATGAAAAAAGAGTTCAGGCATTAGGAGGAGCAAAAAACCATTTAGTTGTAATGCCTGATTGTGATCTTGATGCTGCAGTAAATGGATTGATGGGTGCAGCATATGGGTCGGCAGGAGAAAGATGCATGGCTCAATCAGTTGCAGTAGCAGTAGGAGATATAGGGGATGAATTAGTTACACGCTTATCAAAAAAAGCTGAGGTATTAAAAGTAGGACCCGGCATGGACAAAACATCTGAAATGGGCCCATTAATAACTAAAGAACATTTAGAAAAAGTAAAAGGTTATGTAGATTTAGGTGTTGAAGAAGGCGCCAAGTTAGTTGTTGATGGAAGAAATATAAAACTTCAAGGGTACGAAAATGGTTACTTTATTGGGGGCTGTTTATTTGATCATGTTCAAAAAGATATGAGAATTTATAAAGAAGAAATATTTGGACCAGTTTTATCAGTAATAAGAGTTAAAACTTTTGAAGAAGCAACTAAGTTAATCAATGAACATGAATATGGAAATGGAGTGAGTATTTATACCAGAGATGGTGATGCAGGAAGAACATTTGCTAGTAAAATTCAAGTAGGTATGGTTGGAATTAATGTTCCAATACCAGTCCCAATGGCTTTCCATAGTTTTGGTGGATGGAAAAGATCATTATTTGGAGATAGTGCAATGCATGGAGCAGAAGGAATTAAATTTTATACAAAACTTAAAACGGTAACATCAAGATGGCCTTCTGGCATAAGGTCTAATGCAGAATTTGTTATGCCAACAATGAAATAAAAAAAATCATGAAAAAAATATCTCTAATAGGAGCAGGCCAAATTGGTGGAACTTTAGCACATTTAATAGGCACAAAAGAAGTAGCTAACGAAGTAGTATTATTTGATGTTGCAAGTGGTATAGCTAAAGGAAAGGCTCTAGATATCGCCCAATCATCATCTGTTGATGGTTTTAATGTAAAGTTTTCAGGTACAGATAATTATGAGGATATTAGAGATTCGGACGTAATTATAATAACAGCAGGTGTACCAAGAAAACCTGGAATGAGCAGAGACGATTTACTGGGTATTAATTTAAAAATTATTAAGCAAGTAGCAGAAGGTATTAAAAAAAACTCACCCAATGCATTTGTTATATGCATTACAAATCCATTAGATGTTATGGTAATGGCGTTTCAAAAATTTTCTGGTCTGCCATCAAATAAAGTAGTTGGAATGGCTGGAATTTTAGATAGTTCAAGATTTAAATTATTTTTATCATTAGAATTAAACGTTCCTGTAAAAGAAATTGAAGCAATGGTAATGGGCGGACATGGAGACACGATGGTTCCCTTACCAAGATTTACAAGGGTTTCAGGCAAACCACTTCTAGATTTGGTAAAAGAAGGAAAAATATCTGCAGAGAAATTAGAAGAAATCAATCAAAGAACTAGAGATGGTGGTGCTGAGATTGTTAAATACCTAGAAAAAGGTTCAGCATTTTATGCACCAGCAGCTTCAGGAGTTCAAATGGCTGAAGCATATTTAAAAGATGAAAAGAAATTGCTTCCCTGTGCAGTTCATTTAAATGGTGAGTATGGAGTAAATAATGTTTATGCCGGTGTACCAGTAATAATTGGTAAAGAGGGTGTAGAAAAAATAGAACAAATAGATTTAGATGAAAAAGAGAAAAAAGAATTTATGAATTCAATTGATGCTGTTAAAAAATTATGGGAAGCTGCTTCAATAATTGATACAGATCTTTCTAAATAAATCATGAACGTACACGAACATCAAGCAAAACAAATATTAAAAAAATATGGGGCAGCTGTACCAGAAGGAGTTTTTGCTTTTACAGTTGATGAGTTAATTCAAAAAGCAAAATCATTAACTACAAAAAAATTTGTATTAAAAGCACAAATTCATGCAGGTGGAAGAGGTAAAGCAGGTGGAGTAAAAATTTTAAACACTATGGAAGAATTAAGTGTTGCAGCAAAAGAATTATTGGGTAAAACTCTTATAACGCACCAAACTGGCCCAGAAGGTAGAGAAGTTAAAAGATTATATGTTGAAGTGTCTTCCAATATAGATAAAGAATTTTATTTATCATGTTTAGTTGACAGAACTAGTTCAAAAATTGCATTTATATCAAGCGACCAAGGTGGAATGGATATTGAAGAAGTTGCCAACAAAACACCAGAAAAAATAATAACAACAAAAATTGAAATAAATGATGAGATTTCAGACGCAGATTGTGAAAAAATAATTAAAATTTTTAATTTAAACAACGATGCAAAAAAACAAGCAATATCACTAATAAAATCAGTATATAGAATGTTTATTAGCACTGATGCCAATATGATTGAGGTTAATCCTTTAATATTAACTAAAGAAAATAAAATAATTTGTTTAGATGCAAAAGTAAATTTTGATTCTAATGCTTTGTTTAAACATCCAGAAATTATGGAACTAAGAGATTTAAACGAAGAAGACCCTACAGAAATTGAAGCTAGTAAACATGACCTTGCTTATATAAAATTAGATGGAAGTATCGGCTGCATGGTTAATGGAGCAGGACTAGCAATGGCTACTATGGATATAATTAAGTTATATGGAAAAGAGCCAGCTAATTTTTTAGATGTGGGGGGTGGTGCTTCAAAAGAAAAAGTTTCTGCTGCACTTAAGATAATTCTTTCAGATAAAAATGTTAAAGGTATTTTAATAAATATTTTTGGAGGTATAATGAGATGTGATGTCCTTGCGCAAGGTGTCGTAGATGCCGCTAAGGAAATAAATATTAATGTCCCTTTAGTAGTTAGGCTTGCAGGAACAAACTTTAAAGAAGGAAAAGAGATATTAGATAATTCAGGATTAAAATTGATTTCTGCAAAGAATCTAGATGATGCTGCTAAAAAAATAGTAGAAGCTATAAAATAATATGTCTGTTTTAATTAATAAAAATACTAAAGTTATATGCCAAGGATTTACAGGAACACATGGTACATTTCACTCTAAACAAGCAATAGAGTATGGAACGAACTTAGTTGGAGGAGTTACTCCAAAAAAAGGAGGACAAAAACATCTTAAACGTCCAGTTTTTAATACTGTAGCAGAAGCCAAACAAGAAGTTGGTGCAGATGCAACAATGATTTATGTTCCTGCAAAATTTGCTGGTTCTGCAATAATTGAAGCTATAGAGGCTTCTGTTGAACTTATAGTATGTATTACAGAAGGTATACCAATACAGGATATGCTCAGAGTTAAACAAAAATTAAATAATTCAAAAAGTAGATTAATTGGTCCAAATTGTCCTGGAATAATTACTCCTGATGAATGTAAAATTGGAATTATGCCTGGAAACATTCATAAAAAAGGTTCTGTTGGAATAGTTTCAAGATCTGGAACTTTAACTTATGAAGTGGTTGCACAAACAACTGAAAATGGATTAGGACAATCTACTTGTATAGGAATTGGTGGAGATCCAATAAATGGAACAAACTTTATTGATTGTTTGGATTTATTTTTAAAAGATGAAGAAACCAAATCTATCCTTATGATAGGAGAAATTGGCGGATCAGCAGAAGAAGAAGCAGCAGAATTTGTAAAAAATCATAAAATTAAAAAACCAATGGTTGGTTTTATAGCAGGAATAACAGCTCCTCCAGGGAGAAGAATGGGTCATGCGGGAGCCATAATTTCAGGTGGAAAAGGTGGAGCAGAGGATAAAATAAAAAAAATGGAAGAATGTGGTATTACTATCGCCAAATCACCATCTGAGATAGGCAAAACATTATTTAATAAATTGTCTAATTGAAAATTACTTTTCTGATATTATATTAAAGAAATAGATGTCATCATCAAAAAACCTCGAATTCGAAAAAACTTCATTTCTAAGTAAATCTAATAGTGCGTTTATAGAACAAATGTATCTAAAATTTATTAATAAAGATGCCAACCTACCAGAAAGTTGGAAAAAATATTTTGATGGAATAGGAGATGAGCTAAATATTATTGCTAAAGAAATTAATGGTCCATCTTGGGGTTTAAAAAAAAAAATAGATATAAATGAAATTCAAAAAAAAATTAAAAAAATATCAAAAGAAAATAGTACTGGAGTAATTGAAACTAAAGATTTAATTAAAAGTAATCTTAACTCAATAAGAGCTGTTGCATTAATCAGAGCTTATAGACAAAGAGGACATTTATTAGCAAAACTTGACCCTCTAAGAATGATGAAAACAGAATATCTAGATGAACTACATCCTGATTACTACGGTTTCAAAAAAGAAGATTATAATGAAAAAATTTATTTAGATGGTGTAACAAATAAGGAGCACTCAACTGTAAAAGAAATACTAAGCTTTTTAAATAAAACTTATTGTGGACCAGTTGGTTATGAATATATGCACATATCAAATCCAACTGAAAGAAAATGGTTTAGAGATAGAGTTGAACATGATGAAAATGCTATTCAATTTACAAAAAATGGCAAAGAGGCTATTTTAAAAAAACTTATTCAAGCTGAAGGATTTGAAAAATTTTTACACACAAAATATGTTGGAACAAAAAGATTTGGTCTAGATGGAGGAGAGGGTTTAATACCTGCCCTAGAACAAATAATTAAAATTGGTGGTCAATCTGAAGTTAAAGAAGTTAAAATTGGAATGTCACACAGAGGCAGATTAAATGTATTAGCAAACGTTTTGCAAAAATCTTATAAAAGAATATTTAATGAATTTGCTGGAGACATTCAAACAGCAGGAGAGGAAGGTGCGGGAGACGTAAAATACCACTTAGGAGCATCATCTAACAGAGAGTTTGATGGCAACTCTGTACACGTTAGTCTTACAGATAATCCTTCACACTTAGAGGCAGTTAATCCAGTTGTATTAGGACAAACTAGAGCAAAACAATTTTTTCATGGAGATAAAGAAAGAAAAAAAGTGATACCTATTTTAATACATGGTGATGCAGCATTTGCTGGACAAGGTGTTGTAGCGGAATGTTTTGCTATGTCGGGTTTGCCAGGACATAATACTGGGGGAACAATTCACATTATAGTCAATAACCAAATAGGTTTTACAACAAGCCCAAGGTTTGCAAGATCATCACCATATCCGTCTGATGTTGCAAAAATGGTTGATGCACCAATACTTCATGTAAATGGAGATGACCCAGAAGCAGTTGTTTATGCAACAAGAATAGCAACAGAATTTAGACTAAAGTTTAATAGAGATGTTGTAGTTGATTTAATTTGTTATAGAAGATTTGGCCACAATGAAGGAGATGAACCTTCTTTTACTCAACCATCAATGTATAAAAAAATTAGATCTCACCCCACACCAGTCGAAGTGTATGGAAGTAAATTAGTAAATGAAAATACACTTTCAGAAGATGAGCTTAAAAAATTTAAAGCTGACTTTAAAGATTTACTTGATGATCAATATAAGAATGCAAAAGATTATAAACCAAAAATAGAATGGTATGAGGGAACTTGGTCCAGATATAAACCAGAAAAAGGAAAAGATAAAAGGGGAGTAAGTGGTGTCAACCAACAAAAGCTTTTAGAAATTTCTGAAAAAATTAATTCAACCCCAGAAAAATTAAATTTACACAAAACGGTGGTTAAGATTTTAGATTCTAGAAGAGTATCAGTATCAAATGGAAAAAATATAGATTGGTCAACAGCCGAAGCTTTGGCATTTGGCTCGTTATTAGAAGAAGGCTATCCGGTAAGATTTGTTGGACAAGATTCAGGAAGAGGAACATTCAGTCAAAGACATTCAGTTTTAAGAAATCAAGAAGATAATTCTAGATATGTACCACTAAATAATATTTCAAAAGATCAAAAAAGATATGAAATAGTGGATAGTTTTTTATCAGAATTAGCAGTTTTAGGTTTTGAATATGGATATAGTTTAGTGGAACCAAATACTCTAACTATTTGGGAGGCACAATTTGGAGATTTTGCTAATGGAGCTCAAGTTGTAATTGATCAATTTATTGCATCAGGTGAAAGGAAATGGTCAAGAGCATCAGGATTAGTAATGTTATTACCACACGGTTATGAAGGACAAGGCCCAGAACATTCATCTGCAAGATTAGAAAGATTCTTACAATTATGTTCAAATGATAATATGCAAGTGATGAATTGTAGTACGCCGGCAAATTATTTTCATGCTTTAAGAAGACAAATGCACAGAGATTTTAGAAAACCATTAATTATGATGACACCTAAATCACTACTAAGAAATAAGTATTGTGTTTCTAATTTAGAAGATTTTGATAAAGACAATACATTTCATAGAATATTATGGGACCACGCTATGGATCCAAAAATTAAGGGCTTTATAAAATTGAAAAAAAGTGCTGAGATTAAAAAAGTAATACTATGCTCTGGTAAAGTTTATTTTGATCTATTAGACGCTAGAGAAAAATTAAAAAAAGACAATGTTGTACTATATAGAATTGAGCAGTTATATCCATTTCCTGCAAAAACTTTGGTTAAAGAGCTTAAAGCATATGCAAAAAAAGCTAAATTTTATTGGTGTCAAGAAGAGCCCAAAAATATGGGAGCATGGTTTTCAGTGAGAGATTATATACAATGGACATTGGATACTATTAAAGCTAATAATGGAGAAATTTCTTATATAGGAAGAAGTCCAGATGCGTCTCCAGCAACAGGTTATGCGAAAAGACATGCCTCTCAACAACAAGAAATTATTAACAAGGTTTTTGAATAATAATGAGTGAAAAAATTTTAGTACCTGTCTTAGGAGAGAGTATTGTAGAGGCAACTGTCGCAAAGTGGCTTAAAAAGGAAGGTGATAGTGTAGAAGCTGATGAACCTATTGTAGAGCTAGAAACTGATAAAGTTAATTTAGAGGTACCTTCCCCAATAGATGGAATCTTAACAGAAATAACCTCTAAAGATGGTGCAATTGTTGAAGTAGGTGCTTTACTTGGTTCTATTAGTCAAAATAGATCTCAAGCAACTGAAAAAAAGGATATTAAAAAAATTGAGCCTAAAAAAACTAAACCAAAAGAAATAGAAAATAACGTTGTTAAATTAGAAATTGAGAGAAAAGAACCAAGAGTTTTTGAAGAAGATCCCATTGAAGAAAAACCTTTAATATTAACTAATGAAGTTAAAGAGGACAAGCTTGATCTAGCAAATAAAAATAATGAAACACTTTCTCCAGCAGTTAGAAAAATAGTTGCTGAAAATAAAATTAACATAGAAAAAATTAAAGGATCTGGAAAAGAAGGTAGAGTACTTAAAAGTGATTTGATTAGTGTGATGGGAGTGAAGCCACAACCATCAGAGAGAAAAATTAAGCATGGTCAAGAAGAGAGAATTAAAATGACCAGACTTAGACAAACAATTGCAAAAAGATTAAAACAAGCACAAGAAAATGCTGCTTTGTTAACTACATTTAATGAAGTTGATATGACCAACATCATGGAAATGAGAAAAGAAAACCAAGAAGATTTTAAAAGTAGGTACAACATTAAACTAGGATTTATGTCCTTTTTTGTAAAAGCTTGTGTAGCTGCTTTAAAAACATTTCCATCTGTTAATGCTGAAATAGAGGGTGATGAAATTATTTATAAAAATTATTACAATATAAGTTTTGCAGTAGGAACCGAAAAAGGATTGGTAGTTCCAGTTTTAAGAGATGCAGATGAGTTATCATTTGCCGACATTGAAAAAAATATTAAAACTATTTCTGAAAAAGCAAGAGATGGAAAGTTAACTATTGAAGATCTTCAAGGTGGAACTTTTACCATTAGTAACGGAGGTGTTTATGGTTCAATGCTGTCTACTCCAATATTAAATTTACCTCAATCAGGAGTCTTAGGAATGCACAATATAGTTGAAAGAGCGGTGGTGGTTGATGGTGAAATTAAAATTAGGCCAATTATGTATCTCGCATTATCTTATGACCACAGAATTATTGATGGAAAAGAATCTGTTTCATTCTTAAAAATGGTTAAAGAGAATTTAGAAGATCCAAGAAGGTTATTTTTAAATATTTAAATGTCAGATAAATTTCAAGCAGTTGTAATAGGTGGAGGTCCAGGAGGTTACGTTTGTGCAATAAGATTAGCACAATTAGGTTTTAAAACTGCGTGCATAGAATCTAGGGGATCACTAGGTGGAACCTGTTTAAATGTTGGATGTATACCTTCCAAAAATTTGTTAAACATTTCAGAAAATTATCATAAGGCAAAAAATTTTTCTAAACTTGGGATAGAAGTTGGTGAAGTGAAGCTTAACCTTGAGAAAATGATGAAAAATAAGGATAAAGCAGTTACTATTTTAACCAAAGGTGTAGAATTTTTATTTAAAAAAAATAAAATTACTTACTTTAAAGGAACTGGAAGTTTTAAATCAGCAAATGAAATTTCAATTTTAAATGAACAAAATAAAGAAACTGTTATAGAAACAGAAAAAACAATAATAAGCACAGGCTCTGTTCCCATTTCATTGCCTGGAATTGAGTTTGATGAAAAAATAATTGTTTCTTCAACTGGGGCATTAACATTGAAATCCGTACCAAAAAAAATGGTCATAGTTGGTGGGGGCTATATAGGGCTTGAGATGGGATCTGTTTGGTCGAAATTAGGCGCTGAAGTCCACGTAGTTGAATTTCTTGAGCATATTACGCCAGGGATGGATAGAGAAATATCTTCAGAATTTATGAAAATCTTAAAGAAACAAGGAATTAATTTTCATATGCAAACTAAAGTAGAGGGAATTAAAAAAAGTGCAAACGGTGCTACAGTTTTAACTTCTGATAAAAATAAAAAAAAAGTTAACTTTGATTGTGATGTTGTTCTTATATCTGTTGGTAGAAAACCAAATACTAATAACTTAAAATTAGAAGCAATTGGTGTTGAGTTGGATGAAAAGAAAAGAATTAAAACAGATAAAAATTTTCAAACAAATTTAGGCAATGTTTATGCAATTGGCGATGTAATTAAAGGGCCAATGTTAGCACATAAAGCTGAAGAGGAAGGTATTGCAGTTGCTGAAAATATTGCAGGACAATCTGGTCATGTTAATTATGATATTATTCCAGGAGTAGTTTATACAACACCAGAAGTAGCTTCTATTGGAAAAACAGAAGAACAATTAAAAAAAACAAATATAAAATATAAAATTGGTAAGTTTTCGTTTATGGCAAACTCAAGAGCTAAAGCAATTGATGAAGCTGAAGGATTTGTTAAAATTTTAGCTGATGAAAAAACAGATAGAGTTTTAGGAGCACATATTATTGGCCCACATGCAGGAGAATTGATTGCAGAAATTGGTGTTGCAATGGAGTTTGGTGCAAGTGCTGAAGATATTGCAAGAACGTGTCATGCTCATCCTACATTTTCAGAGGCAGTAAAAGAAGCAGCTTTATCAGTAGATAAAAGAGCAATACACTCTTAAAATTTTTTCGTATTATAAAAATATGAAAGTTCCAATTCTTATTCCCAATATATTTAATCATCCTTTTACTTACGATTCAGACCTTAAACTTAAAATAGGTGATTATGTTGTTGTGCCATTTGGAAAGTCAGAGCTTACTGGAGTAGTTTGGGATGAGTTTGAAAAAAAAACAAATAAAAATTTCGCAATTAAGAAAGTATTAAAAAAACTAGATATTTCATCTTTAAAGAAAAACACTATTAAATTTTTAAATTGGTTTTCGGAGTATAACATGATTCCTAAGGGTATGGCTTTAAAGCTGTTATTATTAAGTAGCAATGCTGTAGAAGAAATTTCAAATGAAGTCTATGAGCAGTTTAAGATTGATATTAAGCAAAATAAGATTGAACTTTCAAAAGAGCAAAAAAATTGTTTAAAAAAAATGAATGTTTCTAATCAAAAATTTAGAGTTCATGTCTTACAGGGAACGACGGGTTCTGGTAAAACTATGGTTTATTTTGAAGCTTTAAAAGTAATAATTAACAAAGGTTTTCAAGGGTTAATTCTATTACCTGAAATTGGATTAACGGGGCAATTTCAAAATAAATTTATAGAATTCTTTGGATTTAAACCTGCAGTTTGGCATTCAGGAGTAACTAAAAAAAATAAAGAAATCATTTGGAGTGGTATTGCTAATGATAAAATTAAAGTTGTTATTGGTGCTCGGTCTTCATTATTTTTACCTTTTAAAAAATTAGGGATGATCATTGTAGATGAGGAGCATGACCAATCATATAAGCAAGATGAAGGAGTGACTTATAATGCAAGAGATATGGCAATTTCGAGAGCATCGTTTGAAAACATACCAATAAATTTAATTACAGCAGTTCCATCTATTGAAACTTATGATAATATTAAAAAAGGTAAATATAGTTTATCAAAACTTAATGAAAGATATTTAAATGCGTCGTTACCTAATTATGAAATAATTAATTTAAATAACTCAAAACTAGAATCTCAATCTTGGATCTCAAAGGAGACAATTGAAAAAGTAAAGTTCCATCTTAAAAAAAAAGATCAAGTTTTATTTTTTTTAAATAGAAGAGGTTTTTCACCTCATGTTTTATGTAAAAAATGTTTTAATAGTTGTGCGTGCCCCAATTGCTCAATTAATTTAGTATACCATAAAAATAAACAAAATCTATTATGTCACTACTGTGGTTATAAAACTTTATTAAACAGAGATTGTTCCAAAGAAGGAAAATGTGATTTTATTTTTAGTGGACCTGGAGTTGAAAGGATATCAGAAGAAGTTAAAAAAATTTTTCCTAGCAAAGAAACAGTCATCTTTTCTAGTGATACTATGAATAAAAAAAGTTCATCAAAAACTTTAGAAAAAATTATAAATAATGAAATTCAAATTTTAATTGGAACTCAATTAATCTCAAAAGGATTCCATTTTCCAAGTTTAAATTGTATTGTTGTGGTTGATATTGATTTATCTTCACAAGGACACGACTTGAGAGGAGCTGAGAAAAATCTTCAACTATATCATCAGCTTTCAGGAAGAGCGGGTAGAACAGGAAAGCCAGCTACAGTTTATTTTCAAACTTATAATTTAGATACTAAAATGATTACAGACATCACCAATAAAGACCCGGATATATTTTTAGACAAAGAACTTGAAATTAGAAAGGAAAATAATCTTCCACCTTTTCAAAGATTTATTGCTTTAATAATTACAGGTAGTAATGAACTAGTGCTTGAAAAAGAAGCTTATAAATTTAAAGATTTTATAGAAAGTTCAGTGGAGGGAAGAGTTCTTGGGCCAGTTAATGCTCCAATATTTAGAATAAAAAAAAAGTTCAGAGTTAGGCTTTTGGTTAGAGGGAAAAAGTCTCTAAAAGTACAGAACTCATTAGCAAAGATAATTAAAAAATTCAAATTTCCGAGTGGAATGAAACTAACGGTTGATGTTGACCCAATAAACTTCAATTAACCGATAAAAATAACACTTTTAGACAATGTGAGACTTGAAGAGCCTAGGGTCATATGTTAATTAATGCAGAATTTTAATAAATCTTCAATTATTTATATGGAATCAAAAAATTGAGTAAAAATAAAAATTTTTCAGAAACATCAGCTGGCAGATATTCTCTGGCACTTTATGAACTAGCTACAGAAGCAAATATGCTAAGTGAGATTGAAGACCACTCCTCTTCTATTATTAACTTACTTGCTGCAAGTGAAGATTTTAAGTCTTTAATTAAAGATCCAACAAATAATAAAGTAGAGCAGCTTAAAGCTATAAAAAAAATTTCAGAGCTATATAGATTAAATGAATTATTAACAAAATTTTTAAGTTTTCTAATATCTAAGAGAAGATTCTTCTATGTCGATAAGATTTTAAAAAGCTTTATTGAAACCTGTTCAATTAAAAGAGGTGAATTAAAAGCAGAATTGACTTCTGCAAAAGATCTGACTGAAAATGAAATTAAAAACATAAAAGAAGAGCTAACTAAAAACTTTAGCTCAAAAATAAAATTAAACTACAAACACGACGCAAGTTTAATTGGGGGTTTAATTGTGCAAGTTGGAAGCACGATGGTGGACACTTCCATTAAAAATAAATTACAACAAATTGAAAATAGGATGATAGAGGCATAAATGGATATAAACCCATCAGAAGTAACAAAGATATTAAAAGAACAAATTAA
>Ga0307986_10000292_pt1 | contig 37150 bp, 31 predicted proteins | sample EllFjometageno82_FD_203170 | JGI IMG/M metagenome (GOLD analysis project Ga0307986, IMG submission 203170) | Marine microbial communities from Ellis Fjord, Antarctic Ocean - #82 | ecosystem: Environmental > Aquatic > Marine > Unclassified | place: Southern Ocean | collected 2014-10-09 | reverse complement strand
TTAATTCAAAGCGGCCATAAGGAATGGCATTCGGATTACCGGGTTCGTTGTAAAGATCCCATACGGCAACACGATTATCCTTCCCATACCTAGAGACAATACCTCGCACATAGCTCTCTAATTCATCATGTCGACTGAGAGCTCCTAAAATCTCAGCTCCAGGGGACTGGACCCAACCTGAATTATGAACACCTTTTCTAGGGGCTGGCTGAGAGCCAGATACTGGAAGAGGATTCCAAACATCATCAAACAATACAAACATCACATCAATGTTATGTTTTTCAGTGATGCATAGAAATTGATCTATCCTTTGAGCAAAACCCTCAGCATCATCCTGCCAAGGCAAGTGGTGAAGAAATACTCGTGCCATATTAAAGCCAATCTCAGATGCCCAGCTGAGCTCTTGATCTATTATTTCTAGATCGAAAGTTTCAGCCTGCCACATTTCTAGCTGGTTGATTGCAGAGCGAGGAGTGTAATTAAATCCAATCATCCAAGGGTGATTGCTATACCAATCTGATGCTTGCGTGGCTGACCACCGACTCGTATTAAGTGATTGAGAGGTTTGGAAATTCAATTTATTCGGCCAAAAAATTTGCAGTGCGAAAAAGAAGTATTTTGCTCATGAGTACTACTATATCTAGAAACTTGAGCTTGAGAAAGACTGGCGGAGAGTGAGGGATTCGAACCCTCGATACAGTTACCCGTATACCTCCTTAGCAGGGAGGCGCTTTCGACCACTCAGCCAACTCTCCGATTTTGGACAGGAATTATAACGCTTTAAAATAAGAAAATAACACTATCGATTAAATTGTATTCTTTGACCTATTGGTAGGTCTGAAGACAAAATGCCATCTCGATAAACAACTTGTCCGTTGATGATGGTGTGCTCCACGGATCCAGGAAAGGTTTGCCCCATAAATGGTGACCACCCACAGTGATATAGAATATTTTCCTTGGTAACAGCTGTCTCAGCGCTAAGGTCAACAATGGCTAAATCAGCAAAACCACCCTCTCGTAGGTAGCCTCGGTCTTTAATTTGAAAGCGCTCAGCAATATTGTGACTAGTCTTTTGTACAATCTGCTCAAGAGAAAATATGCCTTTCGCATAAAAATCTAACAAGACCAGCAGTGAATGCTGAATCAATGGGAGTCCACTTGGGGCTTTAAGGTAGGCTTGCTGTTTTTCTTCCCAGGTATGCGGCGCATGATCCGTTGCGATAATATCAATTTTATTAGCTTTCACTGCTTCTATTAACGCCAACCTGTCTTGCTCCGTTTTAATACTCGGATTACATTTAATTTGATTTCCATGCGTTAAATAATCAGCCTCGCTAAAATATAAGTGATGGACGCAGACTTCGCCTGTAATTTTTTTAGCTGCCAAGTCCCCAGAAGTTAAGAGCTTCATCTCGTCGGCTGTTGTCAGATGTAGGATATGTAAGTTAGATCCATGCTTGGTAGCAAGATCATGAGCAAGCTGAGAAGATTTCAAGCATGCCGCAGCACTTCGTATTTGAGGATGAAATGTAGCATCAATCTCCTCGCCAAATTCTGCAATGACAGCCTCCTCATTCGCTTGAATCATTGGAGTATCTTCACAATGAGTTACGATATTAACTGGTGCTTCTCTAAAAATTGCATCGAGTGTGTCTCGGTTATCCACCAGCATATCTCCGGTAGATGCACCCATGAATACTTTTAAACCGCATGCAAGGGTATGGTCGAGTTGTTTAATTTCTTCAATATTAGAATTGCTAGCCCCCATATAAAAAGAATAATTGGCGTGTGATTTTGTAGCCGCAAGGTCAAACTTAGCCTGAAGATTTACTCGATTAGTGGTTGTTGGATTTACATTTGGCATTTCAAAATAACCAGTCACGCCGCCAGCCAAGCCAGCTCTACTCTCAGATTGAATATTGCCTTTGTGGGTTAAACCTGGCTCCCTAAAATGCACTTGATCATCTATCAAGCCTGGAAAAACATGCTTGCCTTGTAAATCTATAATTTCTTTTGATTCCGCATCAATGGAAGGTGCTATCTTTTCAATTCTATCCCCTTTAATTGCGATATCAGATTCAAAAATCTGACCTTCATTGACAAGGGTTCCATTTTTTAAAATAAGATCAAACATTAGTCTCCTAGGTTGAATGCTTTGTGCAAAATTCTCACTGCTTCTTCAAGCTGAGTTTGAACTATCACAATGGTGATTTTAATTTCAGAGGTGCTGATCATTTGGATATTAATTCCAGCATCGGCGAGCGCATTAAAGGCTGTGCTTGCAATGCCAGCATGAGAGCGCATGCCCACTCCAACCAAAGATACTTTGCCAATCTCCTCGTCAATAATCAGTTCATCGTATGAGATGCCATGCATTTTTTCTTTTAGCACTGTTTCGACCTCAGCCCTGTCATTGGTTGCCACGGTAAAAGTAAAATCTGTTTTATTGGACACACTAACATTCTGGACGATGACGTCGACCTCAATGCCCGCATCACTGACGGGACTCAAAATGCCCGACGCAATTCCTGGGGTATCTACTACTCCATGCAAAGTAAATTTTGTTTGGTCTGTTTGAGATGCAATCCCTGTAATTACCGCGTCTTCCATGCCGTTCTCCTCCTGTAAAATCAATGTGCCTGAACCAGGCTCAAAGCTTGATAAAACTCTCACTAAAACTTTGTATTTATTTGCAAACTCCACGGCGCGTATCTGGATCACCTTCGCGCCCTGCCCTGATAACTCTAACATCTCTTCCATGCAGATAGAATCAAGCTTTTTCGCATCGGGAACAATTCTTGGATCGGTGGTATAGATGCCATCAACATCCGTATAAATATCACAGCGTTTAGATTTGATAGATGCTGCTATAGCCACTGCCGTAGTATCACTTCCACCTCTGCCCATGGTTGTAATATCTCCAGTATCTGTAATGCCTTGAAAGCCAGTCACGATTGGGATGTAACCATCTGCAATTGTTTTGAAGACAATCTCATTGTCCATCTCTAAAATCTTAGCCTTCGAAAACTGAGCGGTGGTCTTCATCCCAATTTGAGCTGCGGATAGAGATTTAGCCTTTAAGCCCAGCTGATTCAAGGCGATGGCAACCAAAGATGCGCTCACTTTTTCTCCAGTAGAAATCAGAGCATCAAACTCTCTTTTGTTTGGCTCGGAACCAAAAGATTCAGCCAACTCTATCAAACGATTAGTCTCTCCGCCCATAGCCGAGACAACCACCACAGGAAAGGCTTCTTTAGATGCTTGCTGGATTAAATTTGCAACCGCAGAAATTCTATCGGTTGAACCAACAGAAGTACCGCCAAATTTTAATACGATGGTTTCCATTCTATATTTAAATGCCTAAAGATTAAGCGAGGGATTGTACGATATTAGGAATAGATTTCACAAATGCATCAATGTTTTTGCATTCAGCTGCGCCTTGAGCAAAGTCATTTCTTCCGCCGCCTTTGCCACCAATAGATTGACTCACGGCCTGAATAACGCTGTTGGCTTGAAGTAATTCCTCTAAATCTTTAGTGACGCCGCAGACCAAAACCACTTTATTGTCTTGATGACTAACAATTAAAATACATTGCTTGTGCTGATCTTTTTTATGTTGATCAATCAAATGTCTTAAATCCTGAATATTCTGGCCCTCTACTTGCATCAGAAGTAACTCACAATCACCCATTGAATGCCGAGATTCTTTTGTTTCCATTGGCGATGATGCGCTGGGTTTATTGCCTTTTTTTAAAGACTTATTTTCTGTAATTAAATCTTTTACCTTGGATGCAACCTCTGATGCTCCAACATTCAATAAGCCTTGAGCGATTTGCAATTGATTGCGTAGCTCTAACATTAATTCCATTGCATGGGCTCCCACCACTGCCTCAATTCTTCTAACGCCTGAGGAAACACTGGATTCATTTGTAATAACAAACATGCCGATATCACCAGTCCTTGAAACGTGAGTTCCGCCACATAACTCAACAGAGAAACCATCACTCATCGATAAGACTCTTACATCATCATCGTATTTCTCCCCAAACATGGCTTCCGCTCCCGAAGCAATAGCATCATCAAGCTTCATTAGGTCTGTTGTGACTTCTGAATTGTTTAAAGCATGCATGTTTACAATTGATTCAATTTCTTTAAGTTCACCCTTGCTCACAGCCTTGGGGTGAGAGAAATCAAAGCGTAATTTTGTAGAATCTACCAAAGACCCTTTTTGCTGCACATGATCGCCCAATACATGTTTGAGTGCAGCATGCATTAAATGCGTTGCAGAATGATGAGCTGCAGAAGAGCTTCTATAGGCAAGATTAACCTCTAACTTCAACTGATCGCCCAGAGAGATAACGCCCTCATCAAGAATAATTTTATGAATAAAAATATTGCCTTGCTTAATGCAATCTAGGACCTGACCCTGACAACTTGCGCCTGAGAATGTTCCTTGATCGCCTACCTGGCCACCTGATTCAGCATAAAAAGGTGATTGATCAAAAGCAATAAGATATTCCTTGGACTCCTTTGTCGATTCGATGTGAATCTCGTTGTCCCACAGGCCCAAGACCGCGCCTTCTGCTGTTAGCCTTTCATATCCCAGAAAATGAGTTTCTGTAATGGAGGACAGGTCTAACTGGGTCCCTTTAAATTTACTTGCTGATTTTGAGTTCTTAACCTGCTGAGCCATGCATTGACTAAAACCTTCTTCATCCAATATCAGATCTTGCTCACGGGCAATATCAGCAGTTAAGTCAAAGGGAAATCCAAAAGTATCGTGCAGTTTAAACACAACTTCTCCTGGAATAACATTTGAAGTCATTTTTTGTATTTCTTTATCTAAAATCTCAATGCCCTTATCTAAGGTTTCAAGAAATTTATTCTCTTCATCATGAATAGTTGTTTCAATGAGAGACTGATTCGATGCAAGCATTGGAAAAGCGCTCTCCATTTCCAGGATTAGTGGAGCAACTAATGTATGTAAAAATGGTGTTTTAGCTCCTAACTTATATCCATGCCTGATCGCCCGACGCATAATTCTTCGCAGCACATAACCACGACCTTCGTTGGACGGCATCACGCCATCGGCAATTAAGAAGCTAACACTTCGAATATGATCAGCAATAACTTTATGAGAAGGTTCGCCGGGAGATTTAATGGCCTCTTCAGAAGCTTTGATTAAATGGCGAAATAAATCAGTTTCATAGTTTGAATTCACGCCCTGCATGACTGCTGTTACTCGCTCTAAACCCATACCCGTATCAACTGAAGGTTTTGGAAGTGGTGTTAAATCTCCAGCAGTATTTCTATTAAACTGCATAAACACTAAATTCCATATTTCTACAAATCTATCGCCATCATCGCCCGGAGAACCAGGAGGCGTGCCTTCATATTGCTCACCGTGGTCATAATAAATCTCTGAACAAGGGCCACAAGGGCCGGTATCACCCATGGACCAAAAATTATCTTCCTCGTCCAATCGCACAAGTCGATCTGGTGAAATGCCTATCTTGGATGACCAAATTTCTGCTGCCTCGTCGTCTTCTCTAAAAACAGAAATCCATAGCCTATCTTTCTCTAAGCCAAGCTCTTCGGTTAAAAAATTCCAAGCCAGCTCAATGGCATGCTCTTTAAAGTAATCTCCAAAACTGAAATTTCCAAGCATTTCAAAGAAGGTATGATGCCTTAGGGTGTAGCCAACATTCTCAAGATCGTTATGCTTGCCGCCAGCTCGAATACATCGTTGACTTGTGGTGGCGCGCTGATAAGGCCTCTCATCTGTTCCTAGGAATACATCTTTAAATTGCACCATGCCAGCATTCGTGAACAATAGTGTCTCATCATTTGATGGGACCAAAGGACTGGATTCCACAATCTCATGATCATGCTTTGCAAAGTATTCTAAAAACTTAGCTCTAATTTCACTGGTTAACATTATCAAACACTTCCTTTAAAAAATTAGTCATAGCGATCCAAGAACGCTTATCACTATCATGATTATAAACTGTTCCCATTTCAATATCGTTAGCTTCTGGATTAGTGAAGGCATGGTGGGTATTGCCATAACTAATAAACTGCCAATCTGCCTCTGATTGTGTCATTTCGTCTTGCAAGGCTAGAATTTGCTCTGATGAGACCATGGGATCTAGGTCGCCATGGAGAACTAATAGCTTTGAGAGCACTTGATTAAAAGTTTCAGTAGACTGGTTTAATAGGCCATGAAAACTAACGCATCCGGCTAAGTTATAGCCTGAGCGAGCAAGCTCGATAGAGGCAAGGCCACCAAAGCAAAATCCAATCATTGCAATTTTTGAGGCATCAACTCCTTCAAGATCTTTACCGAAGTCAACAGCGGTAATAAGGCGCTGACGAAATAACTGTCTATCTGCCATAAAAGGCTCAATGAGAGCTTGATTCTCTTGGATGCTCTGACCATTGACTCCTCCGCCATAAATATCGATCGATAGAGCGGCATACCCAAGTGAATTTAATGCCTGCACCTTCTCATCTTCAAACTTAGAGCGACCCTTCCAAGTATGAGCAACCAACACCAAGGGCAGTGGTGTGGGTGACTCTGGTATGGATAAATGGCCGATACACTCAACAGCACCATCAAAATAACTTACAGTCTTAGCTATCATTCCCGTTGCCCAAGGCTGCTTTGTATCTTTTGTAGTTTGCGATGTAATGATGGGCATTAAACGATGGTATTAACTGCTCTTCCGCCGACAGCTCTTTCTTAATTTTTCCTGGCATACCCAGCACCATTGAGCCGTCAGGAACCACCATCCCCTCTGTGATCAAAGCCTTGGCTCCAATAATGCAGTTTTTACCAATTTTGGCTCCGTTTAAAATGACAGAACCTATCCCAATAAGAGTGCCGTCTCCTATCTCGCACCCATGCAGCATCACCATGTGCCCGACGGTAACAAATTTTCCAATGGTGCAGCCAAAGCCAGGATCTGTGTGAATCACGGAATTGTCTTGAATGTTGGTTCCTTCTCCCAAAATAATGGGTTCGTTATCTCCTCTAATAGTGCAATGAAACCAAATGCTGGAGTCTTTAGCCATCTGAACATCCCCAATTACAGTAGCATCTGGAGCAATCCAAAAATCTTCATTTTCAGTGCTTAATCTTTTGTTGTTCATTTCGATAATCATGGCGCTCTATCCCTCCAATATTTCTATGTTTGCATCAAAACAAACATTTAAAAAGTTTACTGTAATCATTGCTGTCAAACCCCAAATTTTTTGATTTTTTAAATTCCACGTTGGTACCAACCAAACGCCGCCCTGTCTTTCAATGCGCTCTCGCTCCATGTTATTAGAATCCAATAAAAAGCTGAGCGGTACCGTAAAAATTTCTTGAATCTCTTCATTGGGTTGAAGATCCTGAGGTTGATCAACAGATGCTACAAAAGGGTTTACTTCAATCTTGTGACGTGAAATTAAATAATCTAATTTACCGAGCTCAGTTACATCCTTGCTTTTTAAGCTCATTTCTTCATTGGACTCTCTTAGCGCTGTCTCAAAAAGACTGGTATCGCCTTCATCTGCTTTGCCACCAGGGAAACTGACCTCGCCTGAATGTGAGGAAAGATGATTGGAGCGCTGAGTGTAGAGTACTTCAGGTGACTCAATAAATTTTCCATAATTTAAAATTGCAATCAAGACAGATGCTTGTGGTTGACCGCTTGGCTTTTCAAAATTATTAGATTTTAGTTTATACTTGATCTCTTCAATCATTGCGTAAGTTTAACTTCTTACAACATTTAATTCTCTAACAAAGGAGTACTTTTGAGATATTGTTCAAAATGCGGAAGTGATCAAATTGACTTTAAAGTTCCTGATGATGACACCATCAAGCGCTACATTTGCTCTGCATGTGATTCAATCTTTTATACCAACCCTAATGTTATTGTGGGAACGATATGCGTAAAAGATGACCAGGTCTTACTTTGCAAAAGAAATATTGAACCTCGATTTGGACTATGGACTCTTCCAGCTGGATTTATGGAGAATTCAGAAACTCTTCAAGAGGGAGCTCTAAGAGAGACGAAAGAGGAAACCCAAGCATCACCAACCATCACATCTCCTTATGCTGCTTTTAGCCTTACTCACATTAGTCAGGTTCACCTCTTTTACCTAGCCGACCTCGGAGATGAGAGTTTTGGCCCTACCTCGGAAAGCTCAGAAGTTGAGTTATTTTATGAAAAAGATATCCCATGGGATCAAATAGCCTTTCCAACCGTTACAAAAACACTGGAATACTACTTCAAAGATAAGAAAGAAGGGGTCTACCCATTTCGAGAGGAAGGGTTAAAGCTCTGGTAATTCTTAACATGGAATTTATGAGTCTTTAGTGAATTGATATGCATTTAAAAAGATTTGCATCCATGGAGAATATTCCTTCCAAGCAGATGGTTTCCAAGACAATTGTTGCGCCCTAAATACCCTCTCAGGGTGAGGCATCATGATTGTTGCCCTGCCGTCTTTCGAGGTTAAGCCAGTGATTCCTTCGGGGGAGCCATTAGGGTTAGTGGGATAAATCAAAGTTGGGCTGCCTTTGCTGTTAGTAAATTGAACAGCTATCTGATTATGCAAGCGAAGATTGTTAATTGCTCCATCTTGAAATGAAGCTCTGCCTTCACCATGAGCTACCGCCACAGGTATTTGCCATCCTTCCATGCCTTTGAGTAGAATTGAGTTAGATTGCGAGATGGTTACTTGAGATAAACGTGCCTCAAATTGATCGGACTCATTCCATAAAAATTTTGGCCAATCCTCAGCGCCAGGAATTAAATCTTTTAAATGTGACAACATCTGACATCCATTGCAGACTCCAAAGGTAAAAGTTTCAGGGCGGCCAAAGAAGCTTTCAAAAGAATCTCTCACTTGTGCGTTATAACTAATGCTTGAAGACCAACCGCCTCCAGCTCCCAACACATCTCCATAAGAAAAGCCACCGCATGCTGCTATACCTTGAAAAGATGAAAGTAAATTAGGGTTATCTAAAATATCCTGCATGTGGACATCTTGAGCCTCAAATCCTGCTAACATAAAAGCAGCCGCCATTTCATTTTGGCCATTCACTCCTTGTTCTCTAACAATTGCAATCTTGGGTTTGATGCCAGAATTAAGAGCTGGTAGCTTGGAGGAAAATTGAAAGTTGTCTTCAGCAACGAGGCCTTCATCATCATATCGCTCAATCAGATCATATTCCTGCTGAGCGCTCTCTGGATTATCTCTAAGAGATTTGATTGCAAAGGAAGTTTCATTCCAAATTTTTTCTAACGCAATAACAGATTCCTTAAATTTCACATCCTTATTCTGGACAATAGAGATTTGGGGATCCAAGTCTTGGATTGCGCATTTCCGATGCTGCATATTGCTCTGCTTTATGAATTCAAGCGCCTGTTCTTCATGGTCTGCATGAAGCTGAATTACAACGCCAGTCTCTTCCGAGAAAAGCTCCTCAAAAATTTGCATCTCATCCTGAGAATCATCTGATAATAAAATGGTCATGCCGATCTTGTTGGTAAAAGCCAGCTCAACCAGAGTTGTAAGTAAGCCTCCATCAGACACATCATGCAGCGATGTAATCCAGCCGCGCTGAATCAATTCTTGAATCACATTGAAGAGATTTTTAAATACTTCAATGTCTTCAATATCAGGTGTCTCGCACATGAGAGATTCGGTCACCTCCTCCAAAATAGACCCACCCATTCTAGAGCTCTCACTTAGCCTTAGATGATAAAGATTAGAAGAACCGTTAGGGTTTAATTCTGTGGTAACTGCCTTCGACACATCTGGCACGGGAGCCATAGCAGTGATGACACCCGACAAAGGGCTTTTAACTTCAAAATTTTCTTGATCTTCTGACCATCTTGTTCTCATAGACAAAGAGTCTTTGCCAACCGGGATAGCAATTCCAAGTTGTATGCACATCTGAGAAACTGCTTCAACTCCAGCCCTTAGAGCATGATCATCCTCAGCATCCCCGCAGGCAGCCATCCAGTTTGCTGACAGCCTTACTAAGTTTAACTTTGTAATAGGAACGGCAACTAGGTTCATCAAAGCTTCTGCGAATGCCATGCGAAGTGATGCGGCCGGATTGTGAACGGCTATAGTGGGTTTTTCACCGATGGATAAAACCTCGCCTGCATTAGAAATAAAAGATCTAGTGGACATGGAATAGTTAGAGGTAGGAATTTGATATCTACCCACCAGTTGATCTCTTGCAACTAAGCCGCCTACCGTTCTGTCGCCGATAGTAATTAAAAACGATTTAGATGCTACGGATGGGTGAGATAAGACTCTGTGTACCGCATCAGAGAGACTAACATTATAATTTTTAACTTCTGCAGAAGTAATGCTGTTAGCCTTGGTAAGCTCAATATCTTGAATGGGCAGATCTCCAAATAACATAGACAGGGGAACCTGAACTGGATACTCATCTCGCTCTGGGTCATACACCTCGACAAAATCAGATAATGTTGTGATGCCAACAAATGCAACGGGGCACCTCTCGCGTCGACAAATACTTCTAAATACTGCTTTGTTAGATGGTTTGATAGCAAGCACATAACGTTCTTGGGATTCATTGGACCAAACCTCCATTGGAGATAGGCTTGGATCAGCAACAGGGATTAAGCTGAGGTCTATCTTTACCCCAAGATTACAATCTTTAGCTAACTCTGGAATTGCATTGGACAGGCCTCCAGCCCCCACATCATGAATAAATTCAATTAAATTGGGGGACTCAAAGGTACATTGATTAATCACTTCTTGACATCTTCGTTCCATTTCAGCGTTCTCTCTTTGCACTGATGCAAAATCCAGATCTTCATTGCTCTCTCCAGAAGACATGGATGATGCGGCGCCGCCGCCTAAACCTATCAGCATTGACGGACCGCCCAACACAACCACTAGATCACCAGCTTGTATAGAATTTTTTAAGCTATTGCGATCCTTAACCTCGCCTATTCCTCCGGCTAACATGATTGGTTTATGAAAACCATAGGCATAGTTATCTGTGATCGATTTTTCAAAGACCCTAAAATAACCAACCGTGCTAGGTCTTCCAAACTCATTATTAAAAGCGGCCGCACCAATTGGGGCTTCTATCATAATTTGGAGAGGAGAGGCAATTCTGTGTGGTTTGTTTAAAGGTTTTTCCCACGAGCGAGGAAATTTTGTTAGCCTTAAATTAGATACATTAAATCCGACCAATCCCATTTTAGGCTTAGCCCCAGTTCCAGTGGCGCCCTCATCCCTTATCTCACCACCTGAACCAGTGGCTGCACCAGGAAAAGGAGAGATGGCTGTTGGATGATTGTGCGTTTCTACTTTTAAAGTAGAATTTAATTTTTCTTTTGCAAAGCTATATTGATTATCTAGATTTCTATTCAAGGTTAGAACTTCAGCTCCCTCTATTACAGCTGCATTATCTTTATATGCCGAAATCAGGTCGGGTTTATTGCCATGACTGGTTTTTTTAATGAGATCAAAAAGAGAGTGCTCTTGAGCAACAGAATCAATCATCCAGCCAGCATTAAAGATTTTATGTCGGCAATGCTCAGAGTTTGCTTGGGCAAACATCATTAATTCAGCATCCGTGGGGTTGCGATTAACTGAAGAATAAAAATCCTCCAAGTAGGCAATCTCATCACCGGACAGTGCTAACCCTAGCTCTATATTTGCTTTAACCAAAGCATCATTTGCAGAGTTAGAAATATCAATAAATTGCAAAGGTCTTCTATCTGGAATAAGACCTACGCTTGGAAGAGCGTCATGGGAATAAAAGACTTCTTCGGTCATTCGATCATAAAGGTCAGTAATAATTAATTCGTTAATGTCAGTTGCGCCATCTATAAAATATCCAAAATACCTCTCAATACTTTGAATGCCTTGAACGTGAACATTTGCAATAATCTCTTTTGTTTTCGATGACCAGGGGCTAATAGTCCCTGCCCTAGGACCAATAAAAAAGTGAGGAGTCTGAGATTGATCGGCTGCATTAAGCAAGTTCAGCAATGTTGAGTGGTTGGTAAAATCTTGCTCAGCACTAACTGAGTAATACTCCATGCAGGCAAGCTTTAAATTTTGTGAATCATTGCTTTGATTGAGTTTTAAATTCTGAGAAGAAATTTTAGACGGCGAAAAACTTGAATGGCCTTGAAGAAGCAAGTTTAAATTTTTTGACACCAGCTCTCTATTAAAATATTGTGATAGCTAATTATAAGGATGTTTAAAATTAAAAAAATACAAACGGTCAAATTCCTTGCAAAAAACACAATAATTTTGTGTGTATTTATTACTTTTCTTGGGTGCGCTAAAGAGCCTGCAATTACCCCCGTATCAGTTTATTGCAATATTATCAGTGAAAAGTTGCTGGCATTTTCTCGCCTTAGCAATTTTGAAAAACAAAAATTTCAAGAGTTATCCTTGACTCGCTTTCAAAAATATAAAGAAGATTTCATTGAGGCTGCTGAAACTTTTGAACTTGAATGGGAACTATTGGCGGCTGTAGCTTTTCAAGAATCTCAATGGAACCCAAAAGCACGTTCAGCAACTCAGGTAAAAGGCATGATGATGTTAACACTCCCTACTGCTGCATCTGTTGGAGTAACCAATAGACTGGATCCCATTCAAAGCATTTATGGAGGAGCTCAATACCTTGCAGAGCTTAGTCAAATAGTAGAGTTTGGAACTTCCTCGGGGGATAAGATGGCTTTTGTATTGGCGGCCTATAACCTGGGAATAACTAATGTAAATAATGCAATTGGTGAGCTCAATAGAAATCCTACAAAAGTAACTTGGCTGGATCTAGAAGAGCATTTAATTAAAATGGAGTCCTCCATGGATTCTGAGAACTACTCTAGGGGACAACAAACAGTTGATTTTGTTGAAAGAGTTAGAGATTACTACTACCTTCTGCTAGGACAGAACTGCAAGTGATATCTTAAGAATTAATTAGTTGCCACTTGAGATTTTTTATTTGATCTCTACAGAATGCAGCTTTTTCATATTCTGTCTGCTTGGCATAAACATACATTTGCTCTTCAAGCTTGGTGATTGATTTAGAAATTTTATCTGGGCCATCTGCTTCAATTTTAAAAGGTAAGTCTTCCTCAAAGTATTTGGGTTGAGTTTTTTTAGCTTTTTTGGTGACTCGAGCTCCTTCCATGATGTCTTTAATATCTTTGGTAATCGACCTGGGCGTAATCTTGTGCTTTTTATTATATTCCACTTGAATTTTTCGCCGACGAGTCATCTCATCCATGGCTCTTTGCATTGAACCTGTTACCTTGTCTCCATACAAAATAGCGCACCCTTTAATATTCCTTGCAGCCCTACCAACGGTTTGAATGATTGTGACCTCGGATCTTAAAAAGCCCTCTTTATCAGCGTCTAAAATTGCGACCAGGGAAACCTCCGGAATATCTAAGCCCTCTCTTAATAAATTAATGCCTACCAGCACATCAAAATGTCCTAGTCTCAAATCTCTGATAATTTCTGTTCTCTCGACAGTGTCAACATCTGAATGCATGTACCTTGTTCGAATACCATTTTCTTCAAGATAATCAGTGAGATCTTCGGCCATACGCTTGGTTAACGTGGTGATTAAAACCCTTTCTTTTAATGCAGCTCTTGCATTGCATTCACCTATCACATCATCAATTTGAGAGGTTGCCGGTCTTACCTCTACCTGGGGATCAATTAAGCCTGTTGGCCTCACCAATAACTCTGCCATGTTGTCTGCATGCTCTAACTCATACTTGCTCGGAGTCGCTGAAACATAAATTTTTTGTGGCGTAACTTCTTCCCATTCCTCAAACCTCAAGGGTCGATTATCCAGGGCTGAAGGTAACCTAAATCCATAATCTACCAAAGTTTCTTTTCTAGAGCGATCACCTTTATACATTCCTCCAATCTGAGGAACTGAAACATGAGATTCATCCATAAAAACAATGGCATTTTTTGGCAAATAATCAAATAAGCATGGGGGAGGCTCACCAATGCCTCTGCCTGAAAGGTAGCGTGAATAATTCTCTATGCCCTGACAATATCCAAGTTCTTGCATCATCTCAAGGTCGTAGGTGGTTCGCTCCTGCAATCTTTGTGCTTCAACCAATTTATCGTTGTCTTTTAAGTAAATCAGCCGATCTTTAAGCTCTTCTCTGACGGCTTTCAAGCATCCAAGTACTGTTTCTTTTGGTGTCACGTAATGCGTTTTGGGGTATATGGTAGCCCTGGGAGTCTCTTGAATTACTTCACCGGTCAATGGGTCAATCCAAAGTAATCGCTCGATCTCGTCTCCAAATAATTCAATTCTCAAAGCATCTCTCTCTGAATCGGCAGGATAGATGTCGATGACATCGCCTCGCACTCTAAAAGTGGCTCTTCGAAAGTCAATATCGTTTCGTGTGTACTGCATCGCTGAAAGGCGGCGAAGAATAGTGCGTTGGTCAACGGCATCCCCTCGATCAAGATGAAGGATCATATTTAAATATGCTTCTGGGGCACCCAAGCCATAAATAGCAGAGACTGTTGCAACGACAATGGTGTCATTTCTCTCTAACAGAGCTTTGGTTGCAGAGAGACGCATTTGCTCGATATGCTCATTGATAGACGCATCTTTTGCAATATAGGTATCAGAAGTTGGGACATAGGCTTCTGGCTGATAATAATCATAATAAGAAACAAAGTATTCAACCGAGTTAGATGGAAAAAAATCTTTTAATTCGCCATACAACTGCGCTGCTAAAGTTTTATTGGGCGCCATAATGACAGCCGGCCTTTGCGTCGACTCAATCACTTTGGCCATGGTGTAGGTCTTGCCTGAGCCAGTTACCCCAAGCAATACTTGGTGCAATAATCCATCATTTAAACCTTTGACTAAGCTCTCAATTGCTGCTGGTTGATGTCCTGCTGGCTCAAATGGAGATTGAACAATTAAGTTTTTTGTCATTATCCTGTATTACTTTCTAATTTTTAATTTATAATCCTCAACTTGTTCCCTGATAGCTCAGCGGTAGAGCAGTTGACTGTTAATCAATTGGTCCGTGGTTCGATCCCACGTCAGGGAGCCATTTCTTTAGTTGATCGTCAATTTTAATCTATTTAATCACTGCATGCATAATGAGTTTATTCATCATGTTCAATACTAAGGCTTGAAACTTTATTTCTCTTTTACTGCCCTTTGGGTAATAATTATTCAATGAAAAGATTACAAAACAAGGTAGCCATTATTACTGGGGCCGCTAGCGGTATTGGCAAAGAAACAGCACTATTATTTCTAGAGCATGGCGCAAATGTTGTGCTTGCTGATATGAACAAGACCACTCTCGAAGAAACTTTTGAGCTGATCAAACAGAAAAATTTTGAGCAGAATGCATGCGTATGTCTGACTGATGTTTCTGTTGAGCAAGATATTGAAAAGCTAGTCAGTATGGCAGTGGAACAATTCGGCTCTTTGGATATTTTATTTAATAATGCGGGGATTGGTGGCGCGGTAGGCCCAATTACTCATATCAACGCAGATGAGTGGGATCGATCATTCCAAATTCTTCTTAAATCAGTCTTTCTTGGCTCTAAGTATGCTGCGAGGGTTATGAAAAAAAATACCACAGGCGGCTCAATTATAAATACTGCATCGATAGCAGGAATGGGAGGTGGCTCTGGTCCTCTTGCTTATTCCGCAGCGAAAGCTGGGGTTATTAATTTTTGTAAAAATGCTGCCATTGAATTGGGTCCAGATAAGATTCGGGTCAATGCTATTTCACCTGGGGCAATCAATACCCCTCTTTTGGCGACTGCAATTGAAGATAGTGAATTTGAGCAACCAATCAAAGATTTTGGTATGCCAATTGATATTGCAAATACAGCATTATTTCTTGCTTCAGACGAATCAAGGTTTATTACAGGAATTAATGTATGTGTTGATGGTGGTTTGACATTGGATCAATCAGGTTTAATGACTGACGCAGCAGAACATTATGCAAAAATGGGAATTGAAAGAGTCGTTGGTATGAATATGGGGTCAACGGGTGTTGAGTCTGTAATTCAGAACTTGGAAGAGTAACTACTTTAAGATTTCTTCCAGGTTGTCCCTTCGCTACTGTCATCTAAAATAATTCCCTGTTCTAGTAAACTCTCACGAATCTGATCTGCAGTTTGAAAATCTTTAGTGTCTCTTGCTTGATTCCTGAGAACAATTTGTTTCTCAATCTCCTCGTCCAGCAAAAGAGATCCAAACTGGAAAAAAACCTTTGGGTCATCTTGTAATAAGCCTAAAACCCCGCTTAATTCTTTGAGGGTTGCAGCGTACTTTGCTGTCTGCGCTGAATCTGAGGAGTTATTTATTAATTTAGCTAGCTGGAATAATATACTGAGCGCTTCAGGTGTATTTAAATCATCATTCATCACCCCTGAGAACTGCTTCATCATATCTTGATCTAACTCATGACCCATGCCTTCAACTGATGCCAGCGCTTGATATAACCTTGCTAATGCAGACCGAGCCTGATCCAAAGATGCATTATCAAAATTTAAAGAACTCCGGTAATGGCTGGAGACCAGGTAGTAACGCAAAACTTCAGGATGGTAAGACACAAATAAATCTTTGAGCATGGCAAAATTTCCTAACGATTTTGACATTTTCTCGCCATTAATTTTTAGCAAGCCTGAGTGCAGCCAATAGTTAGCAAATTGCTTTCCTGAGGAACATTCTGATTGAGCAATTTCATTTTCATGGTGGGGGAATAGTAAGTCTGGGCCGCCACCATGAATATCAAAATGCTCTCCTAGGTTTGTTAATGACATAACAGAACATTCAATATGCCAACCAGGCCTGCCTTTTCCCCATGGTGAATCCCAGGAAGGCTCGCCTTCTTTGGCACTTTTCCATAAAACAAAATCTAGAGGGTCTTGTTTGGATTCGTCTTCTGCAATTCGAGAGCCAGGATTCAAATCATCGATATTCTTATTAGATAATTTGCCATACTCTGGAAAAGTTCTTACCGCAAAGAAAACATCTCCGCCAGATGAATGATACGCATGCCCCTTCTCAATTAAATCCTTAATCATCTCAATCATGCCTGAAATATGATCAGTGGCTTTAGGCTCAGCAGTTGGCAATTCAAGACCTAATTTTAAAAAGTCTTCGTGCATGCTAGAAATTGTTCTCTGTGTTAAATCACTAATTAACTCATTATTCTGTATAGCTCTCTCAATAATCTTGTCATCAATATCTGTAATATTGCGAATAAAATTTACTTTATAGCCCTGATTTTTTAGATATCTCACCAGAATATCAAATGCCATCATTGCTCGAGCATGACCTAAATGACAGCTGTCATATACTGTCATTCCACATACATACATACCAACTTCGCCCTCATGAATCGGTATAAAATCTTCTTTTTTATTGGTTAGAGAATTATAAAATCTTAATGCCATCTGTTATTTGATATGTGAATCACTTATTATAGAGAACTTAAATTGAATGTAGGTTTTATTAATGTCAAAAACACAAATTACTTTTCTAGTAGTCATTGTAGCTGCCATTGCTTTAATCTTCTTTCTACCATCATCTGATCACAAAGATCAGATCACATATTATCCACAGGAGGATCAAATGTCACTTGTAACTATCTCTACCTCAGCCGGGGACATTCACGTAGAACTCAATGCCGATCAAGCCCCTATCACTGTGGCAAACTTTTTAAAACTTGCAGAAGATGGGTACTACAACGGTACTATTTTCCATAGAATCATCGATGGTTTCATGGTTCAAGGTGGCGGGTTAGATGAAAATATGGCACCAAAACCAACTGGAACAGAGCCCATTCAAAATGAAGCAAACAATGGATTGAAAAATGATCGAGGCACTCTTGCAATGGCTAGAACCATGGATCCTAACTCTGCAACGGGTCAATTTTTTATTAACCATAAAGACAATGATTTCCTTAATCACACAGCTGAGACATCTCAGGGCTGGGGTTATGCTGTTTTTGGCGCCGTCATTGATGGGATGGAAGTCGTAGATCAAATTGCGCTCAGCACGACTTCTACTGTAGGTGGTTATGCTGATGCTCCGCTTGAGCCAACAATAATTAACTCCGTTACAGTGAGTGAATGAAGTTAGGATTCATCTCGGATCTTCATTTATCTGAAAAAACCCCCTCAATTACTGAAGGTTTTTTTAAATTTTTAAAAGCAGCTGAGCAAGAATTCTCTCATCTATATATTTTAGGTGATTTATTTGAAGCATGGATTGGCGATGATGATGACTCGCCTTTTGCATTAGAGGTTGTAAAAGCAATAAAAGATGCGACTCGAAGCGGCTTAGAGATTTTTTTTATGCATGGCAATCGAGATTTTTTATGTAGTGAAAAATTTTCTGAAGATGCAAATATGACCATGCTGCCAGATCCATTTTTTATAGACTACTTTAATCAAAAGATTGCTCTCTCGCATGGAGATGATTTTTGCACGGATGATTTGGAGTACGTAAAATTTAAAAAAGAAGTACGCTCTTTGCCGTGGCAACAAAATTTTTTAAGTCAGCCTCTACAGGATCGTCGTGATATTGCGTCCAATATGAGGGATGTGAGTCAGTCTCACAATAACAAAAAAGCCATCTCAATCATGGATGTTGCGCCCAGCTCGATTCAAGAATTTTTTACAGAACATCAAATTGATTTGCTAATTCATGGTCATACTCATCGCCCTAATACTCATGAGGTCATAGCAGCAAATATGCATGGCGTGCGTATTGTTCTGGGTGACTGGCATGAAACAGGTTGGTGCCTAACACTCGAGGATCAGGAAAGAAGACTAGAGGAATTTAAACTCTAAAAGCTCTTGCGTCTCAATTTTTAATACTGTATAAATATACAGTATTTTAAAACCCCATGACTATTAATTATCTCGGTTCAATATCGGCAGATGATCTGCCAGCAACTTTTACAAAATTTTTTTTGGAGCCGGTATCAGTTGGATTTCCAAGCCCAGCAAATGACTATTTAGAGAGCCCTATAGATCTCAATAAATATCTGATCAAAAATAATGTAGCAACTTTTTTAATAAGAGTGTCAGGGGAATCAATGATTAATGCCAATATTGGAGATCAAGCAATCTTAGTAGTGGATAGAAGTCTTAAACCACGGCATGGGAGCATTGTTGTCGCATCATTAGATGGGGAATTTGTATGTAAAAGATTGCAACTCAAACCACGTCTTTGCTTGCTACCAGAAAACCCAGCGTATGAACCTATTTATGTGCAGCATGGTCAAGACCTAGACATCATGGGCACGGTCACTGCTGCGATTAATAAATTTGAATGACGTTATTAGCATTGATAGATTGTGATAATTTCTATGCGTCTTGTGAGAGAGTGTTTAGGCCTGATTTGCGAACAAAGCCTATTGTCGTGTTATCCAATAATGATGGCTGCGTGATAGCTAGAAGCAAGGAAGCCAAAGCCATGGGCATAAAAATGGGGGTGCCATGGTTTCAAATTGAGCGCACCTATTTAGCTCAAGGAGGCAAGGTGTTCTCCTCAAACTTTGCTCTATATGGCGATCTGTCAGCTAGGGTCATGCATATATTAGAAGGCATGGTAAACAATATTGAGGTTTACAGTATTGATGAGGCATTTTTAGATCTGCAGCATATGCAAGCTGACAGTCATGCCTATGACTTTGGCATTCATTGTAGAAATATCGTACGCCAATGGGTTGGCATCCCTGTTCGCATTGGTATCGCTTCTACAAAAACACTGGCAAAAATTGCCAGTCATATTGCAAAGCAAAAGATTGGGGGAACGGGGGTGCTTTGTTTGCGCCAACAGCATCATATTGACCATGCTTTAAAAAATTTACCAGTCCATGAGATTTGGGGGGTTGGTCGAAATTTATCAAAGCGTCTCAATGATCTAAATATTTACTCAGGCTATGATTTAATGCAAAGCGATACTAGGTTTATCAGGGATAAATTTAGTATTGTATTAGAACGTACTGTGCGAGAGCTTAGGGGGGAGCAATGTTTAAAAATACAAAGTAGTGCTGAGCCTAAAAAACAAATTATTGTTAGTCGCAGCTTCAGAAAACGAATTAATGATTTAGAACAGCTTAGACCTTTGGTAAGTAATTTTGCCGTTAGAGCCAGCGAGAAACTTAGGCATGAGGGACAAAAATGCTTGCAGGTATCAGTTTTAATTTTTACTAGCCCCTTTAGCAATCATGCGCAATACAGAGGGTTTCATAGCATTCAATTCTCTAGCCCAGTCAGCGATACCAGAAGTATTTTAGCAGGAGTCAAAAAAGCTCTAAATAGTTGTTTTAGGCCAGGTTACTCATACGCAAAAGCAGGGGTAGTACTGAGTCAATTCTCGCAACACTCGATGATTCAGGGGTCACTCTTTGATGAGATGGATCAATCTATTGAAGCCAAGCAGGATGATGGGTTGATGCGCTGCATAGATGCGATGAATGCGAAGCAAGCTCAAGTATATTACGCCTCGCAATTTCCGGGTCAGCTGTCATCAACGAGCAAAATGATGACGTCGCCAAAATATACTACCAATTGGCTAGATTTACCGATCGCTAACTAAAAAATAGCGCTGGTAATGCGCTTCAGATAATTCTAAGAATTCTATATAAATTTGATTTTTAAGCTCCACTAAATCGATGGACACATGCGAAGTAATCCCAAATTGCTCTAAATCTAGTGACTGAGAGCCAGACGCGCGTAAAAGATCAAAAATCCAAGTCAAGGGATCTAGCGCATCATTAAAATTAATGCCTTTTGCATTGAGCTTAGATGCCAATAAGTCCGAATTAGAGATAGAGAACCTATCTCGCAAGACGGTTAGCTTAAAATCTTCTAAACGAGTATTCACAAGCTCTTTCTCTAAAATAGAGTACTTGTTCCAATTAATAACTTCATGCACGAAACGTTTGCAGCCTTTGCAGACATTATCACCATATGTGGTAGAGCATATTCCAAGACATGGAGTGGAAGCTTTGTTCTTCTTCATATTTTGGATAATACATGATTTTATGAAAGTAAATGAGATGAATCGATCAATGGGCTTGGGGATTTAGAGATACCGCAGTAAAATAAAGGTCTCAGGAGAAAAATATGCTTGAAAATTACAAAATACACTGCCAAGAGAGAGCTGAATCAGGAATACCGCCCCTGCCATTATCAGCTCAACAAACATCTGAGCTAGTAGATCTATTAAAGGAGGAGCATGGAGAATCTGATTTATTGCTTGACCTCTTAAAAGAAAGAACTCCAGCAGGCGTGGACCAAGCAGCCTATGTAAAAGCTGGTTTTCTTGCTGATATCACCACAGGCAAAACAAGCAGCCCGTATATTGCTAAAAAAGAGGCTGTAATGATTCTTGGCACAATGCTGGGCGGCTATAACATTCAACCTTTAATTCATTGCCTGAAAGATGATGAGCTTGGAGCAGAGGCAGCAAATGCTTTGAGCACAACCTTGTTAATTTTTGATGCTTTTAATGATGTTCTAGAGCTCTCGCAAACTAACCCAAATGCTAAAAAAGTAATTGATGCATGGGCAGAAGGATTATGGTTTACAGAAAAAAAAGAGATCCCAAGTCAAATCAAACTTACCGTTTACAAGGTTCCAGGAGAAATCAATACCGATGATTTATCACCAGCAACAGATGCATGGTCTAGGCCCGATATTCCTCTGCATGCCTTAGCAATGTTCAAGATGCCAAGGGAAGGTTTAGAAAAGCCATTAGAGACCATTGAGGAACTCAAGAAAAAAGGTAATCCTCTAGCCTTTGTGGGAGATGTTGTAGGTACTGGCTCGTCTAGAAAATCTGCCACAAACTCAGTGCTATGGCATATGGGAGATGACATTCCGGCAATCCCAAACAAAAAAGAAGGCGGCTTTTGTTTTGGGGGGAAAATTGCTCCAATCTTTTTTAATACTCTGGAAGACTCAGGGGCATTCCCAGTAGAATGTGATGTATCGAAATTAAATATGGGGCAGGAGATTATTTTTGAGCCATTTAATGGAAAAATATTAGATGCGCAAAGTGGCGAAGTGCTTTCTAGCTTTGAGCTCAAAACACCAGTGCTACTCGATGAAGTGAGAGCGAATGGTCGAATTCCTTTGATTATTGGAAGACAGCTAACAGACAAAACAAGAGACGCATTAGGATTGGATCCAACAGATATTTTTACAAGACCTGATGCAGAAGATGCTTCCGATAAAGGGTTCACTCTCGCACAAAAAATGGTTGGGAAAGCTTGTGGTGTTGCTGGCATACGACCAGGAACATATTGCGAACCACGGATGACTACAGTCGGCTCGCAAGATACAACAGGTCCAATGACTCGAGATGAGTTAAAAGAGCTCGCATGTTTGGGATTTTCAGCTGATTTAGTGATGCAATCTTTTTGTCATACTGCCGCTTATCCGAAGCCTGTGGATATTGATACGCAACACACATTACCTGATTTTATTATGAATCGTGGCGGGGTATCCTTGAAGCCAGGAGATGGAATTATTCATTCTTGGTTAAATAGAATGCTTTTACCTGATGGCGTCGGTACAGGTGGTGATAGCCATACGCGCTTCCCAATAGGCATCAGCTTTCCTGCTGGCTCTGGTTTGGTTGCTTTTGCAGCAGCTTTGGGAGTCATGCCTCTAGATATGCCGGAATCTGTATTAGTTAGATTTAAAGGGGAAATGCAGCCTGGAATTACTCTAAGAGATCTAGTGAATGCTATTCCTTATGCAGCGATTCAAAAAGGCTTATTAACTGTTTCAAAGGAAGGTAAGAAAAATATTTTCTCAGGTCGCTGCTTAGAAATTGAAGGCTTGCCTGACCTGAAGGTAGAGCAAGCATTTGAGCTATCTGATGCTTCTGCAGAGAGATCGGCATCCGGTTGCACGGTGAGGCTCAATAAAGAGCCGATTATTGAATACCTTAAATCCAACATTGTCATGCTGAGATGGATGATAGGCAGTGGCTATGGAGATGAAAAAACCTTAGAAAGAAGAGCTCAGGCCATGGAAGAGTGGATTGCAAACCCAGAACTACTAGAACCTGATGCGAATGCTGAATATGCTGAAATTATTGAAATTGATCTAAGTGAAATTAAAGAGCCTTTACTGGCTTGTCCTAATGATCCAGATGATATTAAGCCCCTTTCAGAGGTCTGTGAAACAAAAATTGATGAGGTATTTATTGGTTCGTGTATGACCAATATTGGTCATTTCAGAGCGGCTGGCCATTTACTAAAAAAACATAATGGTACAAAGGCCAGATTGTGGATTGTTCCTCCAACTAAAATGGATGAGAAACAATTAATGGAAGAAGGTGTCTATAACGTGTTTGGTACCTCGGGTGCTCGAACCGAGATACCTGGGTGCTCACTATGCATGGGAAATCAAGCTAGGGTGTTGGCTAACTCAACAGTGGTCTCAACCTCTACTAGAAACTTCCCAAATCGCCTTGGTGATGGCGCAGACGTGTTTCTTGCGTCAGCAGAGCTTGCTGCTATTTCATCAATTTTAGGAAAGCTACCAAGCCCAGAGGAATATTTAAAATACATGGAAGAGATTAACCCTCTAGCAGACGATATATATCGTTACTTAAATTTTAATGAAATAGAGACTTATGTAGAGGCTGCGGGCAGTGCAAACATCCCATCTATCAATATCGTAAGCGTCTAACTTAACTTCTCTCTAGAAAGCTTGTTGCTATCTTGCCTAGTAGCCTCTAGATCTTGAAGATACTCCTTGCTAATGGGGGTGGGATATTTACCATTAAAAATAGAGATTTCAAATTGCTTAATTGAGGGATTACCCTCTTGAGCCGAAGCAATGAGATCCTCTAGATCTTGATAGATGAGCCAATCTGCTCCAATAGCCTGGGCAACCTCTTCCTCCGTCTTATTAGAGGCAATTAACTCACTCGTTGCCGCCATATCTATTCCATACAGGTTTTGAAATTTGACTGGGGGAGCTGCTGAAGAGAAATATACTTTCTTTGCACCAGCCTCTTTGGCCATCTCTATAATTTTTTGACTCGTGGTGCCCCGCACAATTGAATCATCGACTAAAAGAACATTTTTACCTTGAAATTCAAGGTCTAAAATATTTAACTTACGCCTTACTGATTTTTGTCGCTCCTCTTGATGAGGCATGATAAATGTTCGACCTATGTATCTATTTTTAACAAACCCATCTCTATAAGGAATATTAAGCTCTGTAGCTACTTGTAATGCCGCAGTGGTAGAGCTATCCGGTATAGGAATCACCACATCAATATCATGGTTAGGATTAATTCTCATAATTTTATTGGCAAGCTTCTTGCCCATTCTCATACGCGCCTTATAGACAGAAATTTGATCTAAAGTTGCATCAGGTCTTGCTAGGTAAACATACTCAAACAGGCAAGGGGTAGACTCCGGGTTATCAGCGCATTGCCGGCTATGAAGCTTGCCATTAATATCAATAAACACCGCTTCTCCAGGTTCAACATCTCTAAGGGTTTCAAAACCTAGAGCTGAAAAGGAAGCATTCTCAGAGGCTATGATGTACTCCTTGTGATTTTTGCCTTCCCTCTCTCCAATGACTAAAGGACGAATACCTTTAGGGTCTCGAAAAGCCAGTAGCCCAAATCCAGTGACTAGAGCAACAACAGCATATGCTCCATCACATCTAGAATGAGTTTTTTTTACGGCTTGAAAAAAATGCTCTGTAGATGGCAGGATGGCTCTTTGCTTTCCTAACTCGTGCGCAAAGATGTTAAGCAACACCTCAGAGTCAGAGTCAGTATTTAAATGACGCATCTCCGCATGAAATAATTCACGAGCCAGAGCTTTGGAATTAGTTAAATTTCCATTATGAGCAAGACTAATGCCATAAGGTGAATTGACATACATTGGTTGTGCAAACTCTTTTCCAGAGCCGCCAGCAGTCGGGTATCTTACATGCCCGATGCCATAATGGCCTTCTAATTTATTCATATGCCTTTGCTGAAAAGCATCACGAACATACCCCATAGATTTTCTACTATGCAGCCTTCCATTTTGATCGCATACAACCATGCCTGCAGCGTCTTGGCCCCTATGCTGCAACATCAATAAAGATTCGTAAATTGAGCTAGCTACATGCGTCTCGGAAAAGATACCTACAATTCCACACATTATGATTTATTGGTTGGAGTAATATTGGAATCAAGCATAACTGAATTTGTATTGGAGATCATGTCTTTAAAAAAAATTTCGATCTCAGGGGAAAATTTCTCTAGTATTGGTCCGCCTTTAGACTCAGAAATAAAAGCTGATTGCTTGATATCTGATGGCAGTATTAGGTAAATAATAACAATTAAAATAAGTCCTCTTACACATCCAAATAAAGCTCCAAGAACTCTATCTAGACCGCCCATTCCTGACCAGTGGATAAGGCTCCTTAGTATTTTAATTGCAAAGCCCCCTGTGAATATAATAATAACAAAGATGGCAAGCAGTGAGATCATTCTTCTTAGCTCAGGATTGATTATGTATGCAGAGATATAAGGATCTAAATACTCAGCTAGAAACATTGAGGCCAGAAAAGCAAACACCCACAATACCAAGGATAATGCTTCCTGAATAAATCCTCGAAAAAGTGCGACTGTACCAGAAAGGACAATGATTCCAATTAAGAGCAAATCGAAGTGCGCAAAATTTAAGGAGTCCAAGTTAAGATCTCTCCTTGAGAAATTCCCGCGATAGAATTTAGAACTTTTTGATTTTTTGTAATATCCTCCTCTGATACAAAAGGTCCCACCAAAATAGTCGTCAATGATTTGTTCGATTGATTGATTTCAGTAAATGCGGGGAATCCTGCATCACTGTATAGCTGTATAACTTTAGTGATGGTTTGGGAGGATCCAAATGCACCAATTTTATATACGTATAAATTAAAATCTGTTGCTTCTACAATGGATTTAGCTGAGGAAATCGTATCTTCAATCTTAATATTGAGATTGGTTTTTTCTAGCTCATAAGGCTGAATCTCCAAGACTTCTTCAGAAAGAGTAGATGAGATAGGTAAACCAGGAATGGTCATTGATGTCAGTGACTGATATTTAGGCTGCGGGGAAAGTGCAAATATTAAGATCCAGATAGCAAATGTAATAGCAATAAAAATTCCAGCAAGACGGTTGGTACTCATTGGCTCTGTGGGTATAGCTTAGACAGAAGGCTAAAAATTTTCTGCCGTAATTCCTTGCGATGAACAATCATATCAATGGCACCATGCTCTAAAAGAAATTCAGATTTTTGGAAGTCCTCTGGTAAATCTACCCTCACTGTTTGCTCAATCACCCTTCGTCCTGCAAATCCTACAAGCGCTTTAGGTTCAGCAATATTAATATCTCCAAGCATTGCTAGGCTGGCAGATACGCCCCCATAGATTGGATCAACCATTACTGAGATATAGGGAAGCTTTGCTGCTTTTAACTTTTCTAAGGCTGCAGCAGTTTTAGCCATCTGCATTAATGAAATCATGGATTCTTGCATGCGAGCACCCCCACTAGTAGAAAAACACACAAAAGGGACTTTATTTGCTATCGCCGCATCAACACCTTGGACAAACTTAGTGCCAACCACACCGCCCATTGAGCCTCCCATATATCTAAACTCAAATGCAGCAACAACAATGCCCCTGCCCTCTAATTTTCCCTTCCCAATTAGTATTGCCTCTTCTTCTCCCGTCAGGGCTACAGCCTCTTTAATCCTTTGAGAGTAGGATTTAGTGTCCTTGAATTTCAGAATATCTTTGGTAGTAATATTGGTCGCCAAATCCTCAAAGATCCCGCCATCAAAAAAATATGACATTCTTGTTCGAGCACCAATCCTCAGGTGATGATCACACTTCGGGCAGACAAATAAAGACTTCTTTAATTCTGGTTCGTATAAAATGGCTTCACAAGCAGGGCAATTATTCCATAGCCCATCAGGCACCTTACTTTTCGGCGTTGCAGGTTCATTATTTGCTCCAATGGATGGGATTAATTTAGTTAACCAATTCATTGGGTTATAGCCAAAGAGATTTCATTAAGATAAGTATATATTTTTTTGTAATCTTTTTGAGGAGATTGCTGATGAATCATGTCTACTAAAACTGAGCCAATCACCACCCCATCAGAGACCTTGCTCAACTCTCGAGCATCAAGTGAGGTTTTGATGCCAAAGCCAGCCAATACTGGGAGAGTTGTATGCGCTCTAATATTGCTAATATTGGTTTTAATTTCATTTACATCTAAGTTAGAGGCACCTGTCACTCCTCTAAGGGTGACATAATAAATAAAACCAGAGCTGGTTTGACAAATCTTCTCAATACGCTGGCGATCTGTTGTGGGAGATATCAAAGAAATTGATGCGATATTTGTATTGTTGATCCCTATTTTCTCAAGGGTACTTTCACCCGGAATATCAACAATTAATACTGCATCTGTGCCTCTTTCATGGATAGACTCCAAAGCTAGTGAGTTGGCTAAGAATGTATTGATGTAGCCCATTAAGATAATGGGGGTATCTGAATCCTTTATTCTAAATTTCTCCACTAGGCCAAAGATCTTATCAAGCGAAGTGTCGGTCTGAAGGGCTCTATCATGAGCAGCTTGAATAATTGGACCTTCGGCAATAGGATCTGTGAATGGCACCCCTAATTCAATAATATCTACGCCAGATGCCACAAACCCATGCATTAACTCCAAAGTGGTTTCTAAATCAGGATCTCCAGCCACCAAATAGGCAACCAAAGCTTTTTTTGATTCTGCTCCTACTGCACTAAGCTTTTGTTCGAGCCTATTCAAGAGAAATGCCATCCATGGTTGCAACGGTATTAATATCTTTATCACCTCTTCCGGAAACATTGACCACAATATTGTCAGTGCTGCTAAATATATCTGTAAGATAATCCAGCGCAGCAAATGCATGAGCTGTTTCTAGTGCCGGCATAATGCCCTCCAATCGAGTGACCATATGAAATGCACGTAATACTTCTTTATCATTTACAGCTAAGTATTTTGCTCGCCCTGAATCTTTTAAATTAGAGTGCTCTGGACCCACCCCGGGGTAATCCAAACCAGCAGAAATAGAATGAGTATCTATGACTTGGCCATTCTTATCTTGCATCAAATAACTCTTGGCCCCATGTAAAATACCTGGCTGGCCGTCATTCAATGGGGCCGCATGCTTGCCTGTTTCAATTCCGCTGCCAGCTGCCTCCACCCCAAATAACTGAACTTCAGTTTCTTTAATAAAAGGATAAAAAATGCCCATGGCATTTGAGCCGCCACCTACACATGCAATGATTGCCTCGGGAAATCCACCAAAGAGTGTTACGGATTGCTCCCTTAACTCTCTTCCAACAATAGAATTAAAATCTCTAACAATCATGGGGTATGGGTGCGGGCCTGTAACACTGCCGATAATGTAGTAAGTGTCGTCTATGTTTGTTACCCAGTCCCTCAAAGCTTCATTTAATGCATCTTTTAAGGTTGCTGTTCCAGAATCAACCGCGTGAACTGTTGCCCCAAGCAACTTGATACGGTAAACATTTAATGATTGTCTTTGGACGTCTGCGGCACCCATGTAAATATGACACTCTAAGCCTAATCGCGCAGCAACGGTTGCAGTAGCAACGCCATGCTGTCCAGCGCCAGTTTCTGCAATAATTCGTTTCTTGCCCATCGCTTTTGCTAATAATATCTGACCAACGGTATTATTGATTTTGTGAGCGCCAGTATGATTTAAGTCTTCCCGTTTTAACCAGATTTTAGGTCCCCCGTAATGCTGGGTTAGCCTCTCTGCAAAATATAGCGGGGAAGGTCTGCCTACAAATTGAGTTAAATCATGATCGAATGTTTTCAGAAAATCCGGGTCCTTTTTAAGTCTCGCATAAGTCTCTTCTAGCTCCTGCAAAGCAAACATCAAGGTTTCAGGAACAAATTTTCCACCATACTCCCCAAAGAAACCTTCGGCATTTGGTAAATCGGTTAAATTATCCATGGTTAAATCTCTGTATGATCTCGGTCATTAATAAGGTATCTTTTAATCCAAGCTGTGATTCTACCCCAGAGTTTATGTCAATACACCATGGATTCAGAGAAATGGCGGCATCAATATTAGAGGCATTAATTCCTCCAGCTAGAACATACCCGTTACTCAAATTGATATCTTTAATAATATCCCAATCAAAAGTTTGGCCTGTGCCTCCATCAAGATTTACAGAGAATGTTTCTAATAAAATCCCTTGTGCGGAAGGGTGGCTGTTGCTTGAAATTAATGGCAGAGACGAGGCGTCTTTAACTGCAATGCTTTTCCAAAAAGGTTTATTGAATTGGCTGCAAAATTCATCAGATTCATCTCCATGAAATTGCAAGATGGCAGTTGGCAGGCTCGCAATAACTTGCTCTACAAATGCAGCTGATGGATTGACAAATACGCAGACGGGAATGGTTTGATGGAAGTTAAATGAGGCTAATTGGTCCATAAACTCTTGATCGACTTTTCTAGGGCTGCGATCAGCGAATATAAATCCAGCGTAATGAGCGCCTAGGTCGCATGCATGTTTGAGAGAATCTAGGGTGCTCAGACCGCAAAATTTTAGTTTCATTGTATGCCTAAGAGAGTACTAAAGAATGAAGCTGGATGCATGGGATCAGGCAACGAAATATCTTTGTATTCAGCTCCTAAAAAAAATAAACCTTGGGATTGTGCCGTTTTACCTGCATTAAGCCTATTTTCTGATTTTAAAATATCTAACATGCTGCCTTGTAACCTTCCTGTCGCTATATCCATTAAAGTTCCCACTATAATTCTGACCATATTATACAAATAGGCATTTGCTGAGATAGTAATCACAATAAAGTCTTCTTTCTGCTGTATCTCAATATATTCAATGGTCCTGGTGGGATTATTGGCAGTACATTTAGATCCTCGAAATGCGCTAAAGTTATGCTGGCCTATCATATGAGCCGCTTCTGCCTTCATTACGTTAATATCTAATTTATTTTTTTCCCAAAATACATAATCTTTTAGAAATATAGGTCGCGTTTTACCTGTATAGATGATGTATGCATACTTTCTTTTAATAGCATCAAACCTTGAATGAAAATCTTCAGAAATTTCTTGCAGAGAGATTACAGCAATAGAATCAGGTAAAGCTGAATTTATTCCCTTCAGCCACTGATCAATCGTTCGGCTATCGGTTGATTTAAAATCAAATACTTGACCTAAGGCGTGCACTCCAGCATCAGTTCTGCCAGAATAATTCATTCTCTCCGTTACCTGACCTACAGATATAATTGCTTTTTCGAGCGCGTCTTGAACTGAGCTAGCATTTGGTTGCGACTGAAATCCAGAAAAACTAGACCCATCATATTGACAGACTCCAACAAATTTCACAGGTTAGGTCTGTTTCTCTAGAATTTCCTTTGCTTCAGCCACTATCTCTAAATTGGAAGAATGTAAAATTAATTTTTGAAGAATTTTTTCGGCATTCTCCCAATCACCCATATCAACGTAGGTGCGAACTAAATCTAACTCCTGAGTCTCAATATCATTTGAGATACTGAGATTAGCTTGAAAGGTGGTTGCATTCTTCTCGGATAGATCTTCCTCAACTGCTGTTTTGGTAAATGAAGAGTGACGATTAAAGCGAATCAGTATAAAGGCTATAAAAAATCCTAGGATCAAAGAAAGAAAGCCTACCCAAAAAAGATCTTTTAACTGAAATGCTTGTGCAGCATTAGATTCTGAAGGTAAAGATTCTGGCAACTCAGTACCCTCAAGATTCAACGAGATAATGGAGGTATTTTTATCTATTATCTCATCACCTGATGAATTAATATTGTCTTGACGTACCGCAGGACTGGATAGCTCAGAGTTAGGGTTGATTATTGAATTTATTGGCTCATTTCTTGATTCAATTTGAATGTTCTTAGGAGCAGTTAAGGTTAATTGGCCGCCAGAAATCATTGATCTATCCTTAAAACGAGAAGACATAAAATCAAATGCAGACTTTGCATCAAAGTTACTGGTAGATTGAACCAAGGCTGCAGAAGGTATAACTAGGTCTAGATCACTTCTCACTAAATTAATATTTTCATCAATAAAAGCGTTGGGGTTTTCTAGATAAAAAGCCCACATAACCTGGTAAATAGAGGCGTTGAAATCCAATTCAACAGATTTGGCCGCACTCCATATGGTTTCAATCTGGTCGCTGTTTATTACTTGAGGAGTTAACTGCAATTTAATCTCAGGTGAAGATACTCTCCCAGCGCTAGACTCTAATAAAAATCTTTGCTCGTTTGTGGCTATCTCATCGGGATTAGGATCAGAAGGCGCCAACGAAAATCTTTGTTTGTTTGCGACTATTTCAACGGACTTAGATTCAGAGGTCTCAGAAAGGGCTGCCTGGATATCATATCTCCGAGGTTGACCAGAAATTTTCTTGGCAGGTAATTTAAAAGATAATGCCTGTGTGGACGATTCTCGAATGGTATTTCGTGGTAAAAAAATAAATATATCTTTCGAGAGTTGCAAGCCTGCTTTTAACCTAAATGAAAAAAATGTTTCTTGAAAGGTTACAGGTAAGGCTAGGGTTAATCTCTTAAAACTCTCCAAATCTTCAAATAAGAAATATTGCAATGTCTTCTCTGGCAAAGAATCTGTTGATTTAAAATCCATTAACTGAATATCCGCCTCAGTCAGAGAAGGAGTATCTTTAATTTGAATAGTGATTAGAAAATTACCCTGAGAGTTTACTGAAACTTCAGGGCTCCCAATGATACCTTGAGCATTAACGGTGGTAATAAGAAACGCAAGTAGAACAAATATTTTTTTCATCTAAAATTTATTTGAGTTAAATAATCTCTCAGCAATTTGAACCGCATTTAGTGCAGCACCCTTACCATATACATTATCAGCAACAATCCACATGGAAACCCAGGTATCTCCTGCTAACTCTTGCACCCTAATTCTTCCTACAAAAACATCCTCTGTATCATTCGCGTGCTCCACAGGAGTTGGATACTCAAGTTCTGCAGGATTATCAATCACTTTAATTCCCTCAGCATTATTTAAAATACTAATAATATCATCGCGTGAGCTCTTGTGTGAGACCTTAAAGAACACAGCCTCTGAATGACCGTTAAACACCGGAACTCTGACGCACGTTGCTTGAACAAAAATCTTAGGATCTAAAATTTTATGAGTTTCCCAGGTTAATTTCATTTCTTCTTTGGTGAAATTATTATCAAGAAAAACGTCACATTGAGGAATAACATTAAAAGCTATCTGCTTTGGGTAAACAGATGGTAATTGAGGGGAGTCTTGAAAATAGGTTTGATTGTGGAGCTCCTCTAGTGCTGCCTTGCCAGTCCCTGAAACTGCTTGATAGGTTGCGACATTCATTAGCTCAATATTAAGCGCATCATGAATAGGCTTAAGCGCCATTAATAATTGTGCGGTAGAGCAATTAGGATTTGCTATCAAGCTTGGCTTGTCTAGCTGATCCAGCAGATGGCCATTTATTTCTGGAATAACTAAGGGGACATCGTCCTCGAAGCGAAAATGAGAAGAGAGATCAATAACATAAGCTCCCGCTTCCACAAAAGCTCTAGCATAAGTATCTGCAACAGCAGAACCAGCTGCAAAAATTATTAAATCAATCGATGCTGGTTGAAAAGATTCTAAAGATTGGACAATATACTCTTCGTTGTTCAGGCTAATGCTATTGCCCACCGTTGAATGTCCCAAGGGGATAAAATTAGCCAAAGGAAAAGATTTTTTTTCTAACAGCTTAATAATTTTTGCGCCTACAACCCCAGTAGCTCCAACTAAAGCAAGATTAATGGGTGAATTATTCATTCTTAAGAAAGTTAATAAGGATTGGGGCCACTTCATTAGTTTTAATAAAGTCTGCGCTTGTTGCCATATCTTTAGTTCTATAACCCTCACCAATAAAGGCTTTGATTGCGGCCTCAATCTTCACCGCAAGATCCTTTCGATTCAATGAGTACTCTAGGGCCATGGCTAAAGAGGAGATCATAGCCAAGGGATTAGCAACGCCTTGCCCAGCAATATCAGGAGCACTGCCATGGCATGGTTCATACATTCCTTGCCCAGAGCTATTCAGCGATGCGGAAGGGAGCATTCCAATGGACCCACTTAGAGTGGCCGCTATATCAGATAAAATATCGCCGAACAGATTGCCAGAAACAATCACATCATATTGGTTCGGGTTAAGCACAAGCTGCATAGCAGTGTTATCAGCAAGTTGGTGCGAAAGCTCAATTTCTGGATATTCCGGGCTCATCTCTGTCACTATGTCTCGCCAAAATTTTGACACCTCTAGAACATTTGCTTTTTCTACAGAACATAATTTCTTACTCCTATTCATTGCAGCCTCAAATGCAACCTTTGCAATACGTCTAATCTCATCTTCGTTATAAACCATAGTATTAAAAGCATATTTTGGACTTGCATCTTCGACCAAACCTCTGGGCTCGCCAAAATAGACTCCACCCGTAAGCTCTCTGACAATTAAAATGTCTAGGTTTTCAATAATATGATTTTTTAAGGGTGACGCAGAAGCCAGCTCATTAAATAAAAAAGCTGGTCTAAGATTTGCAAATAAACCAAGAGATTTTCTGAGACCTAGCAATGCCTGTTCTGGCCGAACATCCCAGCCCAGATGATCCCATTGCGGGCCGCCCACTGCTCCAAATAATACTGCATCTGATTTTTTTGCTATCTCTAAAGTTTCGTCAGTTAGAGGTTTGCCATGCAAATCATAAGACGTCCCCCCTACTTCTTTCTCTAAAACTTGAAAATCTAAGTTATGGGCTTCAATGAGATAATTCAAAACATCTACAGCAGATGCTGTAACTTCTTTGCCAATGCCATCTCCAGGCAGTATTAAAATTTGCTTAGTCATAGTTTCTCAAGTATTAAATTTATTCAAAAATCCAAGGTCTTGCGTTTCTTCTATTCGTCTCAAATAACTCAATGCGTTGTTTATTTTTTAAAGTGATGTCAATATCATCTAAGTTGTGAATGATCCGATTGATTTGATTGGCATCTACCTCAAAAGACATAGAAATCTTCCCAGCTTTAAGCTCTTGTTCAATCAAGCTAATTTCAAAACTTTGAGGACCAAGGGTTGCTAGCTCAAATAGAAGATTGATATTTTCTTTAGAAATCTGAATTGGGAGAATTTTATTTTTAAAACAATTATTATAAAAAATATCGCCAAAGGAGCTTGCTATTACGGCTTGAAATCCAAAATCTCTAAGCGCCCAAACTGCGTGCTCTCGACTTGAGCCGCATCCAAAATTATCACGAGTAAGAAGTATGGTGGAGCTCTGAAAAGCAGGTTGATTGAGAATGAACTCTTTATTAATAGCTCTCTCGCCTGGAGTCATGCCGAGGCGGCCTTGATCCAGATACCTCCATCCATCAAACAAGTAATCTCCAAACCCAAATTTTTTAATTGATTTAAGGTATTCAGTTGGAATAATTTGATCAGTATCAATATTATCTCTATCAAATGGGGCTACTACCCCCTGGATCCTTGAATTGCTCATGAGGGATCAGAGATGGTTCCATGGATAGCAGTTAATGCAGCCATGATTGGGCTCATTAAATGAGTTCTGCCTAAATTCCCCTGCCTGCCCTCAAAATTTCTATTAGAAGTGGAAGCGCATCTTTCATAAGGCTTCAATTGATCTGGGTTCATTCCTAAGCACATTGAGCAGCCAGGGTCTCGCCATAAAAAACCTGCCTCTTTAAAGATTGTATCCAGGCCTTCAGCCTCTGCCTGCGCTTTTACCATTCCTGAGCCTGGAACCACAATTGCTTCAGTAATTTTCTCAGAAACTTTCTGGCCTTTGATAACGCCTGCAGCCGATCTTAAATCCTCAATTCTAGAATTGGTACACGAGCCAATAAATACACGATTAAAGCTAAGATCTTTCAGCGTTTCAGCATCTTCAAGGCCCATATAGGCTTTAGCTAATTTAAAATTTTCTAACTCATCTTTTGGTGTATTGGATTCAACAGGAATCTTTGCATCAAAATCAATAGTCATCTCAGGCGAAGTTCCCCATGTAACTTGAGGTTTGATTAAAGCAACATCAATATTAATGTTTTTATCGAAAATCGCTCCATCATCAGATCTCAGTGTCTTCCAAAAATTTTGGGCAAGGTTAAGGTTTTCGCTAGAGAGAGAGCTATGAGACTTTACATAATCTAAAGTAATTTGATCTACGCCAATTAAGCCAACTTTAGCGCCTGCCTCAATTGCCATATTGCAGATCGTCATTCTTGATTCCATGGATATAGAATCAATATAGGAACCAGAGAACTCCATTGCATGACTTGTCCCCCCTGCCGTGCCAATTAATTTAATTAAATGCAGGACAATGTCTTTTGAAGTGACACCGGCTCGGGGCTGCCCCTCAAAGATAACTTGCATGTTTTTTAATTTAGAGATTTGTAAGCACTGGGTAGCTAGCACATGCTCAACCTCAGATGTGCCAATGCCCATTGCCAAGCAACCAAATGCTCCGTGAGTAGAGGTGTGGGAGTCCCCACATACAATTGTCATGCCAGGGAGCGTATAACCAAGCTCAGGGCCCATGACATGAACTATTCCTTGCTCTGGTGATTCGATATCAAATTGCTGAATATTAAACTCATGACAATTTTTATCTAATTCGACAACTTGAATTTTAGATATTTCATCTTCGATGGAATCCGCAGTAAATGATTTTCCTCGGGTGGTAGGGACATTGTGATCTGGGGTGGCAACATTTGCATTGAGTCTCCATGGCATTAAATTTTTATACCTTAATCCTTCAAAAGCTTGTGGAGATGTCACTTCATGAAGGTAGTGCCGATCAATATAAATTAAAGCCTCGCCCGAATCATTGGCATGAACAAGATGCTCATTCCAAAGTTTATCGTAAAGCGTGCTTTTCATATTATTTTTTAAATGGCAGAGATTGTTCTATATCCCCACATTGAGCACGATTTCTAAGAAAATGATCCATGATGACTAAATTGGACATAGCTTCTGCTATAGGCACTGCTCTTAGGCCAACGCAAGGATCATGCCTGCCTGCAACCTCAATATCGACTTCTTCCCCATCAGTATTAATGCTTTGGCCCTTGGTTTTAATGCTAGAGGTTGGCTTGATAAGAAACTCAATATCGATAGAATCGCCATTGGAAATGCCGCCTAAAATTCCGCCGGCATTATTCGAAACAAAGCCATCTGAACGAATCTCATCTCTAATTTCTGAACCCTTAAGATCCAAGATGCCATCTACATTACCAATCGATACAGATTTAACCGCATTAATGCTCATAATGGCTTTTGCCAAATCAGCATCTAGCTTGTCAAATACTGGCGCCCCAAGCCCGACTGGGCAATTTTCAATACACACTCCTAATTTAGCCCCAACAGAATTACCTTCTTTGATTAACTCTGCAAACATCTGATCTAGATCTGAAATCTTTTGAGTATCAGCAAAAAAATATTTATTTGTTATGGCATCCTGCGGCTGAATAGAATCTGCTTTGATGGAGCCTATTTGGCTCACATAACCTGTGGTATGAACTCCAAGAGAGTTTAAATATTTTTTTGCTACAGCTCCCGCAGCAACTCTCATCGCTGTTTCTCTAGCGCTCGAGCGGCCACCGCCCCTGTAATCTCTATGACCATATTTTGCGTGATAAGTAATATCAGCGTGATTGGGTCTGAATGTATCCTGAAGATTAGAATAATCCCCTGATCTTTGATCTTCATTATAAATAATCAAACTTATAGGGGTTCCTGTGGTCTTGCCTTCGAAGACACCAGATAAAATTTCGACCTTATCGCCCTCTTTTCGTTGAGTTGTAACGTCAGATTGACCAGGCTTCCTGCGATCTAACTCTAGTTGAATATCCTGAGTTGTGATTTCTAATTGAGGAGGGCATCCATCAATGATGCACCCAAGGGCTTTACCATGACTTTCGCCATAAGTAGTAACTTTAAAAAATGTTCCGAATGTATTCCCTGACATAGTCGAAATTATAGACTA
>Ga0307986_10000290_pt1 | contig 37206 bp, 39 predicted proteins | sample EllFjometageno82_FD_203170 | JGI IMG/M metagenome (GOLD analysis project Ga0307986, IMG submission 203170) | Marine microbial communities from Ellis Fjord, Antarctic Ocean - #82 | ecosystem: Environmental > Aquatic > Marine > Unclassified | place: Southern Ocean | collected 2014-10-09 | reverse complement strand
TGGTTGGTACCAACAGTCTATATAATTTTCTTGATGTTACCAATTTATTGGTTGTTAAATATGTCATTTAAAACGACGACTGAAATTATAAATGTTTATTCTTTATGGCCTCGAGATTTTACATTAGAGAATTATGTAACAATTTTTACAGATAGTACTTGGTACATGGGATACGTCAATTCCATTACATATACAGTTTTAAATACTATAATTTCTGTATCTGCAGCATTACCAGCGGCTTATGCTTTTTCAAGATATAAATTTTTGGGAGACAAACACTTATTTTTTTGGCTTCTTACAAATAGAATGGCTCCTCCAGCTGTTTTTGCTTTACCATTCTTTCAATTCTACTCATCAGTAAATTTATTTGATACTCATATAGCTATAGCGTTGTCTCATTGTCTTTTTAATATTCCTCTTGCTGTTTGGATTTTAGAAGGTTTTATGTCATCTGTTCCAAAAGAATTAGACGAAACTGCTTACGTTGATGGGTATTCATTTGGAAGATTTTTCTTTAAAATATTTATACCTACAATAGCTGCAGGAATAGGCATTACTATGTTTTTCTGTTTCATGTTCTCTTGGGTTGAATTGTTGTTAGCCAAAACACTTACGGCAACTGTAGCTAAACCAATTGCAGCGATAATGACAAGAACTTCCAGTACATCAGGCTATGAACTTGGTCTATTAGCGGCAGCTGGAAGTTTAACTATTATTCCTGGTGCTGTAGTTATTTATTTTGTTAGAAATTATATTGCCAAAGGATTTGCGATGGGAAGAGTATGATTTTTACAAATTTACACGGAGCTGGATGGGACAAAGTAGGACAACCTAAAGAAAAAGGTCTTTTTGATTTTGATTTCATTACATGGATGGCTTGGACTTGGCCAACAGCAAGTTTTTTCATTTTTATAGCACTTTGTATTACAGTTATGTATTTTTGGGAAAAAAAAGTACCAGGTGGATCTCCAAGAAAAGGAATATTAGGATTAGACACAACTAGAGGTGATAGACTATTTGTATCTTTACTTGGAAGCGCATTCATTCACCTAGCTTGGCTTGGCTTAGTAGGTAGTATGTTGTGGATAGCGACAATTATTTGTGTTGCTTATTTTGTACTAGTATTTAAATACGTATAAATAAAATGATTAAAGTTGGAATAAATGGTTTTGGAAGAATAGGAAGGCTAATTTTAAGAGCTCTTCTGGAAAATTATAAAGGTAAAATCCAAATAGTAGGAATAAACGACTTAGGTTCTATCGAGGCAAATGCCCACCTCATAAAGTATGACAGCACTCATGGAACTTTAAATTATGATGTTAAAACATCGGGCGATGGGTTTCAAATCGGTGATCAAAATATTAAAGTATTCGCAGAAAGAGATCCTTCAAAATTACCTTGGGGAAAAATTGGTGCCGATGTTGTTCTAGAATGTACAGGTTTTTTTTTAGATAAAGCTTCTGCTGGGAAACATATCGAGGCTGGAGCAAAAAAAGTGATTATTTCCGCGCCAGCAAAAGAAGTTGATTTTACAGTTGTTCAAGGAGTTAATAGTAAAGATTTAAAAAAAGAACATAATATTATTTCTAATGGATCTTGCACAACAAATTGTTTAGCTCCGGTAGCTATGGTATTAGAAAATACTTTTGGAATTGAGTATGGTTATATGACAACTATTCATAGTTATACTGGTGATCAAAAATTACTAGATACACTTCACAAAGATTTGAGAAGAGCGAGAGCATCCGGTGACGCGATGATACCAACTTCAACGGGAGCAGCTAAAGCAATGAGTTTAGTTTTACCCAGTTTAAAAGGTAAGTTGGACGGAACAGCTATAAGAGTTCCAACATCTAATGTTTCATTAATTGACCTGACTTTTGTTCCAAATAAAGAAGTAACAGTTGAAAGCATTAATGAAGCAATGAGTAAAGCAGCTAGTGGCCCTCTTAAGGGAATTTTAGCAACAAATTCAGCTCCATTAGTATCTAAAGATTTTAACCACAATCCTCACAGTTCCATTTTTGATTTAACCCAAACCCAAGTGGTTAAAGGAAAGCTTAGCAGGGTACTTTCTTGGTATGATAATGAGTGGGGTTTTTCTAATAGAATGTGCGATACAGCAATTCAAATAGCTGGATTAATATAAAAAATTAAAAATTAATTTTTAAGGCTTCTTTCAGTTTCTTCAATTAACTTTAAAGTACCAGGAGGAATATCATCTTTATTTCTCTTTATATTTAATTTTGGCTGATTTGATTCTTCAGATTTTTTATTTTTTTTTCGATTATTTAACTCGTCAACAGCGATTAAAATTTCATCAATAGAGTAATTGTTGTCCATAAAACATAATAAATAAAGAGCTAGAAAAATCCAGCTCTTTAATCATTGTTTCAAATTATCTATCTATGTTTTTTCTTTAAATCTTTTTTAAGATCCTCATGATCACCTACAACAGTGTGATATTTACTTTTAGTAACGTATTTTTCCAAAAAAGGAACAGCCAATAAAGGTAAAAAACCACCAATAACTATACCAAAAGCTGCACTTTTTAAATCAGGATCAGCTAAAGCAGCGATAAAGTCGGCTACAATATGGGCAAAAACTATTCCAATTATTCCTGCGATTGCTCCATTAGATATTATTTTTAAAAAACGGTTTATACTCCAGCCCGTGTAAAAACCAACTAGAGGTATTAACGTATGAATAAATCCAAAAGTCGCACCTCTTAAAATACTATGTTTATCTATTAATTCTTCCATAAAATGAAGAAATCCTGGCAATTCATGGCCATGTCCTTCTGCTGCTTGAACAAAAGCAGAGCTAAAAATATATGTAATTACTGTTAAAAGACTTATTTTTCTCATTAATTGCACTCCTTACATGTTGTTGTTATTTCTAAGTTAAAGTTACTAAAATCGAATTTTTTCTTTGATTTAACATGCTTAATAATTTTAGAAAAAATACTAGTATTTAATTCTTCAGCATCACCACAGGCATCACAAACCACAAGAACAGTATTATGGTTGTGTTTTCCAGTAGCATTGCATAAATGAAATGTTTTATTCTTATTAGTTTTATGAATTAGCCCATCCAAAGTTAAACTTTTTAGAGCTCTGTATATTGTCATCGGCTGAACTAATTTAAACTTTTGAACCCGATTAAGTATTTGATAAGCGGTTAAACCTCTTAAGTTTTTTTTTAAAATATTGAGAACTAATGAATTATTATTCATGTTATGTTATAACATAACACTCTTATTTATCAATATCAAGTACTATATAAGACATTCTTCACTTTTTAGTTGTATTAGGGTTACATTTTGATCTCATATGTGTAAAAATAAAAAAAATATCAAAAAAAGGAGAACATATGAAATATTTAAAACATATAGTAACTATTTTAGCGGCTCTCACTATTAGTAGTGCGATTAATGCTGCTGAAATCAAAATGGCTAAAGCTAACTGGGATACCGGTTACTTTCAAGCTGAAGTATACAAACAAGCATTAGAAAAAATGGGCTACAAAGTAAGTGAGCCTAAAGCAATGAAACCGTCTGTATTTTATGTAGCAGCTGCTGCAGGAGATTTAGATCTATGGGTAAATGGATGGTTCAGTACTCATGACACTTATATAGCTGAAGGAAAAGGTAAGGTAAAAGCCGTAGGAAATGTGATGGCAAAAGGTGGCTTGCAAGGATATTTAATAGACAAAAAATCTGCCGATAAATTTAACATCAAAAGTGTAATGGATATCAAAGAACACGCTAAGCAATTTGACTCAAATAATGACGGTAAAGCGGACATGGTTGCTTGCCCTCCAGGTTGGGGATGTGAAAAACAAATTACTAAACATTTTGCTGAATTAGGCTTAGGTGATTTCATTAATCCTGTACAAGCGGATTATTCTGCTTCTATGGCCGATGCGATTGCAAAATATAAAAATGGGAAATCTGTGTTATTTTATACATGGACACCTAATTGGACAGTTGGTGCTCTAGAGCTCGGTAAAGATATTGTTTGGATTGAAGTTCCTTACAGTGAAACCAAAAAAGTTAAAGTAGCAAATGCAACAAAATCTAAAATTAACATGGGCTTTGATGCTGACGATATTCGTCCAGCAGCAAACGTTGCTTTTTTGAAAGCTAATCCAAAAGTAGAAAAAATGCTAAAGAAAGCATCTATTCCATTAGCGGATGTTGCCGCTCAGAACATGAAGATGAATCAAGGTGAAAAAAGCGAAAAAGCAATTAAGAAACATGCTTCCGCTTGGATAAAAGCTAATCAGAGTACATTTGATAGCTGGATTAAGTAGATCGGTAAATCAGATTAGTGAGTTTAAAATTTGCACCATCTGATTTTGAAGTTTACATTCCACTAGCAGAATGGATTGAGAAAAATATTAAAGAGTGGCTGTTCATGCAACGACCACTCTTTAAAAAACTTTCCGCACCTATAGACAGTGTTTTAAATGGTCTAGACACTCTTTTTAATATAATACCGTTTCCTATCATAATTTTAATTTTTTGTTTTTTTGCCTACAAAACAAATGGTTTAAAATTCACAATTTTAACAATAATAGGGTTGGTATTTATCGATCTAGTAGATCTTTGGTCTGAGAGCATGACAACACTTGCAATGATTTTTACAGCTGTAATTTTTTGTATTTTGATTGGCATACCTGTAGGAATTCTTGCCTCAAGAAGTAAAACATTTGAAGTAATTCTGAGACCGATTCTAGATATAATGCAAACAATACCTAGTTTTGTTTATTTAATTCCAGTTGTAATGCTTTTTGGAATAGGCTTAACACCCGGGGTTGTTGCTACAATAATATTTGCGTTACCACCTGTTATTCGACTTACTAATTTAGGTATAAGACAAGTTGGTAAAGGATTTAAAGACGCTGGAAAAGCGTTAGGATTAAATAAATTTTTAATTTTACTAAAAATCGAGATGCCTTTAGCTTTAAAAACAATAATGGCTGGAATAAATCAAACTTTAATGTTGGCTTTATCCATGGTCGTTATAGCAGCACTTATAGGTGCTGGCGGTCTAGGATTAACTGTCTATGTAGCTCTCGGACGTTTAGATATTGGATCAGCAGTTATAGGGGGAACTGGAATAGTAATTTTAGCTATAATTTTAGATCGTATTACTCAAAAATTGATTTCAACTAAATAAGAAAATTTAATTTATTTAAAATAAAAATTAATACAGCCAAACTTATTGTCCATAAAAAAAATTGAGCAAAAATTACTAGTGTTGGTGGTTTTTGCATATTTTTCCATGGCGTAAAAAGATACGTAGTAAGAGTAGTTAGTATAAGGAAAAGTAAAAAATTAGTTAAACTCATTTCTAAATATAATCTTTTTACTATATATTTGTAAAGATAAAGTTCTTGTACAAATGTATATATTTAAGTAGAATTTTGATACATTTATTAAATTATTATATGAAAAAACACAAATTAATTGATAAATTATCTAACGATCTTGCTAAAGCTTTTTTATCAAATAAAATTATCAAACCCGTACCTTTAAAATTTGCTAAAAATATTAACTTGGCAAATAAACTTAGAAAACAATGTGAAAGTAAAGTTAATAAACCGATTATTGGATTTAAGGCAGGAGGCACTGCCATTCCAGTTCTTAAAAAATTAGGTGAAAAAGAACCTTTTTATGCAAGTGTATATAAACATAATTTTCTTAAAACTGGAAAATCAGTAAAGATCAATAAATTCACCCTTGGAATTGAACTTGAAGTTTGCTATTTAATTAAAAAAAAATTTTTTCAATCAAAAAAACCTGCGACAATTAAAAATATTATTAAATATATTTCCCACATGGCTCCATGTATTGAGATTGTTGGCTATCGACAGAGGAAAAAAGGTATTAAATATTTAGGGGATATTTGTGGAGATTTTGGTGGAAATGTTAAATTTTTAATAGGCTCAAAAAAAAAATATAAAAAAATTAATATTAAAAATTTAAAAACTAACATAACTAATAAGACTTCAAATTTATCAATTAACGGTAACACCAATACTGTTTATATCACTCCATTAAATTCTTGTAGATTTGTTTTGTCAAAACTTCAAAAAGATAAAGTAATTCTTGATACAGATTTTTATGTATTTACTGGATCAACAGTCGGCGTTGTGCCTCTTAAGAAAAAGGGTCTTTATATAGGCTCAATAGATAAATTAGGATCTGTCAAAGCACTAATCAAATAATTCTATATTTTCATTACCTGCGTCAATAATGCGACTGATAATCATTATCATATTGGTGTAATTGATTATCATTATCAACTACAATATAGGAATTAAATGAAAAAAATAACATTAATACTTAGCTTAATAGCTTATTTTGCTAATTTTGCTTCTACCTTGAGTCATGCTAACGAGGTAAACATTTTTAGCGCAAGACATTACGATTCAGATGTTCAACTTTATGAAAAATTTACAGCTAAAACTGGAATCAAAGTAAACATAGTATCAGGTAAATCAGGAGCCTTAGAAAAAAGAATAATCGAAGAGGGTAAAGATAGTAAAGCAGACTTATATATCACTGCTGACGCTGGTAGACTTGGATCGTTTAAAGCTAAAGGAATGCTTCAAGGTGGCTTAAATACTTCAGCAATTAAATCTGCTGTTCCAGGTAATTTTAGAACTTCTGAGTGGGTGGGAATTGCTAAAAGAGCCAGAATAGTTTATTTCTCTCCAGAACGGGTAACCGGTGCAGAACTTTCTGGATTAACTTATGAAAGTTTAGCAGATCCTAAATGGAAGGGTAGACTAGTAATCCGTGCCTCCAACAACATTTATAACCAATCATTAGTTGCTTCGTTAATATCTAATAACGGCAAAGTAGCTGTTGCTGATTGGTCTAAAGGTGTAGTTTCAAATATGGCAAGAAATCCAAAAGGAAATGACAGAGCACAAATCTTAGCTGTAGCAGCGGGAGAAGCTGATATTGCGGTAGCTAATACTTATTATTTAGCTTTGATGTTGTCAGGCAATAAAGGTCCAGAACAACAGGCAGCTGCTAAAAAAGTTAAACCTTTTTTTCCAAACCAAAATGATAGAGGAACACACATGAATATAAGTGGTGCTGGATTAGTAAAAGGAGCTCCAAACAAAGCTAATGCTATAAAGTTAGTAGAGTTTTTACTAAGTAAAGATGCACAAGAACATATTGTGAATAATACATTCGAGTATCCTATGATTTCAAGTGTTTCACCCCATCCATTAGTAGTTAATATGGGATTAGATTTTAAACAAGATTTAAAAACTAAAGTTGCTAATTATGGAAAAAAACAATCTGACGCTTTAGAGGTAATGACCGAGGCAGGCTGGAAATAATATCGTTTGTTAATAAAAATGAGGCGAACAATTAAAAAAGATTTAAACTTGAGTAAGCTTAAAACCGGTTGTTCGCCTTGTTTAATTGAAGCAAAAAAAATGCAACAAAAGTTGTCAGATAGAGACATTACAAAAATTAAAATTGAAGAAATTAAAAAAATTGTATCATCTTTATTTAAAAAGGATTAACTTTGACGTCAAGCTCTCTAGCTTAAATGCCAGCTCATAGTCCCCTCGGATTAAAGCCGCTTTAGTTAGAGATGTCAAAATATGATTAAAAATATTAACTTTTGGTATTTAAGTTCCTTTCTAGTTTCATTTTTAGTTGCCCTGCCAATTTTAACAGTTTTTGCAAGTTTTTTTGGTACTACTAGTGACTATTACGAACTTTTAAAAAATACCTTTTTAATAAGCTATATTGCAAATTCAACAATAATTTTAATAGGAGTTTTATCGCTAACTTTTATATTAGGAGTTCTTTCAGCCTATTTTGTATCATTTTATAATTTTCCAGGCGTTAACTTCTTTAAGTGGGCTTTAATATTGTCTTTTGCAGTTCCAGCCTACATTTACGCATATTCATTAACTGCATTTTTTGAAAATTTCGGTACTTTATTTGCTTTATTGAAATCAATTTTTGGAGATGGAGATTATAATAAATATATTCCCAAATTTGATGGAATGATAGGTGCTATTATATCAATGTCTTTTTCTTTATTTGGATATGTTTATGTATTAACAAGAGCTTCCTTTTATTATCAGTCACATAATTTGATTGAAGTAAGTAAAAATTTAGGTTTTTCAACTAGTGAAAGTTTTTTTAAAATTATTCTCCCATCAGCAAGACCCGCCATTATTGCTGGATTATCCTTAGTCGCAATGGAATGCTTGTCAGACTTTGGAACTGTCTCGTTTTTTAGTATTTCAACATTAACTACTGGAATTTATAATTCCTGGATATCATTTGATGATTTAAATACAGCTAATCAATTATCGTTTATTTTATTAATGTTTATTCTATTTTTATTTTTAGTCGAAAATTTTTCAAGGGGTGATGCAAAATACCACCAACCATCAAGAGGTTTTAAAATAATACCAAAGATAGAACTAAATGGAAGAAAGTCTTTCGCTGTTGTTTCTTTTTGTTCGCTGTTGTTCTTTTTTAGTTTTGTTTTTCCAACATCTCAGATGCTTTACTGGACTTTAAAATTTCCTAAATACTTTCATGATACAAATTTAATTGAACTTAATTTAAATACTTTATTTTTAGTTTTAATATCAACCGTAGTTTTAATATTTTTTTCATTTATAACTAATTATGGAAATAGAATTTCTGGAAGTAAGGTTTTAAAGTATTTAAGTTTATTTTCAATATCTGGATATGCTATTCCTGGAATAATATTAGCAGTGGCAATAATTACTTTTTTTGCTAAAGTAAGTGACGTTTTTACCTCTTTTGGTTTTTTAAGTATTAAATCATTTTTTATAGGGTCAGTGTTTGGTCTGGTGTTAGCATATTTTGTTAGATTTTTTTCTTTATCGTTTAATGGTATTAAATCTGGATATTTAAAAATTAACAAATCTATAGACGATAGTGCGTATTTACTTGGTTACTCTAAATATAAAACATTTACTCAAATCCACGTGCCCTACCTCAAGAATAGCATTTTTCTTATTGGCGTATTGATTTCCATTGAAATTATAAAAGAGTTACCAATTACTCTAATATTGAGGCCATTTAATTTTGAGACATTCGCGACTAAATCTTATGCTTATGCAGCACAAGATTTGCTTGAAGCAGCAGCATTACCTTCGTTATTTCTTATAATATGGGCTAGTCTTTTTATTTTAATTTCTTCAAAATATATACTTTCAGAAAAATAAGAATATATTAGAATTAATTATGTCAAAAAATTTTTTTGAAATTCAAGACGCAACATTTGCTGCAAGTAAAACAAATAAAGTTAATAACGTTAACTTGGCTATAGAAAATGAGGGAGAAATTGTAACTCTTTTAGGTCCGTCGGGAATTGGCAAAACTACTATTTTAAGAACTATAGCAGGACTTCAAAAATTACAATCAGGTAAAATTTTATTTAAAGACAGTATTATATCTTCAAATGATTTTAACTTAGAGCCAGAAAAAAGAAATATTGCTCTTTCTTTTCAAGATAATAGTCTTTTTCCAAATTACAATGTTTTAGAAAATATTAATTTTGGATCCAAAAGAGCTAAATTATCTAAATTTAAATATACATCAAATGATCTTATCAAAATTTTGCATTTAGAAGATTTATTGAATAAATTTCCCCATCAAATTAGTGCAGGTGAGGCACAAAGAGTTTCATTCGCGAGATCACTTATGTCTAAACCAGAATTACTTTTACTAGATGAACCGTTTTCAAATATTGACCAAAATCTTAAAGAAGACCTTCAACCTAAAATTAAAAAACTTCTTAAAGAAATTAATTTAACAACAATAATTGTAACGCATGATTCTTATGAAGCTTTCTATATGGGTGATAAATGTGGAATAATTTTAGATCAGTCTTTGAAGCAATATGATATACCTTATAATATTCATCACGAGCCTAATTCAATAGAAGTAGCAAAATTTCTTAATAGAGGAGTGTTTATTAAAGCAAAAGTGGTAAGTAATGATTGTGCAGTACACCAATTAAGGCACGATGAATTAGGATTAATAGAAGGAAAATTAACTAATAATTTTAAAGTTGGATCTGAGGTTAATCTTTTAATTCAACCAGAAGATTTAGATCATGATGATCAAAGCAAACTTAAATTAGAAATAGTTGATAGAAAATTTAGAGGTACTAATTTTATATATACTTTAAAAACAAAAAATGAGGATTTAATCCCTGTTTTTGTACACTCCCATCACATTCATCAACATGAAGTTGAGGAAAAATTTGGTGTGAAAACTCCGATTTTTATTGACCATTTAGTATGTTTTTAAGATAAGTATAATATAAAAAATTTGCGCCCTTAGCTCAGTTGGATAGAGCATCGGTTTTCTAAACCGAGGGTCGGAGGTTCGAATCCTCCAGGGCGCACCATCTTAATTAATAAAGTTTTTTTTATATTTTTTCCTTTTTCTTTTTTTAATTAAAAAACTTTGTAAAATCGGTTGTAATATACGATATTTAGAAAAAAATATTATAATAATCAATATATAGTATTAGATAATGACATTTGTAATTATAACTATTTTGAAACATAATAAGTTGTTTTGAAATTTATTTTCAAAAATATTGTTAACAATAAAATAGGAAATCATAATTATGATAAAATCATTAAAAAGTTTGATTTTAGTTGGATTAGCTTCATTCGCTCTAGTTGCTTGTACGCAGCAAGGTGGAGGATCTGGATCTAAAAAATCAAAAACTTTAGACAATACAAAAAAAGCCGGTTTTGTAAAATGTGGAGTTTCACAAGGTCTTCCGGGATTTTCAAATGCTGACGAATCTGGAAATTGGTCTGGTATTGATGTTGATGTATGTAGAGCTGTTGCAGCCGCTGTATTAGGTGATGCTGATAAAGTTAAATACACACCATTAAGTGCAAAAGAAAGATTTACTGCTCTAACATCTGGAGAAATCGATATTCTTTCAAGAAACACTACTTGGACACTATCAAGAGATGCTGACATTGGTTTAACTTTTGTTGGTGTTAACTTTTATGATGGACAAGGTTTCATGGTAAGAAAAGACTCTGGAATTAACTCAGTTAAAGATTTTAAATCTGGTATTTCTGCATGTACAAACACAGGAACTACAACAGAGCTAAACATGAGAGACTTCTTTAACTCTAACAACATTAGCTATGAGCCAATCGCTTTTGAAAAAGCCGATGAAGTTGTTCAAGCTTATGATGCTGGTAGATGTGATACATATACTACTGATAAATCTGGATTAGCAGCTCAAAGAACTAAAATGAGCAATCCTGATGATCACAAAGTATTGCCAGAAACAATCTCAAAAGAGCCACTTGGACCAGTTGTACGTCAAGGTGATGCAGTTTGGGAAGACATTGTTAGATGGTCTTTAAACGTTATGATCGAAGCTGAAGAATATGGTATTAATTCATCTAATGCTTCAAGCCTTAAAGATTCTGAAAACCCACAAATCAAAAGATTAGTTGGTTCTGAAGGAGAATTAGGTTCTGCATTCGGTTTAGATAACGAATGGAGCTTAAGAATTATCGAGCAAGTTGGTAATTACGGCGAAATCTATGAAAAACATATAGCTAGCACAGGAATTATGCCAGACAGAGGTCCAAATGAATTATGGACTAAAGGTGGTATACTTTACGTCGCACCTGCAAGATAATTGCTAAATTAGAATTAAAAGGGCTGGATTTATCCGGCCCTTTTTTTTATTCTCTATAATTATGAATTTAAAGAATCCTAAAACTCTTATACCCCAGGCAATAACTGTATTATCTTTAGTCTTAGTAATTGCTTATTTCGCTTACAATGCCCAAGTCAACATGGGTAATAGAGGGATATCTTTTGGCTATGGTTTTTTAGGACAGGAAGCTTCTTTTGATATTGGATTTTCCTTAATTGATTACGATGGTTCAATGTCTTATGCCAGAGCATTTTTAGTAGGTCTTTTAAATACTTTATTAGTTTCAGCTATTGGTATTTTTTTTGCAACTCTTATCGGGGTTACAGTTGGAATTGGCAGGCTTTCATCTAACTATTTGATAGCTAAAACAGCAGAAGTTTATGTAGAAATTTTTAGAAACATACCTTTGCTTTTACAATTATTTTTTTGGTATTATGCGGCATTAAGAGCTCTCCCATTACCTGAAAATGCTATAAATATTTTTGATATATCCTATTTGACCGTAAAAGGATGGTACGTACCAAAATTTATTTGGACTAATTTTTTAATATTTTTATCTTCAATAGTTGCATCCATTGTTGCGATAATATTTGTTGCAAAATACGCAAGAAAACAACGTGAAGAAATTGGCAAGCATGTTCCAGTTTTTTCTATTTCTTTTGGAATTTTAATTCTTTTTCCTCTTATAACTTTTTTAATTGGTGGAGTTACTTTAAATTTTGAAATTCCAGTTCTATCTCAGATGACTTCAACAATTTTCAATTTTAAAGGAGGTGTAAGCATAATTCCTGAATTAATATCATTAGCTTTAGCCTTATCAATGTACACGGCGACTTTTATTGCAGAAAATGTTAGAGCAGGAATTTTAGGTGTTACCAAAGGACAAAAAGAAGCTGCTGCTTCTATAGGTCTAACGAAAGGTCAAGTATTAAAACTTGTTGTTATGCCGCAAGCTTTACGAATAATTATTCCACCTACAACCAATCAGTATTTGAATTTAACAAAAAACTCTTCTTTAGCAGCAGCTATTGCGTACCCAGATATTGTTTTAGTTTTTGCAGGAACAGCATTAATGCAAACAGGTAGAGCGGTAGAAATAATTAGTATTACTATGGGCACTTATCTTTTAATTAGTCTTAGTATCTCAACATTAATGAATTGGTACAATAAAAGTGTGGCTATAAAGGAAAAATAATGAACAATTTAAATATTTTAAAACCCAATAAAGAGAATTTAAATACATTTATTTTACTAGGATCCTTTTTTATAATTTTATCTTTTCTCGATATTTTGGGGAGTGCTTTTTTAGAGATTAATATAACTGGATTTTTACCTTCTGGTATTAGTTATTTTTCTCCACTTATGATTGGTTTTTTTGGCCTTCATTTAATTAGGATTGAATATAGTGGAAATAGGTCTTTAGATAAAATTAACAAAAGTTTAAATTCAAACAATTTTAATGCAATATTAACATTAATAATTATCTTCATATTAATTAAGTATATTCCACCAATGTTAAATTGGTTTATTTTCGATGCTGATTTTGCTGGATCAACAAAACAAGATTGTACTAGTGGGGGAGCGTGTTGGGTTTTTGTTAAAGTATGGATTAAAAGATTTATGTATGGAATGTATCCAGATACAGAACAATGGAGAATAAATATTGCTTTTTTAATACTTTTTGTTTCAATTGGATTAATTTTTTTACTTCCTCAGAAATTTAAGAAATACATAATTATTTATCTACTCTTTATATATCCAATAATTGCATTAAATCTAATCTCTGGTGGTGTTTTTGGACTTAAGTGGATTGAAACAGGTGCATGGGGAGGGTTATCCTTAACTTTGATTGTCTCTGCTTTTGCTTTAATTTTTTGTTTTCCAGTAGGAATGTTTTTAGCTATGGGTAGGCGTTCTGATTTGCCAGCAATTAAATATTGCTCAATTGGTTTTATTGAATTGTGGAGAGGCGTTCCATTGATAACAGTTTTATTTATGTCAGCTGTTATGTTTCCAATGTTTTTGCCCGATGGAACATTTATGGATAAATTAATGAGAGTGATTATTGCAATAACTTTATTTGAAGCTGCCTATATGGCAGAAGTTATTAGAGGTGGATTACAAGCTCTTCCAAGAGGACAATATGATGCTGCAAAGTCTCTTGGGATGGGTTATTGGAGATTACATTTTCTAGTAATTTTACCACAAGCTTTAAAATTAGTAATACCTGGTATAGCAAATACCTTTTTAGCCCTTGTAAAAGACACGCCATTAATTTTCGTTGTAGGGTTGCTTGAACTAGCAGGTATGATAGGTTTAGCAAAAACTAATCCAAAGTGGCTTGGGATGGCAGCAGAGGGCTATGTTTTTGCTGGTTTAGTTTTTTGGATTATTTGTTATGCGATGAGTAGATACAGTCAAAATTTAGAAAAAAAATTAAGTACAGATAGATAAAATGAGCAAAATAATTGAATTAAAAAATGTAAATAAATGGTTTGATAAATTTCAAGCATTAAAAGATGTAAATCTTGAAGTCAACCAACAGGAAAAAATTGTAATTTGCGGCCCATCTGGTTCTGGTAAATCTACGTTAATAAGATGTATTAATAGACTAGAAGAACATCAGGAAGGACATATCGTTGTAGATGGAAACGAAATTTCTGAAGATACAAAAAATATTGAAAAAATTAGAGCAGAAGTTGGAATGGTTTTTCAACAATTTAATCTGTTTCCACATTTATCAATTTTAGATAATTGTACACTTGCTCCTATATGGGTAAAAAAACTTACAAAGAAAAAAGCTGAAGAAATAGCAATGGAAAATTTAAAGCAAGTACAAATAGAAGACCAAGCATTCAAGTTTCCCGGGCAGCTTTCAGGAGGTCAACAGCAAAGATGTGCAATAGCTAGAGCTTTATGCATGGAACCTAAAATTATGCTTTTTGACGAACCTACCTCAGCATTAGATCCAGAAATGATCAAGGAAGTTTTAGACGCAATGGTAAATCTTGCAAAAGGCGGAATGACAATGATAGTTGTAACTCACGAAATGGGTTTTGCAAAAGAAGTTGCTGATAATATGATTTTTATGGATGAAGGGCGTATAGTTGAAAAAGCTAAAACAAAAGATTTTTTTGATAATCCAAAATCAGATAGAACTAAGTTATTTTTAAGTCAAATTTTATAGCCAATCAGGAATAGGCAAATCCTTAGATTTTAAAAATTCTTTATTAAAAATTTTACTAGCATATCTTTCGCCATGGTCGCATAAAATTGTTACTATGTTATGTCCTGGCCCCATTTTTTTAGCAAGTTTTATTGCACCAGATATATTAATACCAGAAGAGCCACCTAAAACCATTTTTTGACTTTTAATTAAATCAAATATTATTTTTAATGCCTCAGAATCATTTGTTTGAAAAGCTTCATCAACAAGAGCTTTTTCATAATTTTTTGTTATTCTTCCAGTGCCAATTCCTTCTGTGATTGAATTTCCATGGCTTTCAAGCTTTCTTGATTTGAAGTATGAGTATAAAGATGATCCCATGGGGTCAGAAAGAGCAATTTTAATTTTTTTATTCTTATTTTTTAATCCTATTGAAACTCCTGCTAAAGTTCCACCAGTTCCAACGGCGCAAGTAAAACCATCAATTTTACCAGCGGTTTGATTCCAAATTTCTTCTGCTGTAGTTTCTATATGTGCCTCTGTGTTTGCTGTATTATCAAATTGATTTCCCCATATAACTCCGTGGTTATGTTTTTTTTTAAGATCTTCTGCTATTTGCTTTGATTGTTTTATATAATTTTTTGAACTGGCATACGGCACTGCATCAACCTCAATAAGTTCGGCACCCATTTCTTTTAAAATGTTTTTTTTTTCGATTGACTGAGTATTAGGGATTACTATTTTGAGTTTTAAATTGTACTCTTTACAGACAACAGCCAAGCCAATTCCTGTGTTTCCTGCTGTACCCTCTACAACAATACCGCCTTTTTCTAATTCTTTATTTTTTAATGCTTTATTAATGATAAATAATGCCGCTCTATCTTTTATTGATCCACCTGGGTTAAAATACTCAGCTTTTCCATAAATATTACAACCTGACAATTCTGAGGCTTGTTTTAATTTGATTAATGGTGTATTTCCAATTTGATTTAAAATATTGCGGCTTTCCATAATACTAATACTAACTATATGAAAAATTTTTTTCTTTCAATTATAATCTCTCTATTTTCAATAACATGCGCATTTTCTCATGGCGAACATTACAAAAATATTAGTAAATTAGAATATGAATTGTTTAGAAATGGAAAATTAATTGGTTTTCACAACTATACTTTTAAAAAAGACCAAAATAAACTAGTTGTTAATAGTATTGTTAAATTTAAAATTAAAAAACTTGGTATAGATTTATATAATTATGAAGCTACCAGTGAAGAAATCTATGAAAACGATCAATTGATTAATTTTAAATCTAATACAAATCAAAATAAAAAAATAAAGTACGTAAATATTAACTACGATACCGATAAAGAGGTGTTAGTAATTGATGGCTCATCAAATAAATCTAATAGCCCCAAAAGTTTTGCTGTAGGAACTTGGTGGAACCACGCAATAATTGAAGCAAAATCTCAGATAAGTGCAATTTCTGGAAGAATAATTGAGCAAAAAGTAACCTTTTTAGGAAAAGAAGAAATTATATTAGAAAACAAAAGATACAACGCCTTACATTTTAACTTTGCCTCTGCTGACGAAACACTTCCTGATAGTAAAAAATTAAATACCGATATTTGGTATGATGAAAAAACTAAATTATGGCTAAAAGCTTCTTTTGATAAGACAGGTTTTTGGGAATACAGACTAAAAAATTTTAATTAATTTAAACACATCAGAAAAAAACAGCATTTGTCAAATAATATTTTGTATAAAATGCACCTTATATTAACGTCTTTTTATTTAAAAATAATTAATTTTTCATCTTGCAAACAGCACTGAATTCATGTTCAATTTAAATATAGAAATTTGTCTAACTAAAAAAAATTATAGGGAGTTATTATCTAATGGAACTAAACTTTAACGTACATTTAGGAAAAAAATTAAGGCTTAGAAGGCTTTCTTTGGGTCTTACACAAACTAAAGTTGCTCAAGCAATAAACGTTACTTTTCAACAAATTCAAAAATACGAAAAGGGTACTAATGGCGTAAGTTCAAGTAGATTAATGCAATTATCTCAATTTTTGAAAGTTCCAATTACATATTTTTATGAAGATTATAAAGATTTTAAAACTCACGAAGATATTGAATTAGATGATTTAAATTATTCATTTCTAACAAAGACATTCAATACATTGTCTAAGTCTCAAAAAGAGAAAATACTTCAAGTGTTAAGAAATACTGTAGGCCTAGAAAAAACTGGCTAAAAATATTAGTAGAATGTTTTTATTGGCTCCTCGGGCAGGACTCGAACCTGCGACCAATTGATTAACAGTCAACTGCTCTACCAACTGAGCTACCGAGGAATAAAAATGAACATACTTTTTTTAACAACATAAAACAACCAATTATTTCGCATTAATTTAAATAAAATTATATTTTTTATTAATTAATTCTATTGCTCTTGCATACTTGCTAAAACGAACAAAATGAAATGGGAAGCTTTTAATGGAATTATCTAGTGAGGAATTTTTATATTTTATTTCTATTATACTAAAAGGATCACTCTGGTAAAAATTAGAAATCTTTCCAAATTTAATTCTTCTGTAAGTAATTTTTTTGTCTAACGTTAAACGAATATTTTTTACAGAATAATATATTCTTTTGTAGGAAACGCAAAGAATAGGTAAACACACACCGTAATTAACGTCATTTATTTTAAAATGAGAAAGATTTATATTTTCTGACTGTTTGGTAGTTTTATACCTTCCTTCTACACTTGAAATCTTTAATTCTAATCTATTATTACCTTTATTAAATGTAGGAAAATGATTGTAGTTTCTTATTCTTATTTTTTTTCTAGGAACAGTACCTTCAAGTGATTCATTGTACATGGAAAAATTTCTATTATCTAAGTATACAGAATTTATATTTCTTTCTGGGTATAAAATTTTACCATTATTTTCACTTATCCATTTAGTTAGTTTATTCATCTTATTCTCAAAAATAATTGACTTAAATTCTTTTCTAAAACTCATAATTTATATTTAGTTTAATTTTGTTCATTTAGATCCTGTAAATCTTAAAATTTATCATTTTTTAATATTTTATTTTTAAGTAAAATTTTAGAATAAACGTCTGTATTTACTTTTTTTATGTAATTAGTGCAATTTAAATTATTAATATTTATAAAACCACCATCATATTCTTGTTTTTTATTATATGCAGATAAACAAATTTTTGAGTTTTTTAAATTACCTTTTTTTAAATTAACTATTGAACTATCTTTTGATGCTAGGCCAATATTAGAATAATCAACAATAATTTCTCCTAATTCTACAAATGATTTTTCACCAACTGACAAGGCTTTGTCTCCACATTTTTTAAGATCTAAAAATTTTAAATTATATGTGCCGGAAGAAAGATCTACACAGTCATTGATTGACGATGTGATCTTTATATCGTTAATGGCCAATGTAGAGAAATCTATATCTAAACCATCTGAAGCACTATTATCTACTTTGATGCTATTTATAGTGCCTGAGCTTCTTATTATATTTACTGAATCTTCGCAGGAGCTATTTACAGATTCAATATTTATTAATTTGAATTCAGTTTCATAAAAATTTAAACAACCTGTAAGATTATTTGATATATCAAAATTATTTATAATATCTTCAGGCCCATTATTAGTAAATCCTGTAAATTTAATATTCCAATTTTCTAATACTCCGCCTAAAAAAATAATTTTTCCTTGATTTGTTTTTTGGTCAATTGTAATAGTTTGCTCTTTTTTATTAATTTTAACATCTACATCTTTATATTTTATTTTAGTTTTGTTTAAGCTATCCAATAATTCCCAGTCTGAATATCTAAAATCTATATTTTTCATTTCTTTATTAAAATTATTAAATAAAAAAACCATATTATTTGTTGATCTTAATTTTCTCTTCAAAATACTAAAATTTTGATTCGTAGCTTGATTTAAAATTTTAAAATATTCAACTCTTGTTGGTTTAAAAATTTCACATTTTTCTAAATTATAATTACATATAGAAAAATTTTTATTTATATGGTTTGAGAATACAAATTTAACAGATTCTTTTTTTTTTATGATTTTTGGAAAAAAGCCATTGTTTTTTAGAATATTAATTTCAATAGGATTGAACTTATTTAAAATATAAAGTCTGGCTAGAATCTTATCAATTACAACTTTCAGTTCTTGATATGAAATCTCCATTCCTGAATTTTCCAGTTTTTTCATCAAAGTTCCTAAATTTAAATTTTCCATAAGGTTTATTGCGTCTTGCGCTCCTTGAATTGCCTCATTCGATATTAAATTTCGATTGGTATTTTGATTAAGTTTTAAATATTGAGTTTTATCTAAAATTTTAGATTTTCCATCGTAATAAATTGGTAAATAATATTTAAAAAATGAGTCGTAATAAAACCTTCTGTCATCCACAGATAAACCGTGTTTAGTATCTAATGCGTATGATAGAGCTTCATAAGTATTCAATATCTTAATATTTTTTTTAAGAAAAAATTTATCGGTGAATAAATAAAAAACGTCTGAAATTTTTTCAACTATTTTTTTTTCTTCTTTAAATTTGTGGTTAAATAAATAGAGTCTATTTAAATTTGATATTGCCTCTAAACTAGTTGATGAGTTACTACGATTTTTTTCAGAAAAATTTTTATTTGAAACTTTTGCATAATTTATAGTAGGAAATTGAATTTTTTCTTTTTCTGTTAAATTAACTGAAAATCTTTCATCTCCTTCTAATATTGGTCCTTCTCTATAGAGCGATTTTTCTAATAGCTCTTTTCTAATATCTTCTTGAAAAATATACTCAACTCTTACATTGTTTATTTTAGATTCTACAAAAAAAGTTTTGGGTGACATAAAATCTAATTCTTTAAATAAATTAGAGACAAATACTTCATTTTTCCCATGCCTAGCGTCTTTTAAAAAAAGTTTAAATTGCGTTATGTTATATATATTTCCATTTAATAATTCTATTTTAACGCTTGATGTAGGTGCGCCTTTAACCCATCCTATATGCCAAAATAGATCTCCTGTTACTCTAACTTTAGCATCAAATTTGCAAAATTTGTCATCTTCAAATTTTACGATAACATCCGCTTTAAATTTTTTTTTAAAATTATCGGTTATTCTAAAATTTGATACCCATTCTTTATGCTCTTTTATATTATTTTTTTGCTCAAATTGTAGATGTATGTTTAAAAGATTTTTTACCCAGTTTTTATTCTTATGTATTTGAATATCTAAATATTCAATTTTTAAGTTTTCCGAGTCAGTTTTATAAAAATCTCCACTACAAAAGGGTTTTGTAGAATTGTAAGAAATTTGACTATTTGCAAATAAATTTTCAGAAAAAAATAATATAAATAAAGATACAAGTATTCTTTTAATTGCCATATCTTACAAGCAACTCATCTATTGTCGATTGGTTTTCAATTTCTTTTTTAAAAATTTCTAGTTCTTTTTTAGAGGAAAATATTAGCTCATAATTGAATGTTTGATTAATGTTATCTATAGATAATTCATTTAAATTAGCGTGATCTTCAATAGCTTTAATTTTACTTTTTGCTTTTATTTGAATGATATTTAGTAGGTTTCCCTCTTCAAAAGAATAGGAAAATATTTTTTTCCCTTTTTTCTCGAAATAATTTTCTAAAATTTTAAAAGCAATAATAACGAAATTAATTATTATTGTTAACCCAACTCCATACTTATAATCAATTGCCATTCCTATACCCACTGTAATAAGGCCGAAAAAAATTATGAGTTCAAATGGGTTTTTAACTGGATTACGGAATCTTACAATAGATAGCGCACCTATCATTCCAAGTGACAAAGCTATATTCCCAGAAATTAAACTTGTAATTACCATTGTAATTGGAGGCAACAAAGATATCGTTAATGTGTAATGATATGTTTGTGACCACAACTGTTTTGCATACCCAAGTGAAAATCTTAAAGATAAACCACAAAAAATTGCCACTATAACAAAAAATAAAAATTCTAAATTAGTTAGTCCACTCATATTAAATATTTTAGATAAGAGGTTAATAGTAAATTACTAAAGTATTTATATATATAAAAATCTTTTAAACAAGCTTAGTTTATTATATCTTTAATAAATTATCGAGCTTGTTAGTAATTAATTTTATAGATGAAAATTCTTTATTATAATTGACTAAATATTTGCCTCTATTTCTCATTTTATCTAAATATTTTTTTCTAGGCATTTTTAAAAGTAAATTAGCTCTTTTTTCAAAATATCTATAATTACAAATTTTATTTATAGTTGAAATGCCGTTGATAGGAAAATCGTAAATTTTATTTTGAGTAAAATTACATGATAAAATTTTATTATTAATAGATAAATTTTCTCTTAACATTGTTGTCATAGTGGAAATAGCCAAATTACTTTTTAATAAAATTTGATAACTAGTAATATTTTTTTTCTCCTTTTTATGTGAAGAATTTTTCATTAGGTAGTTAAACTCAATCTTCTTTAAGTTTTTTTTATACCATTCAATTTCACCAGTTTTTCCTTTTAGTAAAAAAATTAGTTTACATTTATTCTCTATAGCAAACTTGATAGAAAATTTTACAAGTTTTAAAAAACCATTATAAATAACATAAGCATCATTTACTTTTATATTATTAATTTTAATCCTTGGCGCTCCATAATCTGATAGCAAACAGATATCATAAGTTTTTCTTTTTAAACTTTTAATATTTAAATTTATTTTTTTTAACGCACGTGATAATCTCAAACTTCCAACTGGATAAAAGTTTTTTATTTGTAAGTTATATTTTTTATATAATCTTACATCATATTTTCCATGACAAAAAAAATGTGGTATAAACCATTTTTTATTCATATTTATATTTAATTGCTTTTTTTTATAAAAATAAACATTTTCTTTAATTTGATATGTCGATCCATTTTGTATTGCAACAAAATGCATTTTTGACTTTTTATATTTCAGTTTAGCAAACTTAAAAAATTTAAAATCATTATAAATAAAAGTTAATACTACTTTTGGATTAATTATTTCAATTAAAGCTAAAAAATAAGCATCAATAAATTTGTAATTATCTTTTAAATATTTGATAATTTTCCAGAATATTTCTGTAGTCACATAAATTTTGTTAATGTTAGAAACCCTTGTTTGTAAAACAAAGTATTTGTAATCTTTTAGGATAGTGTCATTTAAATCTTTAATTGACTCATCGTCATAAACTAAAAGATTATGAAGTTTAGGATTTTTAAATTCAATATCTACTTTTATTAAAAATCTAATTAATTTAAAAAAATATCTGATCATTAAATTTATTAACTATTAAATTCTATATTTTGGAGGCCACGTCCAGAATCGAACTGGAATAAAAGGATTTGCAATCCTCCGCGTAACCATTCCGCCACGTGGCCAAACTTAACTATATGAACTATTTAGATCATTTAATCCTTTCATTAAAGTAAAATCTATGACTTTAAAGATTACTTAATTTTGATATAAACTTTATAATATAAACAGATGGAATTTAAGAAATATAATCATTTAATCGAAGAAAAACAAATATCAAATTTTTGGAGTAAGAAAAAATTATTTAAACCCAAGCCTGGAAAACTAAAAAAAACTTTTTCCATAGTAATACCTCCTCCCAATATCACCGGTCGTCTTCATATGGGGCATGCGTTAAATAACAGCCTTCAAGACGTATTAATTAGATTTTATAGAATGAATGGCTATGAAACTTTGTGGCAACCAGGAACTGACCATGCAGGTATAGCTACCCAAGCTATTGTAGAAAAAAATTTAGAAAAGGAAGGCTTAAATAAAAATGATTTAGGTAGAGAGAAATTTATTGAAAAAGTTTGGAAGTGGAAAGAAGATTCTGGTGAGGTAATAATAGATCAACTTAAAAAGTTGGGCTGTTCATGTGATTGGTCAAGAACAAGATTCACAATGGATAAAGATTTATCAAAAGCTGTAACTAAAGTTTTTGTGGACCTGTATAATAAAAATTTAATTTATAAAGATAAAAAATTAGTTAATTGGGACACTAAATTACAAACGGCTATTTCAGACCTTGAAGTAGTACAAAAAGATGTTCAGTCTCAATTATATTATATTAATTACAAAGTTGAAAATTCTTCTGAAAAAATAACGATTGCTACAACAAGACCAGAAACGATAATGGGCGATACAGCTATTGCAGTAAATCCAAAAGATAAGCGTTACGAAAATCTTGTTGGTAAAATTGTAAAAATTCCGCTTGTAGGAAGAAAAATTAAAATTATTTTTGATCATTACGCAGATCCTGAACAAGGCACTGGTGCAGTAAAAATAACACCCGCTCATGATTTTAATGATTACGATGTTGGAAAAAGAAATAAATTGGAAATTATTAACATTTTACAAAAAGACGGAACAATTAATGAAAATGGCATCAAAGAATGCATAGGTTTAGACAGGTTTGAAGCTAGAAAATTTATTCTTACACAGTTAAAAAATACTGGAGATTTAGTAAAAATTGATACAATTAAAAATAAAGTGCCTTATGGAGATAGATCTAATTCAGTTATAGAACCGTTGTTGACAGAACAATGGTTTGTTGACGCAAAATATTTATCAAAAAAACCTATTAAAATTGTAAAAGAAAAGAAAACTTCATTTTTTCCAAACACGTGGACAAAAACTTTTTTCCAATGGATGGAAAATATAGAACCATGGTGTATTTCAAGACAAATATGGTGGGGTCATAGAATACCTGCGTGGTATAGTGAAGATAATGAGATATTTGTTGCTACAAACGAAAAGGAAGCAAATATTTTAGCGAAAAAGAAATATAAAAATAAAAATTTCAAACTAACCCAAGAAACAGATGTTCTCGACACTTGGTTTTCTTCGGCATTATGGCCATTTGCAACGCTTGGATGGCCACAGAAAACTAAAGAATTAAAAAAATTTTATCCAACTACAGTTCTTGTAACTGGATTTGATATTATATTTTTTTGGGTAGCAAGAATGTTAATGATGGGAAATTATTTTCAAAGTAATACACCCTTTAAAAAAGTATATGTTCATGCTCTAGTTAGAGATGAAAAGGGGCAAAAAATGTCAAAATCAAAAGGGAATGTTATAGATCCTCTGGAATTAATTAACGATTATGGGGCTGACAGTCTAAGGTTTACTTTAATCTCAATGGCTTCACCAGGGAGAGATGTAAAACTTTCTAAAGATAGAATCGTTGGAAATAGAAATTTTATAACCAAAATATGGAGTGCTAATAATTTCTTAGATTTAAATAAATGTAAACTAGATAAAAAAATTAATTTAAAAAAAGTTAAACTTCCTGTAAATCAATGGATTTATAGTGAGTTTATTGAGACACAAAATCAAGTAAACAGACATATAGAAAACTTCAGATTCGATGAAGCAGCCAGGGTAGTGTACAAATTTGTTTGGCATTCATATTGCGATTGGTATCTTGAATTTTTAAAACCAATTTTCAATTCTAAAAATAAAGTTAATATTATTGAGGCAAGAAATTTTTCATCATTTATGATGTCTAATATACTTAAAATTTTACATCCTTTTATTCCTTTCTTTACAGAATCAGTATGGCACAAAAATTCATATAATAAATATTTCAAAACACCATTAATTCAAGCAAGTTGGTTTAACGACTCAAAGCCTATTTTTTATAAAAATAATCATAAAGATATAGAATGTATTATTGAAATAATTTCAAGTGTAAGATCTACAAAAGCTGAATTAAACATTAAGCCAAAACTTTTTTGTGATATTGTTTTTTCAGAAAAATCTAAAGTTTTAAAAAAAATAATAAATAAAAATTTAGAAATAATTAAACAAGTTGGCAGAATAAACAGTTTAGTTAATAAAAGTGAAAAAAGTAACTTAATTGAAGTATTAATATTAAAAGAAAAATTATCTCTTAAATTTAATGAGGATATAGACATAATTTCACAAAAAAAAAGATTAGTAGACAAAATTGGCTCTATAGAAGTCAAAATAAAAACTTTAAGCAATAAATTGCTGAATAAAGCGTTTTTACAGAATGCTCCTAGAGATATAGTCCTAAATGATAAAGTGTTATTAGCAGATTTAACCATTGAAGAAAATAAATTAAGAAGTATTGTATCTAGCATTGATTAAGCATGCATAAATTTGATAAAAAAAAATTACCTAGCCGGCACACGTCTTTAGGCCCTGATAGAGCACCACATAGATCATTTTATTATGCTATGGGTGAAACTGAGGAAGATGTAGCTAAACCTTTTGTTGGTGTAGTTTCTACATGGAACGAAGCAGCTCCATGTAACACTGCATTAATGAGGCAGGCACAATCTGTTAAAAAAGGAGTAAAAATTTCTGGTGGGACCCCAAGAGAATTTTGCACCATTACTGTAACTGACGGTATTGCTATGGGCCACGAAGGAATGAAATCATCTTTAGTCTCAAGAGAAATAATTGCAGATTCAGCTGAACTTACTGTAAGGGGACATTGTTACGATGCTTTAGTTGGTATTGCAGGTTGTGATAAGTCATTGCCAGGATTAATGATGTCAATGGTAAGATTAAATGTTCCAAGCGTTTTTATTTATGGTGGATCTATATTACCAGGAAAATACAAAGGAAAAGATGTTACCGTCGTAGATGTTTTTGAGGCTGTGGGAAAACACTCAGCAGGAGTAATGTCTTCAGAAGATTTAAGAGAGTTAGAACTTGTTGCCTGTCCAAGTGCAGGTGCTTGCGGAGGTCAATTTACCGCAAACACAATGGCCTGTGTTTCAGAAGCAATTGGATTAGCGTTACCATATTCAGCAGGAACACCTGCTCCTTATGAAGAAAGAGATAAATATGCATTTGAAAGTGGTAAAACAGTAATGAATTTATTAGAAAAAAATATTAAACCTAGGGATATTGTAACAAAAAAATCTTTAGAAAATGCAGCAACTATAGTTGCGGCAACAGGAGGTTCTACAAATGCAGCATTACACCTACCAGCTCTTGCAAATGAAATTGGAATTAAATTTGATTTAATGGATGTTGCAAAAATTTTTAAGAAAACTCCATATTTAGCAGATTTAAAACCAGGTGGTAAATATGTGGCTAAAGACATGTGGCAAGCAGGAGGTGTTCCAATGTTATTAAAAACTCTTTTTGACGGAGGTTATATTCATGGCGATTGCATGACAGTTACTGGAAAAACCATGAAAGAAAATTTAAAAAATATAGAATTTAACAGTAATCAAAAAGTACTTAGAAAATTTGACAACCCGTTATCACCAGATGGTGGAGTCGTAGGATTAAAAGGTAATTTAGCACCAGAGGGTGGAATTGTTAAAATAGCAGGCTTAAAAAAATTACAATTTACTGGGAAAGCAAGATGTTTTGATAACGAAGAAAATGCAATGGCAGCAGTCCAAAGTAAAAAATACAAAGATGGAGATGTGATAATTATTCGGTATGAAGGTCCAAAAGGCGGACCTGGAATGCGAGAAATGCTTTCAACTACTGGAGCTATATATGGACAAGGAAAAGGTGAAAAAGTGGCTCTTATAACTGACGGAAGGTTTTCGGGAGCTACAAGAGGTTTTTGTGTCGGACATGTCGGGCCTGAAGCAGCTGTTGGAGGACCGCTGGCTCTTTTAAAAAATGGAGACGTTATAGATATAGACGCCAAGAAAGGAACAATTAACGTTAGACTGTCAAAAAAAGAATTATCTGCGAGAAGAAAAAAATGGAAGCCGAGAAAATTGCAATTCGGGTCGGGCACACTTTGGAAGTATGCTCAAACTGTTGGACCTGCATATTTAGGAGCTCCTACTCATCCAGGAAAAAGGAAAGAAATTAAACCTTACTCTGATATATAAATGAAAATAAGACCTATAATCTTATGTGGGGGAGCAGGAACTAGACTCTGGAAAGATACCAAAAAAAATGTTCCTAAACAATTTATTGATTTTGGTGGTTGGTGTTTGTTTGAGAAAACACTTGATCGAATAAAAGACCCAATTTTTGACTATCCAATCATTAGTACTAACGTTAAATATTTAAAAGAAATAAAAAAGTATCTTAAAAAAAATAATTTTTCTAAGTACAAAATAGTTTTAGAGCCAACAAAAAGAAATACAGGACCAGCAATTTTGGCTGCGGCTCTAATAAAACAAATACCAGATAATCAACCGTTAGTATATTTTTCATCTGATCATATCATAGAAAAATTTAATATTTTTAAAGAATCAATTTTAAAAAATCTAAAATATTTAAATAGTAAAAATTTATTTATATTCGGTATAAAACCAACATCACCATCAACAGAATATGGTTATTTTTTAACTAAGAAAATGAAAAATATTAATTCTGTCGTAAAGTTTTATGAAAAACCTCACCTAACAAAAGCTAAAGAAATTTTGAGAAAAAAAGGATACTGGAATTCTGGAATGTTTTTTTTAAGAAAAGATTCAATAATTTATAATTTTAAGAAATATGAACCTAAAATTTTAACAAATTGTCTTAAAGCTGTTTTAAAATCAAAGTATGTTAAAAATACTTATTTTTTAAATAAGGATTTTTTTGCAAAAGCACCATCAAAGTCTTTTGATTACGCCATTTTAGAAAAAACAAAAAAAATTAATGCTATAAAATTAAATATTCCATGGTCCGATCTAGGTAGCTGGAAAGAAATTTCTAAGATGTATAAAGAAAACAAGCATCAATACTTTAATAAAAAAAATGTTTTTTATCGTCCCTGGGGTAAATATACAAATTTATTTGTTGGAAAAGGTTTTTTAGTTAAGGAAATGACAGTAAATCCAAAAGGATGTTTGAGTTTACAAAAACATCGTTATAGATCAGAACATTGGTTAATTACTCAGGGAAAACCAAAAATAACACTAAATAACAAAGTTTTTACAAAAAACCTAAATCAATCTGTAGTTATTCCAAAAGGATCAATTCATCGGATTGAAAATCCATTTAAGAAGACAGTTAAAATTATTGAAATTCAACTTGGGTCAATTTTAAAAGAAACTGATATAATCAGATTTCAAGATATTTACGGAAGAGTTAAATAATTTCTAGTTCTATAGGTGTGTGATCTGATGGTTTTACTTTAGACCTAGGTTTTTTATTGATGTTAATAGATTTGAGGTTTTCAATAATAGAGTTTGAAACTAAAAAATGATCAATCCTCATTCCATAATTTTTTTGCCAAGATCCAGAAAAATAATCCCAAAACGTATATTCTTGTTTGTTTTTATTAAAAAATCTATAAGCATCATTAAATCCTAAATTTACCAAAGTTCGATATTTCTTTCTTATTTCTAGTTTAAACAATGCATCATTTTCATATCTTTTTGAATCATAAACATCTATTTCCTCAGGTATTACATTAAAATCTCCTGAAATAATTATATTGGAGTTTTTTTGAAATATTTTTTGTATATTTTTAATAAATAAATCCATCCATTTTTTTTTATAGTCATATTTAGCAGAATCAATTGGGTTGCCATTCGGTAAATATATATTAATTATTTTGATTTTTTTTGATTTTAACTCAATTTCTCCTGTAATAATTCGAGATTGTTTTAATGGGTCTTTAAAAAAATTTGTTTCAATATTTGAAATTTTAACCTTTGAAAGGAAAGCAACGCCATTATAACTTTTTTGCCCATACACATATGACTCATAGCCAATTTCTTTAAAAGCTTCTTTAGGAAAATTTATTTCTTCTGTTTTAATTTCTTGAAGAAATAAAACATCAGGTTTAGAGTCTTTGATGTAATTTAAAATATTTTCTAATCTTGCACGAACTGAATTAACGTTCCAAGATATTATTTTCATTAAACTGAAAAAGATAAGCCACAGCCACATGAAGATGAAGCTTTTGGATTGTTTATTACAAAAGAATCGCCTATCATTTCTTTTTTAAAGTCCACAACTGATCCGTTAATAATATCAAGAGAATCTTTGTCTATTAAAGTTTTATTAAAAACTACATCTCCTTCTTCAATTTTATCATCAAAGTCAAAGCTGTATTTAAAACCTGAGCAGCCTCCTCCTTTTACAGAAATCCTAAAATATTTTTTTGGCGTATTTATTGAAACTATTTTTTCAATTTGTTCTAGCGCTTCTTTAGTAAAGTTTAATTTTTTTGTCGTATTCATGTTAAAATATAGTATACATTTTAAGTTGGTTTTATGCAAAAAAATTCAAAAATTGATTATTCTAGTTTGTCAACACCGTTAAAATCTAAAGGTAGACTTTTTTCTGAAAAAAAAAGCAATTTTAGGTCTGCCTACCAAAGAGACAGAGATCGAATTGTTCATTCAACAGCTTTTAGACGACTAAAACATAAAACTCAAGTTTTTGTTAATACTACAGGTGATCATTATAGAACTAGAATTACACATTCTCTTGAAGTGGCACAAATAGCTAGAACACTGGCTAAATACTTTGAGTTAAATGAAGATCTTTGCGAAACACTTAGTCTTGCTCACGACCTCGGTCACACACCATTTGGACACGCAGGTGAAGAAGCTTTAAATGAATGTATGCAAGACTATGGAGGTTTTGATCACAATATTCAAACTTTAAGAATAGTTACTCTTTTAGAAAAAAAATATTATAATTTTAAAGGTTTGAATTTGTCAGTTGAAACTTTAGAGGGATTAATAAAGCATAACGGTCCAGTTTATAATTTAAATAAATTTAACAATATTTTAGGAAAAAATTTTTTTAAAAATAAAATAAATTTTAATAACCAGGCTTCTCTAGAAGCACAAATTGCTGCCATATCTGACGATATAGCTTACAATAGTCATGACCTAGAGGATGGCATGAAAGCAAATCTATTTAGTTCAGAAGAATTAAAAAATATACCAATGCTATCTGACATCGTTAAAAAACATAAGAAACAATTAAATAGCCATAATAAAGAGCTAGCTTTAAGACAAATTATAAGAGAAATTATCAACGAAATGGTTAAAGATATTATCGATAATACAAAAAAAAATCTAAAAAAAGAAAATATAAAATCAATTAAAGACGTTCGTAAATCAAAAAAAAATTTAGTAAAATTTTCAGATTCAATGAAACTATTTGATATTACGATAAAAGGTTTTTTAAAAGAGAAAATGTATTACAGCAAAGAAGTTTTAAAAAAAACTAATGAAGGAAAAAAAATTATAAAAGAGCTGTTTATAAAAATTAATAAAAAACCAGATAAATTTATTGATATGAAATATCTAATCGAAAAAAATAAAAAAAGATTAATTTGTGACTTTATAGCAGGGATGACTGATAGATTTGCCATCGATCTTTATAAAAAAATAAAATGAATATATTTACAAATTATTTACAAAAAATTATTAATTTAGTAAAAAAAAATCAAAAAGAATTAAAAATTGAGAACTTTAATAATTTTAAAGGTATAACCGTAGAAAACCCACCACCTGAATTTAATTTCGATCTTTCGTGCAATATTTCCTTAATACTTGCTAAGAGCAATAAATTAAATCCTAGAGAATTAGCTAATCATATTAAAAAATTAATTTTAGAAAATTTTAAGGAAGTAAAAAATATTGATATAGCAGGACCTGGTTTTATTAATATTAAATTAGATTCAAATGAGATTAAAAAATTTATAAAAGATATATTCAATAAAAAAAATATTTTTGGTTGTACAAAAAAATTAAAATTTTTTAACATTGAATATGTTTCTGCAAATCCTACTGGACCAATGCATGTTGGCCATTGCAGAGGAGCGGTTTATGGAGACGTATTAGCAAATTTATTAGAATTTAACGGAAATAAAGTAGTTAGAGAATATTATATAAATGACTATGGAAACCAAATCAGAAACTTTGTAAAATCTGTTTTTTTAAGAATTAGAGAAATTAAATATAAAGAAAAATTTTTAAATGATAAAAATCTTTATCCTGGCGAATATGTTGTTGATATAGCTAAAAAAATTATCAAAGAGGTTGATAGTAATTTTGATAATTTAGATAAATCTTTTGAAGTTTTAAAAATTAAGTCTCTTGAACATTCAATGGAATTAATAAAATCTGATTTAAAAGATCTTGGCATATCTCATAATAATTTTATCTCAGAAACAGACCTTGTTAACAAAAATTTAATTGATAAAACGGTAATTTTTTTAAAAAAGAAAAAAATTGTCGAAGAGGGGTATTTAAACCCACCAAAAGGGGAAAATTCAAGTGGCTGGATAAAAACAAAGAGACTAATATTTAAGTCAACAAAATTTGGCGACGATAGTGACAGAGCTTTGCAAAAAAATGACGGTTCATGGACCTATTTTGCTAACGATGTTGCTTATCATATGGATAAAGTTTCTAGAAAATACGATCACCTTATAAACGTTCTTGGTGCTGATCATATTGGTTATATTAAAAGAATTACAAGTGCCGTCAATGCGTTATCAGATGGTAAGGTGAAATTAGAATGTAAGGTTTGCCAACTTGTTAAGCTTTATAAAGATGGAAAACCTTTTAAAATGTCAAAAAGAGCTGGAGATTTTATTTCACTTAAAAATCTGTTAGCAGAAGTAGATAGAGATTCAATCAGATTCATGATGCTAAATAGAAGTAACGATATGGAACTAGATTTTGATTTTAATAAAATTTTAGAAAAAAATAAAGACAATCCTGTTTTCTATGTACAATACTGTTATGCAAGAATTAATTCTTTATTTAGAAATATTAATAAAAAAATTGAAGATTGTGTTGATTTAGGGCCAGAAAATTTAAATCTTAATGAATACGAAAGTAAAATTCTTAGAAAAATATTTGACTGGCCTAGAGTTGTAGAGACTGCTTCAAATAAATATGAACCTCACCGTATACCTTTTTATTTATATGAATTAGCAACTTTATTTCATTCATATTGGAGCAAAGGCAACGAAGACAGAAGTTTTAGATTTTTAGAAAATGAGAAAGTTAAAAGCACATCTACTTTAGCAATAATTCAGTTAGTGTCGATTGTAATAACTAATGGAATGAAAATTTTAGGAGTGTCTTTACCCAAAAAAATGTAATGAAAAATTTTTTGTATTTGTGCATTTTTTTTCTTATAATGGTTTTTTCTTATCTTGTTTTTTCAAAATACTCTTCTGATAATAATCTTTCTAATATTAAAGAAAATAGAAAAAATTTAAATAAAAAATTATTTAATAATTCAGCGGATCTCCCATTTCTTAGAAATGATACTGATAATGCCGTTAATTTTAATACCGGTTATAATAATATGGACACAACAAGCCCCAAAAGAAATTTTTGGGATTTATTCAAAAAAAAATGAAAAAAAAAGCAATAATAATTAGCATTAAAGGTACAGAACTTTCTAAAGAAGAAAAAAAATTAATTAAAGAAGAAAAGCCATGGGGTTTAATATTGTTTAAAAGAAATTTAAAAAATTTTAATCAGGCAAAAATCTTGATTAAGGATATAAAAAAAGCTTCTAAGGACAAATATTTTCCAATTATGATTGACGAAGAAGGAGGTGCGGTTACTCGTATATCTAATTTTTTAGATACCAAGGTATATTCACAGTTCTTTTTTGGAAACATTTATGAGAACAATGCTATTTTAGGAACTTCTTTATACGAAAATTACATTTTTTCTTTATCTTCAGTTTTAAAAATTTTGGGTATAAATATAAATACCGTTCCTGTTTTAGATGTTGTTCAAAAAAAAACACATAAAATTATTGGCTCAAGAAGTTATTCAAAAAACCCAAAAACCATTAAATATCTTGGGTCAAAATGTATTAATGCTTATAAAAAATCTAAAATAGGGACAGTAATAAAACATATTCCAGGTCACGGTAGTTCAATTGTAGACAGCCATGAATCATTACCAATTATAAGAAAAACCCTTAAAGAACTTATTAAATTGGACTTTTACTGTTTTAAAAACATGAATTCAAATTTTGCGATGACGGCTCACATTATCTATTCAAAATTGGATAGTAAAAATGTTGCCACCCATTCAAGTATTATTATTAACAAAATTATTAGAAAAAAATTAAACTATAAAGGTATTATAATTTCAGATGACATTTCTATGAAAGCTTTAAAATACGACATAATAACAAACGCAAAAAAATCATTAGAAGCAGGTTGTAATCTAGTTCTTTATTGCGCAGGTAAATACGAAGATTCACTTAAATTAATTAAACAAATGCCTTATATAGACGCATTTACAAGAAAAAAAACTTCAGAATTTTATAATTTTTTAAGCTAGAATAATTTAATGGAATCACTTACAAAAAAATCAATTTCTATAGAAATTCCTAACTACTCGGGACCCCTTGAGGTTTTGTTAGATTTAGCTAAAACACAAAAAGTTGATTTAACAGAAATTTCAATTACTAAACTAGCTGATCAATTTTTAAATTATATTAAAAATACAGAAAATATAAATTTAGAAACTGCCGCAGAATTTCTGGTGATGGCCACATGGTTAGCGTACTTAAAATCTAAATTACTTTTACCTGATGATGAAGAAGATGATTTTAGGGCATTAGAAGTTGCAGAAAAATTAAAATTGCAATTAAAAAAATTAGAACTAATAAGACTTTTGTCTGATCAAATGTTAAGAAAAAAAAGAATAGGGGTTAATATTTTTTACAGAGGAATGCGTGGTGGAATTAGATCGATTAATACTCCTGTATATGATATTTCACTATATGATTTATTAAAAACTTATTCTGTTATTCAAATGCAAAAAGGATTTCAAACAATTAATATACCCAAGCTTCCAGTTTTTACCCCTGAGGAGGGTATCAAGCAAATTAAGAATAATATTGAAAAATTAACCGAGTGGAGAAATATCAAGGAGTTAATACCTGAACATTATATTCAAAATAAAAAAATAAAAAAAACTGGCTTAGTAGGCATATTTGCCGCTAGTCTTGAGCTAACAAAAGAAGGGTATATTAAAATTATGCAAAAAAAAATGTTTGATAACGTTTTAATAAAAAAAAATTAAATGAATAAAAAAATAAAAAAAGACACTAATATTGTAAAGTTCCCAAGAAATATTTCCAAACTAGAACGCAAGGTTGAAGCGATTATTTTTGCTGCAGCTGAGCCACTCGATATTGAAACTATTGAAAAAAGAGTACAAAGCACTTCTAATATTAAAAAAATTTTAGAAAATATTCAATCTGATTATATAAATCGTGGAATTAACTTAATAAATATTAAAGAAAAATGGTCTTTTAGAACCTCTAAAGATTTGTCTGAACTTATGTCTCTACAAAAATCTACACAAAAAAAACTTTCAAAAGCAACAATAGAAACTTTATCAATAATCGTATATCATCAGCCTGTAACAAGATCTGAAATTGAAGAAATCAGAGGTGTTGCTTTCGCAACTAATACACTTGAAATACTATTAGAATTAAACTGGGTTAGACCAGCGGGTAGAAAAGATGTGCCTGGAAAACCTATTCAATATGCTACCACTGAAAATTTTTTAAATCACTTTAATATACAGCAACTATCAGACCTTCCTACCGTGGAGGAATTAAGTTCTGCGGGCTTGATTGACGGCTCAAGTCTTGACTCTTCGATTTTTGGAACTGGTAGATTTTATAAAGAGCAATCAGAATCGAAAAAAGAGGATATTTACAAAGATATTGAGACTGCAATAGATCAAGCACCTAAAACAGATGAATAAAAGTTATTTATTTAATTCAAATAATTGTATATAAATAAAGATTATGAGCATAGGTTTTTGGCAAATAGCTATTGTAGCAGTTTTAGTTGTCCTTTTGTTTGGAAGAGGAAAAATTTCCGATTTGATGGGAGATGTTGCTAAAGGTATAAAAAGCTTCAAAAAAGGCATGTCAGACAATCCAGACTCAAAAAACAAAGATTCAGAAGATCAAAATAATCCAGATAACAAATAAATTTAATGCCACAAATCGGTTGGTTTGAATTAATCCTAGTCATCTTAGTTGCAATACTAATTATCGGTCCTAAAGAATTTCCTATAGTTTTAAAAAAAATAGGGTCTTTTATTGGATCGGTTAAAAGATATGTTACAGACTTTCAAAGCAATGTTAATGAAATTACTAACATCGAAGAAGACTCAAAAAAAGATAATGAATTAAAAAACAAAGAAGATGATGGAAAATAAAAGTTCTACTGACAAAGGAAGTTTTGTAAGCCATTTAACAGAACTTAGATCTCGACTAATGAGAACTCTTCTATTTTTGCTGATTACTTTTATTATTTGTTATATTTTTTCTGAACAAATATATGGTTTCTTGGTCAAACCCTATGCTGATGCTGTAATTGAAAATAATCTAGATAGAAGGTTAATTTTTACAGCTTTACATGAAGCTTTTTTAACATATTTAAAAGTTGCTTTTTTTACATCTTTTTTTATTTCAAGTCCCATATTTTTAACACAAATTTGGAAATTCGTTGCACCTGGATTATATAAAAACGAGAAAAAAGCTTTACTACCTTATCTGATATGCACTCCTATTTTATTTTTGCTTGGCGGAATGCTTGTTTATTATTTGATTATGCCATTAGCTATTAATTTTTTCTTGAGTTTTGAGTCTGTAGCGCAAAATAATTCTATAGCTATTGAATTAGAAGCAAAAGTAAATGAATATCTATCTTTAATTATGAGATTAATTTTTGCCTTCGGTATTAGTTTTCAACTTCCGGTAGTTCTTAGTCTGCTGGCTAGAATTGGAATTATTGACTCTCTATATCTAAAAACTAGGAGAAAATATGTAGTTGTTATAATATTTGCTGTAGCCGCTGTTCTAACACCCCCAGATCCAATTACTCAAATTGGTTTAGCTATACCTTTATTATTACTATATGAAATATCAATATTGACAGTTAAAATGATTGAAAAAAAAAAATAAATGCATAATTTAAAAGAAATAAGAAAAAATTTTGATTTTTTTAAGGAAAAAATTAAATCAAGAAATATTGATATTAATTTTGAACATCTAATTAATCTAGATAAATTAAATAGAGAGTTTATAAATAAAAAAGAAAGTCTTGAACAACAAAAAAAAATAATATCAAAATCAAAAAATGAAGATAATTTCAAAAAATCAAAAAACTTATCAATTGAAATAGATCAAATTATAATTATACAAAAAAAAACTGAAGTGGAATTGTATAAAATTCTATCTAATATACCAAATATTATTTCAGAAGATGTTCCTCTTGGAAAAGATGAAAAAACAAATAAATTTATTAAAAAAAGTGGGGAAATAAATGTATTTGATTTCAAGATAAAATCTCACTCTGAGTTAGGGAAAAAAAATAATCAAATTGACTACAACACTTCTATAAAACTTTCCGGATCTAGATTTGTCGTTTTGAGAGGTAATTTTGCACTATTAGAAAGAGCATTAATTAATTTTATGCTGGATATACACACATCTAAGTTTAACTATTCAGAAATTTCCCCTCCGCTTATTGTTAATGAAGCTGTTATGTATGGCACGGGTCAATTACCAAAATTTGAAGAAGATCAATTTGAAATTAAATTTGACAATACCAAAGATAGAAAATTTTTAATTCCAACTGCAGAAGTGGTTTTGACAAATTTGGTTAGAGATAGTATTTTAAATTTCAAAGATTTACCTCTCAGATTTGTTGCATCCACTCCATGTTTTAGAAAAGAAGCTGGTAGTTACGGCAAAGACACGAAAGGGATGATGAGACAACATCAATTTTATAAAGTTGAGCTAGTAAGTATAGTTGAGCCATCAAACTGTAAACTAGAATTAGAAAGAATGCTGAGCTGTGCAGAAGAAATTTTAAAAGCTTTAAAAATACCCTATCAAGTAGTGCTATTATCCTCTGGAGATATGGGATTTAGTTCAGAAAAAACCTATGATATTGAAGCCTGGATACCATCTGAAAATAAATATAGAGAGATCTCAAGCTGCTCGTCGTGTGGAACTTTTCAAGCACGTAGAATGAATGCAAAATTTAAAGGGCCTAACGGATCTGATTTTGTGGGTACTTTAAACGGATCTGGATTAGCCGTAGGCAGGTTGTTAATTGCTTTAGTTGAAAACAATCAAAATACAGATGGCTCTATTAATATTCCAGATGTTTTAAAAAAATATATGAATAATCTAAGTAAAATTTAATTATTATTTGCTTGTTTATCCAACTTTTTTATTATAATTATTCATTATCATGAGCAGTCAAGGAATAGCCCAATTTATACCTATAAT
>Ga0307986_10000289_pt1 | contig 37263 bp, 84 predicted proteins | sample EllFjometageno82_FD_203170 | JGI IMG/M metagenome (GOLD analysis project Ga0307986, IMG submission 203170) | Marine microbial communities from Ellis Fjord, Antarctic Ocean - #82 | ecosystem: Environmental > Aquatic > Marine > Unclassified | place: Southern Ocean | collected 2014-10-09 | reverse complement strand
ATCAAAGCTTCTGCTAAACCTACTGCAATAAAAGCAAGCTACAGTGAAGCTAAGGCCGTAAAAGAAGCTTGTGATGATTGCGAATGCGAGCCTTGCGAATGCGATGAAGATGATAGCTTGTCTGAAGGCACTATCACTGTAAAATCTTTTACTGGTAAAGCACCAGCTGGTATCAAGATGAAGAAGATTGGTTCTTCAAGCTTCGGCGGAGATGACGTAGAAATGTCAGGTCCAGATGCTAAGATTATTGCATACGCAAAGAAAAGTCTTGGTTGCGACTCTAAGTGTAAGAGTATTGCAGATGTTCAAAAGCAAGTAAGCGAAATGTATGAGAGCAAGTGTGGTAGTCACGAAGAAGTTGCTGAAGACAACACTAACAAGAAATCTGATGATGGTGAAGGATTGGACAAAGTTCAGCCTAAAGCTGTTAAAAAGAAGTTCGTCAACCGTCTAGATAAGGATATCGACAACGATGGCGACACTGATGACTCGGACGAATATTTGCACCGTCGCCGTAAAGCCGTTGCTAAAGCACTGGAGGACTAGAAATGTCTGGAGATATTAACGAAGCTAAGTATGATCCAGCTGATGACGATTTGGTCGCAACTGACAAGGACAAAGCTTCGGCTAAGTTAAACATTGTCATGCAGTTGCGTAAATCTATGGACGTTCGTGGTAACATGGCTATCAAATTTGCTGACGGTAAGTCGCAGAAGATTCCTATGAACATCATGAAGATTGCCCTAGATAAGTTCGCTAAAGTGCGTAAGCCAGATTCCAAAGTTAAGATGCAGGATGCTATGGGCAAATCATACAAAGACATGATCATGACACTTAAGACTTTCAAAGAAGAAGTTGAACTAGACGAAGCTGCCCAAGCAACATGGGAAGTTACAGTTGCTAAGGGAATCAATAAGCTAAAGAAGGGTCAGACTGTTAAAGTTAAAGCTCGTAATACATCAGAAGCTTTGACCAAAGGCGCTAAAGCTTTAGGTGATCCAATGGCAAATAAAGGTCCAACAGGAACTCTTACAGTCAAAAAGTTGAATGAGTCTAATCTTGATGAGTATGGCTATCAGGACACGTTGTCTGCTAACGTAGATAAAGTAAAAATCCAGAAGCAGATCGATCAAGCTGAGAAGTACATGAAGACCTTCTTTGGTAACACATCTTCAGTTAAAATGAAGAAAGTTGCTATCCAGAAGAAAATCGAAAAACTTAAGGCACAGCTAAAAGAAGACAATAGTCTTGATCACGAGATGATCATGGTAGAAGCCATGAAGCATAAGATGGTCAAAGGTGTTGCTCATATTAGCAAAGCAAACTTCCGTAAGACGCACAATGACTTTAAAGGCACTGCAAAGGGCAAAGAAAGTCTTCTAGTATTTGATCCTAAGAGAGGCACTATCTCTGTCCCAGTACATTTTACTGAAGAAGTAGAATTAGACGAAGGGTTCTCTCAGCGAGAAATCAAAATGGCAATTGGCATTGCATCAGATAAGCGATATGCTGGTGTTAACATGACAGGTGCTACTAAAGCTATTGAGAAGCTGAAGAAGGGTCTATCTTCACAGCCACAAGTTATGGCTGTACTTAAGAGACAGAATGAGGAATTAGAGCTTGACGAAGGCAAAGATTTAACGTATACTGTAGTTCATGCTAGAAAGGGTAAGGTTGTTGTTACAGCCCCTACTTCATATGCGGCAGCGCAGAAGGCAGCCAAGCAGTGGAAGCTGAAATCTACTGGTGGTGTTGATGCGTATCTCATGAAAGAAGAGACTTTAGAAGAAGCTCCATCGTACAAGCTGTATCATAGCACGTTCTCAGCCGCAGTGCAAGAAGCTATTGCAGTTGCTAAGAAGCAAGGTTTTGATGTTGACGAAGATGACTGGTCTAATAAAGTTGCTACAGGTCCTAAAAAGCCTAGCAAAGATAAGACCAACTCTTACAGCATTAAGCTACTAAAGGGCGGAAAACCTGTCAGAAAAATCTTACAGATACAAGTCTATAACATGGGCGCAAAATACGAACTAAACTGTTACGTACAGTAAAATTATATAAATACTACTAAGTAAATTATCCATTTAATAAGGAGAAAGAAAATGGCATTATGGGGAACAGTAGATACTTTGGCGGCAACGCCAGCAGTATATACAAAAACGACATCATTTGACGCAACTGCAACCTCAGTGGTTATTCTTGCATCAAATACAATTAAACTACCAGGTCACAGCTATCTTACTGGCGATGCGGTCGTATACAATGACAATGGTGGTACTGTTATCACTGGTTTGACTGATGCGGCTACCGTATTCGTTAACCGAGTTGACGCAGATACTATCAAGTTGTACACTACTAAAGTAAACGCTGTTACAGGTCACGCATCAACAGGTCTTAAAGGACTTACTGGTGTTGGAGTTGGCGCAGGTCATAACTTTGTTAAAGTACCTGATGATCAATACTTCATCGATACTACTGAAGCGAGCTTATCGACTAACCGTGTTAAAGGACTTAAAACTCCAGGTTGGAACACATACTCTACTAAAGCAGTACCAGCAACAGTATTATCTTTTGATTCTACTGCTGTGGGTGTTAGTCTGGCTGATAACGTTATTAGCGTTGGCAATCAAACTGTACTGATCAATGGTAGCACAGTGACTTACTCTAGAGGTGGTCAAACAATCGTAACTGGTCTAACAGACGGCGCTGTAGCTTATGTGCATAACGTTGGTCCTGGCATGATTAAGCTGTACGGCACATCCGCACAAGCGATTACTGGTGGAGCAACTGGTCTTAAAGCACTTACAGTCGTAGGCGTAGGAACTCACACTCTTACAGCCGCAGACGGTGTAACACGAAACATGATTGAGAATATCGTACCGATGAAAGTAACTGCCGCAACTGCTGGCGATGTTGGTGTTGATGGAACTGATGATGCATTGTTGTTCGATAGACAAGTATCAATCACTACTCAGCCTCTACAATCAGCCGCAACAGTCGATCTTGCTAATGACGCAGACATCATACTTTCTGTAGTTGCAACTGCACTACCTGGAAACACAGGTCGAGCATATCAGTGGCAAGAAGATGGATCTAACATCTCTGCATCTGGTATCTACACCAACGTAACAACTGCAACAATGACTATTACTGGAACCACTAATAACTTAGCTGGTAAGAAGTATCGTTGTGTTGTAAGTGCTACAGCGGCTCAAGACTTGACTTCAAGCGAAGTAGTAGCTACTCAGTCAGCTTAATTTGAATGAAACTATGACGTTGGTTGGTGTTAATATCTCCAATCAACGTCCATATTTTAGTTATAAATATATTGGAGAGCTAAGGCTCTTGTGTGTATTAAACTAAAGGTGAATAAAATATGAAACTTGAAGAAGATAGCTTTTTGCTATATGCGGCTAAGTATTATGATATACGAATGGCGGCATCTGCTGATGAATTCTATGATGATTTAAAACGATTTCAGCATCTAAAGAGACTGTTTAAGAGATACGAGGAAGATGATGATCTCAAAGTGAGATTGATTATCAACCACTTGACTGTAATTTTTAACTGTTTCGGTGCAGAGGCTACACCAATGTTATTCTTCAAACTAGAAGACTATCATAAGTCACTAAAGCCATTTGTCATTATGCTAGGCTATATGCCTGACATTATAGAGTACGGAAGTAATAAGATAATAAGTTCAGAAATACCTTTGGACGAACATATAATAAAAGAGTTAAGAGCGTTATGATTGTTGATCTATTTCTAGTCTTTCAGTTTATCAAGCGATTGAGTACTCCCTTCGCTGAATGGAAGGCGTACAAGCTTGGCATCATTGATGAGTCAGGCAAGCAATTGATCAAGCGTAGTAAGTTCACTACTAGAGAACAGAAAGATTCGTTTGGTATCTTTGATATCATGATCATGAAACTCAAAAGACTGCTAGAGAAAGTACCTGGCGGTAAGTCAAGAATCGGCTCATATGCAGCCGCATTATATCTCATCAAAGAACACGATGAGATAATATCTCAGGGAGAAATGCTCACGGAAGAGCAACTTGAGACTAAGATAAGTAACTACATGGAACAAGTAAGCGCAACACATCAGGATATGGACGCACTATTCGAGGCTATGTGGGACGAAGACGCACCAGCAAACAGCGCAGGTGGTGGTAATATTGCAGGCATCGGAGTAGGTGCAGACGGTGAACCAGGTGTATCGCCTAGAACTCAGAAGAAGAAAAAAAATGCGAATAGCGTCTTGAAGAGATTCAAAGATACAATTCCACCTAAAGGATAAAGATTTCAGATGGCTGAAGATAATATCAACCTAGTCCGTACGGATGTGGAAATACTGAAGAAAGATGTGTCGAATATTCAAGGACTACTAACCAGACTAGATACTGCTATCGATAAGATCGCAGACGCTACTAATGGTATAGCCTCGATATTAGCTGTTCACGACAGCAAGCACAATGACACAGATAAGGTCATTTCTGAAATGACTAGGGTTGAGGAAAAGGCGATTGAGCTAATACATCAACGCATATCCGAGAAAGAAGCTGAGACTAGAGAGCTATCTAAGCAGAATATGAACACCCTTATGGACTTTCTCAAAGAGCATGATGATCGAAGCGAAGTCTATATCACTAATATGACAGGTCGAATTGAGCAGTTAGAGCGATGGAAGTGGATCATTATGGGTGGTGCTTGGGGCATCGGTGTGATGATAGGATTCGAAACAGAATTAATAATGGAATATTTCAGTAAATAAGACTTGACATCCAGCACCATTCGTGTATAATAGACTTAACAGTTGAATTACTACATCGGAGTTGTTAATGAATGTTACAGACTTAAAGTTTACTGGTATCTTGTCTACACGGTTAGATAGATTCGCAGTAAAGGCTAGTGCTCCCTATAGAGCAAACTTCAGATGTCCAATCTGTGGTGATTCTCAAAAGAACAAAACAAAAGCTAGAGGCTGGATCCTTGAGAAAGAGAATTCTGCCATTTACTATTGTCATAACTGTAACGCATCACATAGCTTGCGTAACTTTTTGAAGTTCTACGATCACAATCTATACAATGAATACATAATAGACACAGCGATGGACAGAGAGAAGAAGCGAGAACTTTACGCTACTAAACCTACACCCATTAAACCATTAGATAAGTTGCAGATGAAAGCTCCAAACTTTCGTAAGAAGGGCTCACCTCTGCTAAAAATTAAGAAGGTGTCTCAGTTACAGCATGACCACAGAGTCAAAATATATTTACAAAAACGTCTAATCCCAGCATCGGTGCAGTATAAATTATACTATGCTCCTAAGTTTAATGAGTGGGTAAACTCTATCATTCCAGGTAAACTTCCTGTAGTTGAGAGAGATCGACCTAGACTAATCATGCCATTCATCGATAAGGGTGGTAATGTATTTGGCTTCAATGCTCGTGCGCTTGGTAATGAGGAGTTACGCTATATAACTATAATGATTGATGATTCAATGCCAAAGATGTTTGGGTTAAACGATGTTGATTTTACGAAGAAGTACTATGTAGTTGAGGGACCTATAGACAGTCTCTTCTTGAACAATGCTGTTGCTATGGCAGGTGCAGACGGTAATGCAAGTGGACTAAATAACACTGAGAATGCTGTATTCATATTTGACAATGAGCCTCGAAACAAAGAGATCGTTGCTCGTATGGAGAAGTGTATTGATAAAGGATATAAAGTTTGCATTTGGCCAGAGAAACTACTTGACAATGACATCAATGATATGATATTATCTAATATGAATCAAGCTGATTTAGAGTTGATCATAGACAACAACACGTTCCACGGATTGGATGGTAAACTACAACTCAGCTACTGGAGAAAATGTTAATGAATAAAGAAGAATTAGTAAAGAGCCTTGGAAAGAAATTTAAGTATCGGTATGATACTGAGCAGTACGCATCACGGGACGCATGGTTCATCATGCGAGAAGAAACCGCTAAAGGTACGTTAGAAGGAGATTGTGAAGATTTCGCACTCACTCTATTATGGCATATCTCAGGCGAGAGTTATGTGAAGTTCTGGTGGAACCTCATATCACGTAAAGCAAAAGTTTGTTACTGCTATATCGAAACGCCTGATCGTGGTCACGCTGTACTGAGATATGATGGTGAATATGCGGACAACATACAGAAGAAGTTTGTTACTAAGGAAGCGTTGGAGAAGAAAGCCTATATATTCTCACGATGGATGTTTTTACCTAATACGGTAGCTGTAAAACTTCTCATGGGAAAATTTATCAAATCTAGATTATAAGAGGAACAATATAAGATGAAAGCAAAGTTGATTGGTCATACACAGCCTGTAAAATACGCTGTAGATGGGTTAGAGCATGGTTTAAAGAATATTGAAGATATGATCGCTTACTGCGCTAAGGTATCTAACCCGCAAGGACAGATGAACTTAGCGAGTAGCGAGAAGTTGTTAAATTATTTGGTAAAGCATAAACATTGGAGTCCATTTGAAATGGCATCAGCTACTATTGAAGTAGAGACTACACGTGACATCGCTAGGCAGTTCCTGCGTCACAGGTCGTTCTCATTTCAGGAATTCTCTCAGAGATATGCTGATCCAGAAGCTATGGAAAACTCCTTTGTTATTCGTGAAGCTAGACTTCAAGATCCATCAAATAGACAGAACTCTATTGACTGTGATGACGAAGAGCTTAAAAAAGCCTGGCGCATGAAACAGCAGATGATTATACACGAGACCAAAATTGCTTACAAATGGGCAGTGGATAATGGCATCGCAAAAGAGCAAGCGAGATCAATCTTACCTGAGGGTAATACAGTATCTCGTTTGTACGCAAATGGCACGATTAGATCATGGATTCATTATGTGGAATTACGATCTGGTCACGGAACACAAAAAGAACACATGGAACTTGCAAGAGAAATTGGCATGGCAGTGTCACGCATTTTTCCTATGATTACACAATACATTAATAAATAGGATATACAGGACTGGCTGTCAGGCATGATGGTCCGTCCTGTTTACATATGGAACAGGAAAAGCAAATGATTCAAGTTAATAAGCGAAATGGAACTAAAGAAGCACTCGATATCGAGAAGTTGCACAAAGTAGTATTTCATGCATGTGAAGATATAACTGGTGTTAGCCCAAGCGAAGTAGAGATTAAGAGTCAGATCCAATTCTACAACGGAATGACTTCGAAAGAAATACAAGAAACTCTAATCAAGGCAGCCGCTGATCTTATTAGCGAAGAAACTCCTAACTACCAATACGTTGGTGGAAGGCTTATAAACTATTCTTTACGTAAAGAGGTATATGGCAGATACACGCCATGTCCAGTTAAAGAGTTAGTTGATAGGAATACTGCTAATGGGTTCTATGACGAAGAGTTGGTTACAAAATACGATGATGAAGAGTGGGCAAAAATTGACACTTTTATCAAACATGAAAGAGATGAGAATCTAACTTATGTAGCTATGGAACAGTTACGTGGTAAATATCTAGTGCAGAACAGAGTGAGTGGCGATATCTTCGAAACTCCTCAGATGTGTTATATTCTTATTGCATGTTCTTTGTTTCAAGATTACCCAGTAAACACACGAATGAGTTGGATAAAGGAATACTATGATGCTATTAGTTTGCACGACATTAGTTTGCCTACACCTGTTATGGCAGGGGTGCGTACACCACAGCGACAGTTTAGTAGTTGCGTACTCATTGAAACGGATGACAGTTTAGATAGCATCAATGCTACTGCGGCATCTGTTGTGAAATACGTAAGTCAGAAAGCTGGCATCGGTATTGGTGGTGGTAACATCCGTGCGATTGGTTCACCCATTCGTAAGGGTGATGCTTTTCACACAGGCATCATTCCATTCTATAAGCATTTCCAGTCTGCTGTTAAGTCATGTTCACAAGGTGGTGTTCGTGGTGGTGCGGCAACTATCTACTATCCAATCTGGCATCTTGAAGTAGAAGACATGTTAGTGTTGAAGAACAATAAGGGCACAGAAGAGAACCGTGTTCGTCATATGGATTACGGTGTACAGTTCAATAAATTGATGTACGAGCGTTTGATCTCTGGTGGTGATATTACATTGTTCTCGCCTAGTGATGTTCCAGGACTATTCGATGCATTCTTTGTGGATCAAGATAAGTTCCGTGAACTATATGAACGTGCAGAACGCAACACACGACTACGTAAGAAGGTTGTCAAAGCAAGTGATCTATTCAGTTCATTCATGGAAGAGCGTAAGAACACTGGTCGCATCTATCTACAGAACGTAGATAACGCAAACGATCACGGTAGCTTCATTGCTGAGTTAGCACCTATTCGCCAGTCGAACTTATGTGCAGAGATTGATCTACCTACTAAGCCTCTTAAGGCATTAGATGATCCAGAAGGTGAAATCTCACTGTGTACGTTAAGTGCTATCAACTGGGGTAACATCAAATCACCAGCAGACTTTGAACGTGTTTGTCGTTTAGCAGTATGTGGACTCGATGCACTGTTGAGTTATCAGAACTATCCTATTCTTGCCGCTCAACTGAGTACAGAGAAACGTAGACCTCTTGGTGTTGGTATTATTAACTTTGCCTATTGGCTTGCTAAACATGATCTAACATATCAGAATATTGATAGCAAAGGTTTACAGTTAGTAGATGAGTACGCAGAAGCATGGTCATACTATCTAATCAAAGCAAGTGCCGATCTGGCAGTAGAGTTTGGTGCACCATCAGGTAATATGGAGACTAAGTATGGTCATGGTATTACACCTAATCAGACATACAAGAAAGACCTAGATGAGTTAATTCCACACGTTGAGCGTATGGATTGGACAACATTACGTGAGCAGTTGAAAGATACTGGTATTCGTAACAGCACACTAATGGCTCTTATGCCAGCAGAGACTTCAGCACAGATCGCTAACGCTACAAATGGTATTGAACCACCTCGTTCATTGATATCAGTGAAGCAGTCAAAGCATGGAGTATTGAAGCAGGTTGTTCCTGAGTACAAGCGTCTGAAGAACAAGTACGACTTATTGTGGGACCAAAAGTCTCCAGAGGGTTACTTGAAAATTATGGCAGTACTGCAAAAGTATATCGATCAAGGCATTAGTATCAACACTAGTTATAATCCCATTTTCTTTGAAGATGAGAAGATTCCTATGAGTACTATGCTACAACACATGCTAATGTTCTACAAGTATGGCGGTAAGCAGTTGTATTATTTTAATACGAATGACGGTCAAGGCGAACTTGATGTCGGTAAAATGATGGGCGAATTGCCCGAACTGGAGCAATCTGACATTGATGACGAAGATTGTGAGTCTTGCAAAATATAGTACTTGACATGCCCTTCGGGGCATGTTATATTAACTATACGCATATTGTAGAGGGATATAAATGAGTGTTTTTGATACTGCCAACAAGGCAGACCATACTAAAGTTTTAGCGTTTTTTGATCCAAGCGGTGGTCCAACCATCCAGAGATATGACACTCTAAAATACAAAACGTTTGATAAGCTGACTGAGAAGCAGTTAGGTTTCTTTTGGCGACCAGAAGAAGTTGATGTTACCCAAGATAGTAAAGACTTTCGTGGGCTAACTGAGCATGAGCAACACATTTTCACAAGTAATCTAAAGAGACAGATATTGCTTGATAGTGTTCAAGGCAGAGCGCCAGTAGAAGCATTCTCGCCTATCGTATCTTTACCAGAGATTGAGAATTGGATTCAAACGTGGACGTTCAGTGAAACTATTCACTCACGTTCTTACACGCATATCATACGTAACGTGTATAGTAATCCAAGTAAAATCTTCGATGAGATGATGGACGTTCAGCAGATTGCGGACTGTGCAGGTGACATCTCGAAGTACTATGATGATCTAATTACAATGAGTAGCTGGTACAATCTATTAGGTGTCGGCACACATACAGTCAATGGTGAAGAAGTTGTTGTTGATCTGTACGAATTGAAGAAGCTGTTGTGGCTTACATTGATGAGCGTTAACATTCTAGAGGGTGTTCGTTTCTACGTGTCATTCGCCTGTTCATGGGCATTTGCTGAATTGAAGAAGATGGAAGGTAACGCTAAGATCATTAAACTGATCGCACGAGATGAGAACTTACATCTAGCGTCTACTCAAATGCTACTGAAGGTTCTCAAGCAAGATGACCCAGACTTCATTAAGATTGCAGAAGAGACAGAAGATGAATGCATTCAGATGTTTGTTGATGCAGTAGATCAGGAGAAAGCTTGGGCAGAGTATCTATTCAAAGACGGTTCAATGATCGGTCTTAACACTGAGTTACTGAATGGTTATATCGAATTCATCTGTCAACGTAGAATGAACAACGTCAATCTCAAATGTCCGTACACTAAGGTTAGTAATCCTTTGCCGTGGACTAATAAATGGATTAGCGGGGCAGAAGTTCAAGTTGCACCACAAGAAACTGAGATCACTAGTTACGTAAGTGGTGGTACTAAACAAGATGTCAGCACTGACACATTTAAGGGGTTCTCTCTATGATAGAGATTTACGGCAAAGAGCAGTGTGGATACTGTGACATGGCTAAAAAGCTGTGTGAATCCAAGAATTTGGAATACAACTACTATCAGTTGAATCGAGAGTTTACACGTGATGAGATGATGGAGATGTTTCCAGATGCTAAGTCTTTTCCACAAGTAAGAATCGATGAACGACATATTGGTGGTTACAAAGAGTTGTGGACCATATATGAATAAATGGCAGAGTGCTTATATGGATACAGCAGAGAGGTTCGCTTCTCTGTCCACTGCTGTCAGACTACAAGTTGGGACAATTGTTGTAAAGGACAATCGAATCATTTCTATCGGATACAACGGTATGCCAGCAGGCTGGGATAATACGTGTGAAGATGAGATAGACGAAGAGTTATCTAATGGAACTACTTCGTATAAACTAAGAACCAAAGCAGAGGTCATACACGCAGAAGCTAACGCTATAAGTAAGCTTGCTAGATCAGGCGAAGCCGGTTTGGGTGCAGACATATATATAACTCATGCTCCTTGTGTAGAATGTGCTAAACTTATTTACGGTACAGGAATATCTAGAGTATATTATAAAACGAAGTACAAGTCTGACGATGGAATAGAATTTCTAAAGTCATGCGGAATAGAGGTTGAGAATTTATGAAGAGACAAGATATAGTTTGTAGTTATTGTGATAGTGAATGTACAGTAGAGACCATCAATATGGAAGACCCTATACTTTTTTGCCCCATCTGTGGCGCTGAGGTCGATATTGAAGAGGATGATATGGGCGATTGGGATACAGAAGATGAAGCCTGGGATTGAGCATGTGGACCTTAAACGAAGTAGAGTTCACTAGCGAGATGATTGACGATTACGTGGGATTCGTATACGTCATAACACAACTTCACAATGGCAAGAAGTACGTAGGCAAAAAGTTATTTCAGTCTAAGCGTACTTTGCCAGCACTTAAAGGAAAGACAAGAAAGCGAAAGGTAACCAAAGAGTCAGATTGGATGACTTACTACGGGTCAAGCGAAGAAGTTAAGCTACTCGTAGAAGAGCAAGGACCTACGGCGTTTAAGCGAGAGATTATTCACTTGTGCAACAGTCGTGGCGAAATGGGATACTTAGAAGCTAAGGAGCAGTTTGACAGGGAAGTCCTTTTGTCTGATGAGTATTTCAACGGAATAATAAACTGCAAGATTCATAGAAACCATGTGAAGGGATTAAAGAATGACTGATCTTACCTACTTACCATTACCATCAAGTGTTACGATAGATAGATCCGATATTCACGGTCTAGGACTCTGGGCTGTTGAAGAGATCAAGGAAGGAACTGAGATAGGGATGTCTCACTTTTATTGGGGTGAGACCCTACATAGAACTCCGTTAGGTGGTTTCTATAACCACTCTGATGATCCTAACATCGTCAAGGTGCAGAGAGATAGTCGAATGTTCATCTGCGCTTTACGTGAAATAAAACCCGGAGAAGAACTTACCTGCTCATACACCCTATACGAACTTAAAAAACTCTAAAAATTACTTGATAACTGCTTGATTATCTCTTATGTGTTTGATGTATTCATCTATGCTATGATCTGAGAAGTTATCTATTCTACCTTCTTTGATGCCCATCCACATACCACGAAACTTATCTTTAACTCTTTGCCATCCTGTTGGATTTCGAATCAGACCGTAAGCGTTAATATAATGTTCCGTACCATGGTGTTGATATCCCATCATACTTAAGGGAACAGTAGTAACTATATCGTTGTTGTTCTTCCATCTGTGATGGACAACGTTTAACGAATTACAGTATCCTTTCCAGCCAACTTTAGGAGATCCATAAGTGAACAGCATTACTGGGTTACCCAATTCGCCATCATGCTTACATCTAGAAGCCATGATTGTTGCCATTGCCGCACCTAGAGAGTGTCCACAAAACCAAAGTTTCTTACTAGCATTCTGCTTTCTAGATATGTCTTCAGTGACCATCGGCCATAGATCATCCACTTCAGTTTTGAATCCTCTGTGGACTCTTGAAATAGTTTCTGCTAGAACTGGATAAGCTTTTAGGTCGGCCTTGATATCGCCAAATTCTGTAGGCTGTGTTCCTCTACATGCGATGACTAGATCGTCCTTACTTTGAAATCTGTATGCTTGAGCGCCTGATTTGTTATAGAATTCTGTTGTAGTGAATCCTAAAGCTCTTGCCTCTTTAGTTGCCTTAGCCTGTGGTAGATATGCTATGGATGATAGTTGTGCGAAAAGTAACGATCTTCCCGCTAATGATAGTGATGTTATTGACATAATTTCTCCTCTTTGCTATTATTTATAAAAAAGTACTTGACAGTTAAAAGATATCCATGTATAGTATATACTTAACTAACTAAAACGAGAAGTGCATATGGACCATAAACAGCCTTTAGAGTTGCCAACACCTTCGCCATTTCGTCTGTTTTGCAGACAACTCTGGGAAGAGCATAGAGATGAAGTCTTTAGCTGGACAGGTAAGCAGGTCGCTTACACATCAGATCAGTTCTTCAGTAAGAATAAATACTATATCAAAAGCCTTTATAAAGCACGGATTGGATTATGACTCGCCGAGTGAAGTCGCTGGCTGTTGAAGCAAAGCAGGAACTATCTATCTGCTGTCAGACGTTATGCGACCGTGAATTGGTTGAAAAATATATCCAGCAATTGGAGGATAGAGTGCGGTCTCTGGAAGAAACACGCCCTGCGAGATTAGAGGATAAAGAACGATATGAATAGTTACATTGGATCACTTAGGTACGATCACACTGGTCGCAAGAGAAAGTCTCCAGGACTTAGAACTAAGCGTAGATCGAAGTCTGAGTTTCAGCCTCTAGTGTTAGAGAAGACATTTGCTGAACAACAGATGGACGCATTCAATGCTAAGTACCCATCATATTCTGGTAGTACTAAGTACCAGCCAGCTGAAGACCAATCTTGGAAACAAGAAGCTTCTAAGAACTTTACTGTTGCTCCTGCTTATAACAAAGGCGCATATCAAGTAATACCATCAACTGATGTTGAACACATTGGTAGATAAGTGCTGAGAAACCTGCAATAACGGAGATAATATAATGAGTAACGTGATAGACTTTACGAGCGCCTTAGCCAAGTCGAAGACCCATACCACTGCTATAGATGAGCAGTATCTGGAACTCGAAAGGCAGGCAGCTATGCTTTCGGAAAGGCAGGCAGAGAAGATTCGACTTCAAAATGAATTGATAGAAAAGCTACGAAATATGAAATAAAGGGTTGACAAGCCAGTTGGATATGCTATAATAGTCAAGTAAACCAAGAGAGAGAGAGAGTTAATGATTGAAGCACTAGAGTTCGCAACTGAAATGCACGAAGGACAAGTAAGAAAGTACACTGGTGAAGAGTACATCATGCACCCAATTGCTGTCGCTGATCTTGTTGAAGAATACCTCGATGAGCAAGTAGAGCCTGAAGAGTTCGTTATGGCTGCCATAGCTATCGCTCTTTTGCATGACACCGTCGAAGACACCCCTGCCACTGAAGAGAACATTCTTGAGAGGTTCGGTGCAGAGATCGCTGAAGGTGTTTGGTACTTGACTAAGACTCCTAACTTTGTTGGTAACAGAGCCTTTAGAAAGAAGTTGTGCGAAACTAGGTTGAGCCAAGCTCCTTATATGGTTAGGGTCATCAAGACCTTTGACATGTTCCACAACAGCCTCAGTATTCAAGAGCATGACCCTAAGTTCTGGGAACTGTTCCAACAAGAGACTGTAGAGTTGCTTGAAGCGATGGGAACACAGCACATCTTTGACGAAGCAGTTCAGAAGTTTAGGGATAACCAATGAAACATCTGAGAGAGATCCAGATGTCTTACCTGGAACACCTGGTGCATGCCTGGGCGATAGCTGGAGTACTTATCGTACACAGTCTATTGCCTTTCATATGGGTAACAAAAGCATCTGATATGCTCTGTAAAAAAGATGAAAATAGTTCAAAATAAAGGTTGACAATACCATCCAATTGGTCTATAGTATAAGAGTAATCAAGAGAGAGATAAAACTATGATCGACTATTTAAGCGCCTCAGACGGTAAAATTCAACTTTGGGACGATGGAGACATCATCGCTTCAAGTTCAGATGCCAAACAATTAGGCATATTGCTTCACGCTTGTGGAGGAATTGCTGATGAAGTGTTTGCCTCTTCATCTATGGACTTCGCTTCAGAAGAGGGCTTTGTTACTGACCAAGCCGCCTTTGAGTTGTTCGAATCAGCAGTTGAAATCTTCAATAACAAACAGTTTAAATAGTTCAAAATAAAGGTTGACATTGCTTTCAATACCAGCTATAATACTTGTATAGAATGAAATAACAGAGAGAACTTATATTATGAATGACCAAATCCTAGAACTAATTGAAAACATCAAAACAGACTATTACAACTGGACTACCCGAATGGGTACCAAAGAGTTGTCTGATGTCAATGTCAGTATGATTAAAGAATTCAACGAGAGCATAAGCTTCAGTGAAGGACGTGCCTACATTAAGATCCTTAACAGGGGCAGTGTATGGGGTTTCATCGTTAAAGGTGACAACGACAAGTTGTTCAAGAAAGGCGATCTATTGAAAGCCGCAAGCTACAATGCTCCTGCTCGTAACAAGCCACGTGGAAATATCCTTGATGGTGGTTACAAAATTCAATGGACAGGACCTTTGTATCTATGAGTGAACGTTTTCCGCCTCGTGTTAAAGTCAAAGACCGAATGGATCTCTTACAGGAAAGAATGGAGCGTAACGTCCACTTAACGGACAACGCTTCTGCTGTAACTGATCTTTTCGATACACTAAGTAAGTATTGGAGCATAATGTCTGAAGAGGACAAAGATTATGTCCAAGCCGCACAATATGCAGTAGAGGAAAGAAAGAAATGGAAATTGTAACTAAAGAAGAGAAGCCTCTTCTAGTTGATATGGTTACTAATGATGTTAAAGCTTATGCTGGACACCGTTGGTATACGATAAATCATAGAGTTCTGATCCAAGAGTATTGGTCGGACAAACTTAACTAAATAAGAAACTTATTTGTCTCCTTAGCTCAGTTGGATAGAGCAACAGCCTTCTAAGCTGTGGGTCGCAAGTTCGAATCTTGCAGGGGACACCAATTATCACCAAAAATAAAGGTTGACTTTAGCCTAAGATCCATATATAATGGTTACATAAATTCAAAAGAGACTATATTATGATTAGATATGAAATACCAGTACTTGAGCGCATGGTTAAGCACTACTCAGATAACATTGAGATGTTTCAAAGCCTTGCTCCAAGCGATGCGGTAGTTAAGGGTATGGCAGAGATGGTTGCTAATCGAAGGTTAGTGGCAAGCTTTATTGAAAACGATGGTGTGCCTACAGTACCTTCTGGCTGGCGCAACGGTGATGTATTCTTCGACGGTATGTTAAGCGCCGCTTGCAGTGGTGTAGAAATCTACTAAGGAGTCTTTATGAATGGTTTTAGAAAGCTAGAAGAACGACTGACTCAAGAGGGTTGGTACGTAGGTTGGGCAGAACTATGCTGTCAGACTTGCGCCTGGGATACACTGCCAGACACATTGCCTAATGGTGACGATGTAGACTACTCTAAAGTGTTATTCAACCACGAACAAGATTGCGAGAACGATGAGTGGATGGAAGAACTTGATGATGAAGAACTTGATGACTATGAGTACGAAGGTGACGGCACGATGAAAACATTCTCGCCTGAAGATCAAGACACGAGTACGTTCTGTTTTGACGGTAGCAAAGAAGGCATAGAAAATTTAAAAGCAATCATTCCCATCATTGAAGAGTGTGGGTGTGAGATACATTGGAATGGTAAAGGCGATACTCGCCCCGACATTTCTTGGAAACTAGATTAAGAATAGTGCGAGGTTAGCTTAGTGGTAGAGCAAGACGCTCATAACGTCCAGGTCACAGGTTCGAATCCTGTACCTCGCACCAAGATTTTAAATGCCCATGTAGCTCAGTTGGTAGAGCGCCTGATTTGTAATCAGGATGTCGTAGGTTCGAATCCTATCTTGGGCTCCAAATTAAGAAGTTTAAAATTAAATGAAAAAGTACTTGACAAAGCCTTCTTTTCCTGCGATAATATATACATTAACACTAAAGAGGAAGTAATATGAAATCAATTCTATTAGTAGTAGCGGGACTAGCATTAGCTGGCTGTCAGACTACAGGAATGTCGAGTGTTACCAATGGTCCAGCACGAGTGTTGCACCCTGTCGAAGAATGTGGTATGGTCGATGTCCCAGTATATGGGATCTTAGATCGCCCTGCTTCTGGTGGCGAAGTACTTAGCGGTGCTGTCGTTGGCGGAGTGATAGGTAATTTATTTGGTAGCGGTAGCGGTAATGATGCGATGACGGTGCTTGGCGCTATCATAGGTGGCACTACAGCTAACGAGCGAAAGAAAGAACGAGTGATTGTAAGCTACACTCAAAAGCACCAATGTAAAACGGTGTATAAGTAGCCACTCTCCGAACCGGTTGGGTAGCCCCCAAATAGTATGCTAATGGTAATGCATATGAAGATGAAGCAGTGTCGCACCTGCAAAAAAATTACCCGATGACAGTAGTCCGTATTCTGGGATGCGTTAGCACTGAAGCGTGGAGCTCTATAGTTCATGATCATAATAGATCACTTTAGTCAGCAAAGAACCGTTAAGAGCACCCAGACCTTTAACAAGGCGCCTGTAACTCAGTAGGATAGAGTACTTGGCTACGAACCAAGAAGTCAGGAGTTCGAATCTCTTCAGGCGCACCAACAGTAATATATAAAGAGGAAAAGATGATGAGAACGCAAATGATTGAAGCATTACGTGCCCACGCAGTTGGGCATATACAAAAACACAAAGTGAATGTTGAAGTTTACTTTAAGAGTTCAGTAGGTATTGGTGAACACTCTAACCTTATAGAGTCGATTGAAGCCGAACTGGCAGAAATCTCTAAGTATCACGACCAGCTAGATATGCTGAACACTTACTTCCCACCATTAACTGAGCCTAAGATTTAGTCATGGATATCATAGCTATGATAACAGAAGCCATTGTCGGTATTGTTGTTATAGGTCTAATGATATTTTTCATATATGGCATATATCTTTTAGAGACAGACAAGCAAGCTCGGTGGGAAGAACGTCAAAAGAGGAAGCTAGATAGGAGCAATCCCGATGAAAGAGACCCGAATAGTAAATGAAGAGCAGATATCTACAAACGAAGAAGGTGCTTTCGTAGAACAGATTGAGCCAGTTTTTACTCGACCCGATAGAGGATCTAGATTTCGAAGATCCTTGACCGCTAGAACAGCCAGACGTTTCGTTAAACGTTTAAAAGCCATACGAGTTGCCAGACGAGAGAGAGTACAGGCAACAGTCGCAAGAAGGGCTAAACATAGGAAACTACATGATGAAAATTAAACATGCGCCGAGGTTTGATACAGACAAGGTTTGTGCCATCTATTCGGAAAAAGATGGAGTGCCAGTTTCGTATGTATGTACTACCGATCTGAATGTCAGTGACAAACCAGTCGATATCTTCTTTAGATCGACACCGCATCCAGAGTTCGGTAATAGGTACTTTGGAATATTCACTCAAGTTAAATTTGATTTCATCGGTGATCTGATGATAGTCGGTGCTGATCAAGTTGAGAGTTATGATTTCGGTATGATAGAGTCCTCTGATGGAGAATGGTGGTACAGCCAATCACATCACGATTGTCTTATGATAGACGGTAAGATGATCGATGGTGGTAGGGCTTACACTCGTGGTAATGGGTTCGAGATGTTCAATATCCGAGATGGTGAGTTCGTTAAGTGTGAAGAATCTCCGGATTACCCAGAATTTGTAGATAATATGGATTTTTCTTGAGAAAAAGCTTGACATTGGACACAAACCTGCTATAATAGTATCTGATTTGAATGATTAAGAGAGAATATATTATGTATGTACTAAGAAATCTTGCTGATGATGCTATGACTGTTCTTAAGACCTTCCGCAACCAAGTAGAAGCTTTAGACTATCGAGAAGAGCATCTAATTCCTGCTGAAGTCTGGGTAGACTACGTAGAGCCTATCACTAATGAAGACCTCATTCTTGATAATAGTAAGCCAGCGTACATTGTGAGGATTAAGTAATGATTAGATTTATATTAGGTATGCTTATTTTAATGGGTGCCGTAGGGCAAGATGACTACGCAATGGAAGCAGGGATAACTGCTCCTCCTTTGATGCAGACTCTACTACTAGCACTTTTTGGATTGGGGCTTATGTTTTGGGCACTACCAAAGCTTATTGATCAATCTAAGGACCTTTGATGGAATACTACATTCTAGGTAGACACAAGAATAAATTAGTTGTTGATCATTATGTTGCTATGGTCATTAAAGCCCTAAAGCTTCATCGCCTGACGAAGAGATCGATTATTATTGATTTCAAAACCTCGTTAGATGATGAGGCTTTAGGGCTATGTTTCGGAGTTAAAGATGTCGCTCAAGTATCTATTGCTAGGAAGTCGAATGGTGTAAGCCAGACGTTCTTAGAACAGATGCAGACCTTAGCTCACGAACTCGTACACGTTAAGCAATATATGCGTGGCGAATTGGGATACAATCAGCATGGCGATTTCAAGTGGAAAAAGCGTAATGCTGGTGGATATAAATATGAAAACCAACCATGGGAAAAGGAAGCTGAAAGGCTAGAGAAGACGCTGTTTATTGAATGCTTTCCTTTTGATATGGAAATTTCTTAGGAGAAAGGATATGGCAAAAGCAGTAGGCGGATGGCGCCCAGAGCCGGTCAATAAAAAGACCTCTCAGGGCAATAAAAATGTAAAGACGTCCTCGATGAATAAATCGAAGAGGGCAAGTTTAAAAAAGTATAGAGGACAGGGTTAACCTGACTTCGAGGTAAATTATGAAAATTGAATTTAATGTAAGTATTGATACGAACGAAGATAAAGAGATTGGCGCAGAATTGGTCGAACTCTTAACTGCGTTGAAGATCAGAGTAGATAACCTAAACGATGAGGAAGACGAAGAATGAACTTTAAGAAAAATGATATTATTACAGTAATCACTGTAGCTGGCGAGTATGTGGGCAAATATGTAGATGAAAGTCCTGCAACACTTCATATGGCTGATCCGAAGATGTTAGTGTCTGGAGAGCAAGGCGTAGGATTTGGCACAGGCATCTGTGTTACTGGTGAAGATAATCCTAAGTTCGTGGACTTTTACACTGGAGGCATCGTGTTTGCTACTAAGACTAACGATATTGTCACTAAAGCATATCATGAAGCAAATAGTGGCTTGATCCTATGATCGCAAAGAGGTACAAATGTGCAGTGGTAGAAGATCCAGATAATCCTGGTGAACTAGCATTGGATATTCCTGACGAACTACTAGCAGAAGCTGGTTGGGCAATTGGGGATGATTTGAATTGGACTGATAATGAAGATGGTTCTTGGACCATTGAAAAGATAACTGGAGAATAGTATGAAGATGTTACATAGGAATGTTTTGGTAGCTGAGATTGAAGAAGGCGTAGATAAAGTAAGTACGGGTGGCATCATACTGACTGCTGATATCGACAAGGCTATTAAGCCAGGTGTAGTACTTAGTAGCAGTATCTCTGTTGCTAACGACTTTCCTGAACTGAGCGTGGGACAAGAAGTATATCTCGATTGGTCTAAAGCAATGGCAATCACAGTTCAAGGTAAGAAAGCCGCAATCGTGGATGTACAATATATCCGAGCAATAGTTTAAAGAAAGACTTAGTTATGAATATCATGGATATAGGTGGCAAAGTTGTTAAGGATAATGATACTTATCAACTTAAAGATAATACGACTTTGGACAATCTAGTGGTTAGTTCTACTAGATTGCATCCAAACAAAAGTACAACTGGGCATAGTCATCCTGGTCAAGAAGAAGTTTACAATTTCGTAGAAGGCAGTGGCAGAATATATCTAGACGATGTGCCACATAATGTTGGACAAGGCGATGTTGTATTGATAAAAAGTGGTGTTCATCACCGTGTTGTGGCATATGAGAAGGGACTATACTTCGTGTGTGTTTTCGATGGTAAAAGGAATCATTAAATGGAAGACGCTTTAACTAACGCTGAACTATTTATGTTTGGTGTAGTATATATTGGTGTAGTATTAAGAGCGATGGCATATGATAAAGAAGTATATTAAGTCGTATCTCTCGTTAGAGAATAAGGGATACGCATTCCAGGACGCAGTTACTGGCAAAGGTGTTTTCTACTACAAAGACTGCTACGGTGATTGGTATATGAAAAAGTCTAGATGGTCGCTCTTCAGCGCAAGGGCTTTTAAAGGATAAGATTATGAAAGTGAAGATAGGTAATTATATTAGCAGGTGGAATTCAGACCTCCATTCTGACTATATGGATAAAAAATATGGTGGTAAAGGTCTTGAAAATAGTGAGATCATTGACCATTATGTAGAAGGTGTAGACGATATGATTCAGTGGTTATACGACCATAGCATCAATCTATATCTCGATAGAAAGAAGCAGAAAGTGGATATTCGAATTGACAGGTTTGATACCTGGAGTATGGATGACACACTAGCTCCCATCATTTTGCCTATGCTCAAACAACTTAAGACCACGCAACATGGTGCCGGGTTCGTAGAACTATCTGATGTTCCTAAAGAGTTACACGGTAAGAAACTCACTAAAGAGCAAGGAGCTAAGGGCGAAGTGGATGACAAACACTTCGAGAGATGGGACTATGTGCTAGATGAAATGATTTGGGCTTTTGAGCAGAAGTGCCGAGACGACTGGAACGATGACTATATAGATAGTGAAGATGATCCAGATTCTTTCATGGGGACTAAGTTCACTAGATGGGATGATAAAGGTATGAAGGCTCATCAAAAACGCATGACCAACGGGTTCCGTCTGTTCGGTACCTATTTCGAAAATTTGTGGGATTAAAGATATGACAGATACTACTAAAATTCGTAATGACATATGGTGGAATGACCTAAGTCAGGAAGAACGAGAAGACGCATTCTATGCTGTAACAAAACGCATCTTTCAAGGTGTTATTTGCGATCAGATGAGTTACGATACTATATTGACTGAGGTCTTCGGAATTGACGGTAAGGCTGATGTAGGCAGAGATTCTGGTTACTATGCTATACACAATGCACTAACATATAAGTAGGAGTATACGTGGCAACTAAAAACGATATAACTGGAGATAGTATCCGATCAAAAGCTCTTTCAAAGAAGGGCAGAGATAATTGGGATATCATCTTTGGTAAGAAAAAGACTGTTGAGTCGAAAGGTAAAAAAGATGATCGTAAGATCCCAGCCAAATAACATATACGGACATCCTTATGTTATTAACACTACTACTGAGTATATACGACCATTTAAGAAGGAAAGAGTGCGGGTAATTGAGCCTAGTAATAACGCCAATCGATATGACCCGAATGGCAGTAAAAAGAGTAATGGTCTAATATTAGATATAGAGGTGTAATATGGGAATGAAATTAGCTGGAGTAATGGCTTTATTGATGTTCGTCATGGGTGGAGTATTCTATTGGTACTACAATGACACCCAAGAGCGACTGAGTATTCTGAATGCAAACAATGCAAAGTTAGAAGTGGCAGTTCAGATCAGTGAGGACGCAGTAACGTCTTTACAGGAATCTTACGCTAAAGCCAACGAAGAGTTGACTAAGGTCAATACCGAGTTTACTGCAATCAGACAACAGAATAGAGTGTTATCGGATAAGTTAGGTAGACACGACATTGGCAATCTTGCTGAGAATAAGCCAGGACTGGTAGAGCGAGTCATCAATGGAGCATCGATTAAAGCGGGTAGATGTTTTGAGTTACTTTCTGGTGCACCGCTAACAGATAAAGAAAAGGAGGCAGAAAATGGCAAATCGTTCAATAGTGAATGTCCTTGGTTGTTTGACAATTATAGCAGTAATTAGTGGATGCAGTAGTATGCCCGAGCCGATTACTATATCGGCAAAGCCTATTGATAAACCAAAGCTAGTATTGCCACAATCAGATCAATTGTTTCAAAGAGAGATTGAGTGGGTTGTTATTACTCCCGATAACGTAGAAGAACAGTTTCAGAAGATCAAGGACTCAGGTCGATCTATAGCAATCTTTGGTGTTACTGATGAAGGCTATCAAAAGCTTGCATTAAATCTGTCAGACCTAAGAGCATACTTACAGCAACAACAGGCTATACTTGCGGCATATGAAGGCTATTACCAAGAATCTGAGGAAGCATTAGACAGTGCTAACGATGAGATTGAAGATGCTAACGCTGAAGTCGAAGCACAGCAAAATGTACCAGAAAAAAGTATCTGGGAGAAAATAACTAATCAATAAGTGGTGGAGGATCTGGGCTAAGAGCCCAGAACTATAATAGAGGAGTAATATAATATGAGTGATGGCGAAGGTTGCGTTTGTTATGCCTATAGCGAAAGTGAATGTGGATGTGGTGTTGATTGGACTGAGCAAATAGTGTATGACTTACGAGACGAGGTAGCTATATTCCGCAATGCATTAAATGATTTATTGAATGATTGCATTAACTTTGATGATGGTACGCTAACTCCAGTATTCATGGAAAATGCATCTAACGTATTAAAACGAGGAAATAAATAATCAATAAGTGGTGGAGGATCTGGGCTAAGAGCCTGGGTGAGAAAGTTGGAGAAACCGATAAGCAGGCAAATACCATCGCAGTTGTCAGAACTATTTGGTGGTGCACACATATGTTAACGTGCTTGGCTATCATACTTAACGCATTGGCTAATCATGGATGGGGTTTAATTGGGTTGTGAAAAGGTTTTGGGTAATGTGGAAACATGCTATCGGAACTTTCGATGAAGAGGATGGCTATGATGCCAGGAACGAGAACCCAATAGCAATTATACGCACATTCATTCTATTACTAAACGTAACTTGCGGCATGTTTATCATCGCAAATATTTTGAGACATTGGTAAATAGTACTTGACATAGAGCCGTAGTTGGTGTATTATACTTGAATAGATGAAAGAATCTGCATACGAAGAGTTGATAGAACTTTCTAAACGATCACTTCAGAAGTTTAAAGATACTGGAGTTGTAGGTAGTTGGTCAGAGGATGATGAGATGGATAAAAGAATAGTTGAGTTCACGTGTTACAAGTACCATGACAAGGATGGAGTATGTACCTTATTCTTATTCTCCATTAACGGGGTGTGGGATGAATGCAAAAGGGGCTTAGAAGAGTCTATTAAGAAGTACCCGTATAAGTATTATGAGTGGGTATTTGATGAGAAATGGGGAGAATGAAGATGAATGAAATCCAGAAGGCTTTTGAGACTATAAAACAAGCCATGATTGATGATTCTCCAGAAGTACAAGGCAGTTACGCACATGCATGGCACTGTAATATAGCCATGGCTGTATATGACGAGTGTACTACGGCTCTGCCCGCCCGCTTTATAACTTCTGAAGATGCTATGAGAATTGGTAACGCATCTGCAACTAGGTTTATGAAAACATGCTTTGATGTGACAACTAAGCGGTAGTGGAGAATGAAGATGAATAATTATTGGGATATGTATGAACCTGATGTTAAGGAGTATTACGATACTCCCCTCAGGGATTTTGACTACGTTGAGAAACAACGGTTACAGCATGAAAGGAATGCAGGTTTAACATTACAGCAGATTGCCGACAGGGATAGAAATGAAAGAAGATGAATTAAGTAAGCAGTACGTGATAGTTACGGCAGTATCTACGTTTAGACAGAGATATTGTATCCCGATGGATCAACTTCAGGCAGAGAATACTGATATGACTGTCGACCCTCTTTGGGCACTTGATGCTGTTACGTGCGAAGAAGTAAACGAATTTTCACAACTACATATCGGCGAAAATATTGTCGATCATGAAGTGCTAAGTGAGGAAGAAGCTCTAGCTATGTATGATAGGGATAACGACTATCTAAAAGATTTAGATGTTGATAAGAAAGTTCGTATGATGCGTGACTGGAAAAGGTCGGAAGATAATCCGTGGAACTAATAACGATATACGGTTCTGATAACTGCCTGCATTGTTTGAGAGCCAAGCAGTTAGCAGAAGTGTTTGAGTTGACGCATGTTTATAAGAATGCCGTTGACCACAGAGAAGAGTTTGACCGAGAATTCCCTGGCGAGATCGCAATACCTCAAATAATTTGGGGTAAAAAACGCTTGACAGGCTATGAAGAGTTTGCTATAATGGTAAACGAATACATTACAAATGGAGAAAATGATAATGACTAAAGATGATATGAAGACCCTGTTACAAGCAGGTACAGTGCGAATTGAGTTCGTTAAAGCGAACGGTGTTATCAGAACGATGCAAGCAACGCTAAATTCTGATATTATACCAGTGACTCCAGTAGTCGAAAATGCTGGTACAACGGGAGCAACGAGGAAGGTCAATGAGTTCTCTTTGCCCGTCTGGGATACTGAAGCGAATGGCTGGAGATCCTTTAGATGGGACAGTCTACGTGATGTAGCAGGGACGATGTTGCCTAATGGCGTTAGCTAACTGCGTAGTATCGATACTCGACCTCATTAAGAGGGATGTGGATCCGAAGCTTCTCGCTCAAGTAGACTTCATCACAAGTGAAGATCAAAAGAGTGAGAAGCAGGTTTCCTTATACATGCCTTCTGAGTCTGCTGATGATCCAGCTGTCGAGCATTTAGCTGACGGTGGCTGGCAAAAGTACGACTCGCTAGTGTTCATGACTAATTGGCAACAGAGTATGTATAACCTATTTCTAGGTATTCCTTACTCTGCTGGTATTGTTATGCCCAATGCTATTGAGACTTTCGTAACAACTAAGAAGAATGAAGATGACATAAATCTGCTGTTCGTGGGTGATCCACGTAACGGATTAGATGTGGCGTTTAACGCATTCCAGAAAATATCACCCAGAAATCCAAACGTAAAGCTGTATGTCTATAGTGACTTCAGTGTGTTTGGCAATCTTAAAACAAAAGCAAACAAGTCGAATCTAAAGTTCTGTGATTCTGTTCGTGGTCATCCTATGGTAATGTTTACTACTATAGATAAAAATGCCATAGGCATGCAAGGTAAGATACCTGTTCTTGATAAGTGTCACATACTACTCTTGCCTAATCACTTTCCAGAGACCTCATATACGACCTTGATCGAGTGTATGTCTGCTGAGATGATGTGTATCCATACGTCATATAGCTCTTTACCAGAGACTTCTCTAGGTATGACTGCTATGTATGGTCACACAGAGGACTTAGAAGCCCATGTTAATAAGTTCTACCAAGAACTTGAGAACGCAATTAATCTATATAATAGGACTAGTGTCCGAAGAAAGTACATGACTGATCTGGCACAGAACAAGATTGTAGTAGATAATGTGTACTCATGGGAAAAAAGATGCAGACAATGGAACGATTTGTTAAAAAACCTCTTGACAACCAAATGATCATAGTGTATACTACTCGTATAAATTGAAGTAAGGAGTCAAGCATGGCTAAATTAGCAAAGAAGACAGTCAGATTAGCACCTCGTAGGTCTAACGCTGTTCGTCTGCAAGAAGAGAAGCACATCGGTAGAGAGACTACTGATTGGGCTGATGTGACCGAAGATAAGATGCCACGTCAAATATTAGATACGTTACGGCATTACGGCTACTTCTATGACAAGAAGCATTATGTCGAATGGACAACAGATTGGATGAAAACCAATCGTCCTGAAGACTTGAAGGACTACAAAGCCGCAGAAGACTGGCGCACTAGTTCAACAGTTGCCGCTCTATGTAAGATGGAGTTAAATGGCTGTGAGTTGCCTGAACAGAATAAAACGTTTCAGACTACTGCACTCAATGAGATAATAGAATACGGTAAGACTGTTAAAGTCGAGATCGATCCAAATGCTCCTGAGCCAGTGAAGCGTAAGAGTCCTTCCGAACTACTTGGTGAAAAGACCGATGAGTTTATTGGAGAAATCGAAGGGTGTATTGATGATTACGGTTTGGGTATGTTAGCCAAAGATTGGTCTATATACGACATCATGATCAAAGAGGGTTCTGCGGCACAGACTGCACATGATACTATCAGACACTACAAATCGGTTCAGGAAGAACTACGTGAACTAGTCGAAGATAAGACTGAGGATCTAGTTGAGGGTTACAGTCACCTGACACCTAGAAAGCAAAAGGCATTCTATAAGTTCATATGTGATCTGATTTCTGATACGGAAAAGTTTCTTTTGAGTAAGAAAGCGACACGTAAGACTCGTGTGAAGAAGCCTACTCCCGCTCTTAAACAAGTATCTAAGGTACTATACTTGCCATCTTCGTCTGAGTACAAGATAGCTAGTGTGAGTCCCGAGAAGATGGTTGGTGCTGATCAATTGTACCTATTCAATACTAAGACTAGACAGATGAAGTATCTGGTCTCTGATCGAAGGAATGGGTTCGAGGTTAAGGGCAGTACGATTATCGGGTTTGATGTTAAGAACTCGTTTAAGAAGATGCTGAGAAAGCCCGAGGATTACATTGCGACACTCGCTAAAGCTACCAAATCTAAGGCACTTAAGGAACTCAGAAGTCTGAAGACCAAAGAGAGCGAAACTGATGGTAGAATCAATCGAGATACTATTATCTTGAAGGTGTTGTAATGGCAAATGTCATAGACTTTGCGGCGGCCCGTAAAAAGTTCGAAGAGCGGAACGAGGAACTCGTAGAGTTGATTCAAGAAAGCGATAAGGAAATCGCAAAGCACTTCGCATTGAACGCCGTAAGGGATATAGTCACAGCACTGCACGATATGGGTATCGATGTTGCCAATGATCCTAAAACCATACTAGAAATTATGTCTACTATGGAGATCATCAAAGCGATGATATACAGAGCAATAGGAGAAGATCATCCTTTTCAAACTGTATCAGAGAGAATGTGGGAAGACCTGGATATAGATCACGAAGACCTTCTGGGACAATTCCTAGAGGACATGTATGCTGATGACGAAGACGACCACGAATAGTACTTGACAACCCCTAAGATTTATGTTATGATATGTATTCATATTAAATAAATCAGGAGATTAAATTATGATATTGGTAGATTTGAACCAAGTTATGATTTCAAACATGATGATGCAGATTGGTAATCACCAAAACGCTCAAGTGGATGAAAACATGCTAAGACACATGATCTTAAATACGTTAAGATTCAACCGACAGAAGTTTCACCGTGAGTTTGGTGAGCTATTGATTACTTGTGACGATAAGAACTATTGGCGCAGACAGTCATTCCCCTACTACAAAGCTAATCGCCGTAAGGCACGTGATAGTTCTGAGTTAGATTGGAGTGCTATCTTCAATGCTCTTAACAACATTCGTGATGAACTCAAAGAGTACTTCCCATACAGAGTTATGCAGATTGATACGTGTGAAGCTGATGATATCATCGGCACTATAGTTCACAAAGAGGGTAAAGAGTTAAACGTAGGTGAGCCTATTCTGATTCTCTCGGGTGATCACGATTTCAAGCAACTGCATAAGTATGCTAATGTCAAGCAGTATGATCCTACTCGTAAGAGATGGATTTCACACTCAGACCCAGATCAGTATCTAGCTGAACACATCCTTAAGGGTGATGCTGGTGACGGTGTACCCAATGTGCTGTCAGCAGATAATACATTCGTAATGGGTATCCGTCAGCGACCAGTGACTAAGAAGCGTATGCTGGATTGGCAAGATATAAATAAAATGGATGATGAAGTAAAACGTAACTATTTCCGCAATAAGTCGATGATCGATTTAACGCAGGTACCTGCTGTTATTAAAGAAGAGATACTTGAGAAGTATGAAGCAGAGAATACCAAAGATAGGAGCCAGTTACTTAACTACTTTATCAAGAACAAGTTACGCAATTTAATGGAAAGTATATCGGAGTTTTAATATGTCTATGAAAAGTTTAAATGAAATAATTACGGAAGCGTGTGAGTTGAGTACGAATGAGGAGAAAGTTGAGTTCTTGAAGAAGAACAACTCGAAAGAGTTACGAAACATTCTTATTCTCATGTACGATAAGAAGTGGTCATTCTGTGTCCCTTCTACAGCTCCGCCTTACAACGCAAGTATTATGGTAGATACGCATGGTGCGCTCTATCGAGAGGCTAGGAAGTTAGCTTATCTTGTTAACGAAATGTCTGAGGGTGAGAACCTCACGCAGATCAAAAAAGAATCGATCTTTATCCAGATGCTGGAAAACGTTGATGAAGGAGACGCTAAACTATTGCTACAGATGGTAGCAAAGCAAGCATTTCCCGATCTTCCAGTTGAAGTAATTATAGAAGCGTTCGGGCCGATCATCACTGATCCTGTCCCCGCTATTCCTGTAAAACGTGGTCGAGGTCGACCTAAAAAAGTAGCGTAGCTACCACAACAAGAAGAGTGTACTATCAATGGCTAAAGGTAAGAAGTTTCGTGAATGGATCGAAGAGGACTATTCCCACGAGAAAATAGGTAGGAAGAAGGACTCTAAGCGATATGATAAACGTAAAGCTGAGATTCAGAAAGCCAGAAGGCAGAAGAGGTCCCACAAGGATTCTTTGTTTGATTAGATAAAGAAAGGGGTTGACAAGCCCCTTTCGCTATGCTATAATATGTGTATAAGATAAATGATAGGAATGATATGATTAATATTGATAAGAAATTGGTTCTGGTGGATTGTGATGGAGTGTTAGTCGATTGGCTTTACACTTTTAATAACTGGATGAAAGAACATGGTTACTACCCAATTGCGGGTGTTAACGAATATGACTTGGGTGTCGTATATGGGCTGAGTAAAGCCGATATGAAGAAGCACATAAAAGTCTTCAACGAGAGTGCGGCAATCTGCTGTATTCCTCCTCTGCGTGATGCAGTCAAGTATGTGCGTAAAATGCACGAAGAACTGGGCTGTGTCTTTCACTGTATTACAAGTCTAAGTCTGAATCAGTATTCAGGCGTTCTACGTAACCAGAACATCGAAAGTCTTTTTGGTAAGACTGCCTTTGAGAAGGTTGTGTGCTTAGATACTGGTGCTGATAAGGATGAGGCTCTAATGCCTTATCTAGATAGTGGCTGTTTATGGGTAGAAGATAAGCCTGAGAATGCTGAACTTGGCATTAAAATGGGTCTTACATCTATTCTTATGGAGCATAGCTTCACTGAAGACTATGAACATGCAGACATAATCAAGGTAAAAAGTTGGAAAGAAATCTACGAAATGATGCTTTAAGCAGGTGATTCTGATATAAATATCTGTGTGATGGATACACAACGAAGCGATCCTAGTGGTCGCTTTTTTTTATTTTAAACAATTGGAGAATATATAATGCCTATTTACTCGTTCGAGAATAGAAAGACTGGTGAAGTACATGATAAACTAATGAAAATGGATGACCGTGAGTCGTATCTATCCGACAATCCAGACCTCAAACAGATCATTACCAAAGCACCCGCTCTGGGTGATCCTGCACGTCTGGGAATAACTAAAACTCCCGATAGTTTTAATTCGCTATTGAAGAATATTCATAAGAATAGTCCTGGGAGTAAAATACAAACCCGATAAAATATAAGGATGCAACATGCCTGCTCACCAACAGCAACATCGAATGACCAAACGCCAAAAGAGAGTACTTAAGCAACAAGGAGTAATAGGGACAGACAACCAATTATCGACAGGATTTCAGATCAGTAAAGATATCGCTCCCATGACTAAAAATCAGTCAATAGCGTTTGACGCTTGGGAAGAGGGAGCTAATCTAATGCTTCATGGTATTGCAGGAACGGGTAAAACCTTCTTGGGATTATACTTCTCTCTAAAAGCAGTCATGGCAAAAAACACATCATATCGAAAAGTGTATATTGTACGATCAGTTGTTCCGACTAGGGACATGGGATTTCTTCCTGGCTCTCAAAAAGACAAGATGAAAGTGTATGAAGCACCTTATTATGACATTGCATCAAAGTTATTTCAGCGTGGTGATGCCTACGAAATTCTAAAGCAAAAGAACAACGTAGAATTCATTTCAACATCCTTTCTACGAGGATCAACATTTGATGACTGCATCATTTTAGTTGACGAAGTTCAAAACATGAGCGATCAGGAATTGCACACAGTTATGACCCGAGTCGGCGAGAACTGTAAGATCATATTCTGCGGAGACGTTAAGCAGGATGACTTAACAAGCGAACGAAAGAAGGAGATGTCAGGTCTGCGTACATTCATGAAGATCATTGAGCGTATGGATGAGTTTGATTTCATTGAGTTCGAAGTGTCGGATATCGTTCGAAGCGAGTTAGTCAAAGCATATATCATAGAACGAGATAATCAAGGACTATAAATAGTAATATGGAAAATCAAAAAGACAAACAGAAACGCATGACCGAGCTGAACTCAGACGGTAATGAAACTAGGGGGCGAGAGGGTGAAGACCTTCTCGTTGAGATTCGACCTGAGTCTCTCGGTCAAATGGGCTGGGACTTTGGCGAAGGTAACGAAATCGATGATAAAATCGATAGAAAAATTTTAAGAGGTTAATATGTCAGTAGCAGATGACGCAACAAGATTACGAGTATTCCAACTTGCAGACGGCACTAGAGTCGGCAAGCAAATGGATATAGATGAAGTAAATGCATTCCTAGCGGCTAACGCCGGCTCTAGCCTGATACGATAATGCCTTTTGCCGCTAGAATAACAGATGCAATCTTAACAGGGCATGTAGCTCCTTGTACGGTATCATCTACAATTCTATCAACACTACAGGCTAAAGTGTATGTGGAATCGAAACTGGCTGCCGTGACTGGCAGTCTCATAACAGCGCACACTCAGCCCAATCCAGGTGCTCCGCCACCTTGTATTCCTCATGCTGATGCAGTAACTGGATCTGGATCTGCTAAAGTCTTTATAGGTGGAATTTCTGCTAATAGGCTTGGTGATGTAGCTGATCTGGGCACGATAACAGGAAGTGCCACGAAAGTTAAAATAGGTTAAAATAAAGGTTGACAACCACCTAAAAGTGTAGTATACTATATGTTCAATTGAGAGGAATATTATGTTTACACACTATCAACACGGTCACGTTATCCAAGAGATGTCAGCAGACACCTCAGACAAAGGCCGATTCTATACCACCCCTAGCGGTGCAATTCTACCTTCAGTAACTACAGTTCTGAGTGTTCAAGATAAGTCTGGATTAGACGCTTGGCGCAAACGTGTAGGTGACGCTGAAGCAAATCGAGTCATGAACCAAGCTTCCACACGTGGTACTGCTGTTCACCAACTCGCAGAAGATTACGTCAATAATGACGCTGATTGGAAGAAGGGTGCAATGCCCTCAAATCTATTCACATTCAATACAATCAAGACTGTACTAGACAAGCATCTAGATAACGTCTGGTGTCAGGAAGTTCCGCTATTCAGTGAGAAGCTTTCGGTAGCTGGTCGGGTTGACTGTATTGCAGAGTGGGACGGTGTTCTATCGATCATCGACTACAAAACATCTAGGCGTCCAAAGAAGCTTGAGTACGTTGAAAGTTACTTCATCCAAGAGTCGGTGTATGCCGCTTGCTGGTTTGAGATGACTGGTGTTCCAATCAAACAGATCGTCACAGTTATTGCTGTCGATGATAATGATCCTCAGGTATTCATTGAGAAGCCTATGAATCATCTCCACAAGTTCGTAGCTCTACGAGAAAAATATAGGAAATTGAAAGGAATTTGAAAATAAAGGTTGACATTGCTGTCTAACCTGCTATAATACATGTATAAACTAAAGAAATGAGATATATTATGAATATGAATGTGAACGAAATACCTAGCAAACTTGTTGATCTATTCAACTTCAACCTAGATAACGATGTTGCTGACATCCATGAAGAGTACTCTATGTACGTTATGGATAACGCTGATCCATCTGAGGTTACCATCTGTAACGGAGATACTCTGCTACAAGCCACTGAGAGTGAATACCTTCTTGAGGAATTCATGTACCACTGGATTGCAAAAATAGCTTAAATAAAGGTTGACATTGCTGTTCAACCTGCTATAATACTTGTATTGAATCGATAAAGAGGGATGATTATGAAGATTAAAGGTGCGACTACTGTTTTGAATAAAGAGTGCGAGTTTCTAGGGTTAACCTGGGATCAACTGATGATCTTCATTGTGAAGAATCCATACGCAATGCCTATAAAGGTAATTGAGGCGTACAAAGTCTATAACGATCTAAAGTGAGAGTGACCATGAATAAATTTATGAATGCTATCTATAACGCTGTTGGCTCACAAGTCAGTGGGTTCTACAAAAATGAGCCTTTCGTAGGCACCATCACAACTACCCGTCCCATGTACGGCATGGACATCCAAGTCGGTGTCACTGTTCCTGGTGACCTGTACCTCATCGAAGGTACAACTCTCTACGAGGGTGGCAATGGCGTTTTCACTAATCTTGTAGTCAACTTCAACTAGGAATCCGATTATGGCATATGCCCCTCAAGAGACCTACTTCGAAAATAAAGCTACCATTCTCGGTGGCTGGAGACTCAAGGAAAATGATAATTTCTTCGAGTTCTCTGTCAATGACGACCCATTCAACTTCTGCGAGGACTTTCCTCATAAGGTCTGGGTTAGCAATAATCCAATCAATGATTCGGGCTACCGATATGCCATAGTCAAGAAGACTGTAGCATACATCTGCGTGGATGAGGACGAGTTCGGTCTACCAGTCCTTGAGAAGTGGGACATAAAAAATCATAGATTATATCCTAATTACCTCAAATAACGGTTGACATAGTGGTCCAACCTGCTATAATACTTGTATTGAATCGATAAAGAGAGAGATGATTATGACAGAGAATATTGAAGTGCAACACATCGACAACATCCACTTGTTCTGTGGAGTCATTCCAGCTGGTTTCGACCTCATCGAATATGAGCGTGGTACTGACCCAGTTGAAGATGGTCTAGTGCTGTACGGTTTCGATGAGGTTGCAATGTTTGATTTTGCTAACCCTAAGCATGCCTTTGTTAAAATTAGTTAAAATAAAGGTTGACATCCTCATCCAGTCTGATATAATACTTGTATAGAATGAAATAACAGAGAGAACTAGATTATGGCTTATGTATCACAAGACGATAAAAAGAAGTTAGCACCAGCAATCAAAGCTGTACTGAAAAAGTACAAAGTGAAAGCTTCTATCGCAGTCCGCAATCATTCCACTTTAGTAGTTAACCTCAAGAAGGGTGAAGTAGACTTCGGTGATGCACATTACCAAGTAAACACTTACTGGATTGATGAGCATTTCGCAGAGAAGCCTGTCGCTAAAAGCTTCTTGAATGAACTTCATGATGCAATGAAAGGTCCAGAGTTCTTCTGTGAAGATGATGCTCAGACCGACTATTTCTTTCGTAGCCACTACACCGACATCAATATCGGTGGGTGGAAAACATCTTACGAACTAATTTAAGGAGACTAAATATGTGGGTAGCAAAACCAAATCTAAATAATAGTAACGGAATCCAAGAGTTCCCGACAGCTAAAGAGGCTGTCGATTATCTTGAAAAGTACACGGGCATCGAGATGGCTTATGATCGTAATCGTAAGACCAAAGAGATTACCTATGACTGGGAAATAATTGAAAAGTTGTGGAAAAAAGAGGTTGACAATTCCACAGGACCTGCTATAATATAATCTGAAACAAATAAATATGGAGAAGATTATGAGTAAGGAAGACCAAGTAAAACAGTTGTGGCAAGAGTATCAAGCTATAATGGCTAATGCCTATATGGGCGATGAAAATGCCGTGCTAGATAAGATCGAAGCACTCGGTGGAATGAACGATGAGGATTTGATATGAAATTAGTAATTCAAACGCAGGTTCGTGAAAACTATGGCGCCCACGACTGGGACGGTACGGGTGAATGCCCTCAGTACTGGAAGTTCAAAGGTGGTCAAACCTTTGTGTATGCTAACCTCAATGACAGCAATGTGGCTAGTCTCCGTGAGAACGGTATTCCCGTACTGCACACGTTGATCGATGATTTCAATGAATGCTTTGAGGAGTATGTCTTAGACTACTCTATCGTGGAAGACAATGAGGCTGTCTGTGAAGAGTGGGAAACACCATGGCAGTTGAACCGTGTAGACTCTAACTGGGTCGCATCACGTAGGCAATATCGTGAGGATTACTGGGAACCAGGTGTCGGTGGTAAGGATGAGTCCTACGTTATGGCATTTGGCGGTGAGAGGACGCAGTACAGCCACGAATATTTTACTGAGGTAGACGCCGCATGATAATGTCGCTTCTGAAATTTATATTTACAATAGTCGTGGTTTATTACCTAACTGTCTTTACCTTGACGCTATTTTTTATAGCTATGGCAACGGCTTAATACTTGACAAGCACCAGGGAATGGTGTACAATGGAAACAATATGGAAAGAGTTTTAATGTTTTATTTGGAATATTTAGATGATAAGGGTTGGAAGCAAAGATATGAGCATCTGACAATTAACGAAGTTGAAGCCGTTAAGGTGGATTTAGTAGAGAGGGGGATTAATCCTAATACGATGACAATCTCCAATATGAAATAGAGGAAAGCTATGAACGTGTTTGTATTACATCGAGATCCAGTGTTTGCCGCTAATATGCAATGCGATAAGCATATCGTAAAAATGATCGTAGAGAGCGCACAAATGCTCTCCACTGCTCATAGAATGCTCGATGGTACAATGTCAAAGCGACCCTCCAAGTCTGGCAAAAGAATGGTGCCGCACTTCACGCTCCCAGACTGGCGTGAACAAACGTTTTATAAGGCTGTACACTTCGCTCATCCATGTACTGTATGGACGATGAAGAATAACGAGAATTACTTTTGGCATTGGTTGCACTTCGAGGCACTATGTAAAGAGTACACCTTTCGTTATGGCAAGGTACACAAGAGTGAAACGTTGTTGCTGAAGGCTTTAGAGAGTGAACCCAACAACATTCCAAAGGGCGACTTATCTAAATGGCCGTTAGCTATGGGTGCGGCACCAGAGTGCATGACGGATGATGTAGTAGAGTCGTACCGTGCTTTTTACCACACGAAACAAGACAGGTTCAAGATGGCTTGGACTAAACGTAGCGTACCAGATTGGTTTACTTATAAGGAAAGCGCATAATGAAATATTTTAAACTAGAACCATCTTACAAAAAGTCTGTCCTAGAACTGACGATATTTAGCCGTCCTCTTAATGAGATCGCAACTTGTGCTAGTGACACTGCACATGCGATGATGGTAAAAGAGTTGGGTTGGCGAACTGGAGAATTCCTGATCACTGTGCCCGAGACTGATGAAGAGATTTCTACTTGGCTCGAGGATCGTGAATATGATAATATCCTAGACTTTGCTATAGATCATGGCTATACCGTGACTGAGGGTGATGCGGAGGTTATGGATCCAGATACGACAGTTCAGACAATGCTAGAAAATATTCTTATCCCTGACTTAGAAGATGATTACATCCTCATCAGTGAAGACTACCCAGAGATCGAAATGTTGTCTACCTGGGACGGCTGTTGGGACGATTGGACACTACGCACTGGAGATGTATCTCTAGGAGAAGACCGAATTGAATCATTGGTTGACGAAGCTATCGAAATGTTCGAAGAAGAGTATGAAGAAGGAGTAGAAAGTTTAGGTTGGAAGTTTTTAGGATGTGAGTGGGAAATGCACTGTAAACCTATCATCACGCCTTGTCGATCATATGGTCAGCCCTTAGAAGAAGATGAGCCTTTAGAGGATGACGATTAATGACTATGCCAAATGAAAGATTCTATGCTATTAGAAATACTCGTGAGTTCCTAGTAGAATTAATGGACCCTAAGAAAACTCCTAAAGTGCCCAAGGAGATACGACTTAAAGCGTATTACGCTATTAAGCATTTCCCAGGTGAGTACCACATGGAAGAAGCACGAAAACTCGCACCATCGGTATTTGGAGAATGGGACTCTTGAAGCGAAAGATAGGATTAGCCTTCATATTGTGGGCGATGCTAGTGATATATCTTGTTACTAGGGAACCACCGGTACCCGATCGGGTACCACAGGTGGAATACACGTTTCATGGTCATGAAATAACTGTAGAGGAATTGGAAGACAATGATATCATACAGCACTAATTGGATGGGACCTGTATCGACTCATTGGTATGAAGAGAGAAATATACCTTACGTGTTAAAAATGACTAGTGGAAGATTTGGTCCTGCTAAAGAGTACAAAGACTTTACTGAATCATATTCTTGTGGGCGTATTGATATCTATGGATTAGACGAACAAGAATTCTATGCAGGTAAAGATGAGTACGGTGTCTCGCCAATGCGTACAGAAGATTGGAATGCGTTCGGTGATTGGTTAGATAATATAAAAGATGAAAGTCTAACTACATACGAAGAACTGATACGCAAATTCGAAGATCACTATGGCAAACCAATAAGATGGCAACAATAGTGTCTGTTTCATACAGAGGAGAGTAAGATGAGTGAATACCAACCAGACAATTGGGTAGTACTAAAGATCAAAGAAGGCAAAGGTACATTCCCTTTCTACA
>Ga0307986_10000284_pt1 | contig 37359 bp, 43 predicted proteins | sample EllFjometageno82_FD_203170 | JGI IMG/M metagenome (GOLD analysis project Ga0307986, IMG submission 203170) | Marine microbial communities from Ellis Fjord, Antarctic Ocean - #82 | ecosystem: Environmental > Aquatic > Marine > Unclassified | place: Southern Ocean | collected 2014-10-09 | reverse complement strand
TTTATAAAAATCCTCAAAAGTCATTACTTTTTAAAGTTCTTTGTAAATTAGATTGTTATTTTTTTAAAATTGAATACTTCAAAAATTTTGCTTGGTCTGTACTAATTATCGCAAAAAAAAATTAAGCCGCTTCTTTTTTTTCTCTAACTAGTTTCTGATAGCTTTCAGAAAGATCCACTATTATATCACATACTTTGAAATTACATTTTTCTATACTTGCTACTGGTGTTACTTCGGCTGCAGAACCAGTTAAAAAACATCCTACAAAATTAGATATTTCGTTGGGTTTAATTTTTCTCTCTACTACTTTGATGCCTTTTGATTTAGCAATATCTATTATGCATCTTCTGGTAATACCATCTAAGAAAGAATCTGGTATTGGAGTATGTAATTCATCAGCGGTGTTTTTAAAAAATATATTTGCACCTGTTGCTTCTGCTACATTTCCTTGATGGTCTAACATCAAAGAATCTACATAACCTTTGGCCTCGGCTTCATGCTTTGAAAGTGTATTAATCATATAAAGACCTGACGCTTTTGTATCCCAGGGAATAGAATCTGGAGACGGCTTTCTCCAAGAAGAAATATTTAATTTTATTCCTTCTATTTTAAGCTTAGGATCAAAGTATGATCCCCACTCCCAAGTAGCTATAGCAACATTAATTTTATTTTTTTGTGCTGAAATCGCCATCATTTCACTCCCTCGCCAAATTATTGGTCTGACATAGCCGTTAAGTGTTTTTTGAATTCTTACTATATCTCTTATTGCGACATTAATTTCCTCTACAGTATAAGGTACAGTCATCGCCATTCTTTTTGCGGAATAAAACAATCTATCTGTATGTTCTTTTAGTTTAAAAACTTCTCCATCATAAACTCTTACTCCCTCAAAGACACAACTAGCATAATGAAGTCCGTGGTTTAAGACGTGAACTTGAGCTTTTGACCAATCAATGTCTTTGCCGTTAAACCAGATTTTTCCTGACCTTTTGTCGTAAGGGATAGTTTCCATAAATTAAGAATAAAACGAATTTTTTTATTTCAAAAAAGTATATTTCTTATTACAATAAGTCAATATAACTTACCGATTATGAAAGAATTACTTTATCTCAAAGATGAACAAATTAAAGATTTCATTCAATTGCTTTTTTATGCCTACAGAGAAACTTTCTCAGATCCTAAAAAATTACTTAATGAAAATTCATATGGTCAAGCTCATTTAAGAGCTTTAAACTTAATTGAAAGGAATCCTGGTATAAATCTTGGAGAACTAATGTTTCTACTAAAAGTAACTAAACAAAGTTTGAACCGGGTCTTGAGAGATTTAATAAATTCTAAAATGATAAAACAAATTAAAGATGGAGAGGATACAAGAAGAAAAAATTTATTTTTAGACAGAGAAGGACAAATTTTATTTAATAAAATTTATGAAACTCAAAAAAAAAGAATCTTTCACGCTTTAAAAAATTCAGAACCTGACTCAGTAGTAAAATTTAAAGAAGTATTAAATAAAATTATAAATGCCAAAAATTAGATATCACATCTTAGTAGTTGATGACGATAATAGAATCAGAGAGTTGGTGAAAGAATATCTAAATGATAATGGATTTATTGTTTCAACAGGGAATAGTGCGGAAGAAGCAAAAATTAAACTTGCTTATTTTAAATTTGATTTAATAGTTTTAGATGTAATGATGCCAGGACAAAATGGTTTTGAGTTAACTAAAGAAATAAAGAAGAATTCTAACGTGCCAATTATACTTTTAACTGCTAAAGGAGAGGTGGAAAATAGAATTGAAGGACTAGAACTGGGGGCAGATGATTATTTGAGCAAACCATTTGAACCAAAAGAATTATTACTCAGAATTAAAAATATTATAAAAAAAAATACAAAAATTGATCTTAATAAAATTAATAAAATTGGAGAAGCAAAAGTAGATTTGAACAAAATGCTAATTCAATTAAATAATAAAATCAATAAAATTAATAATGTAGAAAAAAAAGTTTTAGTTGAAATGTTAGCTAATCCAGGAAAAACTTATTCCAGAATACAAATTAAAGAAATTTCAAATATTACTCAAGAAAGATCTATTGACGTTATGATTACAAGATTAAGACAAAAAATTGAAGTAAACCCTAAAAATCCAAAATATTTACAAACTATAAGAGGTTCTGGCTATGTCCTTTGGATTGAATAATATTTTTAAAAAAATTTTACCTACTGGGTTATTTTATAGGTCTTTAATAATAGTAGCAGCACCCACAATTATTTTACAAATTATAACAACTATAGTTTTCTTTGATAGTATTTGGATTAAAGCAAACAAAGGATTAACAAGATCTTTGGTAGGAGAACTAAAGACATTGTCAGATATCTATACTGGGGAAGATTTAAGTCAGATAAATTACCTTACAGGACAGTTTAAATACAATTTTGATTATGTGATCAACATTAAAGATGAAAAATTACCAGCTACTTTTAAAGAAAGAAAATACAGTCCAATGGACAGGTCTTTACGTCGTGAATTAAAAAGTGTTTTTGGAAGTTCCAACTATTGGTTTGATACTGTTAAATATGAAGATGTTGTTGAGGTTAAAGTAAAGTCTAATGATAAAATTATTCAAATTTTATTTCCTAGAGAAAGAATTGCACCATCGTCTGTAAGGTTGTTTGTTTTTTGGATTACATTTCCATCAATATTATTGATATCAGTTGCTATAATTTTTTTAAAGAATCAAACTAGACCAATTGTTAATCTGGCAAAAGCAGCTGAAAAATTTGGTAAAGGAGATTTTGTTAGCGGTATAAGACCTTCTGGTGCTTCGGAAATAAGAAAAGCTGCATATGAGTTTGATAGAATGGCTAAGAGAATTGATCGGCATTTAAAGCAAAGGTCTGAGATGCTTTCAGGCATTAGCCACGATTTAAGAACACCGCTGACAAGATTAAAACTGCAATTAGCGATGTTAGATCAGAAAGATCTTTCTATTAAAATGTCAAAAGATATTGATGAAATGGAAAGTATGCTTAACTCATACTTACAATTTGCGAAATCACAGGTGCAAGAAGATTCAGTTGCTACTAATATTAATAAACTTTTCAGCGAAATTTATAATGAAAAAAATAGTAAAAATTTTCACTTGGATTTACCTGTACAAGTGGTTTTAGTTGCAAGAAAAATTGCATTAAAACGTTGTTTAAATAATATTATTGAAAATGGTTTAAATTATGCCAAGAATATTTATGTACATATGTCAAAATCAAAAAATATATTGAATATTTTTATAGATGATGATGGTCCAGGCATCCCACTACATCAATATAAAAATGTTTTTAAACCATTTTATAGATTAGATGATAGTAGAAATTTAAATCACGCTGGCGTGGGCTTGGGCATGTCAATAGCAGAAGATGTTGTGAGATCTCATGGCGGAAAAATTGAATTAACTGAAAGTAAGTATAAAGGTTTACAAGTTAAAATTTCTTTACCTTTGTAATTTTTTTTATTTTTTTTATTTGATCTATCTGTTTTTGTTGTTTTTCTATTATCTTTTTTAAAATATTAAACTCTTCTCTTGAAACAAGCTGTAATTTGTCAATTAAATTATCACGCTTAAATTTTAGGTTATTAATCAATTCTTTTTTAGTATCTTGCGATGTGAGAATTCCTGTTTCTATAAGACTAGATATAAGTTTTAAAATTTTTTCTGAACTATTCATAATTAATCTTAATTGATAACAAAAATAATATCAATTATGATATAAGTTTGCCATGTATATCCATGATTTAAACCCTGTTTTAATTAACTTTGGCTTTTTAGAAATTCGTTGGTACTCACTTGCTTATATTTTTGGAATTTTAATCGGATGGTGGGTTGCAAAAAAAATAACTATTTATAAGATCAAAAATAGTGACATTACATTTGATGTAAAAAAAATTGACGATTTAATTAGTTATATTATAATTTCTATAATACTTGGTGGGAGACTTGGTTACGTAATTTTTTATAATTTTTCTTATTATTTTGAAAATCCTTTAGATGTTTTCAAAATTTGGCAGGGCGGCATGTCCTTTCATGGAGCCTTAATAGGAATAATATTAGGTACTTATCTGTTTGCCAAAAAAGTAAAAATTAATTTATTTTTTTTTCTTGATATAATTGCAAGTGTAGCCCCTATAGGTATTTTTTTTGGAAGAGTGGCTAATTTTATTAATAGTGAACTTTATGGAAAACCGAGTAATTTTTTTTGGTCTGTAATTTTTCCTCAAATAGATGATGTTCCAAGGCATCCTTCTCAACTTTATGAGGCAATATTAGAAGGTGTTATACTTTTTGTTATTTTAATTAGTGTAACTTGTAAAAAAGAAGTTAAAAATGGTTTTGTCTCTGCTCTGTTTATGATCTTGTATGGTTTTTTTAGGATTTTAGCTGAGCAATTTAGAGAGCCAGATCCACAAATTGGATATCTATTTAGCTTCTTTAGTATGGGATCTATTTTAAGTTTTTCTATGATCTTAATTGGGCTATTCATTTTGAAAAAGGTAATAAATAATGAATACATTAAATAAATATTTTCCAGCATCAAAGAAAATTCCGATTGATAAATTTATTTATAATGCACTTTATGACAAAGATTATGGTTATTACTCTAAAAAAATTCCTTTTGGAAAAAATGGAGATTTTATAACGTCGCCGGGCATAACATCTCTGTTTAGTGAAATATTAGCTTTGTGGATCATTGCATTTTGGGAGCATTCCGGAAAACCAAGAATATTTAATGTTGTTGAGCTTGGGCCTGGAAACGGACAAATGTGTGCAACTTTGATTAAAGTGTTTAAAAAGTTTCCAATTTTTTTTAATTCAACTAGCATTTTTTTATATGAAAAAAGCAAAACTTTAGAAGATTTACAAAAAAAAAATCTTAATCACGAAAAAATTAATTGGATCAAAAATTTTAACAGAATTAAAAAAGGACCAGTGATTTTTTTAGGAAATGAATTTTTTGACGCAATCCCAATAAAACAATTTAAAAAAATTAACAATATTTTATATGAAAAATATGTAAAATTAGAAAGAGGTTCAAAAATTATTATTGTTTTTAAAAAAGCTAGTTCCAAAATAATAACAGAGTTAAAAAAATACAATCTTTTAAAAAAAAAATCTTTTATTGAATTTCCTAAACAAGGTTTAATTAAATTAAATCCAGTTATAAATATAATTAAAAAATTAAATGGTGGGTTACTTTTAATTGATTATGGTTTCCTAAAACAGCAAGGTAAAAATACCTTGCAGTCCATAAAAAATCATAAACAAAATATGATATTTGATAACGTGGGAGATGCAGACATTACGTCCTTGGTAAACTTTAGTTTATTAGAAAAATATCTAATAAGTAAAAAACTTAAAGTGAACAAAATAGTAACACAAGGTTTTTTTTTAAAAAAAATGGGAATTATTAATAGAGCAGAAATAGTGAGTCAAAAAATAAATTTTAAAGAAAAATCGGATCTTTATTTAAGACTGCAAAGGTTGTTAAATCCAAAACAAATGGGTAAGTTATTTAAAGTTATATCTGCCTTTAAATTAAAAAAAAAATTTTCATTAGGGTTTATTTAATGTATTTTTCAAAAAAACTTAGTGAGTTTAAAGAAATTAATCATTGTTTTTTTTCCAAAAAAGGGGGCGTTTCGAAGAATATTTACAAAAGTCTTAATTGTGGTTTAGGGTCTGGTGATAAAAAAAAAAATATTCTAAATAATCTAGATATTGTTTCAGGAAAAATAGGTGTTTCTAGAAATAATTTATTTTTAATGAATCAAACGCATAGTAATAAAGTTGTAACAATTAATGAGAATTGTGAAGATGTTCAAAGAATTAACGCTGATGCATTGATTACAGCCAAAAAAAATATCGCAATTTCAGTTCTCACTGCAGATTGTGTTCCTATATTAATTTATGACGCAGCTAATCATATTATCGCTTGCGTTCATGCTGGCTGGAGAGGTGCTGTAAATGGAATCATAAAAAATACACTTAATGAAATATTTCGTATAGGAAAAAATAATAAAATTTATGTTGCGATTGGTCCTTGTATAAATGTTAAAAATTATGAGGTAGGTATGGAATTCTACAATAAATTTATTATTGAAAACAAAAGAAATGAAATTTTTTTCTCTCACACTAAAAAAGGTAAATTTTTATTTGATCTTCGAAAGTACGTTAATACTAAGATAAAAGAATTTGATATAAATCACATCGAAAATATAGATTTTGACACATACTCAGATAAAGAAAATTTTTTTAGCTTCAGGAGAACGAGGCAATTAGGTGAAAATGACTACGGCAGGTGTATCTCAACTATAAGCTTAATGGATACTTAATTCATTTGAAAATATAAATAATTAATTGTATAACTAAATTATCTTCATGAAAATATTATCCGGAACTAGTAATCCCAGATTAAGTAAAGAAATTTCCAAAAAACTCAAACTTAAGCTTATTAACACAAATATTAAAAAATTTGCCGATGGTGAGATTTATATAGAAATAAATGAAAACATAAGAGGAAATAGTGTTTTTGTAATTCAGTCTACATCTACACCTGCTAACGATAATATCATGGAGTTACTTTTGTGTATTGATGCTCTTAGAAGATCTTCAGCAAAAAATATTACTGCTGTAATTCCGTATTTTGGATATGCAAGACAAGATAGAAAAGTTGCACCAAGAACTTCTATATCAGCAAAGGTTGTTTCAAATTTAATTACAAACGCTGGAGCAAATAGAATAGTAACAGTTGACTTACACTCTGGGCAGATACAAGGTTTCTTTGACATTCCTGTCGACAACTTATTCACCACTCCTTTGTTTGCTAGATATATTAAGAAAAAATTTAAAATTAAAAACTTAGTTTGTGTTTCTCCAGATGTTGGTGGCGTTCAAAGAACAAGAGGACTGGCAACTAAAATCAAAGCTGATTTAGCAATCATAGATAAAAGAAGGCCAGCACCAGGTAAATCTGTAGTAATGAATATTATTGGTGATGTAAAAGGAAAGAACTGTATAATAGTAGATGACATAATTGATAGTGGTGGAACAATTATTAATGCCGTGGAAGCTTTAAAAAAAGCAGGAGCAATAGATGTTTATGTTTTTATTACGCACGCTGTTTTAAGCGGCGACGCTGCTGAAAAAATTAAAAAATCCAAAATAAAAAAATTAATTATCACAGATACGATAGATAATTCTTTAAAAATAAAAAATAATAATAAAATTGAGGTCATTTCCATTTCTCCACTTATGGCTGAAGCAATTAGTAGAATTTCAAACTCTACTTCAGTATCTGATCTGTTCAATTAATGCTTGTTTTATTAACAAACTTGAGTTAAATAGCACCTCCAAATACAAACATGAATAATTTAAAAGCTATAAAAAGAGAAACAGCTACGGCAGGTCAGTTAAGTAAACTAAGAGGGAACGGTTTTATTCCAGCTATTTTATATGGTGGCAATGATCCTAATGCTAAAATTTCAATAGAAAAAAAACTTATTAAAAATATATTAAACTCTGAATCTTTTTTATCTACTGTGCTTGAGTTAGATATTGACGGTAATAAATTAAAGGTAATTCCAAGAGAAGTTGCCTATAATGTAATTTCTGACGAACCTATTCATATCGATTTTATGAGAATTATTGCTGGCAAAAAAATTGTTTTAGATATTCCAGTTAAATTTATTAATAATGATGATTGTCCAGGACTAAAAGTTGGTGGAGTATTAAATATTGTGAGACGAAAAATTGAGCTAAAATGTCCCGCAGATAATATCCCAGAAGAAATTATTATCGATTTAAAAGGTCTAGAAATTGGTACTAGCATAAAAATATCTTTTATTAAACTTCCAGAAAATGTCACACCAACAATTGTTGGTAGAGATTTCGTTATTGCGACGGTAGCTGCCCCTACAGTTTTAAAAGAGCCTGAAAAACCAACTGAAGGTGAGGCAGTTGAAGGAGCAGAAGGAGCAGAAGGAGCTCCAGCAGTTGCAGGGGCTGAGGGCGCGGCACCAGCGGCAAGTAAAGAAGGTGATGCTGCTAAAAAAGATGACAAATCTAAAGACAAAGCTACAGAAAAAAAACAGCCTGAAAAGAAATAATTAAATATGCTGCTACTCGTTGGTTTGGGAAATCCGGGTCCTAAAGATATAAATAATCGTCATAATATTGGTTTTAAAATTATTGACGCTGTCAACTCTCACTTTAAATTATCTAAACAAAAACCTAAATTTAAAGGCCTTCTAACTACTGGCATGATTGGTGAAAACAAAGTTTACGCACTCAAACCTCTTACTTTTATGAATAATTCTGGCACAGCAATTAAAGAACTTATTGATTATTTTAAAATAGATGCAAAAGATGTAATTGTTTTTCACGATGATTTAGATATTGATTTTGGAAAAATAAAAGCAAAATTTGCAGGTAGCAGCGCAGGACATCATGGCATAGACTCGGTTGATAAATTTATTGGTAAAGATTATTCTAGAGTTAGAATTGGCATAGGACATCCAAAGAACAAGATAAAAGTAAATAATCATGTTCTTGAAGATTTCAAAGAAGATGAAGAAGATCAAATTAAAGAAATAGCTGAAAACATAGTTAAAATGCTTCCAACTTTATTAGAGAAAAAAATTGATCTATTCTCAAGCAAAGTTAACTCTAGTCTTCTAGCTCTAATTTAAATGGGCTTTAAGTGTGGAATTGTAGGCTTACCTAACGTTGGTAAATCTACTTTATTTAACGCTTTAACAGCTTCAAAAAATGCTGAAGCTGCAAACTTTCCTTTTTGTACAATAGATCCAAATATTGGAATAGTCGATGTCCCTGATGAAAGACTTGATCGCTTAGCTCAACTATCAAATTCAAAAAAAAAGATTTTTACTAATATAACTTTTGTTGATATTGCCGGTTTAGTTAAAGGAGCCTCTAAAGGTGAGGGTTTAGGTAATAAATTTCTTTCTCATATTAGGGAGGTAGATGCAATAATTCATCTAGTTAGATGCTTTGACTCTGAAGAAATTACTCATGTAAATTCTAAAATTAACCCCTTAGATGATTTAGAAACCATAAGAACAGAAATTCTATTATCAGATATTGATATAATTCAAAAAAAATTGGAAAAAGGAAAAAAAAAATTATTAAATCCTAAAGAAATTCAAACATTAGAAAAAAAATTAGGATTATTAAATAAAGGAGAAGAAGAATCGAATTCATTTGATGTAGAAGAAATAAAAAATTTGGATCTATTAGGTTTGCTTAGTCTTAAGCCTAAAATTATAGTTTGTAATGTAGACGAACAAAGCCTAACAAACGGAAATAAATATACTGAAGCAGTTAAAAGTAAATTTTTAAATGAAAAAGTAGTGACTATTTGCGCTGATATAGAGGATCAAATTATGGGTTTAGATAAAGAGGAAAGAGAAATTTTCATGAAAGAAATTGGTTTAAACAAAACTGGCTTAATCAAACTTATTCGAGAAGGTTACGATTTATTAAATCTAGATACTTATTTTACTTCAGGACCTGAAGAAAGTAGAGCTTGGACAATTAAAAAAAATACTTTAGCTCCACAAGCGGCAGCTGTAATACATACTGATTTTGAAAAAAATTTCATAAGAGCTGAAGCTGTATCTTGTGATGACTTTATTAAATATGGTAGTTCTGAAAAATGTAAAGAAAATGGTAAATTAAGAATAGAAGGAAAAGATTATATAGTTAAAGATGGAGATGTGTTATTTTTCCGTGTCAATCCTTGACCATATTTTTTTCATACTAAAATAAACAAGAGTCGCTAATAGAATTAAATATATAATAACTTTGGTTCCTGTTCTGTGTCTTGCTTCTAAATGTGGTTCTGCTGCCCAAGTAAGAAAGGCTGTGACGTCTTTTGCCATTTGAGCTTGTGTGGCATTAGTTCCATCTGTGTATTCTATTAGGTCATCTGACAAAGGACTTGGCATCTTTATCTTATTGCCGTCCATATATTTATTGTAATAAACACCAACATCTAAATCAAAATCAGCAGGCTTCTCTTCATAGCCCATTAACACAGAATAAATATAATTGGCTCCACCTGGTCTAGCTTTAACTAATACAGACATGTCAGGAGGATAGGCACCTCCATTAGATGCAATTGCTGCATTTACATTCAAATATGGATTTACGAAATGATCGGAAGGTCTCGCAGGTCTTGTGAACATGTCACCATCGCTATTTGGTCCGTCTTCAACTTCATAACTTGCAGCAATAGCTTTAACTTCTTCTAAAGAAAATTCTGGTCCACCTTTTTGACCTAAATTTCTATAACTTAGATACTGCATTGAATGACATGAAGCACAAACCTCTTTATAAACTTGATAACCTCTTTGCAGAGAATCTCTTTCGAATTTTCCCGTGATACCAGCAAAACTCCAGTCTATTTTCAACAAGTCTTTACTTGCAGAGTACGTCTTTCCACAAAAAAAGGTTGTTACTAAAATGATTGTTAATAATTTTATAAAGTTATTTTTTTTCATTAATTGTTTTGTCTGATCTAGCTAGTGCGCCGCTAAAACCACCAGTTAAAACAGGATCTGAAATACTTGCTGGTAATGGATCTGTTTTTTCAAGAAAACCTAGTACAGGTAAAATAACTATAAAATGTAAGAAGTAATAAATGGTCGCTATTCTTGCTAAAAATAAATAAATACCTTCTGCTGGCATCGCACCTAAATATCCAAGTGCGAGCACATCGACTACAAAAATCCAAAAAAACTGTCGATACATAGGTCTAAATACTGCTGATCTAACTTTACTAGTGTCAAGCCAAGGTAAGATTATTAGCACAAACAATGCTCCAAACATCAATATGACACCGCCTAATTTATCTGGAACAGATCTTAAAATTGCGTAGAACGGTAGCAAGTACCATTCAGGAACGATATGAGCTGGTGTAACAAGCGGATTAGCTGGAATATAATTATCCGCATGTCCTAAAACATTTGGTGAGAAGAATACGAAACCAGCAAAAATAATCATAAACATTAACAAAGCAAAGATATCTTTCACTGTAATGTAAGGGTGAAAAGGTACTGTGTCTTTTGAAGGTTTTTTAATATCAATACCAACAGGATTATTATTTCCAGGTACATGCAAAGCCCATATATGCAAAACTACTAAGCCTAATATTAAAAATGGAATTAAGTAATGAAGACTAAAAAAACGAGTAAGAGTTGGGTTGTCAACAGAGTAACCTCCCCATAACCATGTAACCACACTTTCTCCGACTAAAGGGATGGCGCTAAATAAATTAGTAATAACTGTTGCTCCCCAGAAACTCATCTGTCCCCACGGTAATACATAACCCATAAAAGCTGCGGCCATCATTAAAATATAAATTAACATTCCAATAATCCATATCAATTCTCTTGGAGATTTGAATGAACCAAAAAATAAAGATCTGAAAATATGTATGTAGACAGCAAGAAAGAACATTGACGCGCCGTTGCTATGTATGTATCGAATTAGCCATCCATAGTTTACATCTCTCATTATTTTTTCAACACTTTCGAATGCAAGATCCGCATGTGCAACGTAATGCATTGCTAAAACTATGCCTGTAACTATCTGTGTGATCAAACAAAAGGTTAGTATTCCTCCAAATGTCCACCAATAATTTAAATTTTTTGGGGTCGGATAATTCGACAAATGCGCACCCAAAGATAAAAGTGGAAGCCTATCATTAAACCACTTTCCAGCTTTAGAACTAGGTACATATTCATGTTCACTCATTTTTATTATCCAATCTTAATTGTGTTATTGTCTACAAATTCATACTTTGGTATTTCCATGTTTTTTGGTGCCGGTCCTTTTCTAACTCTTCCTGAAATATCGTAGTGAGAGCCGTGACATGGACAGAACCAACCATTAAAATCTCCTTTATCTTTTAAAGGCACACATCCCAAATGTGTACAAACTCCTATCATAACTAACCATTCGTTTTTTCCTTCTTTAACTCTTTCTTCATCTTTTTGTGGGTCTGGCAAATCTTTTAGTGAGACTGATTTAGCTTCTTGAATTTCTTCGGGTGTTCTTCTTTTAATAAAAATTGGTTTCCCTCTCCATAAAACTGTAATTGACTTTCCAGATTCAACTTGGCTTATATCAACCTCTGTAGTAGCCAGTGCCTTGACTGACTCGTCAGGATTCATTTGGTGAATAAACGGCCATATAGTTGCGCCTATGCCTACTGCCCCAACTGTATAGCTAGCGGTAAATAAAAAGTCTCTTCTATCTTTTTTATCTTCTTGTTTGCTCATAATTAAATACTTATTATTAATGAATGTTTAATTAAAACTAATTCTGTTGTTTTTCTAGGGTCAGAATGACACATAAATTAACTGTTAATGATAAATATAGTACTTTATAAACCAGATATACCTCAAAATACCGCAGCTATAGTTAGATTATCGGCTTGTTTGAATTTAAAAATGCATATTATCGAACCATGTGGATTTAACTTGGACGACTCAAGGTTTAAAAGAGTTGCTATGGACTATCTTAGCCTCAGCCATATATTGAGATATCCTAATTTTGAAACCTTTATCAAAAAAAATTCAAAGTCTAGAATAGTCTTAATGACAACTAAATCAAAAAAATTTTACCACCATTTTAAATTTAAAAAAAATGATTTTCTTCTTTTTGGCAGAGAAACTGCTGGAGTTCCCGATGATATACGTAAAAAAATTAAAGATAGACTAAAAGTGCCCTTGAGTGGAAAGGCTAGATCACTTAATGTAGCAATGACAGTTGCAATAGTTGCTACTGAAGCACTTAAGCAAAATAACTTTTTTAAATGAAAAAATTAATAGAGAAAAAAAAAAAATTAACTAGCGATTGGTTTAAATTTTTACAAAGTAAAATTATTGATGAATTTCAATTGCTCGAAAATGGAATTACTAAAAAAAATAAAAATAAAATAAAATATTTTATTAAAAAAGAATGGAAAAAAAACGATAAAAAAGAAGGTGGTGGGAATTCATATATTTTAAGTGGCGGAAAAATATTTGATAAAGTTGGAGTGAATCAATCAACAGTTTCTGGTCAATTTGAAAAAACTTTTAGATCTAAAATTTTAGGTGCAGAGAAGAATGGTAAGTATTGGGCTACAGGTATTTCTGTAGTTGCTCATATGAAAAACCCTAAGATTCCAGCCTTTCATTTTAACACGAGATTTATTGTAACTTCAAAAGAATGGTTTGGAGGCGGCATGGATGCAACACCTTCTTTTAGTGATAAAAAAGAAAAAATACTTATTCATCAAAAATTAAAGACTGTGTGTAAACTTAATAATAAAAATTATGCTATATATAAAAAGTGGTGTGACACATATTTTTATTTGCCTCATAGAAAAGAAGCACGCGGGATTGGTGGAATATTTTTTGACTACGAAGCTAAAGAATGGGAAAAAAATTTTAAGTTTGTACAAGATTTAGGTATTGCATTTATAAACATAACAAAAAAAATAATTTTAAATAAAAAAAAATTAAATTGGAGTAAAAAAGACAAAGAACAACAGCTGTATAAAAGAGGAAGATATGTTGAATTTAACCTTTTGTATGATAGAGGTACAAAGTTTGGATTAAATTCAGGTGGTAACATTGATTCAATTTTAATGTCATTGCCTCCTCAAGCTAAATGGAAATAAATGAACAAAGAACCGATAACAGTTGAAGGCTTGGAAGATCTTAAATCAGAACTTAATGAGCTGAAAAATATTAAGCGACCTACCGTTGTAGCTGCTATAGCAGAAGCAAGATCACATGGTGATCTAAAAGAAAATGCTGAATACCATGCGGCTAAGGAACAACAAGCTCAAATGGAAAGTAGAGTTATTGAAATAAACGATATTATAGCTAGAGCAAACGTTATAGACGTCACAAAGATTGAAAATAATGGAAATGTAATTTTTGGATCAACAGTTACAGTTCAAGATTTACTAGTTAATAAGAAAAAAACTTATAAAATTGTTGGGAAAGATGAAGCGGATATTTCTAAAAATTTTATATATTTTAAATCTCCTATAGGTAAAGCGCTTATAGGTAAAAGTGCAGAAGATATAGTGGTAGTTGAGACTCCTTCCGGAGAGAAAAATTTTGAAATTTTAAATATTCAATATATTTAATTTTTTAATTTTATTTACAACATAAGTAGCTTCTTCATTTTTTAAATTAAAGTTTTTTTGTACCCATTCTTTTTCTAGCTCTTTAAGAGCATAGCCAATTTTCTTACCATCTAGCAAACCTTGGTCTATCAAATATTGACCGTTAAATGGAAATTTTGGAATATCTGTTTTGTTAATTTCTTCAGTTATGTTGTTTAACATTTTTATTGAAAACTTTTGTTCCGCACAGTAAATAAAACTTAATAAATTTTTAATATTGGTTTTTCCAAGGCTATAAATATTTTTTTTCAAATCTTTTTTTAGATAGTTTTTTTCTTCTATAAACTTAATATAATTTTTTGCAATAAAGCCTAATTCTTTTTTTAATTTATTTGAAACTTTATATTTATGGCAAAAGTATTGGTAATTATCTTTTTTATCTACTAAAAGTATAGAAAAAATAATTTCTGGGAATTTGAATAAAATATTTTTTTTTATCAAAAGAAGAAATTTTTCTAATCTATCAAGGTATTTAAACTCAGGAAAAACTATTAAAAAAATACTTTTTATCTCTTTGTTTTCTAATAGAATATTAATATTTTTTAAATTAAATATCTTGTACAGTTCATTGAGAATACGTTCTTTAGAGATATTTTTTATGCCATTTAGATTAAGTTTAATTGCTTCAATAATTTTAGGCTCAGACTGTTTACTGTTATAATGTAAAGAGAATCTTATAAATCTAATTATTCTTAAATAATCTTCTTCTATGCGCATGGAAGGTTCGCCAATAAATTTTACCGTTCTGTTTTTTAAGTCATCCCTGCCATTTTGCGGATCATAAATTTTTCCTTTTCTATCCATATAAATTGCATTAATGGTAAAATCTCTTCTGCTTGAATCATCTTTCCAGTTATCAATAAACGATACTTCTGCGTGTCTTCCATCGGTCTTAATATCTTGACGCAGTGTGGTAATTTCAAATTTACTTGAGTTTAACACAACTGTCACTGAGCCATGTTCAATACCAGTTTCTATAATCTTAAATTCTGAATCTTTGAGTTTATCTTTCAGTTCTTCAGGTGAAAAAATAGATGCAATATCAATGTCGTCTATATATTCATTATTTAAAAATTTTCTTACACAGCCACCTACAAACATGGCAACTTGAGTGTTTTTTTGTTTACCTTTTTCAAGAACATTAAATAATTTTTTAATATCTCTCGACTTGTAAAAGGGGAAAAAAACTTTTTTTAAATTTTGAAAAAAGATTATATTATTGAATAGTTTTTTCATTTATCTGGCTGGGGCACTAGGGATCGAACCTAGGATGACGGTATCAAAAACCGTTGCCTTACCACTTGGCTATGCCCCAATATTGTTGATTTGATATATCATAAAAACAAATAATTAAATAGATTTTGTAAGTACACACCAATAATTTGGAAGTTTTTTCTCAATTTTTGTTAATACTTGCTTTGCTGATCTTCTATCCAAGAATATGCCAAAACAGACCGAACCAGATCCAGTCATTCGAGAAAATAAACAATTTTTTTGAATTTTTATAAAATCTAAAATTTTTCTAATTTTTTTATACTTTGTCTGAACTATTTCTTGTAAATCATTTTTTTCATTTTTAATAAATTCTATATATCTATCTTTAGATGTTATTTTGGATAAGTTAATTTTTAAAGGTAAGTTAAATTTTTTTACTTTTGAATAAACTTCTTTAGTAGAAGAACTTATATTTGGATAAACTAGCACAAAATAAAATGTATATTTTTTTTTAAATTTAAAAATTTTTTTTAAATTTTTTTGAAATGAATGATTTAAAAAAAATAACCTAAAATCTGAACCTATTTTCTCTTCAAAAGCTTTCAGCAGCCTATCGTTAACTTTGTTTTTCAAGAAATACTTTATTAAAAATACAGCATTACTAGTGCCGCCACCCAGACCTGCGTATGTAGGTATTTTTTTATTGATTGTAATTTTATATCTCTCTTTTTTATCTATTAGATTGTGTTTTCTCAGTAGAGATAAAGATTTCGATATTGTATTTATTTTTTTGTTTATATTTTTTCTAAACCTACCAATAAATTTAATGTTATCTTTATTTTTATTTATTCTTTTTAAAATTATCTTGTCATGTAAGTCTAGCAACATTACACTAGATTGAATGTTATGTAGTCCGTTATTATTTTTTTTTAAAACTTTTAAAAATAAATTTATTTTAGAAAAAGATTTTATCATTATTCATTTTAAGTTTTGAGTCCGAATAATAATTTCTGTTGAATTTTTTTTTTTAATTTTTCTTCTGTTTTTTCTAATTTTAATACGTAATTCCAGTAATACCTCGCTTGTAGAGAATTATTGTTCATCCATAGAGAATCAGCATAATGGTCGTTAACTACTGGATCAGAGGCCATGAATCTAACCGCTAATTGTAAATATTTTTTTGCTTCTTTGTATTTTTTTAACTTAAACAAAGCCCAGCCCAAAGAATCTATAATATACCCATCATTTGGTCTTAATGAATTTGCTTTCTTAAGCATGTTTAAAGACTTCTCGATATTGATGTTTTTTTCAATCCACGAATAAGCTAAATAATTAATTATATGAGCATTATCAGGTGAAAGATCCAATGAATTAACCAGGTCTGTTTCTGCTTTATTCCATTGATCGGTTCTCTCGTAAGCAACTCCCCTACCGTCAAGTACCTTTCCATATAAAGCATGTTTCTTATCAATTACATTTATTATTTTGGAATAATATTTAATTGATTCTTCGTATTTTTCATTATTTTTTAAAAATTCAGCATAATCAAATATTTCATAAATAGTTGGACTCTTAATTTTTAGAAAAATTTTTTTTAAGAAAACAGCTGCCTCTTTTTTTTTTTTTTGCTTAAATAATATTGTGGCAATCTGCTTTGATGCATACCAGCTATAAACTGAACCGTGTTTTTGTATCTTATTATATATTTTTTTAGCATCATGATATTCATTAATGATAAAAAAATTTTTTGCATAAAGTGTTTCGAAAGAAATAAAATTTGGATTTAAGTATTTAGCTAAATTCAAATAAAAGTTAGACAATGCATGGTTTTGCTGGGAAGCTAGTCCATTTGCAATAATATAAAATATTTCTGCAACGACATGTCTCGGGTCTTTACAATCAAATTGATTGTTAAATGTTTTTCTCTTTTTAAGATCTACTTTTAATTGATTCAAAATTAAATTTTCAGGATATAAATTAAGTGCAGATTCTAATATTTTTTTTCCTTCTGCTTCTTTGTTTTTTAAAATTAAATAGTTGGCATGGAAGAAAAAATATCTTGAATAATTAATATTAGTATTAGATGTTAGCTTTGTAAAAGCCTCATTAGTTTGATCTGAATCAAAATAACAATAAGCTAGTGTCTTTTGAATATTTTTTATATTTTCATATTTTTTTGGTATAATTTCTAACAGATTGAGCACTGAATTAAGATCGTTGGTGTTTTTCAAATTGACCCAGCTATTTAATGAAATTGAAAGTAAATTCTGAATTGATCCTGATTGACTTTTGTTTCTAAGTTTTTTAAAATAATTTGAAGCTCTATCAAAATCTTTAAGCTCCAAATAATAAACCGCACTAATCATATTGCTTTCAAAATTATCGATCTTCTTTTTTTCAAGTTTTTTTGAATAATTTGTTGCGTCTTTAAATTTCTTAAGAGCTACTAAAGAATATTGGTAATATTGCGTATAAACGTAGTGACTATCCTCTAAATTGTTCAAGGATTTCAAGTAATTATAGGATTTTTGATATTGATTGTCATTTATAGCTAATAGTCCTGAAAAATAATTAGTTATATCTTTTGCTTCATAAGATTGTTCTGTATCCTTAGCTATAAGAATATTAAAAGTGTTTAAAAACAATAAAACACAAATTATTAACTTGAATTGACTTTTTAAGTTTTTCATACTTATTTAAATGATAAAAAAAATTAATACTAAAGTTACTAAATTAATTAAATATTATAGTCTAATTAATCATAACCTAATATATGAGAATGAAGCTGTAAATCGATATAAAATTAATGGTAATTTAGCTATCAAAGGATCTAAAGGTAAGCAATTACAAGAACTTAAACAATCTATTAATATCATTAAAAATTGTGAGCTAAAAAAAAATTCTGCAAATATTGTTTTTTCTGACGGAAATCCCAATGCAAAAATTATGATTATTGGAGAGGGCCCAGGAGCCAATGAAGATTTGGAAGGGGTACCATTTATTGGTAGAACAGGTGAACTTTTAGATAAAATGTTGTCATCAGTTAATTTAGATAGAGATAACGTTTATATTACCAATGTAGTAAATTATAGACCTCCAGAAAATAGAAATCCGACTGAAGAAGAAATTGCTCGTTACTTACCCTACTTAATAAAACATATAGAAATTATAAACCCTAAAATATTAATATTATTAGGTAGTGCCGCACTAAATGCCATCATAGGAAGTAGCCAGATAATATCTGATGCTAGAGGAAAGTGGATTGATAAAAAAATTGGTAAATGTAGCACCTCTGTAATTGCATCATTTCACCCAGCTTTTTTAATGAGACAGCCTGATCAAAAAAAATTGTCATGGGTAGATCTTAAGATGATTAGAAAAAAAATTTTAGATCTTAAGATTATTGTTGGAAAATAATTTATTAACAGCTGGAGTAGATGAAGTTGGCAGAGGTTGCTTAGCAGGGCCTGTTGTTTCAGCTGCTGTGATACTTAACGATAAGATAGATTTAGAATTAATTAAAGATTCAAAAAAAATTAATTTCCATAATAGATTAAAAATAGCAGAAATTATTAAACAGAATTCGTATTATGCAATTGGTACTGCTTCTGTAGAAGAAATATTTGAAATTAATATTTTACAAGCTGCATTACTTTCAATGAAAAGAGCTATAGATAAACTTGGCAAAAAACCAAATCAAATTCTAATAGATGGTCCCTTTGCACCCAATGGATTAAAAAATTATAAAACAATTATTAAAGGAGACGAAAAAGTTAAAAGTATTGGTGCCGCTTCAATTATCGCAAAATCATATAGAGATTTGCTTATGATTAAGTTATCAAAAAAATTTACTCATTATGCTTGGGAAAGAAATTTTGGCTATGGAACTAAAGCTCATATGGAAGGATTAAAAAAATTTGGTATTACCTCTCATCATAGAAAAGGATTTAAGCCGATACACAACATGTTGTTAAAGTAAAAATCTAAAACACAAGAGATGCTTTTTTTTATATAAAACTGTTTGACCTAAGATTCAATTTAAAGTTGAATCTAGAAATGTCAAAGTTTTTTAATAAAATTATCAATGGAGATAGTATTCAGGAGTTAAAAAAAATCCCTGACAAAACTTTTGATTTGGTTTTCGCTGACCCTCCTTACAACATGCAAATTGGTGAGACCTTAAGAAGACCGGATGCTAGTAAAGTAAAAGGTGTTGACGATAAGTGGGATCAGTTCGATAACTTCAAACATTATGACAATTTCTGTAAAGCATGGCTAATTGAATGCAAAAGAATTTTAAAAGACAATGGAAGTATCTGGGTTATAGGTTCTTACCATAATATTTTTCGTCTAGGCTATCATTTACAAAACTTGGATTATTGGTTGTTAAACGATGTTATTTGGAGAAAAAATAATCCAATGCCGAACTTCAGAGGAACAAGATTTACCAATGCACATGAAACTTTAATATGGGCTTCAAAAGGTAAAAAATCAAAATATACTTTTAATTATCAATCTTTAAAATGCTTAAACGATGATTTGCAAATGCGTTCTGACTGGATGCTTCCAATCTGCAGTGGAAAAGAAAGGTTAAAAAAAAATAATGGAAAAAAAGTACATTCTACTCAAAAACCTGAATCTCTTTTACATAGAATTATATTAGCAACAACTAATAAAGATGATGCAATATTTGATCCTTTTTTAGGAACCGGTACTACTGCGGTGGTAGCTAAAAAACTAGGCAGAAAGTACTGTGGTATAGAAAGAGATAAAAAATACTTTAAAGCTGCTTACGATAGAATTAGCAAAACAAAAATTATCGAAGAAGACTATCTAGATACAATCGAAAACAACAGATCAAAACCAAGAATACCTTTTGGTTCATTGGTTGAACTAGGAATTCTTAAACCTGGAACTGTTTTATCTGATCCTAAAAACAAATTTAATGCTAAAATAATGGTAGATGGTAGCATCAAACATAAGGAATCTGAAGGCTCTATACATAAAGTTGCAGCTAAAATAATGGGCACAGAGAGTTTTAACGGATGGACTTACTGGCATTGCAAAGTTAATGGCTCAATGGTTTTAATTGATAGTTTAAGACAAAGATTTCTATCTAAAGGTATTTAAAACTATCTATTTAATTAATTGTAAATTTTACCCAGATACTGATTAATAAAAATTTTACTTTTTGTTAAACGTTTTAAAAATTGGTTCCTTAATATTTTTAAAACAGGACTAGAAAAGTGAAACGCAAAATAGTTAAGTCTTGACCTATAGTCAATCATGGTTGTTTTCTTAAGTCTTTTTTCAAAGTAAATATTTTCAATATTTTTCTTATTCTCAACTAGTAGATTGTATAATTCTTTAGCTGATACTATAGACTGAGAAGCGCCTTGAGCAAGCGTTGGTGGAAAAGTATAAAAAGCATCACCAATATAAAAAATTTTTTTTAAGGTAGGTTTTTTAGGTTTTGATGAAGTGTAAATAGACCATGATTTTAGGTCTCCTTCAAAGAAGCTTAATAGAAATTTATTTTTACCAATAAACTTTTCACTAATTAATTGATGTATAGATTTTTTTTCATTAAGTTTTTTTCTCAAAACACATACAACATTAATATCTCGTTTATCATTAACTGGGTATGATACTAAGTGGGCTTTAGAGCTCATAAAAAGAGAAATATTTTCATTTTCAAATTCAGGTATATCTGTAGCTTTAATTTGAGACCTGATAGCCACTGCACCATAGTAATTGGGTTTAAAAATTTTTTTTTCAATGATCGACTTAGTGTGTGAAAATATACCATCAGAAACTATAAGATGATCAGCTACTTCACTTGTTCCATCTTTAAATTTTATTTTTAGAATATCATGATCTTGTTTGACGCTTTCAATTATTTTATTAAATCTTATTAAATTTGAAAATAAGTTATCTTTTAAAAGTTTTATTAAAGAAGATCTTTTAAGTGTTGTGTATTTCTCTGTTTCACTATTAAATTGTGTTAGATCCAGATCGCATATTTTATCTCCATCAGAATAAAAATCTAATTTGATTGGATTGTAAATTTCTGATTTACTCAAACTATTAAAGCCTATTTGATTTAAAATAGAGACACTATTTACTGCAAGTTGGATCCCGAATCCTTCTTTTAAATTTAAAGTTTCTTTTTTTTCATAAATCATAAATTCAAAGTCTGAATTTTTTTGTAATAAATTTGCTAGGGTAAGACCTCCAATTCCAGCACCAATAATTGCTATTTTTTTTTTCATTAGTTTATTTTTGAAATTTGTTTAAATATTTTTTTTGTAAATGATGGAATAAATTCATTATTTTTTTTTAGTGAAAACCATTGATATTGTGAAGGTATTTTTAATGAAAATTTATAATATAAATTAATATTTAATTTTTTATTTGAGATGAAATTTTTAAAATTTGAATGAAAGATCCAATTTTTTATTTTTTTATTACTATGTGATTCCCTGATTAAAGGTATGTAAAATTTATCTAGAAATCCTAAGTTATGTTTTTTTGTTAAGGCAATTTTATTTTTCATTTTGTCTATATAGCAGAATATATTATATTTTTTTGTTTTTACTTTTAATATTTTTGTTTGTTTAAATTTTTTATCAGATTTAAAATATTTACACGTATTTTTGATACTGCAACTATAGCATTTTGGCTCTTTTGGTTTGCAAATTAACGCTCCAAACTCCATCAAAGCTTCAACAAAATCTGAATTTCTTTTAGTTTTAAATAAATTTTTTTTGTTAATCTCTATTAGTTTATTAAAGTCTATTTCATTTTCGTTTTTATTAAGTACTCTAGAGAATACTCTTTTAACATTTCCATCAATGGCTATAGTTGGGTGATCGTGAATAAAAGCGAGTAACGCATTCCCAGTATAATCTCCAATTCCAGGTAATTTTTTTATATTAATTAAACTTTTTGGTAATTTAGAGTTGTGTTCGTTAATTAGTATTTTTGAAGTTATTAAAAGATTTCTTGCTCTTCTGTAGTATCCAAGGCCTTCCCATAATTTCAACACCCTAGTCTCACTTGAGAGTGATAACGACTTTAAAGTCGGATATTTAAGTATAAAAGCTTTAAAATACGGAATAACTGTTTTGACTTGTGTTTGCTGCAACATAAATTCGCTTAAAAGTCTGTAGTAGAGCTTTTTTGTTGATCTCTTGCTAACACGCCAAGGTAGTATTCTTCTGTTATTATCGTACCAAGCTAGAATTTTTTTTGATAAATTGTTTTGAAGATGCATAACAAAAAATATAACAATAAAAGCTATACTTTCATACAAGGCTTAAAACCTTTTTCTAAATCATTACCAAAGGGCCTGAAAAAACTATTAAAAAAAGGTAGCTATAACTATTCTAATATAATCGACAACTGGTCTAAAATGGTTGGTAAAGACCTTTCCGACGCATGTTATCCAAGTACAATAAAAATGGGTAAAGAAATGAGTAATGGGACTTTAATTTTAAATGTAATTCATGGAAATGAACTAGTTGTAGAATATGGAAAAAAAGAAATTATGGATAAAATTAACACTTTTTTTGGCTTTAAGTGTATTAAAGAAGTTAAACTTAAAGTTGTTCCAGAAAAAACAGAACAAAAAAAAATTTATCCATTAAATGGAGCTAAATTGAATTATAGTAATAGTCTCGAAAATATTAATAACGAAAAACTTAAAAAAACGCTAAACAAATTAATAGAAGCTTACAATGCTAAAAATAATTAAAAATATTTTCTTACTATCTGTTATTTTTCTAATTATGAGTTGTGAACAAGCATCACTGAATAAAAATAATTCTAATAGCCTAGTGACTGTAAAAGTGTTTTCTTCATTAACCTGCCCACATTGCGCTGACTTTCATGGGAAAATATATGAAGAATTGAAAAAAGAATATATTGATATTGGAAAAATAAAATTTGAACACTATGGTTTTCCACTTGATCTAGCAGCTTTAAATGCAGAAAAGATTTTACAATGTGGCGCAAGCTCTGAAGTAAATTTTGACTTTTTAACTGAGATCTATAAAAAACAAAATATTTGGGCTGTAGGATCTGATATAAAAATAATTAATAATTCAATTAAAATTATTGGTAAAAAATTTAATTTGACTGAAGATGAAATGAACAAATGTCTCGCAGATAAAAGCTTAGAAGAAAAAATTCTTAACGAAAGAATTGAAGCTCAAAAAAATTATAAAATAAGCTCAACACCCTCTATATATATAAACGAAAAAAAATACAAAGGATCACGAGATTATAAATCTTTTAAGAAAGCCGTTGATAAACTTTTATAATGAAATTTAAAAAACTAGAGATATCTGGATTTAAATCTTTTTTTGATAAAACTGATTTTTATATAGAAGAAGGTTTAACTGGAATAGTCGGTCCTAACGGTTGCGGTAAATCTAATATCGTGGAATCTTTAAGGTGGTGCATGGGTGAAACATCAGCAAAAAGTATGCGAGGCTCAGGAATGGAAGATGTTATTTCTGCAGGCACATCAAATAGACCAGCAAAAAATATTTCGGAAGTTTCAATACAACTTCAAAATCCTGACAAAGATGGGCCTATGCAGTATAATGAATTAGATGAAATTACTGTAACAAGAAGAATTGAAAGAGATAAAGGTTCAAAATATTTTATTAATCAAAAAGAGATAAGAGCCCGTGACGCTCAAACTTTTTTTGCTGATTTGTCTACTGGAGCACACTCGCCTTCTTTGATTAGTCAGGGTAGAATTGGTTCTCTTGTTACTTCAAAACCAGCAGAACGAAGAGCAATATTAGAAGAAGCTGCTGGAATTTCAGGCATCCACGCAAGAAGGGAAGAAGCTGAAGCAAGACTTGAAGCAGCTGAAAATAATTTAAAGCGGGCTGATGAGTTAAAAAAACAACAAGAAAAACAGCTAGATAATTTAAAAAAACAAGCTGAAGAAGCGACAAGATACAAGGAAATTTCAAAAGAAATTAAAGCGATAGAAGCAGGTCTTTATTATTTGAAAATATCTTCAATAGAAAAAGAAAAAGCTTTCGTTGCTGAAAAATTAAGCGAACAAGATGATGAGTTAAGTGCCGTAAAAATAGATCTGAGCCACAACAATCAGATGCTTGAAGAAGAAAATAAAAGGTTGTCTCCTCTAAGGGATAGAAAAATGGAAACTCAAGCGAATCTTCAAAAACTTAACATTGAAATGTCTAATTTAGATGAAGAAGAATCGAGAATTAAAAGCTTGCAAGTCAAACTTCAGAATTCATTAGAAACTTTAGATTCTGATTTAGACAGAGAGAAAAGCATATCTCTAGACGCTTCTTTAAATGAAAAAAGAATACTCGAAGAAAAAAATGAATTATTAAAAACTGAAAAAGAATTGTCTGAAACTGAAATAAAGTCGCAGAAAGATTTAAGTTTATCTAAAGTAAGTTTGCAACAATTTCAAGGCCAATTAGACAAAGTAATCAATGAAATTGAAAGTTATATTGACTCTGAAAAAAAGTTTACAAGAAATCTTTTTGAAAAATTAAAAAAAATAGTAAACCAAATTACTTCATCTCAAGAACAGTATGCTTCAACTTATGGAAAAAATGAATCAATTAAAAGTGACTCTATTAAGAGGAGAGAGAGAATTAAAAATATAGATATAGAGCTAGAAAATTGGAAAAATTTAAAATCTAATTCTAACAAAATGATTAAGGAATTAGATGAAAGAAAAAGTAAAGTTAAGTATGAAATTAATGAAAATCAAAAAAACCCAGAAAAAATTGCAACAACTAAAGGACAAAATATACAAAATATAGAAAATACAGAAAAAAGAGGCGAAGAATTGAATGCAGAGTTAAATAAAGCGGAAGAACAATATAATTTGATTAATAAAAATTTAAAAGAAATACAAGAAAAATTTAGTATTCTTAGAGAAAATAAAGCAAGAAGTGAAGCAACACTTGAAGGTATAGAAAAAAGAAAAAAAGATTTAGTTTATTCTATTAAAAACGATCTTAAATTAAATAATGAAAAGGACCTTTTGTCGATTTCAAATTTAAATGTTTTAACTCCAGAAAATTATCCTAATTTAGAAGAACAAGAAAAAACTTTAGAAAAAATAAAAAAACAAAGAGAATCTCTGGGTTCCGTCAATCTAAGAGCTGATGAAGAAACAAAAAGATATCAAGATGATATAAAAAAAATGGAAGATGACAGAGCTGATCTTTATTCAGCAATAGTAAAACTTAAAGCGTCTATTGATGAACTTAATCAAAAAGGTCGTGAAAAACTCCTTGATGCTTACGCAAAAGTTAACAGAAAATTTAATGAGGTTTATACAAAATTATTCAATGGCGGAAGCGCTAAATTAGAACTGGTTGACTCAGATGACCCGTTAGAAGCTGGTTTAGAAATGTTGGTCTCCCCTCCAGGAAAAAGGCTTCAATCAATCACACTTTTGTCAGGTGGAGAACAGGCATTAACAGCTCTTTCTTTAATCTTCGCAGTATTTTTAGTAAACCCATCTCCTATATGTGTGTTAGATGAAGTTGATGCGCCTTTAGATGATGCAAACGTTACAAAATTTTGCTCTTTACTAGATGAGCTTGTTCAAATAACTCAAACTAAATTTATCATCATTTCCCACCATGCTTTGACCATGTCTAGAATGCATAGATTATATGGGGTAACTATGCCAGAAAAAGGTGTTAGCCAATTAGTTGCTGTTGATTTAGAAAAAGCTGAAGAGTTAGTGGCTTAGTTTTCGTATGCAAGATCAAAAAGATTTTAAAACTCGCCTAAAAATTGCAAAAGATAAATTCAAAAATAACTCAATAATCACAGATAATAATGTAAATAGCTCATTTATGGGTAGTGCCTTTAAGTTAGGCACAGAGCTTGTCTCAGCAGTGCTGGTTGGGACAATAATTGGGTTTATTTTAGATACTTGGTTTGATACTAAGCCATGGTTAATAATATTATTCTTTTTTTTAGGTTCTGCAGCTGGAATATTAAACGTTATTAAAGTAGCTAAAAAAATGCAGCAAAAAGATTAATTTTAGGAAATTTTATATGGCAACAAATCCAATGTACCAATTTGAAGTACACAGAATTGGACCCGAAGTTAAAATAGGTGGTATCGATCTGTCTTTTACTAATGCAAGTTTGTTTATGCTTTTAAGTGCAACTGCAATATGCGTTTTACTTTTTTTAGGTACTAAAGAAAAAAAACTTATACCAAATAAATTTCAACTAATTGCAGAGATGTTTTATAATTTTATCGCAAAAATGATAAGTGATACTGCGGGATCTAAAGCCAAACCTTATTTTCCATTTATTTTTAGTTTATTTATGTTTGTATTGTTTTGTAATATGCTTGGTATGCTACCATACTCTTTTACTGTAACGAGCCATATTATAGTTACTTTAATAATGGCAATTTTTATTTTTGTTGCTGTAACTATCATTGGTTTTTTAAAACACGGCCTCGGCTATTTGAAACTTTTTGTTCCAACCGGTGTGCCGATTGTCTTATTACCCTTGATCACTGTAATAGAAATAATTTCTTACTTGAGTAGACCAGTTAGTCTTTCAGTTCGTTTATTTGCAAATATGATGGCTGGTCACACGATGTTAAAAGTTTTTGGAGGATTTGTTATTAGTTTAGGAATGCTAGGAGGTTGGTTACCGCTTGGTTTTTCAGTAGCTTTAACAGGGTTGGAAATATTAGTTGCGTTTTTACAAGCTTATGTTTTTGCAATCTTAACCTGTATCTATTTAAACGATGCATTAAATTTACACCATTAACAAAAAAAAAGGAGGAACCATGGAGTTAGAAGCGGCAAAAATGATTGGAGCGGGTCTCGCAGCAATCTCGCTAGCAGGAGCAGGTGTTGGGATTGGAATAATTTTTGGTAATTATTTATCAGGAGCTATGAGAAATCCATCGGCAGCTCAAAAACAATTTCCTAATTTGCTTTTAGGATTTGCGTTAGCAGAAGCAACTGGCTTATTCGGATTAGTTGTAGCGTTAATTATATTGTTTGCATTTTAAATAATAATCTTGAATTTTAATGAGATTATTTATTTTAATCATAGGATTTTTTACAACAAGTGAAATAAACTTGTTGGCGGCTGAGGCTGGAATGCCTCAGCTAGATCCAACGTACTGGGCATCACAAGCGTTTTGGTTAGTTCTAATTTTTACAGCACTCTATTTAGTTCTATCAAACTTATTTATTCCTAAGATTAAAGACAGTATTGATAATAGAGAAAATAAAATAAAAGATGATTTAGATGAAGCTCAAAAATTAAAAGACCTAGCGGAACAAAAACTTAAGGAATATGAGCTGACCATTGAAAATGCTAAAAAAGAAGTTCAAAAAATAATTTTTGAAAGTAAAAATAAACTGAATTTAGACATAAAGAATAAAAAAAAAAAAATTGAAAAAGAGATGGAAATTGAGATTAAAAGTGTGGAAAAAGAAATAGAAAGTTTAAAAAAAGATTCTCTGAAAAATATTTCAGCTATATCAGAGGAAATGGCTTCAAAAGTAATTGAACAGATATCAGGTGAACCCATGAATCAAAGTAGTGTCAAGGCAGCTATACTTGAGACAACAAAAAACAACTTAGATAAATATTTATGATAATTGATGCAACTTTTTGGGTCGCTGTCTCGTTTGTTATTTTTTTAGGCGTTTTAATCTATTTTAAGATACCTCAAAAAATAACGGACATTTTAAATGATAACATCAATACGATCGGAACTGAAATTAATGATGCAGAATTACTCAAAGAAGAATCTAAGAATATTTTAAGTGAATATGAAAAAAAAATTAGTAATGCAAAAGCCGAAATTAAACAAATGGTTGATGTGGCCACTGATGGTTCAGACAAAAATATTTTGAAAACAAATGAAGAGTTTCATATTCAAATGGAAAATAGAAAAAAAAATACCGAAGAACGTATTAAACAAATGAAGAATCAGGCACTAAAAGAAATTAAAAATGCTTCAGTTAAGATCTCCATTCAAGCAGTAGAAGCATTGTTAAAAAATTCTTTAGACAAAAATAAATTAAACAAAATATTTTCTTCAAGCATAGAAGAGACTAAATCTGCTTTAAAAATTAAATCTACTTAAATAAATAATTTAAGCGCTCATAAAAAAGGGCGGGTGTTTAAAACCCGCCCTTTTCTAAAATACTTAAGTACTACTTAGATCTTGAACTAGTATTTTGCATTGCGCATGCCCAAATAATAAGACCGAAAGCGATCTTGTTTAAAAAGTCTGCAGCATTGTAAAGAATGTTAAGTGAGTCAACGTTTACTCCACCTGAAGTTAAATATCCAAAGATATAACCTAGTGGGTATACAGCCCAACCAACAGTAACAATTATTCTCATAGCACTGAAAGCAGTGATTAAAGATTTGTTACCACTCTTAGCAGCTATTGTTCCAGCTTCACCTGAGAATATTTCAAATAGAATATATATCCAACCGGCCATTCCTACTATGAAACCAAGCATTGCTGATACGTAACCAGCTTCTCCGGCGTAACCACCAATTAACATTACTAAAGAACCTATTAAAAGTTTCCAGAATACTGAAGTTGGTACTTTTTTAACAGCAGCTAATACAAAATAAAACTCTAGCATTAGTAAAGGTACTGTAATTAACCAGTCAATATATCTGTATACTGTTGGTGATTCACCAGTTCCGATCCATATATCTCTCATGTACAAGTAATGTATGAACGCGATACCAGTTACGATTCCCGCAACAGTTATTGAAACTCTCCACTGAGGTGCAACAGAACTTCTTTCTAAAAAGAAGAATGCTGTAGCCGCTAAACAACCCATTGAAACTAACCAAAATGATATTCCTACGAAATCATTGGTAGCTAAAATAGCTGTCTCTGCATTTGCTGAGCTAGTGATACCAAAAATGGCAATAGCCGCTAGTGCGATTTTACTTAATTTACTCATAAAAACTCCCTTATTGTTAGTTTTTTTAGTTTATATATAAACTGTTTAAGAATAACTTTACTTAAACAATAAGAAGCGAACCTATAAAATAATTGCTCGCCTTAGAAGCATTTTTTACAGTAAAAAACCTCCATTTTTACCGATTTTGTAACTTTTCTGAGGATAAATATTAAAAAAACCATGAAAATCGGAAAAAAATCAGAATCAATTAAAAAAAGACTAAGTTATAAATATCTTATTTAAGATTGCAAAATTTATAAAATTACGGACATTTGGTTTTTTTGTCATACTTAATTAAACTTTATATGTATTAGCATAGCTTAAATGAATAAAGATAAAAAAATTATAGTAATAGGTTCTGGTTTTGGAGGAATTGCTGCTGCATTACGTATGCGGGCAAAGGGTTACAAGGTAACGCTACTAGAAAAACATCCTGATTTAGGTGGTCGTGCTCGAGTTTTTAAAAAAGATGGTTTTATATACGACGGTGGGCCCACAGTTATAACTGCTCCCTATCTTTTTGAAGAATTATTTTCTTTATTTAATAAAAAAATTTCCAACTATGTAAAAATTATTCCCTTAGATCTTTGGTATAGGTTTGTTTTTGAAGACAAAACTTCTTTTGACTATTCTGGAGATGAAAAAAATATGGAAAAACAAATACAAAAATTTTCGAAGAATGACGTATCTGGATATAAAAAATTAGTTAGTTTTACTCAAAAAATTTTTGATAAAGGTTTTACAGAACTTTCCACAAAACCTTTTAATAATATTAAGTTTATGCTCAAACAGATTCCTGCGCTTTTAAAACTTAAAAGCTATCAATCTGTTTATAAACTTGTCTCTAGCTATGTTTCAAATGAAAAATTAAAAAAAGTTTTTAGTATGCATCCTCTCTTGGTTGGGGGAAATCCATTTACTACGACTTCCATCTATACACTTATTTTATATTTAGAAAAAAAATGGGGTATCCACTACTCCATCGGTGGCACGGGCAAAGTCGTTAATGCTTTAGAAAAATTAATGAAAGAAGAAGGTGTTGAAATTATTAAGAACGCAGAAGTAACAGAAGTATTAATCTCTGATAGTAAAATTGACGGGGTGCAAATTAATAATAAAGAAAATATTTACGGAAATTATGTAATTTGTAATTCAGATCCTCCTAATTTTTATAAGAATTTAATTAAATCAAAAAAGAAATACGGATTTTTATTTAATCAAAAAGTTAAAAGAATGAATTATTCTATGGGTCTTTTTGTTTATTATTTTGGATCAAAAAAAAAATTTAAAGAAGTTGCTCATCATACTATCTATTTTGGAAAATCCTATGAAAATCATTTAAATAAAATTTTTGAACAAAAAATACTGTCCGACGATATAAGTTACTACCTGCACAGACCTACTGCTACTGACCCTAGTATGGCTCCAAAAGATCATGATGCTTTTTATGTCTTGGTACCTGTACCAAATAACTTATCTGGTATTAATTGGTCAGACGAAGGAGAAAAATTCAAAGAGTTGGTGCTTACTAAAATGGATCAAACAATATTACCTGGTATAAAAGAAAGTGTTGTTAGTGATTTTTATTTAACACCTGATTATTTTGAAAAAGAACTTTCTACACTTCATGGTTCTGGTTTTTCTATTCAACCAAAATTTACTCAGTCGGCTTACTTTAGATTTCATAATAAGTCAGAAATCTTTGATAATCTTTTCTTTGTTGGTGCTGGAACGCACCCTGGTGCTGGGATGCCAGGTGTATTATCATCAGCTAAAGTATTAGAAGAATTGTTGTAATGGTTAAAAATCAAAGCTTAATATCTAAACACGCAAAATCGTTTCATTGGGCAGGTTTTTTTTTATCTAAAGAAACTTTTAGTAAATGCTCTATTCTATATGACTTTTGCAGGTCCATTGATGATATAGTAGACGGAGATGAGACACTTGATGTTAGGCAAAAAAAATTTACAGAATTTAAAACAAATTTTATAAATAAAAAATTTTCTAACAATATAATCAAGAATATTTATACACTTTTAGAAAATGAAAACATATCAAAGAAAATAGTTGAAGATCTATTTGATGGAATTGAGTCAGATCTTAAACCAATGGTAGTTGTCACTACTAAAAGTGACTTGCTAGTTTACTCTTATAGAGTTGCAGGCACTGTCGGCCTGATGATGGCTAAAATACTTAAAGTTAAGGATACATATGCCCTTAAAGGAGCGATAGATTTAGGCATAGCAATGCAGTTAACCAACATAGCAAGAGATGTAATCGAGGATAAAAAAAAAAATCGCTCTTATATAAAGCATGATCTTAATTCTATTAAGGAAACAATTGAAATAGCAGATACTTTTTATAAAAGTTCATTTACAGCAATAAAATATATTCCAGTAATTTCGAGATTTTCAATCATTGTTGCTAGAAGAGTGTATAAAAAGATCGGAGATAATGTTTTAAAAATAGAAAATATAGAAAAATATAATAATGCAGGAAAAACCTATGTTTCAAATGCTGGTAAAGTTTTTGAAACCTTGTTATCTTTTTATGATTTTATTAAACTATTTTTTATTAGCTCAAATATACATTTAAAAGAAAATGAACATTCAATTATTAGTAAAAAAATAAATCTCAATGAAAGAATTTGATTACGTTATTATTGGCGGTGGATGTTCTGGGCTGTCTTTAGCTTACGAACTAGAAGTAAGCAATAAACTAAAAAATAAATCATTAGCAATTATCGAACCAAGAATTGAGTATAAGAGAGATAAAACATGGTCTTTTTGGAAAACAATTGATCACAATTTTGAAGACTGCGTTATAAAAAACTGGAGTAATTTTTCTATAAATACTTCTTCTGAATTTCTTGAGCTTAAAACTAAAAATTTTCCTTATCAAACCGTTAATAGTGAGCTTTTTTACAAAAAAATTAACAATAAATTATCTAAAAATAAAAATATTCATTTTTTTAAAAACATAAATGAAATAGATACTAGCAGCTCACTAGTGTTTGACAGTGTTACAGATTTTGTTGCTGACAAATCAAAGCTTTGGCAACACTTTCAAGGTGTTGAGATAGAAACTGAAAAAAATATTTTTGATACTGAAATAATTAATTTAATGGACTTTAATTGCGAGCAAAGGGGTAGCGTGCATTTTTTTTACACATTGCCTTTCACAAAAAATAAAGCACTAATCGAAACTACATGGATTTCTAAATTAAACGATAGTTCTTTAAAAGATTATGATTCCCAAATAAAAAAATATATTAAAAATAATCTAAAAATCGAGAATTATAAGATTAATTACAAAGAAGAGGGAGCTATTCCACTTTTTCATCCAACACACATCAGTAAAAATAAAAAAATTAATATTGGATCTGCTGGAGGGATGACTCGGCTAAGCACTGGGTATACCTTTCTAAATATTCAGGAGCACAGTAAATATATAAGAGAAAATATTGAAAAGATTAAAAGTGTTAAAAATTTCACCATTGGAAGAAAATATAAGTTTCTAGATGAAGTCTTTTTAAAAGTTTTAGAAAAGTACCCCGAAAAAATGCCCAATATATTCTTTAAGATGTTTGTGGGTTCAACAGATACTGTTATAAAATTTTTATCTAACAAAAGTAATGTATTAGAAGATTTATTAATAATATTAAAAATGCCTACTAAGTGGCTATTTATAAAATCACTATTTAGGTAAAACTCAACTATATAAGAATGTATAAAAACTTTAACAAATCTCGAACAGTGCTTGTTTACGGAGCATGTTTTTTTTTCTTTTTTTGTTTTTCGCTTTTTTGGTGGTCCGAAAGTATGAGTTTATTTTTTTCTTTACCTTTGTGTTTTTTTTTAATTCTCACTATGGGAATTTCACATGGGTCACTAGATCATATTAAAGGTAGAAAAGTCTTAGATCTTTATAAAATTAAGAATATTTCAATTTTTTATTTCTCTTACATTGTTATTTCTATTCTTATCTTAATATTTTGGTTTTTTTTACCCACTATAACATTATCTACATTCCTTTTAGTGGCAGCCTATCACTTTGGAAAAGAGGATAGTGAAATAATGAAACTTCATAAATCTTTTTTATTAAAATTTATTTTTTTTATAAAAGGATCTTTAATTATATCTGCACCTCTTTTTTTTCAATTTAAAGAAACAGTAGCTATATTTGAATTATTAAATTTTAATACTACATATCTTGCTTTCTTAAGTGATAAAGATTTTATTAAAATTTTTTTTTACTCTGGTCTTTTGTCAAACATATACTTTCTGATGAACAAAAGAAGTATACACAGTAACAGTATATTTATATTTTTTGATCTATTTTCGATAAATCTATTATATTTTCTTCTTTCGCCTTTAGTTGCTTTTACTTTGTATTTTTGCTTCATACATTCTTTTAGACATTCTGTGTCTTTAATTAACCAGTTAGATAAAAATAATTTTAAGAAAGGATTTAAACAATTTATAATAAATGCTCTTCCTTTAACTATAATTACAGCTATTTTATTTTTATTTTCTGTTTATTTTCTTGAGAATTACCATGTTCTAGATGCAGCGATTTCAAAAGTTATATTTATTGGTTTGGCCTCACTAACTTTTCCACATATATTGCTTGAATATTTATTGGAAACAAATGAAAGAAAAACTTAAAATTTATTTAGCCTCTCCTAGAGGATTCTGCGCAGGTGTTGAACGAGCTATAGAAATTGTAAACAAGACCTTACTTAAATACGGTAAACCTGTTTATGTTAGACATGAAATAGTTCACAACAAACAAGTTGTTGAAGACTTAAAGGCAAGAGGAGCAATTTTTGTCGAAGAGATATCTGAGATTAAAGATTTAACTAGGCCTGTAATATTTTCTGCACATGGTGTTCCAAAAACAGTTCCTGAGGAAGCAAAATTAAAAAATTTATCTTATATTGACGCTACCTGCCCGTTGGTCTCAAAAGTTCATAGAGAATCTGAACAACTATTTAAAAATGGTTTTGATATAATTTTAATTGGTCATAGGAATCACCCAGAGGTAATTGGTACAATGGGACAGCTACCAAAAGGAAGTGTCAAGCTCATAGAGACAAAAGATAATGTTTCTTCTTTAAATGCTGAAGATTTTATAAAACCCTTGGCGTATATTACTCAAACTACTTTATCTGTTGATGACACATTTGAAATAATTAAGCTTTTAAAAAATAAATTTCCTGACATTAAAAGTCCAGTAAAAGAGGATATATGTTACGCCACAACAAATAGACAAAGCGCTGTAAAACAAATAGCGCCAAATTGTGATATGTTTTTTGTGATTGGTAGTAGAAATTCATCAAACTCTGTGAGGCTAGTTGAGGTTGCTAAAAAAGCTGGATGTATAAATTCAGAATTAATACACTTTGGTAAAGAACTGCCTATTGAACAAATCCAAAAAAGTAAAACGATTGGCATATCTTCAGGAGCTTCTGCGCCTGAACAGCTAGTTCAAACCCTAATTAGTGAAATTAAAAAAAATCGTCAAGTATCTATCGAAGAAATTATTGTTGCTGAAGAAAAAGTAGTTTTTAAATTACCTAAAGAACTAAATTAAAATGGCTGTCTACACAAAACTTAGTAAAGAAAATATTGAAAAGATCCTTGCTAACTATTCCATTGGGCGACTTAAAGAATTTAAAGGCATTCAAGATGGTATAGAAAATACAAATTATTTTTTACTTGTAGATAATAAAAAATACATACTCACGATTTATGAAAAAAGAGTTAAAAAAAAAGATTTACCTTTTTTCTCTGATTTAATGGCAGGTCTAAACAAAGAAGGCTTTAAATGTCCTGTGCCTATCAAAAATAAAGATAATAAAACGATTTCTGACTATAAGAATAAAAGTTTAATGGTAGTTAGTTTTCTTGAAGGTAAGGCTAAAATGATTTTAAGCCCAGACAACTGTAAATCTTTGGGACAAGAGGTTGCACGCATGCATTTAATAACTAAAAATTTTAAAATTCAAAGACAAAATGATTTGTCAATAGCGTCTTGGAGAAAAATATTTGAACAGGTAAGAGATAAATGTACTAACATTCATAAAGATTTACCTAAATTGATAGAATCTAATTTAGATGATGTAGAAAAAAATTGGCCCAAAGATTTACCTAGAGGAATTATACACGCTGATTTATTCAGTGATAACATTTTTTTTAAAGATGATAAATTTAACGGTATTATAGATTTTTATTTTTCTTGCAATGATTTTTATGCTTTTGAGATAGCAATCTGTTTTAATGCTTTATGTTTTGATGGATTAAAAAATAACTTAAGTTTTAATGTAACTAAAGCTAAAAATTTTATGAGTGGGTATAACCAATTAAGAAAATTAACTGATAATGAAAAAAAATATATTAAAGTATTGTCACAAGGGTCTGCTTTGAGGTTTCTCTTAACTAGAGTATTTGATTCTTTAAATACTGTTGAGGGCGCAATAGTAAAAGTTAAAGATCCAATGGAATATTTAGCTAGGCTGGAATTCCACAAAAATTCAAAAAATTTTGAAGATTATTTCTTTTGATGAAATATATAATTTATACAGACGGAGCATGCTCAGGTAATCCTGGTCCTGGTGGATGGGGAGCTGTAATTTTAGATGAAGAGGAAAATGAAACGAATATATCTGGAAAAGAAAAATCTACCACGAATAATCGAATGGAGCTAGTGGCTCCAATTATGGCACTTAGGAAAATAAAAAAATCTTCTGTAGTAGTTATCTATACAGATTCTACTTATCTTAAAAACGGTATCACAACTTGGATAAAAAATTGGGAAATGAATGGCTGGTTGAGTGCTAATAAAAAACCAATTAAAAATAAAGATTTATGGGTGGCGCTAAATAAACTATCTAAAGAACAAGTTATCGATTGGAAATGGATCAAAGCCCATACAGGCAACAAATATAATGAAATAGCCGATAAGCTTGCTACAGAGGCAATAAGAAATTAAATCTCTTTTAAAAAATTTGCGGCATCAGATACTTCGCATATACCCGCGTCTGATTCTGATTTGATCCTTGTTACAACGTTCTCTTCTATTAGCATGGTATATCTTGAAGATCTCATTCCTAAACCTTTTTCATTTCTATCAATTTCCGCCCCAATCGATTTAGTAAATTTACAAAATGGGTCTCCCAACATAATAATTTTATCTTTGGCATTGTGTGCGTCTCCCCAAGCTTTCATTACATTAGGGTCATTGACAGAGAGGCAAATAATTTGTGTAACACCTTTCTTTTTAGCTTCTTCAAAATTTTTTACATATCCAGGCAAGTGTTTTGCTGAACAAACTTTGGTAAAAGCTCCTGGCACACCAAACATAATAGTTTTTTGGCCTTTAAACAGATTGTATGTATTAATTTTTTGAACATTATTATCTTTATCTAAATAAAAAAAATCTGCCTCGGGTAATTCTTCACCTTCTTTAATTTTCATATTGTTTTTCTAAAATATATTTTTTAACCATATTGGTATTATTGTTAAGTATATCATACTTTTCTTTTCCAGGCATCAAATTGGTTATTTGACTGGGTTTTTTAATTTGCTTTCCTGTTACTGATTTCATGGTTTCTAAAAATTTATAAGGATGTGCAGTCCCTACAACAACACACGGGTAATTGCTTGTTATTTTTTTAGCGGCATAAAAACCAGTTGCAGTATGTGGATCTATAAAAAAATTATACTTTGAATACACTCTTTTGATAATTTTTTTTGTTTCTGCGTTGGTGACTTTAAATGCAGAAAAGTCTTTTTGAATTATTTTTCTTTGATTTTTAGTTAATTTAAAAGAACCTTTTGTTTCTAAGTTATTCATTAATTTTTTTACTTCTGTATCTTTAGAGTTTAATAC